>VFSW01000887.1_pt1 | contig 44241 bp, 120 predicted proteins | sample 5358111 | NCBI WGS metagenome assembly VFSW01 (sample SAMN11554181, study PRJNA540505) | mine drainage metagenome | isolation source: sediment from site ElyBrook_90M | place: USA: Ely Copper Mine, Vershire, VT | collected 2017
CCAAGGCCCCTACCCCTTTTAGGGGGCCCTGTAGGGGGCTCTCGATGGGGCCTTTGACGGGGCCCCTCTGTACGGGGCCTTGAGGGCCCTTCAGCCCCGGGGCGGTCGCACCATCGATCGACACTGCATCCGTAGAGCGGGATCATGGATGAACTCGCAGTAGCTCTTGTCTCCCTTGCTCATCGCCCTGCAGTAGTTTCTTCCGTCGGCGCTGGGAAGCGACTCGCAGTCGAGAGGCGAACCCTTCGCTTCTCTGACAGTCAAGAGTATGTAAATGAACGTCCATGCGATCATGCATATGCACACAACGAGGGTGATCTGAGGCTTCACAGTGGGACCTCGACGAGGTGTTCGAAGTACTCGACATCGATTGTCTCGACGTTGCACAGCGGAACGTAGCGATTTCCCGGCAGCGAGATCGTTCCAGACTTCCCTGCTTCTCGCCATCGAGCGAATAGATCTTCAGCGTCTAAGACGTAGTCTCCTCCGAACGGATGAGGTCCGATGTACGTACCTCTGAGAATGACGAAGTGCTTCGTCGGATCTCCCTTCATGAAGATCGTCACCTTTGCCTCACCCACGTCGATCTTTCTGGGCTCCCGCACGGTGGGCGAAGGTGCGCAGAGATTACACGTGCAATGGATGAGGAAAAAGAAGAACGACTTGATTCGCGTCCAGATGGTTTTCATATGTGTACGTATGCTCCCAAAAATCCGAGCTGGTACGATGCTATGCAGTGCGCGCCCATGGGCTCCCAGTCGAAGAAGAACCAATCTCGCCTCTGCCAGCAGAACAGGTGCAGATTTGCTCCGTCTTCGACGCCGAACTTCGACCAAGAGAGCGTGATCAGGCCGAGTTTGTTGCACCCGGCACCCGGACCGTCTTTGGGCCAGCGCTTTCCGAAGTAGATCTTCACAGCGCCATCCCGTTCCAATCCCACTCTTCTCCGCAATCTTCACAGATGCTCCCACCTGTGTACTTTGCAGGGCGTTGACGAACGTGCTTGCACATGATCACGATCGGCGGATCTTCGAGCTTTCTGCCGGCGCTCTTTGCGGGGAGCGAGTTGAGATCACGTACGCCTTGTCGAGTCTTCTTCATTTTCTCGTTATCTCCGCGTGGGCTTTGATCGCCTGGATGAGCTCAGCGTTTTGCTTTGCACGGTTCTCTTCTTTTGCAACTGCGATCGCTTTGTAATACATCATGCAATCAAACGCGAGGTATTTCATCGCATGACCAAATATGTAGAGCGCCGTCGGCGTGGCGTTGCAATCTCTCACCTTCTGAAGATTTGCATCAACCAGACGCTCGAATTCTGAACGTCTGTCTTCTTTGGACGGTTCTTCCTTCGGCGCAGGATCACGGTAAGGATCGTTCATTGACACAAGTCTATCACGTCGTTCTGTGCTGTTGCACTTTTTGCGTCATCTCTTCCGCGGCATCTTCCGAAATTTCGGGTTCGAAGAAAACCTTCATCTGACGTTTGTCGTGTGATCCTTCGGTCTCTCCGAGATTGATGCCCAACATCATTGCGATCATGTCTGACATGATGTCGACTTCTTCAGGCGGTTCATACGCATCGACGTCGTCGAACACGATCGTGTTTGTTTCGACGGTGATCCTCACGGTTGTTGGATCTCCTGGAGACAACGACGCCATGCAATGACCGCGACATCGATGTCTTCACCTGTGACGCTACGACCCAAACATTCCTTGAGCGCTTCGAGGAAATCTCCGTCAGGTTCGTTCGAACACTCATCGGGATCGACACCCGCACCTACGGTGCAATCCCACACAAGAGATTCGATACGTCGTTTGTCGTCATTGGTCATGATCAAGACTCTACCTCAGATCACTGAGGACTTACACTATTCGAGTGGGTCCATTTTCTCCGGTCTTTGCACTCGAAATCTCTCGTAGGTATCGCACACCGTTGCAGTCTTCACGATGAGGAATGCGCATCTCTGCCGGACGTTCAGTTTCTCCGCAAAATTCGCAACAGTAATCACTGCCATTGGGATTGTAAACGTAATGATTCATCAATCGACGAACTTCGGCCTCGAGCTCTTCGAGAATATCGACATCGATGTAAACAAGCATGATCTTAATCTACCTTGGTGTTTGCAATGTTGCACAGTTGACGATGGTAGTGAAGCGCAATGTTGCGCGCCTTCGCCAGTTTGATGGAATTCAGGTGAACGCGTTTCTTTCCGTTGGGTTGTTTCCATCCCTTCAGGATGATGCATGCGAAGAAAGAACCGGTGTGATCGTGGTTCTTCCGAAATCCGACTGCGTTGTGGTGTTTCGTTTCCGAGTCACGCTTCTCGTCCTGCGTTTGCTTGTCATAGATCGCGACGATGGCGCGTTCCACGGCGAGGTCGTTGGTGTTGAGGAGGTGTTGGATGCTTTCCTTGGTCCACATGAGTCGACTCTACCTCAAATCACCATCGACTTTCACTCATCGTCGAAACATTCGTCTTTTCCCTTTTGTCGAGCGCGCTTCTTGGCAGTGCGATCGAGGCGTTTTCGATCCGAAGGAAGTTTGTTCATGACGTTCGACTTCGCTTGACCGCAGCACCCGTAGATGCAAGTCTGAGCGTCCTTGCGTTTGTGTCCGTACGGTTTCATGATTTATCCTACCTCAGATCACTGACGACTTACACTCACTTCCAGGAACAATCGCGATTCGCACCACCCACGAGGTTCTCGTGCATCGGACCGCACACCCAGACCTTCTCGACCTTTTTCGGTTGCGCATGGGAAACGTGACCGACGATGACGACTTCCGGAAGCTCGACCACGGTGGGCTCGGGCATCACCTCGTCGAGTTCGATGGGGGCAACGGTGCTCTTGGGCGCATCCTGTGCACTGCACACCTGATCACGTGCTGCGGTGCGGGTGAAAGACGCTGCGACGAAAGAAACGAGGATGAGTGCGAGGATGGTCTTCATGGTGTTTTTCTTCCTTGGTTCCAACTTGTAGAATCAATATACCACAACTACGCCGATGTTACACAATCATCGATGATTTTATTTTCAGATGTCTGCGTGGAAATCCTCGCGCTCGAGACCCTCGTATCCTTGACCGATCGCATGGTCTTCGCCACAGTGCGGGCATACGTCATCGTCTTCACACTCACGAAGATCCACGATTTCACCGCTCATGATCAAGACTATATCACAATCGCCGAGGACCTTCACAGATCCCCGGCGATTTAATCACTTTCATGCCATCGTCTGTGGTGCCTGCGGTGCCTGCGGTGCGGGAGCGAGTTGAATGACCTCGAGGGTCCGAAGCGTTCCCAGTGACGGATTGAACGCTCGATACGCTCCCGTCCCATTGGCACGTTCATAGACCCAAACCGTCATGACGTGTTCACCTTTCTTGGTCACCCGAATGCCCTTGAAGTGACCCGTGTAATGCGTAAGGTTGAAACCTTGTTCACGAGCGATCGAGGTTTCCTTGACCGCCTGTGGGCTAGCAGGTCGACCCGCTTCGTATCCCACGAAGACGATCGAGTCCAGAGTCACATCCTTCATCGCCTGAACCATTTGGGTCGCAGTGATCATGTGATGACCTCCATGTAAGACCATCTTACCACAATCACCTGGGACTTACACCGTTTTGTGTTCAGTGATCATCCATTCCGGACGTCCCGAAAGATCGTAACCGTTCCAACAAAAATCCTCGTCATCATCGTCTTCCGATTCGTTGTCATCGTCGAGTTCCTTTTCCTTTTCGACCATGAGACGCTCGAGCGTTTTCTTGTCGGTTGAAACACCACCAATTTCGAGTGTCACAGACCCGGGCGTACACGAGATGTCACCAACGAGCTCGAGGATATAGATGACTTGGTTCATGATCAGACTCTACCTTAAATCACTGATGACTTTCACTTCTTCGTGGAAGAAAATGGCGTAAATTGTGACGGGTACCCGCATGCGATCGAGGAAAAACACTCGTCGCTATTGCAGACGTTGTGGTGCTCCGTGAAGCCCACGTTCGTGGTGATGGTGCCAGTCGCTTTCCGCGTGCACTTGAAAATGCCAAATGCATTTCCTTTGTGTTGGTGACGCTTCCCTTCACATCGAGGCTTGTTCATGATCAAGACTATACCACAGTCACAAACGACTTTCACTCATTCATCGTCAAATTTTTCGTACGATGCTTCGACCGTAACCTTGTACGTAATGCGCCCGATGGGAACGTGAGACCCGGGCCCTCGTCGTCCCGGGACGGTGTAATCATGCTCTTTTGACATGTTAAAGGTCACTTTCCCATCGTCGGAGACGTCTGAGACGTTTCTGTCGCTAGAGTCGATGCTTGTTATGTCTTTGTCACGCATTAGCGCATCCAAAAGATCTTGCGCAACCTGCTTGAGTTTGGTGTCCATGGTTAGAATATAACCTAGATCACTTACGACTTACACAATCACCGCGCTTTTAGGTGACGTGCAGGAATCCAAACGCCTTGAGCGTTCCGATCTTTCCATTCGTTGTCGCCCTTCAGAAGAACACGATCTTCACGGACGTATGCGACAGTTCCCATGTGTCCCGGCGAGACCTTACGTCCGGAGACGACGACCATCTTTTTGCCGACGACTGGCGTATTTGCGATGCGCTCGTTTCTTGCAATGAGCTCTTGACGATGACTTTCTGCCGCGCGCTCCGCGTTTCGAAACTGAAGACCGAGTTGATGTCCGACCCAAGAAGAAAAGTCCAGGCTCAGGTTTTCGTCCTCATCAAACGCATCCTGATCGACGATCGCCTTCAGAATATCGCATCCTCGCCAGGCAAAGTGATTGCTCACATCGATCCATTTGAAGCGTTCCTCGACCTTACGCTCGAACTGACGATTTGTTCCGAGGACGTAGTCGTAATCGACACCTTCGCGACCAAGATACACAAGTGCCTCGACGCATGCGACCGTTTGATAATCGCTGTAGTCGAGTGTGTCCGACATGTTGCGAATAGCTTCGAAGTTCTTGATCTCGATGACGCACCCAACGTGGAGGTACGTCTCTTCGCCGGTGGATTGCTTGGTCTGGATGATCGGCATGATCTAGTATTACCTCAGATCAACAACGACTTTCACTTCCACGATGTTTTTTCCCATCCGACGCCTGCGCAGAACCAAGCGACACCATCGTCATCGACTACGACATCGCCCACCATCATCGATCGCACCTTGAGTTTCGTCGGAAGCTCATCTCCATCGACGACGTTCATCATACGAAACGCCTCTTCGATGTTTGTCGTACGCGGCAAGTGTGCAATGGGCTCGTAATCGTTTGCTTTGATGCCTCCCTTGGGCGCAGTCATCGCGAACGGGTTTTGGACGATTGCAGCGTGGGTGCGGTAGAAGATTGCGATCATGGTAAGACTATATCACAATCATTGACGACTTACACTGTCGCAGTGATTTTACTCTGGCTCTGCCAGCGTCATGATTTCATCCGTCGCTTCGGCATCGTCGTTGGTGACCCTCTCATTGACCCAATTTTCCAAGTCACTCATCTTTCCGGTTGCATAGTAACAACCGTCTCCTTTGATGAGAGTCACGCCCGCGCCGAACTGTGATGCGTCATCCTGACTGTCAGTGATGTCTCCATCGTGCTCCAGGCAAAAAGCGTAGTGACCGGGAATGGTGATGCGGAACTTGGGTGACATGCTTTAATATACCTCAGATCACTACGATTTACACTGCGCCGCCTTCTGATTGCTCGTCTATTTCTTTTTGAGTCCGCGCAACATGATCACGTTCGATCCATCCATGACCTGGCCAGACAATTTCCCAATCGTTTGCTTGCGTCCACTTGCTTTCGCTGGATGCAACGAGCTTGTGCTGTGGGACCCAAACCTTGTCGTCTTTCGATCGTTTGACCCAGCACCCGTCATCAGTGACTGCGATCGCCACGCGAACGTCACCCGTTGTTTTATGACGGATGACATCGCAGGCTTTAGGCAGCGTCATCGGTGGCTTCCACTTCAATCATCGGTGCGATGACACCTACGTGGTCGTAGAAGGCAGGGCGACCTTTCCTACGACCTTTGCTGTTGGTCATCTGAACCACGTAGGCGATCATCTCAAGCGTGCAACGGTAGCACACGATGAACGTAGGCGTGTACGCGCATCCGGTTGCAGGATGAGCAACGCCTCCACAGGTCTTACACCAGTGGGTGACGAATCCTTCGGTGTTTTCTTCCATGATCTTACTCTACCTCAAGTCGTAGAGGAGTTGCACTCACTGTGATCGGCATTGTAAAAATGATCGCAACTATCGACGTAGTCACGATAATACCAGTTGTTGAGGGCACTCAGAACCTCACGACGCGCACGATCGAGTTCAATGATCGTGGGATTGCGATCGGCGAGTGGAACGGTGACTTTGACAATGCGATAGGTGATGTCGACGTTGTCCATGATCAAACTCTACCTTAGATCATCGGTGACTTACACCGTTTTCCAGATGAATTTGTCCGCCATTTCCATGCGCACGGAGAGCTCAGGAGATGCGTCTTCCAGATTGCACCAATCTTCTCCGTCCCAGATAGACCAAGATAGAAACCCGATTTCGTAGCACATGGAAAGCAACCGCCCATCCAAGGTGCAGAGTTTGTGATATCCGGGCTCAACCGCGTTTTGGGTGGCGCATTCCAGGAGGTCTTCCGTGTCACAGCCCGGGAATTGTTTGATTGCCTGAGCAAGGGTGAGTTGGACCATGGTGATTTCCATGATCAAACTCTATCTTAGATCATTGGCGACTTTCACTTTTTCGTGATCTTACAAAGCTTCTTCGTTCCACTCACGTCGAAGTCGGGTTGCTTAGACTTCGAACTCACAATACGAAAAGCATCGACATCACCGTTTGACATCGACGTGAGCGCGTCTAAAATATCTTGGACGTTTAATGTTGTTTCGAATGCAAGCGCTGTGTCAAATGTAATAGAAATGTCGGTTCCTGCTCTACTGAACATGTATCCCACGGGTTCGTCAGCATCTGTCAAGACGGGTGCTTCACTGTCAAAGCGTTCAAGACGATCGATGAGTTCGCTGAGTTTCATTGAAACGACTATAAACTCAGCGACGAGCCTCCATCGTCATACGAGACAGTCACAACACCTGTATCAAGGTTGATAAAACAACTGTCGATATCGATAGAAGGAACTGTTGGAACTGCGCGAACCTGAATCGAGCCTGACGGGAAATTACAAAGCATGATGCTCTGTAAGTATCAGTTACTGCGCTTGTTTTTTCGACGTCATCCAGTAATCGATACACCGTGCGGGTACGTCTTTGAACGCCTCGTCTGCGTATTCATCACATGTTTTCTTCGTGCGCGTCATTGGTTCACCAAACGCAGTGACGACAACGATTGCAGTGACGAGGAAGATCCCGCCCCAACGAACGTAGGTGCTAAACTTGCGATGCGCCTTTATCATCCGAAGCGTCCCTTCAGTCCCTCTGCGAGTACGCACACGTCGAGCAAAAGCCGAGCATGCTCCTTAACAAGAGATGGATCAGCGTATGATCCTGCACGGCCAGAATATTCGACTCTGAATTGAGGCTTGTCTGACAGACCCTTGAACACGATTAGCGTGCATCCAAATGGTTTAAAGTCAGCGTACGTACGCTGAAATTCAACAACAATGCTACGTGTCGATTGCATCGAAGCAATGTCACCAGCGATGATGTTTGAATAGATCGCTTTTTCGATCTCCTTTTGCACATCTTCGTTCATGGTCTAATCTTTACCACGTTTGTCGTTTCACTTGCACCGTGCCACGGATGATCGTACATCTCGTTCATACCAGCGTCGACACCCTCGATAACTCCCGCGCGCTCAATTGCACGTTCGAGAGTGCTAACGATCTCACGTTCATTATTCGCACAATAGGTCATGTATGTGTGACCATTCGATCGTGAACTAATTTGTATGACGACGTACTCACCTACGTGATCAACACGCCGAGCACCCACTGTTCGGATGCCTACGCGTACCTTCGACGGATCTGCTCGAAATCGTGCTAACATGATTCAATCTACCTTAGATCAACAAGGACTTACACTCAAACAACGATATTCATCGTATGAATCCCGCCCTCGCCTGGGTCGATCCCGAGTTTCTTCAGTGCCTTTCCGATGCGTGCGATCTCTTTTTGCGCCTTGATGACGTCCTTGATAGCGTACACACCGTCGACTGAATGTAGTTTGTTGGGCATGAAACATGCGTATACGTTGCCTTGGTGAAAATCGCCCGTCACAAACCCTCGACATTTGACAATAGAGGCGATCGCATCCGCATCTTCGTCGCCGACGTTTGAAAAAATGGAAAATTCATCATTCCCAGGGACAAAGTCGTATTCTTCGCCGTCGATGACAAGCGCAAGACCATCGTCTTCGTCAATCACTTTTTCGGGTGCAATCTTCTTTCCCGTCTTTGCATCAAAGCGGTCTTCCATGTGGAAGACCCCGGGGCGCTTGACGATGAATTTCTTGAATGCTTCCTCGGCGGGAACGACAAAACCGATGACCGTCATTGAATCGTAGTCAGTGCTCACTGCGCTTCTCCTTGACCATGATCAAGTTCTACCACAATCGCGTTCGAGTTACACAATCGTCGATGTGCACGAACTGCTTCATCTTGTTCGTACGCATGATCGAACTCACACTCACCGCAAGGCTCGTAGTCGCTCGGCAATTCGTCCATAGGAATCTTCATACCTTTAGTCGTTGAAGACCACGATGGTAAGGGTGGGTTCTCCGGCGCGGCGCGAGACATAGATGGAAGCCATGTTTTCGCCATCGTTGTCGCGGCGTTCTGCCTCGAAAAGAAACAAGCGCTCTTTTCCAGTTCGGTGCGACTTGACCCAAAAACCCACATCGCACGCGTCTTGCCAAACGCGACCCGAGATTTCGTTCTTGAAATCACTGGCATCTGCGACACCCTCGTGATCGTGCCATTCGAACATCGAACCAGCGTGAACAGGAACTGATTTCAACGTCTTCATGATCCAATTCTACATCAGATCCTCGAGGAATTGCACTTCACTCAGGCAAAAGCTTCGCTGCCTTGCGAAGTTGAGCTGCAACCCGACTAGCGCGGCTTCGATAGCACTCGTACGTACCGTCGTCGCGGTCGTCGTCGTTCCGATTCGGAATGTCATTGAGCGCTTCTTCGAACTGTTCTTGTACATCGTCGAACGCCGGATCGTCTTCAATGTTTAAGATCAGTTCGTTTTTGAGCGAGGCAGGAAGGTCAAGCGTTTTGACTTGTCCAACAACCTTTTTGATCTTCTTTTGCTTTGCTTCTTCGAGACCTGAATTCAGGATCGCAAGGTAAATGACTCCATCTTCATTGACGCCGGCGGTGCGCGGTTGCTTTCCCGTCATTTCGAAGTAGAGCTCACCAAGACCGCAGTGCATCGACCGTTTCTCGTCGGTCGGATCAGGTCCGTTCTGGAGCGTGCCGTTGCAAAGTCGAAGAAACTTGCGCGACTTCGTGTTGTAGATCTTGTCTGCAAGATCGTTGAGAAACTTGCGGGTGACCTTTTTGACTTGCGATGTTTTCTTCGAATTCTTTTTGCTTGACATGTTCTTATGATATCACGCTTTAACGTCAGCTTGCACTTTGGCGTGTTCAGAATTCGTCTTCCGTCACAACCGGCGGGGGTGGCGGGTTTGGATCGCCGGTCTTCACCAACAAAGAACCGGCGACCTTCCAACGCATGCCGTTGGTGCTTTTGACATTGACCCGTCCTCCACGTCCGAAAGACTCGATCGTCCCATGAATGATCCCACGTCGACCTGCGTCGAACTTGATCTGATCACCCGGCGAAAACTTGAAGTGCGCTGCATTGTCGAGGATTCCTCGGCGCGCCTTGAGCGAATCGTAAAGCTCGCTGATTTCTTCCACGGAACAGGTTTGAATGAAGAGCTTGACGTCGAGCTTGGTGGTTGTCATGGTTCACTTGACCTTGACGTTCTTCCCGGAAAATCCCCAATGAGCGTTCATGCACACGCCACAGTGATCGATGAACGCATTTCCATGTGCCTCACCAGTGCATCGCTTGTACTCGGGAAGACCGACGGCATCCATCGCATGTTTGATGTGTGCCATGGCGAGCGAATCAGCGAAATTGTCAGATCGAGGATCGTCCTTCATCTTCGCAAGGAGAAGTCGCATCTCATCGATGAAGCGCGCGGCTTGCTGACGGGACATTTCGTGCACGTTTTCGTTGTTCTTCTTCATGATCTAACTCTACCTCAAATCACTGACGACTTACACAGTCACATCAATCGTTGTTCATGTAAGTGACATCATCGATCACGCTCTTGACGTCTTTGTTCTTTTCCCTTGAAGTGCTTGCGTACCGTGCTTCCAAAACCGGCATACACGCGGACGTCGTAACCCTTGCGACGAGCCCTGTAGATCGCACCTTCACAATCACCGGTGGGAGAGTGTGAAATGCGACCACGTTCGCGCTTGAACACTGGATAAACTGCACACTCACCAGCGTTCCAGTGGAAAACTGCTTCGCGCAATTCTGAACGAGTGAACTTCACCAGCACATCCCGTAGAACGTGTTGCCTGCGACGTTTGCTCGACACGGGTTTCCCGGTTGACATTGATCGGTGATCGCTCCTACCGCGGTGCAACATCCGACCCAAGAACCTGCGACCACGTGTTGCCATGGAGAGACGCCGGTTGCTGCACACATCGGTGCGGTGCACTGGAGTTCTTTTGGGCCAAAGCCGCTGTCGATCGCAAATACACAGGTCGTCTGCCATTGCGTTTGACCTGCGTCTGTAGGAGATGCATCGGAAGCATCGTCACCGCTCACGTCAGGCGAGGCATCATCCACCGCAACCACGTCTGCACCAGAATCAGACGCTTGAGGTGCAGGATCGAACAGGTCAGAAGGATTTGCTCCCCCGCACGCGGTGACGAGGGCGATTGAGAAGATTGCGAGTTGCTTGATCATGATTGATCTTACTTCAAATTCCTTGCGATTTACACACTAGGTCGATGATTTGTATCGACTGACGAGCTCAGTCACGTAAGCGTCCAATGCGTTCACTGCAGTCGAAACGTTCTTCTGCGCGCCGGTCAAGATCTCGTCTTTGTCGTGATTGAGGTTGCCGAGCCTGACGGCGATCTGCGCGAGATCGTTCGAGATCCTTGCAAGGATTATCTGATTGTCGGAGTTGTTCTTCATGAAATCATTCTACCACAATCGCATGCGACTTACACACTACTTTCGACAATCTTCTCTGCGCACGATTTTGAGTTTCTCGGGAGATCCGTGGTAGAATCCCCAAGCATATGACTTGTTCTGAACATACTGTTCGGCGTGCCACTTCGCTTTGAACCCTCGAGCATCATCGAGCTTCGAAGTCCAGGCAGAAATGAAAGATCCTTGAAATACGTAAGTACGATTGAGCTTGATCACCCATTCACGTTCGAAGCCTTTGGTTCCGATCTTTGCCATGATCTCAATCTACTTCAAATCGTAGTTGATTTGCACAGCGGAAGAAACATAAGCTAAGTCGATCACGATTGAGTGATCAGTTTGCGAATTCAGTCGCTTCAGTCGCACGCAACCAAGAGCAAGGAACGCTGACGATCTTCCCATCGATCGCAATCGTCACCATGTCCTCTTCGATTCCAAAGCTTTGCGTCGCTTCGTCCCACCATCCCGTAGGAATCCTTGCCTCATCCACTTTGTTACCGTCGTCGTCGAATTGAGTTCCCTCTGCAAAGACGATGCACGTCGTTCCGTTACCAAGATGCTTGACCATCATTCGAAAAGTCCCATCCCTTCGTCCGTCATGTCTCCCCTCACACCGGAGTAACCCCATCCGCCTGATGATTGCAACCTTCTAGTGTGAACTGAACCATGTGCTCGGCTATATCGTACCGTATCATAATGATACCCTGTCTTTCATTCAAACGTATACAAATTTTTCACATTCTTGCTCGCGAGCACACGCACGCACACGCATGCGTGAGGGCAAGGGCACGATTCGTATTCTCACAGCCCACCAGGTGACCCACGTGAGGTCATGACGGTGGTTATGGTGGAATTCCCCATCCCCTCATTTTAGAGGCGAGCGGTGTGAAATGGTATCATAATGATATCGTCAAAATTGCACGCGTGTTTGACTGTTCCTTCGAACGCACTCGATGCTCATTTCACAATTGCAGAGCGTATAGTGCAATAAACCACGGATCGATGTAAAGATGTAATCATGAAGCAAGAAACGACGGTGAAATCCACCAAGTCCCAAAAACGAAACAAGGCACAAGGAAAGAAGGTCGAACCCGATGTCCTGGTGTTGAGTCCCACCGCTGCGAAGGCTGCAACCAAGTCGCTCAAAAACATGACGGAGAAAGAAAAGGTCAAGATGTTCATCAATGCAACCACGATCCCGGGAAAACGAGACAGCAAGTCCATCGAAATCGACGGCGATCGCTTCCGAGCGCCGGCCGACAGTCACATCAGCGGTGAAACCGATGTGTACGTGCTCGGTTTCACGAAGCGAGGAGGTCGTGTCTATGTGCACGATGGCAAGCGACTCGAGAGCTGGTCGCGTGCAGCTCCTCTGACGATGCCGGTCTGACCTGATCGGCTTTCATTCGGGGCACGAGTTTTACTCGTGCCCCGCAGCAAGCTGAACAAGTTAAGGAGAATCATTGATGAATGACAACAAAGTATTCGTGATCAGGATGCCACCTCGAGAACCAAGCGAAGAGTTGTTGAGAGTTTTCAAGAACTACATCAACAACTTTTCTGACGATCAAATGAAAGACATCATCTGGATGTCGATTCGCGAGTTAGATGCTCGCGAAGAGAAAGCTCGGAAGAGAACGTGAAGAAAGGGTCGCTCGCAGCGTTTGCTGAGTTGATACCCCAAACAACACGAAAGAAGCTGAACCTCTCTGATCTCAAGGTCCTTTCAGGTGCATTGCTTGTCAAGGATCGGATCGAACAGTTCTACGATTCTACGTACCAAGCTGAAGCGAGGCTGCGCAAGTGGAAGCGATCAGAAGGGTATTGTGGAGGTCGTCCGTATTGCATGACGCTTACGGGACCCGATCATTTCTACTGCAAATCGTGCCTCGCAGAAAAAGCTCGTCTTCTCCGCGGTGAGGGACGAAAGAACAAACGATCCGATTATGGATCGATCAGGTTGAAAGAGAAGCAACAAAAGTAGCCCACAGAAACCCTCGAGAAGAGCTTTCATGCAGCCAATGGTGGAAACCATTGGCTGCATTTTCGTTCACTCGCCGCCTTTTTTGAAGCTTCCCTTATCGTACAGGCCTTTGTCACCCATCCCGATGATGTACGTTCGACCGGTGCAACCCCAACGGTTCTTCACCACCTCGAACAGACGTTCACCGTACGTATCGCTCTTCTTGTCTTCGTCGAAGTACATCTGAGCATGACCGTCGATGACGTGTTTGATCCCGTTCTTTCCTGCGAAGTCTCCGCTCTTGGTCACCTGACCGATGAAGGCAACGATGCCGAACGTCTTTTTCGCCCACGAAGTGAGCATCTGTGCACAATGCAGAGGAGTGCTCCCAGTCGTACCTCGCGATTGTCCGAGCTTGTCGACGTACTTTCCGTCGTCCAGCGTCTGAAGCGAGTCCTGAAAGAGAATGACCTGTTTCTTCGGATTCTCCTTGATGACGTTGTCGCAGTAGTTCAAGAGATCCTTGGTCATGACGTCTTGACAGATGAGAAACCCGTTCTTGAGCTTCAAGCGTTCCATCGCCATCCGCACCTGATAGATGCTCTCTTCACCGGAATTCAAAATCCCGATGTGACCCTGACCGGTGACCGCATCTGCAAGCTGTCGAACGATCGTCGATTTTCCGGCGCCTGCAGTGCCGGTGAGCATGTGCACCGTGCTTGGCACCCAACCTTCTCCACCGAATGCATCGTCGATCCATTCGACTCCAGTCTTATAACGCTCCCGAAGCTTCGGAGGAACCGCGATCTCACGGATGTCCGTACCTCGGGTAAAACCCTTGACCTTGACGTTGATTGACATGTCTCGTGCCATGTAGATCCTATTCCTTTTTCAGGCAAAATTCAACGCTTCTATGCGGAAGCATTCATTAGAAGATCAGTGTATCACTAATCTACTTCGACTTACACAACATGATGTCATGATTCACATCATACGTGTAATCATGCACGGCATTCACCATGTCTCTGACTTCATCTTGCATATCTTGCACCTTCCACGCAATGTTTTCAGCTTCTTGCAATGAAGTGTTCAAGAACATCATGTTGTCGATAAACGAATCAACATGATGAGCACTCTTTTTGGTCGCCATGGTCTTCTTTGCTTGAAGAAGCTTCTTCTGACCATCGATGTACGCTTGATTGACGTACTTCTCAATCGTCTTGAATGCCTTGTTCGCTTCCGCCTTCGTAACTTTTTTGCTTGACATGATCTAACTCTATCTCAAGTCGTTAGCGACTTTCACTCATCTTTACAATTGAGTGCCTTCGTCACCAGCGCCAGGTTCAAACCTCGCCCCTTGGGGTCATACATGCGGCCGTTCACGGCCCACGAGAACCTTTTGGTGGGCTTCCCGTAGGTCTTGAAGTTATACCTACCATCTTTCATCACTCGCTTCACGAGGGCAAGAACAGCCTTTGGCTCAGCCTTGCACGTTTCGTTGAACTCTGCCCGAGGTTCAGTCCTCCCACCGGGCCCATCCATGCCTCCGAGAGCACCGGTGCTGAAGACTTCGACGACCACGTTGTTCGCATCTGCATCGTACTTGACCTGGCAAGTGTCAGTGTAACGATGATCGCCGGCGATGTTTGCAGAAATCGATCCGATCAAAAACTTGTTCATGATCTAGTCTTACCTCAAATCACTTACGATTTGCACTTTGGATCGAAAAATCAATGCTGTACCGGTTGTCGTTTTTGGTGACACCGTAGAATTCAGAAGTACGTAGAACAACGTCTTGGTATGCATCAGCCTCAAGAACGAACGATCGATTGAAGCGAACGTTATCCAATTGACCTTCAGAGGTTGTCATATGATTCTCGTGGAATCCTACATCTTTTGCTTTCGCAATGACCCTCTTGATCGATTTTCCTCCGGCGAAACCACCACGTTTGTTCCACTCGATTCGAGGAGCTCCCGCGGAACGTACGTTCATGTAATTCGTATGAGGCTTCGTGAAATCTTCGGTGTCACCGGTGCGAGGAATGCCAATCTTACGAGAAAGCTTGATGAATTCCTTGAGGTCCATGATCTCAATCTACCTCAGATCGTTGTTGAGTTACACTGTAGTGCGACCTGTGGGGATCGAACCCACGACTGATCGATTAAAAGTCGATTACTCTACCGACTGAGTTAAGGTCGCTTTTTGTTCACCGCGATCTGAACCAACCTTCGAACAGAATTTGATACCGACACTCATCGAGGTGTTCGTCAAAGTCTTCACTGAACGTGATGACCATCGTTCGCTTCGGGTTTTCCGTACGCATGGTGTAACGATTGATGATGACGACACCAATGGCACCACACTCGCTTCTGCTCGAATGATGCCTCACGAAATCAGGATGGGCACGAACTTTTTCCAACGCGTTGTTGAATCCCTGCACCGTTCCTGCAGAAGCAGTCATGTCGAAATGCATGTCTTCGATGGGAACCTTGTATCGCGTTGCATCTTCAGTGAGTGGGCCCAAGGGAAACTCGATCTGCTTTGCGATCTCTTTGAACTGCTTCATGCTCGGCGTCATCTTCTTCATAATCTAATCCTACCTCAGGTCATCAGTGATTTACACTTCGCATGCATCACGGCGAAATTCATGTGCGGAGACAGAAAATGATTTCTTCCGCATGCTTGAAGGTTGAATGATAACGACTGGCTCAGCGCCGTTAGGTCCTCTCACAGAAATGAATGCACACCTGTACTCAACCCGCACGGTGTCACGTTTGTAGCGATAGTGCTTTCCAACCACGATACGTTTGATCACCACTCCTCGCGCTTCCAGCTCTTTCGAGCATCCTTGGATCGTCGATCACGACGATCTCGCATGGTCGTGACAGTCTCACCGTGGCGTTTTCGCATTGCAACGGCGATGGGATTTCGATGGCGTTTCGATTTCATGATCTCAATCTATCTCAAATCGTTGATGATTTGCACTGCAATTTGCATTGCTGATCACGTGTCCGTTCTCTTTGGCGTTCGTCCGATCATCGCGCCATGATCGCTTCGCTCTCCCTCAAATCAGATACGTGATCAGCAATGCAAATTGCTTTGTAGGCCCACTCGGGTTCGAACCGAGAACAGCCCGGTTATGAGCCGGGGGCTCTGACCAATTGAGCTATAGGCCCTCAGTCGTTTTCTTGAAGCACCGTCCAACGATCACCTTCGCTCCAGATCATTCCGAGAAAGCTTCCGCAATCCCACTTCACATGAACAGTTCCAATGTCATCGACAAAATCAACTGTTCCTTCTGCACCGGGTTTTAGTTCGGTGTATGCATCTGTCGTCTTGACCAGACGAATACGTCGACCTGCAAGTTTTGTCGAAGGAAGCTTTCCATTCATGATCTCAAATTACCACATTCGCAGGAGACCTTCACTGATCTCCTGCGAAGATGGCGTTTTGTCTTGTGTCAGCGAGACGCTCCGAACGCCTCGAGCTCGATGGCGATCTGACGTTCGATCTGTTCCGGCGTCAGGTCCAGCTTGACGCCATGGCGTTTGGTGAGGGACGTCAGGAGCGCACCCAGCTCGCTTGCGGCGTTCTGGAGCGGCGTCTTGACGGGAGCGAAGACGGGAACGATTTCGATTCGAGAATCGTCGTACACACCTTCTTGAGCGAGGCCTGAATCGAAGTACTCTGCGGCGAGGCGATATGCGGTGGAGCGATCAACAGGATAAGGCGGCTCATCAGTTCCGTCAGTGTAGAAGAAAAACCCATCTTCGTCTTGGCCGATGAAATGCGCCTCGACGGGGTTCTGAATTCGGTATCCGATGATCTTCTTGTCTTGGTTCATGATCTAGTTCTACCTCAGATTGGTTATGACTTTCACTCAACTTCGACGTATTCGAAACAAAGCTGAAGCACTGCATCGTACGAACCTGAGGCATGTGCCTTGTCACGGAATTCCTGTGCCTTGTCTGGTTGTCCAGCACGGCGAAGTGCCTTGCACACAGCTCCGATGACGGCGAAGACGTTCCCATCAGTGCCGCTCAGTTGACACACAGGCTTCGTAGTGCTCATTGCTTCACCTTTACCTTGGGTCCTTTGAACGTGACCTCGAGGTCTTTGGCCTTTCCCTTGAGGCGAGGGATCCCTGCACGTTGCATGGAGATTTCGATCCCATCCATGAAGAACTCCGACGTCTCCAAAGCGTTCGCTTCCGCGAGCGTTTCCTGAATGTCTCGGATGAACTTCTCTGCCACCTCGGGTGTGATGGTGACAGCCTTCTTGGTGTTTTTCTTTTTACCAGCCATGATCAGACTCTACCTTAAGTCGCCGGCGACTTACACTCATCCCAATCATTGATGAGCTTTGTCGCACGTTCTTCGAAGGCTGTTCGAAATTCTTCGACATCAACAGCACGAAGAAAATTCCTTCGTGCTTTTTTCATAGCATCGACAACCAAGGTTTCGAACACGTCCCCGAGGTTGTCGATCAAGATCTCGCGATCTTCCTTGGTCACAGCTTCACTTTGCGCCAGACTTCCGTGACCGCGGGTCGCTTGCCGATCCGCTGCGTGAGCTTGACGGTGCCACCAGGAGCGAACTCGACCTTCGCCGGCGAGGTGGGGACGATGGAGGTGTCCTTCTTCCCGTAGTGGGCGCCCTTGAACAGGACGAGCGTGACACCGTTGTACTTGTAAACGCGGCGGGCGATGGCGGAAACCTTCTCGTTCTTCATGATGATATCCTCTTTCTTGTTTTGTTTTTGGGAGGCTTTTTGCCTACCTGATAGCTACAGTTTATATCAGATCACTTGCGACTTGCACTGCAAGTTCGAACTTTGAGTCGTTCTTTACAGACACGTCAGTTCGAGTGAAGCACTCGAAATACTTGAGCTGTTCAACGTACATGCCTTGTTTCTCAAGATCACCGAACACATGAGACTCGAACAACTCCACATGGCCTCGCGCGCTTCGATACCAGTTCTGCCACTCGTTCTTGCTTTCGTTGAAGGCAAAACACTGGTATCCGATGGGCTTGAGCCACGCGCCTTGTTTGACTTCAGTGTAACCCATCGCTTGGAGCGCTTCACGAACTTGAGTCATTCGTTTTCACTCCTCACGTATGCAGCCAATTCTTGTTTAGAAGCGACGTCGTAAATGTCATCGCTTGCAGCGATCAGATCTGCGAACGCAGCGTCGATGTGTTTGACCCCAAGACCTGCATGGTTCTTGATGAGATCACTTCGAAGCAGCAACAACTCGCTCTTCATCTTCATGATGTCGAACACTATGCGAGTCAATGACTTTGGTTGATCGTTCATTTTTCCTCAGAGCAACGTGTGGGAATCGAACCCACGTTACAGGTCTATAGCCTGCAGTCCTTGTCCGTTAGACGAACGTCGCTGTCCCAACGTTAGGTTGCGATCCTGGCGCTCACTATCACAGCAAGCTGCGCAGTGTTAGTGCCCGTTGGTCGATGGACCTCAACCGGCGTTAACTTTCCGGTTGACCACCATCTGAATCCAATCTACCACAGCTGCTTTTCAGCTTTCACTTTCCGCGAGAAAACATGAACCCAGTCAGCAGTGCTCCGAACAGGGCAAATCCTGCTGCACCCTGTGCGCAGAACAGGCGATCAGAGAACTGCACTGCGATCGTCCAGAGCGTTAGGCCGATCGGGATCCCAAGCGTGGGTCCAAGCAGCAACCAGCTGAACGCTCGAGGTGCGATCCATGCTGCAGCAAACGTGATTGCAATGAAGAGCAACGTGAGTGGCATCACTTTTCCTTTTGTGTGCGAGGACACTGCTTGAGCATGAGCTCTGCAGTCTGGATGACGATCTTATCATCGTTCAGCCATGCTTCCTTGATGACATCGAGAACACGCATGCGTTCCTCTTCGTTCGTAACATGCTTGATAGGACACGTGCATGTTTCGCTCATCGCTTTTGTTTTTCTTTCTTGAGTGGAAACATCATCAACTCACAATGACCTGTGGCTTGACACAAAAAGTCTTTGCCGTCGATGTTGATCGTTTGACCGTCGAGCGCGTCTTGTGCCTTGACGGTCGGAACTTTGAGGCTCTTGTTTCCTTTTAGGATCATGATATCATCTTACCACGATCATTGACGACTTACACTTCTTTACGCCCGCGGGCGCAATCGTTAACAATGAGCTGTGTATATCGTATGCGATATGGCATATGATGAGATGGTAAGTCATGAAACATAGATTGGGATCGATCGCGATTTTGGCAGCACTCGTCACCGGGTGTGTGATTCAATTTGAACCATCGCCGGATCGTCACTACCACCTGTCTATCAGTGTTGGATACACGGAGGCGCAGGCGAACACGATCATCAACGCTGCAATCGAGTGGCAAAACGCCACCGGTGGGTACATTACCTTCGACGGTGCCGGTCACCCAGGCGACAACGAGACCATCGATTTCGTGACCGAAAAAGAACGACAACCCGATCCTCCGCTAGAAGGCGAGACGTGGAACGAGGGCACGTCCTCTACGGTTAGCATCTATTCCACGCTTGACAGTGCAACGTTCAAGCAAACTGCAACGCACGAGCTCGGCCACGCGATCGGTCTTCAACATGCCGAATCGGGAACGATCATGTGTGCCGGAGCATGGTGTGCGGCGAAACACGTAACGTGTGGAGACGTCAAGCAGCTGTGCAGCGTTTGGGGGTGCGATGCATCCGGAATGCCTGCGTGTACGACGAAATGAAGATCGTCAATTTGCCTGCGATTTGCGTCATTCCAGGCGACATGTTGACGCAAGCCGACAAACAAGTCTCGCTCGTTGTCTCAAAGCTCGAAGTAGATCGAAGAAACACATTTTGGGAGAGTAACTCAGGCGCATGGTTCGTGTTTCTTTGCGCAGGACAACTTAAGCGATTCTTCTTTCGTTACAATTCAACCACGTTTTCATGCATCAAAGAAGACGATGCATGTGAGCACGTGGGCGCATGCGCATGCGCAAACAAAATCAACACTGAATGACAATTTGCTTCATCGACTGTGTAAGCTTACGTCAATTTGATTTACGATGAATCAAGAAAGGTTCTAAGAAGAAAATAATCTTCCTTAGACAAATAAAGGAAAATCACAATGAGCGACAATAAGACTGACATGACCAAGATCGATGCTGCACTCAATGCTGCGAAGGCCCGCAAGGGTCGCCGAAGCGGAGAGAACACCGACAACACCCAAACCGTTTCCGAGGGTTCGACCCCTGCAGTGAAGCGCGCGCGCCTGACCGATGAGGAAAAGGCTGCAAGGCAGGCGACCAAGGACGCCGACCGCGCAGAGAAGAAGGCGGCGCGTACGATTGCACGAGACGCTCGCCGAGCCGAGAAGCTCGCGAACAAGCCGACTGCACACCTCGCCAAGGTCGCGAAGGCTGCGAGCAAGCTTCCTGAGCTCAATGCTGACGCCCAGATCGTCTTCAACGACATCACCACGAACTACTCGCGAGATCAGGTGAATGCGATCGCTCGTCACCTCGAGCACTTCAACCGCGAACAGGCGACCAAGCGTGCCCTCGAGCAGAAGATCGAAGCCGGCGCACGCGTGCGCATCGTCGGTGGGGATAGCCGGTACGTCGGTCAGGAAGGCACCGTCTTCAAGGCCCAGCGCATCCGCTGCTACGTGACCGTCGAAGGTGCAAAGAAGCCGATCTATTGTTTCACTTCCGAAGTAGAAGTGATTGCCGAAGAGTCGGTCGCCAAGACTGGTTGAACTTTCGAATGCCGGCGTAATTTACCGCTGACTCTGATTTTGTGTCGGTGTTCAGCGGTAAGTTTTTTGCCTTTTCCTCCGATACTCAATGCCAATCGATGTTCGATCGACTTGGGTTTTCCAGCTAACGCAGCTTGAATTTTTGCTTTGTGTTCAGGTGATTTAGGTGTTGATGGACCACCTTGACCTCCTCGGTCTTTGTTTGCTCCCCACCAACCCTCGCCACCTCCAACGTACGTTTTGTATTGTTCTACAAGTTCACGTTCTTTTGCAAAGCATTCATTTTGATCATCGCTTTCGAACTCTATTGTGCGTCTAATTCCGTATCGTAGAGATATTGAACGATGCACTTCGTTACGACGTTGTTTTGCATATGCATTGACACGTTTTTGAGTTCCTTCGCCCACGTAAAATGGGCGCGGAATTTCTTCAGTCGTCCAGTCAACATATACGCAATGTCTTTTTGAAAGCTTCAATGCAAAACCCAATTTAGGCATGGTAGAATGATTCTACAACAAACCAAAAGCCCTTGCTCCGAGGCAAATGGTGCGCGCTGAAGTTACGTGCGCGTCAAAGAATATCGGAGCGCCATCTCTTCGTAGTTCAGGGGATAGAACGCAGGTTTCCTAAACCTGATGCCGCAGGTTCAAATCCTGCCGAAGAGGCAAAGGGCGAGAAGATGACCAAGGACGAGCTCGACAACATCCGTCCAGGTGACTACATCTGGTACGGAGATTTTTGGCCGCGTGCGCCTGAGTTCCTGTTCTTTGTCATCGCGCGCGTGGGAGCGAAAAGTCTACTCACGGTTGTCATAAAGGGCACACCACGTCCAGGATGCATGTATGAGTTTCCTGATGACTGGTCGTACTCAGCGTACAACATCCTTTCGCGTGAACGGTTTTTGGCCGGCGAAAAGCCTTGGATGAAGTGAAACTCATTGGCGAAAGATGATAGGGTAAATTCATGATCGGACCTGACGAAGAAGAAGACGATGATGACGTCCTAGAAGAAGACGATCTTAATGCGCATGCGCATGCGTCTGAGGCCCCGGGCGGGGAGGAAGAGATCGCTGCAAAAGAAGACGTCTCAAAAGAACTCGAGAACCTTGAAGCGCGAAGGAAGCTTCGCCTTGCAAGGAAACCTGATGTTTCTCGCCTTGAGCGTGCAGTCGTGGACGGTGTCCCGCAGTTCGACAAAGGCACACGAGTGGTCGTTGAGCGTCGGATCTCGTTCGTTGATGGCCATCCATGGCTAGACACCTGCCTATACACAGTGCAGCACGTCGACCTCACGAGTGGGGTCGTTCAGGCCTTGGACGAGGAGCACGGTCACCGGAGCTTCCTGTCTTTCAAGGACAAGCACCATGATTGGTACCTTTGCCCAAAGAAGGGAAATCCACTTGCGAAATCGCGGAGGCGGAAGCGAGTAGTCGCAACATGACGAAACATTTGCATGAACAAAAAGCCCCAGTTCCAGGCGAAATGCTCGTTGTTGCGACTAACGGGCATTCATTGTATTCTAACAGCCATCCGATCTCAGGCGATATTGTTACGCACACGGACGACGATTGGCGTATCGGAGGCTTGCGAGGCAATGAACTTGACAAAGGCGACATCGTCATGGTGATCTTTAGCATAACTCCTGGAAAAGATTATGATTCATTAGCCGGCAAACCGGGAGCACACAAGGTCTTTGTAACAAGTTCAAAGGGAATCGGTTGGGCATGGACCTCGTGGTTTAACAAAATATGAACAAGCGCATGCGCATGCGTCCAGGAGACCTGGTCATCAGCAAAGATTATTCGACGTTCTTGTGGGCTGAACCTGGTGCGCGAGGAGAACAGCTTCGTGGCGAGCTCACCCTTCATGAACCCAATAAACTTGTCGTCGGTCTCGTGATCGCAATAATCAAAGACAACTTTGAAGAATACAAAATGTACGTTGCAACGCCGGATGGGTCTGGATGGACGTTTGATGAGTACTTTTCAAAGATCGATTCGTAAAGCCGTCTTCGTTCCAGGAGACCTCGTAACAGGCACCCACGTATGCAACGGAAGCATATGCTTTCGATCTTTAGACAATAATAGCATTTCGCCGGCGGTGCTGATGAGTGAAAAAGAAACATACATCGTCGTTGCAACTCGGATCGAATGCAACGACCTCATTTTACCGCTGATAGACTACGTCGCTACGGTCGTTGCTCACGGTGGCATATGGGATACAAACGCTACGTTTCTCAAGAAGGTGAACAAGTGAACTTTGAACCCGGAGACCTACTGAAAGCATCCGAGCTTGTGGTCACAAGGACACAGTTCATCGATCCGCTTGGAGAACAGGATCTCGTAGATCACTTTATGAAACAAGAGGTCATGGTCTTCATCGCAAGGTTCGAAGGGATTTATCGTTCTAAGCTAGCTCTCGTCTTGACTTCTCAAGGACTTAGGGCAACGGGCCTAGAATTCATCGAGAAGGTAAAATGAAACCCTACAAGTACAAATTCGCACCCGGAGACCTGGTTAGGATTAACCGTGAAAATTTCACACATTCAGAATCGATTCACATCTACCGTGAACAAGGTGAAAACGATAACATCGTAGGTCGCGACGCATACAATTTTAACTTCGATGAAGATGCACATCGTGTCACGCGCCATGAGACGTTCATCGTCGTGGCAGTCGTTATCACATCAGATGATTACACAAAGGTGTGCATATCAAACGGATCGGTGACAGGATGGACGTGGGAACTGAACCTGGAACGAGCATGATATCACACCAATCACCCGCGCCGGGAGCCCAAACCCAAATACTACCAGGAGACCTCGTCAGGTGCTCTCCTCATGAGCCCGCTGCTGCAACATACAATGCAGGCAGCAGGTACGTCAGCAACATTACGGTGCCCTCGCTGGTCGTCTATACAGACAGACATCCCCACAGCTACCCAACAGACAAAGAATACCGGGTCTGGGTGCTCACAGCAGGGGGCGTCTACTGGGCATGGAGCCTGTATTTGACGCGCGTAAATTTGCATATTTGAGGCAAACGAGATGGGGCGTGCTATAGTCAGAGGGTCAAAAAACTGCGCATGCGCATGCGTAGAAAAAGTCTGACACGAGTGAACGAGGGGTCGGGCTAGACGTTCCGGCCCTTGTTGCTCCTTCATGCTCCTTGTTCCGGTCCCTTATGTTTCTTTTTTCATCACGGTGGGCCACCAGAACACTTAGCGCGCACGTCAATAGGAATCCACATGCAGGAAAAAGAGGGCCTGGTGGGGGATACCGTGTATTCGTATCCATGGCTCGTGAGGGCTTGCCCCCAAGGATCCCCCTGGTGCACATGAGTGTCCCATTTAGCGCGCATGCGCGCTTGGATGACAGGAGCTGGAGCATGTGGGGCGTTCTATCGACCGATCATCTTTGTTTTCTACATTGACGATGCTTACGATGAATACCACCAGCGAGAGAAGCAGAAGAAACAGCATGCCTGATAGCTTCCTTGTTAGCCTTGCCTTGATCGTGGCTCTGCTGTGCATTTCCATTGCATGCTAACTATACGAGAAAGATTTATTGGCTCCCGGCGCTGGGTCACTCGTTTTATGGATTCGTCCAGCATCCAACCCACGATTCCGTTTGACGCAAGCACGATCACCTTGTATGATACACTGAAACGATGATCGATTCCGATCACGAGCCCTGTTGCACCGATCGGCATGCGATAAAGCGAGCTCCCGCTCGCGCGCAAGACCATCAAAGCACCGGTGTAGTCGAAGGTCGGATCAGGACAGATCAGATCTCCATGCTTGAACTTCATGACACGATCTCTATGTCATAGCTCGGGATCCAACCGAACGTGCCGCTTGACGTCAAGATACACGTGTTGTATGGAACGTGCGTTCGTGTATCGTAGGTGATCACAAGTCCAATGTCTTTTGAGAGCATGTGGCCTAGCTTACTTTCCATGCTGTAACCCTTGTCATCGCGGTCCAAGATCATTGGACATCCCATGCGCCATAACTTACGTTTAAGAACGACTAGGTCTTCGGGCTTCATGGTATCAATTCTATATCATTGCTTGTGATCCAACCCGTGAATCGGTTTGAAACGATCACGAAGACGTTATGATAGATTTCACGACGACTGTCGATTGCCACAACAAACGCTGTGTCTTTATACGTCATGAGTTCCGTCGAATTTGACACACTGCACCCATCTTCGTCTCGATGCAAGATGATTCTCGTCGAACTTCTTATGCTTCTCACTTTGACAAGGTCTCCCGGTTTCATGAAACGACCTCTACTTCGTAGCTGCTGATCCAACCCACGATGCCTCGTGATGTCATGACATACACGTCGAACATGCCGGCCTCAGGCAACATCGTTATGACGATCGCAACGTCTTTTGGATGCATTGCAAGAAGACCTTCTCTGAAGCTCGAATTCAGGTTCTTGTTGTTTGAAACCAACACACCAACGCTTCTCTTGCGCGCGGGGCAGAGGCGGACCAAGTCTCCACACCCGACGTCTTCGATCTTCATGGCACCAGCTCTATGTCGTGGCTCGGAACCCAGCCTATGACACCGTTTGAAGCGATCACGAAGACGTTGTAGAATAACGACCGTGCATCGATTGCCAAGACAAGAGCTATGTCTTTGTTGAATATTCGACCGAGCGATTCGTCTATCGAGTACCCACGTTCGTCTCGGTTCAAGATAGCCGTCGTCATCGAGCGTCGACTCCGAACGCGTACCATGTTTCCGGGCATGAACAACCACATCATATGCGATCCAGATGTTCGATTGGGATCCATCCTACGCCTAAGGCACATGTCACGAGGATGAACGTATCATCTTGCCCGTATTCATTGACGTCAAGTCTTGCCAAGACGAGTCCAATGTCTCCGAGTCTTAGTCTACCTTTCACAGTTGTATACAAGCGAGGTTCTGTTCGAAGCGCCATGTCAAATCGAACAGTCCGGACGAGGTCTCCGGATTTCATTCGATCACCTCGAGATCTCCACTCCAACACCATCCCATGCCCGTTGTGCACATGATCATGGTGTCGTAAAACCACTGTTGTTCTATTCCGGTGTGTTCAGCTGCCGCAACGACCACGCCTAAGTCATCCATCCAAAACGTCTTCTTTGAAGGACGCTCAGACGTTGTACCCCATGGATGAAACGTCTTTTCCACGAGCATCAACCCACCTTCGACGTTGCTCCTCACCCTGACTAGGTTTCCGGGTATCATTTACACTTTCCTAACCAACTCACTTTTGACCCATCCATATCCCGTGTCAGTGATCAAGAATACCCATCCACCTTGATCATTGATCGTTGTGGTCAACACTAATGCTATTGATTGTTTATAAAACATACCGATGACATGTCCTCGCGTGGGCTCGCTTACAGTCGACCATTCAGGATTCTTTCGAATGCATATGCCGTGTGGATCGGTGTTCTTGACAAGGTCTCCCGGTTTCACGTGATCCTTCTTACGCTGTTCTCTTCTACGTAACCAACAAGAGACTTTTCAGTCATGACCAAGATTAGAACTTGATGCACGGCAGTCACGTCCGTTGTTGCAATCATGAGGCAAGTTTCTCCTCCCCACACATAACCTATGAAATTGCCTATCATTTTTCCGCAAAGGTCATACATCGCAGTTGTGTACGTACATCGAAGAAGGTCACCTGGAATTGGCTTCATGATGCTATCTTCTTCATGAAGCGATAAGTCCTTACCCACCCGATCGAACAGCCATGTAGGATGATTGCCCAATCACAGCCCTCAATGTATTTTGTGTATAAGACCAAGCATGCCTCGTGGTGACGAATGACAAACATGACATTATCGTCACTAATACTTGGTTCACTGTTACGCCATGCGCGGGCTGAACGATATTCTCTTGACAATCCAATCACGTCGCCGGCTTTTAGTTTTGGATGTTGCATGCCATTCAATACCACGTGTTTAGAAAGGTGATGATGACCTTTCAACTTACCCGACTTTATATTTTCAACCGCACCCATCGTGGCTAACGTTACCACACACCGGCGTTTCCTTACACATGATCAAACACGCTCCAAGTTCGCAACCTCGATGCACCCCACGCCCGAAGAAGTCATGACAAGCGCCCATGGTTCTGCAAACGATTGCACGCTAACGTAGCATATAAACATGGCGAAATCCTTGTTTCTGATCATACCATTGATCTTGTAAATGCCACCAAGGTGATTCAATCTCCAGAGAGATGCACTCTTGTACCATGATCTCAACCTTAGTAGGTCACCCGGCAAGATGTTCTTAGATGAGTTCGAATAGCTCATCGAAGATCCATCCAACCTTTCCTTCGAACATCACCATCGTTTGTTTCGAATGATCTTTTCCTCTTTCGCCGCTCGTATAGATGCATATGCAAGTCGAACCTGATAGCACGTATTTTGTTATCTTTATGTCCGCCCACGTGAGCTCGCTTTCCCAAAGGCCGGCGCTCACGATGCCTGGCGTTGGAGTTATGATGTCTCCGGGTGAAAATTTGCTATTCGACACGTTCGAACATCTTTATGTCAATCCATCCCATGATTCCGTTCAACAAAACCAGTGCTTGAAATTCGTCATCAATGTACAGACACAACGATACGTCTCTCGGTGACAACATCCCTTGAATCGACAATGTTGTGCCATCAATGTCTGCAATTTTCCCTTTCCACAACATGGCCAACGTGTCTCCACGACGAATTCGTGTTCTTAACAAGTCACCGGGTATAAAATCAAACACGTTGAAGCTTTTCTGTCAAAATCCAACCAATCTTTCCTTCGAAAAAGATCAATGCAATATCCCTTTTTTTCTCAACAACAATTCCTAATACGATCGCAAGATCCTTGGCGCTAATCACGAATATCGCATCACCATGATTATCATAGTGATGGTCAGTTGATGAAGTTCGCCACACATAATGCGTCAGAAAACCTAACTTGGGCCGCGCGGTCACAAGATCACCAGGACACCTTGGTTTCTTGTGCATCTTTTTGTGCATTTGATGATTACGCATGTTCAAATCTATAACAAGGCGCCCAACCCAATTTTCCACGAAACAAAAACAAACCTCGTTTAACTAAACGATCATCCGTTCCTCGCTGTATGAACAAACACGTTTCACGTGCACGTACTCTTCCTTGTTCTTTCGTCGAACGATCAACTATTTCAGTTTCCCACATGTCCGTAACATCCGTTGCACGGACCAAATCTCCGGGTTTCAATCGAAATTCATCGTAATGATGTACAAACTTAGACACGCGCCAAGTCTCCCACGTATGCCCACACAGCGCGGAGCTTGAACAAGATCATCACCCTTTGTGTTTCCATGCCTGTGCCGTGACACAAAAACAACCCTACGTCATTTGGCATCAAACGTCCAGTGAAAAAAGAATTTCGAGATATCGTTTCTTTGTCCCACGTTGGAATTCCAAGCATTTCATTGCTCGCAACCACTAGGTCACCTGATCTGAAATCAGCGAAAACTTCGTCCACCTTGCCCATCCTACCACTCCCTTTATCATCAACAACACTTTTTCTGATTTCTGACTAACGTACAGAACAAATCCAATTTCGTTTCCATATAGTCTTGTTACCACAAACGACTCATCAGTTAGCTTTTCTTCGTTCCATAAAATCGTTGCAAAGAAATTTGCTTCCGATCTTCGTTCCGATATGACCAAATCTCCACATTCAAAATTACATTGTGGACTTTCGTTCATATCATTCACATAGTTTTTCAAACTCATATTCATATGCCCAACCCACATAGTCTTCAATGAGCACAAGAACAGTGCCAGAAGAGATAACAAGAATCATTCCGACATCTGTTTTTTTCACACACCTGATCAAACTTCCACCACCCATCAATTGTGTATCCCATAGGATCGTCTTCTCTTCTTTCGCCAAGAAGCGACTCCTTCGAACGATGACTCCTGGAACAAATCGATTTTCCGTCGTAACGTCACTCATGATTTGAACTTGTCAATAGAGCCTACGTATATCCAACCAACAACGCCACGAAAGAATGCTAACACACGCCTATCATCACTCACATCACATCGACGATCATACGACAAAAACATTCCAATGTCATTGATTTTCACCCGCGTTTTTGGTTCATTGCCTATTTCTTCTTCCCACAAAACAAGGCTTCCCCATTGTATTGCGTAATGTTGTTTGATAACGATGAGATCACCTGGCAGAAATCGATCATGCATGTTTTATCTCGTGAAGACCAATCGTACCTACGATGCCATTTAACAAAACCAGCTGTCGAATTTGTCTTCCATCAACAAATGATCCAACATACAATCCGACGTCGGTTTCATTGACTACGCAAACGATACGTATATCATTTGATGATGCGCTCCACAATTGTCTTCGTTTCCTTCGTCTTGAAGGTAAATTAGAACTCCAGTCTGACATCCTATAAAGTGCAAAAAATGTGATTAGATCTCCGGGTCGAAAAATATTACTTGATTTCATTCAAAATCCTAACGCCAGTTACCCATGTCTGATTCACGTCTGACCCAATTGTTGCGCACCCATCCACACATGCCATTTCTTAGGACGCAAACAAGTTTATCTTGAATAATCTTCATCGTTTCATCATTGCTTATGCATGCGATCACCATCCATAGTTCATCTACGTTCATGAATCCAACCACACCACCGTCGGCGCTCCAAGTCGTCCACACCGCGCAACGCATGCCGTCAGATGTAACAACGAGATCGCCGGGTTTTACGTCAAGAAATTTCATCATTACGTTTTCACAAGATGTCGACTTTCAATCCATCCTGTTGATAAATTACATACGACATAAACAAAATCGTAACCATCTGTTGCAATTATAATTCCTACGTCTTTTGATTTGAATTTTCCCGATGTCCGTCGTTCGTTCCAAAGTTTAACCACGAGGTTCAACTCAGGTCTAACCAATTTTACCAAATCTCCTGGTTTCATATCACGATCTCAAAGTTGTTGGTGAGTATCCATCCTGCGTACCCTGAATGTGCTATTAACGAATACTCACGTTTCGCCTCATATTCGATGAGCGTAATCGTTTGAATGACAAGAAACACATCACTTGGGTTTACTCTTCCTACGATGTCACCATCATCAATGTTAAACTTTGCCTCACGCGTTATGACGTCACTAACATCTTTTTTTAGACGCGCTAATTGTCCGGGGATCATGCTTTTAATACCACGCTTTTGAATTTTTCTGTCATCACCCATCCTATGCCTTTTGAGCAAACAACAAATGCAAATTTTCGTGGTCGAGAATCGCTTTTATCGATGATTGTTTGAATTATGAGACACAAGTCCCTGTTTGTCACATGTCCAACCATGTCGCCTTCCTTGATCATGTATGTGTGACATCTCGTAAGTGCTTCTGAACCTGACGAGTCATACGAATAAGTGAGTTTAATTAAGTCTCCCGGCTTCATCATCGTACGCGCTCCAGATGTTCTCCATGAGACCATCCGACGTGATCACTAAAAAGAACGAACACTCGTTCTCCATGTCCATTGTTTGTCACAATCGCAAACACAATCGCTAACTGATTTTTTTTCAACGTACAGCTGCCAATCATCGTCTGACCTCGCCAAATGATCGTTCCAAATTCATCATCATAAATGCTTGTGACAAGGTCACCTGGCATTAAAGTTGAAACGATAGCTTTCATCTACAACTCCGTCAAATAGATGTCATCAAGCCATCCCAAGCGATTACCAAACATAACACAACAATCGATTCGCTTGTTTTCCTTTGAACGATAAACTTCAACAACTGTAACAATCAAACAAATTTCGCCGGGTCGCATACTCACTGTCGTATACTTCGTATTCACATAACCCATCGAACTTCGCATGTATACCCTAGCACCGGTGTTCTCATCACGCAACACCTCAACCATCATACCGGGTTTTAACCTTGATTCACTCATTCACTTTCTATCCTTGAAACGAGTTCAATGTAGTCATCCGGGATCACTGCCAATCCGTCTGAATGTAAGATCACACACATACTCGACAACAAATACCTTTCTGCAAAACCAATGAATAGGTGTGTGATCTTTACGTTTACTTGAATTGCACGCGTACGAGAAATATTCCATGCTGTAATGCGATCAACTGCGCCGAACCTGCTATACAAGCGTATCTTGACTAAATCACCTGGCTTCACCATGGCACGATACCACAAGTTGTTGTTCATCGTTCACAGTGCACAACGTCATGTTCAAGTGGTACACATGGCATGTCAATGAAGCGTGATACATTTCGTCCTGGAGATTTGATTAAAGTTCGCCAAACACCATCCCATGCTGCTGACGTTTGGTTTGACATCGAGGTGTATGATCGTCATGTTAGAATGCATTGGGGAGTTACCACGGTAATAGCAAGATGCCCGTGCATTGCTACTGTGATTGCAATACACCCTCTACAAAACGTAGGTTCGACTACGTATGCATTGTACGTCATGTTACAAGACGGAACGTTGGGTTGGACGTGGGGTTATTCGTGGAAGAAGGTCAAAACTTGATCTCTCCTGGAACGTTATTGTATCCTCATCGGACTTCTGGCGTGTGGGTCTCAAACAGCTCGAACATTCAACAACCCGAATACATTCCTGCGCACGTTCTTCGTACGTGCAGGTGTATATGCTTGTCACGGACAATCGTTTCTTCAACGTCAATCACTGGCCATGCAAGAGATCGAGACACGATCTTGACTGTTTTGATCACGTCTCTTAATTCTTCTCGTGTAGTGCACTCATTCATAGAAGAATGGGTTGAAGATAGATGATAATGAGGATCAAAAAGTTTCCATTCATCCTTGAAACAACTGCCGAAAAAATCGTTCCAGGCGATATGTTGTTCATTCGGATCAAAGGTAACAGATCAGTTGCATTGTGTGTCGCAGCGATCATTCCTGACAATGGAATGTTTTGTAAGCTTACGCTTGTCACCAATCGTGGGACTGTCATCGTTCGTGAATGGTTTAGAACGCAAGATAGACATCTTCTTTTGTCTGTTTCTGTGAACGACTGAAGACGACCGTTATACTAAGCTGCAACGTTGAACATCAACCACTGCATGTCGTATGATTTGCAGTACACAAAGGAACAAATCTAAAATGGCAACTCAAGACGAAATCGAACAAATTCGAGCAACACGACGTGAACGTGACATGATCCTTGCTCCAAACGAATATTGTTTCATCTCTGATGAAACAAAAGGTGAAGTGAACTGCTTTGTCGGTCCAAACAAGACAAGCCTTGCAGGAACAGATCGACCTGTTCGCTTTGAATTGAAGTCAAAGCGATTTCAATCATGTGATCTTGCGGCTGCAACGCAAACGTTTCAAACTGCCCCGGAGGGATGGTACGTAATTTTGAAAAATCCCGCTGAAGGTGACAAGCACCCAGGCGGAAGCGGTAAGCTTTCGACACCGACTCTTCGAGTTGGAAAGAAAGTGAACATCTCTGGTCCTGCATCTTTTCCTCTCTGGCCCGGTCAGATGGCGAAGGTCGTTCAAGGTCACAGCCTTCGTAGCAACGAGTATTTGCTCGTTCGAGTTTACGATGAAGACGCTGCAAAGGCGAACATCGACAAGGCTGTCGTCAAAAAGCAAGACGATGTTGCAGGTGTTGAAACGAAGTCATCTGCACCTTCTCCCAAGAAGATGCAGGGCGATGTCATGGCGCAAGAAGATCTTCTCATGGGAAAGATCTTCGTCATCCGTGGCACTGAAGTTTCATTCTACATTCCACCGACTGGCATCGAAGTTGTTCCCGAAAAGGTGAACGGCGAAGAACGCTATGTTCGTGAGGCTGTGTCACTCGAACGCCTCGAATACTGTCTCCTCCTCGATCAAAACGGCAACAAGCGTTATGTTCGTGGTCCTGACGTCGTTTTCCCGACGCCAACTGAGAAGTTCGTTGAGGCTCCGATCAAGTCGAACCCTGATGGAAAAGTCAAGGCGAAGAAGTTCCGTGCACAGGAACTCACCCCAACCAGTGGCATTCACATCCGCGTGATCGCTGATCACACTGATGATGCAGGGGAAGCTCACTCTGCAGGTGAAGAGCTGTTCATCACCGGTGCAACGCAGCCGGTGTACTTCCCAAGGGAAGAGCACGCCATCATCAAGTATGGCGAACAAGACGTTCACCATGGTATCGCAATCCCGTCAGGCGAAGCGCGATACGTTCTGAATCGTGAAACAGGCGTCATCAGTCTCGTCAAGGGACCTCAAATCTTCCTTGCTGATCCCAGGACACAGGTCATTGCACAACGTGCGTTGCCTCTCAACCTTTGCGAGTTGCTTTATCCAGGCAATGCTGAGGCACTGACGATCAACGCTGAGAGGCTTGGAATCGAAGATCAGGATTTCATGGGCGCAGGCGGAGCAAACGCCGCGTACCTGAATTCAAGCTACGTTCGTTCTGAAACTGAAAACGAAAACTACGCCCTCATTGCGGGGTGCTTGTTTCCCGGCGTGGACTTGCTCAGCGGGAGCACCCCTGCGTCGAGGGTCGATGCCGCGGCAGTTACGCCTGACACGAACAGGCGTATCCTGATCAAGAGCGCAAGCAAGTCGCTTCCTGGCGATGCATTTGATCGTAAGTCGAAGTTCACTGCTCCCAGGAGCGTGATCCTCAACACCAAATACGACGGTGCAGTCACAACGACGCTTTGGACTGGTTATGCGATGCTTCTCATTCGCAAGTCTGGTGAACGACGCGTTGTTCAAGGTCCGGGAACGTTTGAGCTTGAGTACGATGAGTCGCCGCAGGTGCTCACCCTCTCACGAGGAAAGCCGAAGACGATGGACAACCCGTTGAAGACTGTGTTCCTTCTTACAAAGGCGAACAAGGTCTCTGACATCGTTGAAGTCGAAACGAAAGACTTCTGTCGCTTGAACGTCAAGCTCTCTTATCGAGTCAACTTCGAAGGTGATACGTCACGTTGGTTTAACGTAGACAACTACGTCAAGTTCTTGTGTGACCATATGCGTTCACGCATTCGAAATGCAGTTCAAAAGCTTGGCATCGAAGAGTTCTATGGCAACCACACTGACATCCTCAGGGACATCATCCTTGGCGTTGGAGCAGAAGGCCAGGCTCGAACGGGAACTTCGTTCGAAGAGAACGGCATGCGTATTTACGACGTCGAAGTTCTTGGCGTTGCAATGCAAAATGCAGAGGTCGAAAAGATGCTCATCAATGCACAGCGTGAGGTGATCCAAAACACGCTCGTTCTTGCAACTGAGCGTCGAAAGCTTGATTACACGACTGAAACGGAGAAGCTCAAGCAGCAAACCGAAATCCTTCGTGCTGACACGTCTCGAAGGTCACTTACGCTTCAAGCTGAGTCAGCTCGATTGAAGCATGAACTCGACCTCGAAACGATTACTGCGAATGCAAAGACTGAACAGGATCGCATCGCAAACGAGCTCGCTGCTCAGAAGGCACGTTCTGAAGTGTCAGAAGTTGCACGACAAGTACAGGCTGCAAATGATGCACAACGACTCGATCTCCTTGCAAAGCAACAGGAACTCGAGCTCCAGAAGACAAAGGCTCAGGTGGAAGCGATCGTCGAGAAGGCAAGGGCAATCAGCCCTGATTTCATCGCGGCGCTCAATGCATTCGGCGAACGTGCGATGATCGAAAAGGTCTCGCAAGCCATGGCACCGATGGCAATCCTCGGTGGTGACAGCGTCCTTGACGTAATGAAGAAGTTGCTTGAAGGTACGACACTCGGAAAGCACCTTGAGCCTGTCACGCTCAATGGAGCGGTCGCAAAGACCACTCGATCAAGGGCGGCAGCAACCGACTGATAAGCACACGGTGAAAGGCACAAGCCCGAAGGGGTACGATGATCAGGTGATGAACCAGACCATCGACCTTGACGGGCTTGTGCCACATGAATTTCATGACATTCGAATCAAAGACAGATACACTCGATTTAACACAAAGACATTGATTGACTGGCGAAAAAACGAAAGAAAACTTCACGCTTTTCACATTAATCATTGGCCTAAACACTTTGAATTTTGGATTCAAATGACAAGTCTTTTGAAGACGGGTAAAGAAAAAGGAGCCAAAAAAGTGTGGGTGTGTCATCCTGACAACAATCACGAACGCATCATGGAGTTTGATGGTTCGCTTCGATTTGTAGATCCTGTGGAACTCATAAATCCACACATTGGTTCGCCTCAAAAATCAGCACTAATCATCAAAGGCGTTGAAGCCAAAACGTTATATACACAATACGATAAGTCAAAAAGGATCCGGCGCCGCATCGATGTTTTTAGCCAGGCATTCTATGAATCTATCAAGCTTCGACTTGAAGAGCATACAAGACAACGTCATACTCGTGACGGGTATCAACTTCCTTCCACATTCATCGTGACCAACGACGGTAGGTCTTACGTGTTTGAGAACAAAAATTACACATTGCAAATGGTGTCACCGTTTGATACATTCGTGTGTAAATGAACAAAGATCCTGCAACAATCCTGTTTACGATCACTCTTATTATGTTCTTCACCTGGTCGATATACGTCTTCAAATGATGATACACGTCTTCAAAGAAGGATCAATAGAAGGCCATCAATGGAAAAACATCATGCCCGGCGATGTGGTCATCTCACCAGGAACAGTTGCATACTTCTTTGACGTAGAGAAAAATCCTTGCATCTTGAAACATCGCCCGCTTTTCATTATCACACGCATTGAAGGAAAACCGCCAGAAGTGTGTGGAACATATTCTGAAAAAACATGTGAAAACCTAGTTACATACGTTTTGCTTACTCGTCACGGAATCTTGTACACGTTTAAGAACTACATTGATGAGTAAGATTGTTAAATCACTAAAACCTGGACAGCTGTGGAGATGGACGTTTGATTTGTCAGATGGTTCATGGTTTTTGCAACCAGTTTCAGATGAAGCGCGTAACTCTCTCATTTCGAGAAGAGGAATCGTCACAATCAAATACAATGATTTGTTTTGTATTATTTCCACGATTGATTCTGGTCCTTTTCAGTATTACGACCCGGCGCGCGAGCGAAAACCTCAACTAGAGTGGTGTATTGTCATGATAAAGGACACATTGTGTTGGATGGACGTGTCTTTTTTCACAGCAAAAGATCATAGATCGTCAGTCGTTCAGCTTATTTCTGACGTATAGAATTACCAACGTCGAAAGATATACGATCAACACAATGTCTCCATACAATAACACAAAGCACGAATGGCGTCCGGGAGATTTGTGCACCGTCAATTCTAACGGGAGTGAACATGGAACGCTTGTGAAAGGTGTCATCTATCGAGTTGAAAAATCATGGCTTCAACGTTATGGATTATGGGGAGGAGACAGGTTGTTCATGAGACTTAATCCTGCTCACGCACCGTTCAATAAGTTCGTTTCTACACGCCCTGTCGACGTTGAGGCTTTTTATTGCACTCCCTTGACGTTGGTTGATTTAGGCGTAGAGTACGTGAAATTGGGAACATTCATTAGAGACGAGGCGATGAAAGTCGGAAAAGAAAACGATGAAAGCATCGAAGTTTGCACTGACATATCGGCAAGGAATGATGAATGAAGCCTCGAAGATTTAAGGGCACCGTAGCTGACGACATAAATGAATTACTCAATCATCGCCTTGAAGATCACGTAATTGAACCCGGGTTTATGTTCATACCCAGGACTTCTATCACGAAAGAACCCATATTGGTCATCTCAAAACGGTGGGTCATGAAAATGGCAGGTGGTTACTGGTCATACCTTTGCTTGACCTCAGGAGGCTGTCTCGAATGGCACAGCTACATGTACTATGACCACATCATCTCTCGAACAAATGACGCCACGAGGGAACGATGAAGCCTGGTGACATCATGGTTTGTGATAGCACCAACACAGGAATTTGGGAGCTTGTGTCAATGATCACCGTTGGTGCAACTAAAATGTGGGTGGTGAAATTTCCATTCACTAGTAGCAATCTATCAATGATATCATGCGTTGAAGAAGATCTCAGAAAACCGACGATAGAAGACTTGGGATACTTACGCCTAAAGCTCGATCAACTAATCAGAGACATCGTAATGAAGTCTGAGGATTAGCCTCTACGAATTCCCGATGTGGGAAGTGGGGACGAATCACGCACGAACGGATCACTCAAGATCGATGGGGGTTCTGCATCTGGCGGCACGGGTCCAAAGCATTCGTCGTCGTCGTACATCGGTTCTCGAAGGTGAGGAGGAAGTTCATCGCCTTCTTCTGTATCAAGATCGTGATCTTTTAGGCTAGCTAGTTGATCTCTAGAGCTCCATTCTGATCCCGTCTCGTCTCCAATGAATGGCTGCGACTTTGACGGCGTTCCACCTGCACCTTCGAAGAAGGTGAGTGCCTCTTTTACGAGTTTACGTAATCGTTTGATTGTCAGCTTCACGAGGCTAAATAGGTGATAGACATCGATTGTCGATAAAGCCAATCATTCCTGAAATAAGAACAAGAGCAAATGCACCCGACCAATCCAATAAAATCGCCGTTTGTCCAAAGTCGATCTCAATCAATTTCTTGGTTTGACTTGGATGTGTAGCACTCCATAAAACAACGTTAGATCTTGATTGTATTGGATCATAAAATTTTGCATCCCGGCGCAAGGCGGGAACAGTCATCATCAAATCACCAGGAAAATTACTCATTGTCAAACGGATCTTGAAACCGATCCTGTCCGCTCTTTGGTTCTTCTTCAACTGTCGTTTTTAGCAAAATTGCCACGAACGTTGCGAACCCAACGATAAGGAAGCTCAATGCGCACCCCCACCTAAAAATTTCCGAGTGAATGTCAATGTTCATTTCCATGATCTTTTCTTTCTTGTGATCCCGTTCTTTCGCCTCATTTCAGGAGGCGGTGCAGCATATCCTTCGTGACGTTGATCGACGTCCGGAGCACCGTTGTGTCGATCTTCGTTAGCAATTGCTAGTTTTTTCACGATCATCGTTGGTACTTCATCGATGCTGACTGGTTTTGCTTGTCCTACCAAGGTCATAATCGCTCCCAATAGACGCTCTTTTTCACGCTTTAGCGTCCGACACTCATTGATCAATTCGGTGCCACGCTTTTGAGCGTTCGTCAAGGCTTCATAGACCTGAGCAAGTTCCTGCTCAAGTTCACTTTCTCGCATTGTCATACATGTCATATAAACAGTGTACCATGTCACGCCGTAGATATACATTCATTGCCATGAAGCGAATTTATGGGTTTCTTTCAGACGTGTTCTACAGGTTGAACATGCAAAAATACGCGATTTACTTCCTCATGAAGTCTCTCGAGGTATCACACACTGAAAGTGTTACAGTGAATATCAAAATGACACCTCCTGTGATTAAGATTGTTCATGAAAAACCTCGTATCACATTCGAAGACAAAGATGCAATCGCTTCATTGAATGGCGTGGAGTTCAAAGACATTGCAATTGTCAACAATTACCTGGACGTAAATTAACAAAGACTTCCTTAGTGGGTTATAATAGAAATTATGACACCTCAAACACCACCTCGATTGATACTTCGTGAAGTTGTAAATCTTTCTCTTGAAGAAGGCGCAAAGAAAGTTGCAGCTGGTGGGTTGATCCCAGATCTTTTCGAAGTCGTACTAGGAAATTCGTTACTCACTTCTAACGTTCAAGTTAACCATGTTGCACTATATGCCAGAAATGACATAATTTTTGCAATTGCCGTTGAAGTAATGACAATTCCCGTCTCATCACTTTGAACGCAACTTCCACGCATTAGAATTTCTCATATAAGTTTAGAATAAAATAAGTGGGTTACATCTATACAATTACGAACACCCTAAATGGGTGTATTTACGTGGGTCAAACAATATACCCAGAAATTCGATGGCGAGCTCATCAAATCGCTGGAAGGGCACCCAAACGTTACGGAGGTAAATCTCTGTACTTTGCTATGAAAAAGCATGGCATTGAAAATTTTGAGTTCAAGATTATCGAAGAATGTGCTGATGATGTCATGGATAAGCGTGAACGATACTGGATTCAAACGTTGAATACTAACGTTATTACAGGGGGTCGTGGTTATAATCTCAATGAAGGAGGTTCAACAGCGTCCGCGTATCGAGACAAAATTAGTGCATCACAACGTGGTGAACGATCTGCATGGTGGGGAAAACATCACACCGAAGAAACAAAACGAAAACAACGTGCGTCTCATCTTGGACGAAAATTTACAGAAAAACACAAACAAAACATCTCTATTGGCAAAGCTGGAAAGCCTGGCAGAAAACAAAGTGTTGCTGAGCGCGAGAAACGTAAGCGATCTATGACACCTTACATGCATTCAGTAGTACAATTGTCAATTAATGACGTAGAGCTTCAAAAGTTCACATCGATCAAGCAAGCATGTAAATGGTTAAAAGAAAATGGTGTTCAACATCCAAGCGCAAGTCATATCAGAGAATGTACAAAAGGAAAGCGAAAAATAGCATATGGATACAAATGGAACGACAGTCACGAATCCTAAAGGGCGTATTATTGTTGTCGGTGATCTTCAAGGTTGCCTAAGAGAAACAGAGTTGTTGCTTGAAAAATGTAATGTCAACACAAATGATGTTGTGATTATGTGTGGTGATTTGATCGATCGTGGGCCTGATAGCGCTGGCTGTCTAGATTTAGCAATGCGTCTCGAAGCAAGACAAGGAAAACCCGCAGCAATCATGGGTAATCATGAACAAAAACACATTGACTACAGGAACAAAGAACTCAGCGGCCGTGATCCTCACGTTCAAGTGCCAGCTCACATCGCAACACGACAGCAATTGAAACCACATCACTACACGTACATGGCTTCAATGCCATCGTATCTCAGGTTGCCAGAACACAATGCAGTCGTCGTTCATGCGGGAGTTTATCCGGGACGAAAGATTGAAGAACAAGAAGAGCGTCACCTGCTTCACATTCAGATGATCAGGCCTTACGACAAATGGGGAAATCGCACAAACATGTTCAAGACGTTTTGGCCTAGCAGAACGCCTACGCCTGAACGAAATCCTGATAACTTTCCAACCGATGGATGGAAGTTTTGGACGAACTTTTGGGACGGTCCAGAGCGCATCATCTTTGGACACTCCGTTCTTGACAAGGCGCTTCTCACCGATAAAGTTTGTGGCATTGATGGTGGTTGTTGCTTTGGAGAAGAGCTGCGAGCTGTGATCTTGCCTGAATGGAAGATCGTCACTGTCCCATCGCAAACAAAGTATTCTTCAAAACGAAACGCCGCGACAGGTGATAACGTAAAGTTGTTCAATGTTCACGGTGATGTGAACACCTATAGCTGACTATAGTGAAACAACAAGCTTCTGATCAATTACCGGAAGAGGCATCTCAAGCTTAACGTAAAATGCAGTTTCCGGGTTCTCACCGACGTACTGCCATGCTGAATATCCGTGCAATTGTGAGTTCTCGCGCCGTTCTTGTATCTCTGCGAGGCTGAAACACTCTGCATCGTGTTCAACGATGTAAGGAGAACCATTCGCCATCGCCATCTTCAAGATCGCACCGCGTTCAAATCCAGGACCATCTACAAACACAACGCATTGTGAAAGCGAGTGGAAGACTTCTTTTGTTTTTTCTTCGAATTGCTCAGGCGTTGGATTTAAGATGACATGCTTTTTCTTTGTCTCTTCGTCTTTGCATGTATCACAAGTCATCCATTGTGGCTCGGTTTCAAACGAAAGCATCTTTTTTAATCTCGGAAACGCATGGATAAGAGGAGTGCTACCCATTCCCATTCCATGTTCTAGAACTTCAACATCACCTGGTACTGCATCAAGACACGCAGACAACACGATTGAATGTGTTCGAACCCTTACTGATTTTTCTATTGCGCGCCGGGCTCGACCGCGGGTGTTAGGATAGGTGCTCATACAATTAACTAATGTCACAATACCACTCGTGGAAGATGTATGATGGAATTGTGATCGTACCAGTGTGGTTAAAATGTGTCTGGCTGTTGTTTGGAATCGTAGCTATGATTAACGTGCTGTCATTGTGTTATTCAGGCTTGTTTTTCGAATTGGGCATAGTGATTGCTATGGCCGGCGCTGTCTTTATGTTCATCATTGATGAACTACACAATGTTATTTACGCCACACCACGCGACCACGTTTAGTATCGTATGGTGACACTTCGATCGTAACGTTGTCTCCTACAAGAAGCCTGATCCGGTTCATCCGAAGCTTTCCAGATAACGTACAAAGTGCAACGTGGTTTTCGTTACACCTCACCATGAACAATGTCCCGGGCATGCACTCTTCGATCACACCATCAAGCGTTAATCGATCATCCCTTTGGGTGTCGATCTGCGAACCTTGCTGCGAGCTGTGATTTTTCCTGTGGTTCTTTGTCATTCTCTTCTTCGTCTGTTTTTTGTTCTTGAGGAGATCCTAGTCCAGGAGGAGGCTGTTCTGTTCCCTTACGAGAGCTCGAGATGCCGCTTCCGCCCGCACACCAACCTGCCATAGACTGATTGTTTCTGAAGACCTCTTCACTCACAAGGATCCTAAGTTGTTTAAGTGAGATCTTCATTGTGCTAAGTATGCTTGTTCAGTAATAGTATCTCACTATGGAACCAGAGTTTCAACCAGGCGCTCTGGTGAAAATTTTGATAGCAGCATTTGTGAAAACTCGATGGCGAGAAGACACTTGGGGTCCGTGGTGCTCTGATCACAAGATCAACAAAGATATCGTCTTTGCGCTCGTCATTTCTTCAGAAGAATGTGGAAACCCAAGAATGTATGACTGTTTAGTGAAAGTCATTTGCGAAGGTCAACTCGTCGATTTTGGCGTGATTAAGAAGCTTGATCTTATGAAGACATGGTATCCAACATGACACTTGATGAATGTCATGTAAAACCAGGACAAATACGTGTCTTTACGTCTCCATGGTCTCCTATTTTTACAAAAAATGATAATGCATTTGTGATCGGAGTGTATGACGCATCAGATCGGGTGCAAGTTTTTGTCATTGATTCAAGGTCAAAAATTCACAATATACATGCATGGTGGTTGATCATCAATTCATATGCCATTCATGGCACATGAACGTGTAGATGACTGCAAGCAGTTATAGGATGAAACATGAAAGATCGATATCGTATGGTCGCCACGTTCACCGCAGGCCTATTAGTTGGTGGTTTGATTGTCGGTTCCATAGCTACATCTGCAATGCACGTTGGCAAAGCAAAGATCGCAAATGACTGTCATGAAACAGCGGTTATGTTGCGAAAGAGTACCGATCATGTAGAGTGTCCTGTGGGTTCAACCGCAGACGTAAGTTTCTACAGTTTTGAAGATACATCACCTCTCGTAATTTGTAGGTGCCATGCTTCAACGCCTCCTGAAGATCCTCAGGATGACATCGAGACTCCTGAAACAACAGAGCCACGTTCAAAGCTATTGGAGTTGTAACATGTTAACAACGTCGGCAGTCTTTTTCGTTGCGTCTATTTTCTTTGCTCTCACGGTGTTTTTTTTGAGCAAGACAAAGCTACGAAAAGACAATTACACGCCACAACTGTTGATGGACATTGGAAATGGAACATGCCCACGTTGTGGAAGCAAAAATTCATATGAGACAATAGACGTAAGTTGTCGATCAACGTTTGTATGCAAAAACTGTCGATTTACTGTTCATACAAACGTTTGTCAACATGCCGATGAGGACGTGTGAAAGAATACGTTTTGGGAAAAAATGTTCTTGATGCGGTAGCAAACGGTGATCTACCTGTTTGTCCTGGCGATATTGTTGTGCTAACTGCACTAAGAACAGTTGTCCTAATCGTAAATGCTCAAGAACAAACGTCTTCACGAAACCAGCATCATTCTCCTTCGTGTGGACAATGGTTAACGTTCGTTGCTAGCGACGAATCCGGCGCGCCATTCATAGAAGATGGTTACTTAGAATGGAACGGTTACAATGCTGTCTGGAAAATAGAAAGATGTCGCAGTGAAAGAAGCCCAAAATAAAGTGAATGATATCACTGTGGAGAAGCTTCTTGAACATCCTGTCGCAGGTGATTTGTTGATCTCAAATCACTTCATCAAATCAAGAGATTTGTCAGACGGATCGCGAACTCCTGCCGCACCTTGTTTGAAACCCGGAACTATCGGTATGGTCATACACACGTACATCGTCGGAAAGCAAGTCAGGTTGTTGCTTTTGATTCACGATCAACTCATGTTGTTCTCACACAAGCCTCACAGAGTGACCCTAAATTGGTCGAGGCAATTACCTCCATCGTCTGGCTAAGAAGCTCTCGTGGGTCACTTCGTGGGCCTCGGACGGTCACTTAGTTATCATCTCTCTAAGCCTTGAAGAGCCTTGCCCATACCGAACGTATACGGTGTCAATCATTTCTTCTTGGAACATCAAGTTGTTTTCCGAAACGAGGCAAATTCCTTCTCCTGGCGTGAGAATGATCAGTCCCTGAGAGACGGTGTCGCACTCTTCCAATTGTCGAGTCGTCATGCCTAACACCAAAACGGGCAATGTCATCATTCTAAATGTAACAAGGAGCGTTGATCCATCATGCATGTCACGGATCGTTCCACCTGGTCGCAAAAACGCCATTGCACCGGGAAGAAAATGGCTCATAGTTTCTCCAGTTCACGACAAAATCTTGCACTAATTTGACAATCATCTGTAAACAAAACGTAGTAGATGTATGGGTAATTGAAACGTGAATCAGTGTTTGTTTCTCTTACGCTGACAATTAGACCGACAGTGTCTTTGTCTGCGGATGAATAAACAAGATCACCCGGAGAGAGACCTATTGCGCTAGCAAGCATCTAGTCCTCACTTCTTCAAGGTTGGAATCGCCAATAATTGTCAAAGAACTAGCGATATGTGTCATGGTTGATGACGCGCTTTCTTCTGTTGGTGACCACCAAACCATTGCATCGTCTTCCAACCTTGAAATAACAATGCCAACAGTGTGTGCAAATATGCTCCACCTGTTTCTTCTCACTACTAGGTCACCTGGACGTGGTCCCACATCATAGGACATGTCCCTAACTATTGACGACAGGATACAACGAAAGATCAATCGGTCTGCGGCATGTCTTTCTCGTCATACACGACTGCATCTAGCGAAAGAAATGTGACCGCCACAGAGATGGCATGTTCGAGCGCATTTCTGGTTACTTTCACTGGATCAATGACGCCGGAAACGA
>VFSW01000888.1_pt1 | contig 44197 bp, 74 predicted proteins | sample 5358111 | NCBI WGS metagenome assembly VFSW01 (sample SAMN11554181, study PRJNA540505) | mine drainage metagenome | isolation source: sediment from site ElyBrook_90M | place: USA: Ely Copper Mine, Vershire, VT | collected 2017
TTTTTCGGTGGGTGTTTTTACTTTTTTTAATCCGGGTTTAAAAAAAAAAATGAGTTGGGTTAAATGGGGCCGTTTTTTTTATGGTGGGGGTACATTTCCCCCCTCTCTGTGTGTGTGTGCTATACTCTTTCCAGCCCAACTCTACCAATGGGATGCGCTCTTTCCACCAACTGGTCCTCTGGACGCGCCAGGGAGCCGCCTGGACCATGGACCAGGATAAACCAATCTGTGGTGGTGCCTCACAAGGCGTGTGAAACGGGGATGGAGCAAGTGGGAGCCTTGATCGGCGCGAGACCACACCCTGTCTCACGAACGAACGAACGAATGAGAGAGAGGGTAGGGACGAGAAGAGAGCAGTCATGCTTTCCTCACCGTCCCTGCCCTCTCTCTCTATTTTACTCTCCGCGTCTCACCTCACCCTTGAGAATCTTGATGGTGAAGGCAAGGGTACTGCGTATCTCCTCCCAGAGGAAGGGGTCAAGGGTGATCTGCTCCGGCTGCTGAGATACCTGATCCAGCCCGTTTGCTCGCAGTGCGTCCCAGGTGTCCTCTAACACATCGAGGGCGAAGGCGACCTTCTCTTTGCTTTTGCCTGCCATTATTCCTCCTTCTCCTTCTCTTGCTTCTTGCGCGTCTCTTCCGTGATAAATGTAATCGTGAGGGAATGGCCCTCTCCCATGAAGTCGCTCACTGCGCGCAAGGTCAACGCCATCCACTGCTCAACCTGCTGCTGGTTGAGGCGTTCCCCGCTCGCATCGACCTGAAACGTGTGCGTTTCCCGGTCGTAATGCGAGAAGAGGATACTATCGGTAATCATCAGAATCCTCGATCTCACTCTCAGGGAAGATGTAGTACCACTCGCCGCCAGGACCAGTATCATGGTGCCGGTTGTTTATCGCCAGTCCTGCCCGACCGGTGGCGTCCTCGCACCGGTAGATGTTGAAGTGGCAGTCGGTGTTGGGGAAAATCGCCCACAGCAGGTGCTGGCCGTCCTCGGCCCGAAACTGCTTCTCCCCGTTCTGGTGCAGCCAGCCGAAGTTGCGCATGTAGCCCTGCCAGGAACCGTAGCAGGCGTCTTTGGGCGTCACTTCCTTCATCCACGCGGTGAGTTCTTCCAGCAGGGTTTCCCATTCCAGGTCGCTATCATTCTCGTCGAAGTAGGTGCCGTCGCTACTCTCGCGTATCGCCTCAACGCGGAAGTCGCTCTCTCCAAAGGCGAAGATGAGGTCTTTCAGATCGTCCTTGTTGTACCAGCCCGCTGTACCGTCCCATTCTAGTCGAGGATCGCGTAATTCCTGCTCATCGCAGTTGTGGATCGTCAGGGGGCCAACGGGTGCCAATGTGGTTGTCTTCATGATATGGGTACTCCTCTCCTTTTCGTCTACCTGACTCGTTCATGTTGCCACCTGGTGATCCAGGCAAGCGTCAGCGAATTTGCCTCTGGGGTAAGCGTATTGTCAAGTCCGAAGAGCCACCACAGCCCGTAATCCATGCGAGGTCGCGGCTCCCTGGTGCGCCAGGTCCACTCTTGGACTAGGGCCGATGCCTCCTCAAGCTCTCGTTCGTAGACGCGCATGATCTGCTCTCCATAGGAACTGAAGGGAGCGGACTCTTCCCCATCCAGGTAGTAGAAGAGCATCTGGGGACCCAGCACCAGCCAGGTCACGAGGTGCAGCGCGTCGTAGCCCATGTGCTGCTGCTCGATGGTACGCACCAGGTCAGTCGCGAACACCGGCCCCATCTGGGTGAGTAGATCGAAGAGCGAGACCCGAATCTCCTCCTCGTACTCTGCGTTCATCTCGCAGCCGCCCGTGCCGATCCACTCCTCACCTTCACTCTCAAAGAGGTGGCGGTGCGTGTTCGCTTCATCCCAGGGCATATGGCATCGGCACACAGTGCAGTAGGTGTAGTCCCCCTCAGACTCACACTCCTCACAGAGGATGAGGTCTGGATCGAGCTCGAGGACATCCTCCCCCGTTGCGCCGCACTCCTGGCACATCAGGGGAGAGGTTGCTTCTGTCATGGCTTCTTTCCTTTCCTTATTCTTCGAGGATAATGCCCTCAACATACTCATGTGAGCCGCCTTGTAACTGCTTCTGTCCTCCTGATGGGGGACGGTACCCTGGCAGCAGTGGGGGCATCCGTCCACTGGTATAGACCTGCTGCATCTGTGGTTCTAGCCACTCACCCACCGTTGAATCATCCGGCAGCACGGTATCGTCAAGAAATGCCTTCTCGAGCGTGGTGACGCCTGCTTCAATGGCGACCAGTTTGGCTTTGGTGAGCAGTACCAGGCCGCGCCAAAGCTCGCGGTACTTCTGCTCGTAGAGCCGCTTCGCCTGTGCCGGGAAGTAGCCCTGGTCGGTATAGAAGGAAAGTGCGGGACAGGTAATGCTCATACGGATATGCCGCCCGCGCATTTCAAAGGCGATCATCGTCAGCGCGCCCTTATCCCCATACATAAAGCCATCGGCCCCGTAACGCTTGAGCAGTTTCTCAATCTCGTTGCGGGAGCGTTCTACCGGCACCTCTGTGCCTTTGGCATAGGTTGGACTGGATTTTGCCCCGGTTGCCATAGCAAGGGGTCTCCTTTCTTTCTAATCGCTTATCCGGCCTGTTCTTCCTGCGCCTGCTGCCGGTGGCGCATCACGATGCGGCGCAGGGTGTCCTTGGAGATGGGCTTGCCCTTGACCATGCCGCAGACCTCGGCGATGGTGTACTGCTTGCTCTCATAGGCACGCAGCACCAGGCTTTCCTCTTTCTCATTGAGAATCTTCTTGCGCCCGCCGATACGCCCGCGCGCGCGGGCTGCTGCTAATCCCGCGTTGGTACGTTCAATCAACTGGTCGCGCTCCCACTCAGCCAGTGTTCCGAAGAGGTGCATGTAGAGTTTCCCGTTGGGAGTGGCTGTGTCGATCTGCTGCGTGCAGGAAACGAGAGAGACCCCCTGGGTATTCAGGTCAGAGACCAGGAGAAGCATATCCATTAAACGGCGGCTCAACCGGTCAAGCCGCCAGACTACCACCACATCACCAAAGCGTACAAAGCTGAGAAGCTCGGTCAGCCCCTTGCGCTCTATCTTCGAGCCGCTCTCCTCATCGATGAAGATACGCTCGCATCCGGCATCATTGAGTGCATCAAGTTGCAGGTCCTTATTCTGGATATGCTTGGAAACGCGAACATAGCCAACCCTCATAGACTCTTCCTTCCTTCCTTTTCTTTCCGCTCAGAACCCGTCACTATTCCCTTCTAGTGCGACTTTGATTGTGCGACGGGTTCTGAGTAATGCGTTCTTTTTCTCGTGTGCGTGTGTGGGCAAAATGCCCCTCGCTTTTTGAGAGGCGCGCACAACGTGTTTTTCGACAGATAGCGCAGGGATAGCTGGTCTCAGGTTCGTGAGTTTTGCATCGCATCGTGGTTCTTCCTTTCTTCATCGCTCTCCTACACGCTGGCAGGGATATAGGGTTGGATGACCTCGCTGAGGAACCAGGCCAGCACGGGGTTATCCGTTCCCTCGTAGTCTTCCACGTAGTTAGCGAGAATCTCCTCGAGCGGCGTGAGTTCGCCCCACACGCCACAGGTAGAACGCCACTCCTTGAGGAGTGTTATCACTTCAGTCTCGGTCTCTGCTCCCCAGGCAAAGAAGCTCTCTCCATAGAAGCAGCCACAGGGGAGAACACCCTCGTTCCCATCATCCCACTGGAAAACATCATGTGGGGTAAAGAGATGTTCCTGGATAGCCTGGCGCACGTTGCGCATGGCCTGCTGAAAACACTGTTGGTTCGCTGTATCCAGCCCCTGGTAGAGACGGAATGCCTCAACCTCGTCGCGCACCTGCTGCTGCTGTTTGAGGGTGAGATGATCGTTGATATGTCGTCGGCTATCGTACTCCATAGTGTGTTCCTTTCTTCATCGCTCTGCTATCAGTGTCCTGTCCCACTAGCGATAATGAGACAGAGACAGGAGAGGAGAAACACGACGGAGATAACCCGTAGGTATCTCGGAATGCTTGCCCTCACGAGGAGGTCTCCGGCGCACCAGCCACCTAGAAGCATAGTCGCCGCAAGAAACAGGGTTGAGAGTGGTATCATGCTGTGTGTTTCCTTTCTTCATTGCTCTGGTGAACAGCGCGGGCAGGTGGCTTTCCGCAGCGCCTGTTCATGCTGGTAGGCGGCCATAGACTCAGGGTGTTCGCGGTCATAGAGTTCAGGATGAAGCGATGGGACACTTGCCTCGTAGCACACCTGGCACACAGCGCTGGTAAAGGGACTCCGCTCGCTACGGTGCTTGTCCTGGTGGCAGGAGTAACAGTGAAAGAGCGGCTCGGTTTCATAGAGGACAAGCCCAGCCTTCTCTCTAATCTCTACGAGGCTATCACCGAGATCCATGGCCCCTACATTGTCGTCTGCCAGGACCTGTTCGGCCAGCTTCTTTATCTCCTGAAGCGTCTTGTGGTACTCCCGGTTACGGTAGGTAGCCTGGTCAAGTAGCTCAAAAAGCTGCTGGTAGGTCGGGTCGTCTGCCATGGTATATCCTTCCTTTCTTTCTTCCTTCCTTGCTCATGGTGCTGTTGGTTCTGGGAGCCCGTCGTAGAACCAGTCGGGAGCCTCAAAAACGGTTCCGGCCCGAAGCCCACCGGGAATCCCAGCCGGGTGGAAGTTCCCCTCGAGGCAGTTCAGGGCATTGACGAGCCGGGTAACCTCTTCTCGCCCGGTAACCAGATGGATAGTTCCCTCTTCGTCACAATAGACTGCATAGAGGACCGTAGTCGGTTTCCAGGTGGCCCACTCTTGTGCATCTACCCCGGTGAGAGTCAAGATACCATGTCGGATACGTGCAATCAGGTCTTCAGGAATCTCCATGTATCCTTCCTTTCTTCATCGCTCGCGTGGGGTCCTTGTCCTTCCATCCAGGAAGCCCAGATCGTATTCGAGACGATCCGCCTCTGAGAGGTCCGCATAATAGACATCTTCATCGTGATACTCACCCTGCATCACATGGTACTCTCCAGCGTAGTAGCCTCGTTCGTAGGGTGTCATCTCGCGTAACGTTTTGGCGGCATACCATCCTGGTTGTTGCTGATGATCTTTCATTACTCCCTTTCTTTCTTTCTTTCTCGCCTACTCCTTTGTCGGGTCGTCTCCCGGCTCAGTGAGTAGCAGCTCTCCGCTCAGAGGAGAACAGAAAAAATACCTTCCAGGACGAGGAGGAGTATCATCTAGCGCAAAAGTGAAGAACACTGAGTTGAATCCAACAACCCGCGTCCAGAGAGGATACTCGCGTTCGAGAGAAGAGAGGGGAATATCTTCTTTCATCGTGCCTCGTATCCAGAGATCGGGGTCGCATCCCTCATCGTCGCAGTGGCAGGCGCGCTCGTATTCCCGAAGAGCAGTACGCCACTGCTTCTCTTCTAACGGGAGGGAAAGTCTCGCTCGATACATCAGCAGTCTCCTTTCTTCTTCTTCTTCTTCTCTCTTGTCCTGTCCTGTGAGAGGCAGTACGGGAGAGAAGGCTGTCTGCCCCCGCTTTGCCGGCTTCTGGCTCCCTCTTCTCTTCTCGCTGCCTCTGCTACAGAAGTGTCTCTTCCGGCATCGCGCGCAGCACCTCCACTGCCAGCGCCTTCGCCATGGCGGTGCGAGCCAGCGTGTGGTCGGTTGGGGTGTAGCGTCCCTGCCTCTGGCGGCGTTCGAGATACGCCTCGTCCAGAAGGATACTGCGTTCGAGTTCGGCGGCCAGCAGTCCCGCCGTGGTGAGACCCAGGTCGACCCTGGCCTTCTGTGCCATTCGAGTGAGGTACTCAGCGCTCAGGCCCACAGATTAACTCCTCTCTCCCGGGCCTGATCTCCTCGTCGGTGGCAGGCTTGTCCATAAAGAAATCGGAGACCTGGCAGCCGTAGATCTCAGCTAGACCCAGCAGCACGTGCGCCATCACCACGCGGTCGCCCAGAGGGACCCTCTCACCCTGCTCCAGCCCGTAGATGCGCAGGCCAGGGTAAAAGCGTCCGGCGTCCTTGAGGCGGCGTTCGACGGTCAAGTAGTTGAGTCCCTTTGCCAGGCGCGCCGCGCGCAGGCGGTTTCCGACTTCGACCAGATTGATGGCCTGGTACCACTGTTCAAAACGGGCGTCCGCGTCCATCTTGCTCCTTCTCCTGTTCATCCAAGTTGAGCCAGAAAACCCCTGCCTTTAGGCGTGGGGTGTCTGACATCACTTACGCCACTGCCAGTAATTCCAGCAGTTTATTCCGCATCTGCACAAACTGCTCTTGCCTTGCAGCAGCAGCAGTAGCAGCAGCATCAGCAGCAGCAGTAGCAGCAGCAGCAGCAGCAGCAGCAGCAGTAGCAGCAGCATCAGCATCAGCAGTAGCAGCAGCAGCAGCAGCAGCAGCAGCAGCAGTAGCAGCATAATCAGCATAATCAGCAGCAGTATAAGCAACCTGCCACTCTTGCTCAGTGACCGTCTTCCCATCAATCACCTGGCGGTAGAGATCTGCTACGCGATGAATGGCTTTCTTCCCCTGGGAGAGGGCGAAGCGAATGACTCCATCTAATGGGTCATCCAGAAGCCAGACGAGGAAGTGAGGGATCACCAGTGAGAGATCAGCGCCCACAGGAATAGCCTCAAGGAATGCTAGTGGGAAGGATTTCGCCTCTCCATTGGATAATCCCTCAAAAATTTTGTCCTGGAGATAGGCCAGTTGGCACGGGATACCCAGTTCTGTCTCATAGTGCTGGTGGTTGCCGCTATGGATAGTACACCCTACTGCGCACCCTTTCCCGTGTTCCCAGTAGGTCCCCTGGATGATCTCATCGGCACAGGTGTGTTGCTGAACCCGTCTGATATAGAACGCTTTAATAGCCGGATCATTATGAAATGCTTGCATCGTCTTGTTGTGTCCTTTCTTGCTCTCGTTCTCGTGACTGCTCTCTATCCGGGAGCAGCACATCATATGTCAGAATGTCGCTGGAGGTCTGCCACTCGTGTAGCACCGCTCCTGCCCTGGCCCGCCTGCATGTTTCTCGCCTATGCTTCTTCCGACGGTGAGGAAGGAAGATAGGGGGTCAGCGCCTCGTAGAGCGTTTTGAGACCAGCATGTGTCTGGTGTGTTCGACCTGATGCTCCCCTAAGAAGTATCTGAATAGGAGTGCTTCCATGCAGATACTTGAGCTTCCTGGCAATGCGTGCTTCAAGGCGTATAGCTATCTCACCCTCCCCGTGGCAGCTGATGCCGTAAAAGCATCCACACCATGCTCTTGTATCAAGCGTTCCCTCTTCGATAGCACGGACTACTCGTGGCGCAAAGTCGGGAACACACTTGTAGACCAGGGCCAGTTCCTCTTCAATCGTTGTCATGTCTTCTCATCCTTTCTTCTTCTCGTGGCCGCTGCCCATCGGGGAGCAGCACATCATATGTCAGAATGTCGCTGGAGGTCTGCCACTCGTGTAGCACCGCTTGCGTCTGCCCGTCCAGGGCGTTCAGCAGGATGCTTACCACAAGCGAACCGTCACCCAGGTACTCCGCGCATGGGAAGACGCGACAGAGCGCCTGTAAGTCCTCTCCTGACGGCTCTCTTTGTAAGTAGAGCAGGAGCAGCATCTCTTCTTTACTTCTCATCGTTCCCCTTATTATACCGTACCCGCCATCGCGTGACGATAGGCTGCTACATCGCTCTCGATGGCTCTAATGTAGGCTGTCACATCGTTATGGTCACGACTTGGAGCGTACACTGGAATGATCTGCTCTACGGTACTCAGGTGCCACTGGCCGATGTAGAGGCTGCGAATCAGGAAATACCAGTGCGCCTCCCCATCTTGCCAGGACTGGAAGACCGCGAAGTGCTGCGCGTTACAGGGCCGGTCGGCGATGCAACGCTCGTTGCCCAGGCTTCTCGTCACTGTGGCCTCTCCCGTGGTGCCGTAGCCGCTCTCATGGTGGAAAAAGGCCAGGGCATAGGCCGGGTCGATACCGTACTGCACTCCCAGCGCGTAAAGCGCCTCTCCTGTGCCTGCCGCCGGACTGCCCGCATTCGCCAGCATGCGGTCGATGAAGGCGGCGCTCACCGTCGGCGGCCCTTCCAGGGACTCACCCGCAGCGCTGGCACCTCCTGCCTGCTGAAAGGCGTTCCGGGCTGTCGCGGGAGTGAAGTGGCTGCTGGTGAGCAAAATCAGCGCTACCACGAACAGGTCAAAAAGGATGAAGGTGCGCAGGGAGACAAAGACGCTTCCTGCGGGAGTCTCCTCGTGTTCTTGTTCCTCATGCTGCTGGGACACGGTTGCCTTCCTGCTCGAGTACCGGGTCGGTGAACCAGATACGGATGGCGGTACCTCTGTCCAGCGCCTGGCAGTTCGAGGGGGTGATACTGCGGCGTTTGAGGTAGAGCAGTGCTACGCGGTTCTCGTAATAGTCGTGGGTGTCGATGTAGCAATACGGACCCAGCACCTGGGTTACCGCTAATATGGGTGTTCCTTCGTTGCCTTCCATGGGTCGGATGTTCCTTTCGCTTTCTCATACTCTCGTTCTCATGTCATCAGTCAGACGGGAAGGGAAAAGAGAGCAGTCGAAGTGCCGGGGACCGCTTCCTCTCTCCCTTTCAAAGAGGACGTGCTACAAGTTCTTGAGCAGGTCGCGTATCCATGAGAGAGGCTGCTCTGCCAACTCAATAGTGTAGCAGTCGCTCTCCCCTCTGGCCTCTTCACCGTTCGCGAAGAGGTCCTGCTGTGCGTCGTGATTGTACTGCTTGCGCACACCTTTGACGGGAACCAGGACCTTCTCGCGGAGAGAGACTGGGAGTTCGTCGGTGGATGCGAAGTCGTGCTGTTCCCACACCGGCTTGTGTGCCATGAGTGAGAGAGAGAGCACGCGCGCCCTCTCAGGGCTACGGCTCCACTTGTAGGGTTTGTACGGCATGAGCGTGACCTTGCCGTCGTTGCCCAGGAAAGGAGAGGTCGTCCAGCCGCTCGCGTAGTCGGTGCTGTAGTCGCCTTCCTCACCGGACACGCCACCCCGGCAGTACTCCAGGTGGTAGAGCGTGATACACGCGCCCTCCGGCCAGCGCCACGCCTGCCGCTGCGCGTCCTGTCGCAGCGCTTCCACGCGGGCCGCAATCGCCTGATCCTGGATACGCGCCTCCGTCGCACGCTGCTGCCGCTCGGCCTTCGCCTGTGCCTCAGTCTCTTCGCGCTCGCGCCGGTACTGGGCATTGGTGTCCTCATGTCCTTTGCAGCGGGCTATCGCCAGCAGGAGCGCCTGCTGCACATGTGTCGAAGGGAGACTACTCTCACTCTTGTACTGGCGGCCCTCTCCCGGTTGGGTAGCCCAGAAGGACCAGTTAGACGCGTAGAGTTCGAGGTGCCACTGCCACCCGGTGTAGGGGAAGACCAGGGAACTGTTATTATAGTTGCTGTGATCGAAGGTGTAGGGAGCTGGGGGGAGACTGGCGCGGAACTCGGGGCTGAAATCGCGCTCGAAGGCGGCGGCTATCTCCTGCTCGCGCTGCTGCCGGTGCTGTTGGTTCAGCCGTTCCTGCTCCCGCGCCTTCTGCTGCTGGGCGGCCTCGTGCTGCTCCAACGTCGCGGCGACCATCTGGTCGAGGGGGCTGTTTTGTGTCGTCATAGATACTGTTTCCTTTCTTCTGTGTGTATGTAGGGTGGTGAGAGAAAGAAGAAGGATACTCTCTTTTCTCTCCCTCACCACCTGTTCATCCGTCTCGCGCTTCTCGCTCCTCTAGCGAGCGTAGGCCAGGTCGTCCTCTTCCACCCGACCAGAGTACCCCCGCTTAATCTCCGCCATCCTCTGGGCCACGGCGTAGAGCGTGCGATTGATACCCACTAGCTTGCCGATGTCCTTCACTTCGCGGGTAGTATGCTTCTTCCGCTCATCGTCATAGCGGGAGATACCGCCATTATGCCCGATGGTGTTCTCCTGCACCTTCATGAGTGTATCGAAGAGGCTGTTGCCGTTGTCCTCACGGCGGCGGGCGCGCAACAACTGCTCGGGTCTCCAGGGAGTCTGGTCTTCGATACCAGTCTCGTCGTCCAGGTCAAAACGCTTGCGCAGGGCTACCTCGGCCAGTAGTAACTGCTCCTCGCGTACCAGGGGGATATGCTTCATCTCCTCTACCTCGTCCAGCACCTGGGCGCTGCCCTCCACGATACGCAGGGTCCTCTCCACGATAGAGCGGGCGGCGCTGACCTTGTGGTGGGCGCGCAGGCTATTCTCCTGTCCCTCCGGGCGCATCATGCCGTTGCGACAGATCAGGCGGTAGATGGCGTCCCCGATCTGCACTGAAGAGGTGCCATCGTGGGAATTGATAAGTGTCACCATGTGGAGAATATCACCGACGGAGAGCGTGCGACCCAGGTCGGCGCACGCGCGCAGGAGCAGCATGTGGCGAGTGAAGGCTTCCTTGCCCTCGATGCGGCTGCGGGACTGGCGTACCTCAGTGACCACGAAACCTGCCTGCTCGTAGAGTCGCAAGAGGTCGATAGTCGGGACGTAGAGATACTTCACGGAGCGGCTCTCGTGGGCCTGCGGCGCGAAGATGGACGGGGCTGCGCGCCGGATGCGGTCTTCGGTAAGGCCGTTCAGGTCGCGGTCGAAGTACGTGGGGATCATCTGGGTGGACATGGGTTCTCCTTTCGCTACAATACTGGTTGCTTCATATGTGGGGTCCGTGCCGGGCCACCCCTCTCTCTTCTCTCGTTCTCCCGCTCACAAACGGGTCGCACAATCGCTCTCTATCAGGAAGTATACTTGATACTATCGCGAATGTAAAGGGATTTCGCCCTCAATTTCGCGTGTTTTTGGGCGGCAAGAGAAAAGTCGTGAGTAGAGGGGGTTGGCCGGTGTGTGGGTGATATGGGAAAGAGAGGCAGGGTGGCCTTGCTTTGCTAGCTGTTCTTCCTTCGTTCTTCTTTTCTCTTTGCGCTTTGTGAGGAACAAAAATGGAACGTAAGCGATGTACTTACGTTCCATGCTGAGTAAGGCGGAGAGAGAAGAGAGGGTTACTCCTGTGTTAGGACCGGGGCCGGGGCTGCTCCTGGCAGTTCGATGGAGAGGTTGCGCAGCAGGGCCTGCTGCTGCTGCCCCTGCAAGACAAAGGACTCAAAGAGATCGAGTTGGGCTGAGAGGTCCTGCTCTTCTGTCGTCATGCCGGTGGGTGCGTCCAGGGCGGCAGGTGCAGCGAACAGGACGCGGTACTGGCCGTTTTCGGCTGGCACCAAGGTGTGGGAGACCTGGGTCAGGATGGCGCGGTCTTCTTCAGTCAACTCGCTTTCTAGCTTGTCCTCATCGACGACGGGGCGGTTCTCCTGGGCCAGTCTCTGGCGGGCGGAGACGCGCGTGGAGAGGTTGAGACGCTCTGACTGCACCAGGGGGAGCCGGTCCTCGGGGTGCCAGGCGTCCACGGGGGAGATAGCGCTTGCGGGCAGGTGAGCCAGCACGCTGATGTCCAGCAGCGAGAGCGAGAGGGCTTCGAGGCGCGCCAGGTCGAGGGTGCGTAGGAGCGCGTCGGAGGCGGGATCGAGCAGGGCGAAGGCGGTCATGGGTGGGAGACTCCTTGTATGAGAGGATAGGGTAGGAGAGACGAAAAGGAAAAGAGGGCAGGCTACTGACGGGCGAGCGTGAAGATATCGTTCCAGTGATGCGGGCGTAGAACATGGACCTCATAGCCGCAGGCGCGCAGGGTGGCGATGGTCTTCTTCTGGTCGGTGGAGAGCCGCCCGCGTTCGCGTTTTGCTTCAATCCACAGAATGCGACAGCGCTCGTGGTGGACACAGAACAAATCAGGCATCCCCTTGCCGGTGGCACGCCTGCTATCGGGATGGTGGGTGACTTCCCAGCCCTGCTCCCTGAACTCCTCGATGATAAGGGTCACGAAGTCCTCTTCCAGGAGTTTGGTGAGGAAGGTAAGAAACGCTGGTGGGACAGGGAGATGTGCCGGGCGGTTCGGGAGCGTTTTAGGAAGAGCATGGGAGGCACCAGCACTCTTCTTCCTTTTCCTTCTCCGCCGGGGGCGTATGGTAAGAGCAATGCGAGTGGGCATAGATAGAGACACTCCTTTCGCTACAGTACGCGGACGATGAGGGAAGAGGCCACTTTCTCTCTTTTCTTCTCGTCCCAATGGTCCGACTTGCCCGCGGTGGTCGGACCATTTGACAGGAGGCGGTATCCTACGGATGAGGGAGAGCGGTTCTCCCTTATGAGATTTTGTCGGTTATTTGTGTATTCTATGTATCGCCCGCGCGGCTGAGAGAGTGGCCTGCCGCCCGCACGGCTGGCTCTCTCGTCGCGCGGGCGATGCGTAGTTTTGGGCCTCTTCTCCTTTTTCCCCCTAGAAGAAGCCATCAAGCCAGGTCATAACCTGCTGCGTCTCGCCCTCTTCGTAAGGGAGTGAGAGGTCGTGCAGGACGCAGCGGAAGAGCGCCTCTCCATCGGGGTCCTGTGTCCACACTGAGGTATCCCGCCCTTCGGCGCTCATCCGAAACGAGGTATGGGGAATCTGTGCAGTATCCTGTCTGCGCCATACCTCTTCGGTGGCTTTCGTTGCATCGCTAAACTGCATTCGATAGTATTTCATGAATCACTCCTCTTCTCCAAAACGCTCCATCAGGTCTTCTTGAAGCTGGTGTAGTCCACCGGGGTAGTGATCGTCGAACCACTCCCAGATAGTCATACGGAAGGTGCCACGCAGCCATATCCAGTAGTCCTGGTCAATACACTCCTCGACATCAGAGTCTTCCACACCCTCGATAGGGACAAGCGTATGACCATCCTCGGTATAGTTGAGTGGGATATCTCTCCCATACTCCCAGATGCGCCGCAACTGTTCGGGCGTGCAGCGATGCGGTTCATCGGGAAGGCCAAGCATCGCAATCTTGTTATTGGGGTACAAGGGTGTATCAACTCTCATTGTTCCTCCATCTCACTTTCGGCCCTACCTGTGACCGCTGTTTGCTGGATGGGGAAATGGCGCTGGAACTCCTGCATCTCCACCCACATCTGGCGCGTCACCCCTGTCAGGAAGGCCAGCGCCTCTGCATTGCGGATGGTCTGCGCGCGCAGGGAGAGGTACTTGTCGCTGGCGCTGTTGGCGTGTAGTTCATGTAGCACGTCGGCGAGGTCGGCGGCGCACTCGTCAAAGGCTTTCGCCAGGGGCATGTGCCGGTAGTTCTTCGACATGGGTTACTCCCCCTTCTCCTCTCGTAGCTCTTCCAGGTGCATTCCCCCGGAGAGGCGGCACTCGTCGATAAGTACCCGACTCCCCTGGAAGCGCATCTTTATCGCATAGGCTTCATCTGTTCGTCCCTGAGCCAGGAACCATCGCTTCGCAAGTATCTCTTCTATCTCACGGGCAGCTTCATCCAGGTCAAAGTCTCGCAGTCCATTGGGAATGGTAATAATCAGTTTGTGGGCCATGTCTTCCTTCTTCCTTTCTGTCTATCTAGTCTTCTTCTTCCGGTCGTGCTGGAATGAGGCCGAGGTCCACGATGCTTTTGCCGAAGAGGTCGGCCAGCTTGCGGCGGTAATAGGGCGAGGGGAAGTATTCGCCGCGTTCCCACTTGCCGACCACCAGGCGCGTGGAGCCGATGTATTCGGCTACCTCTGCCTGCGTCCAGCCATGCTCCTGCCGCTCTCGGCGCAAACGGGACCCGACCTCGCTCATAGCTCTATTCCTTTCCTCTACAGTTCTCTGTATGTTGGTAATAGGCCTCTCGATACCTGGTATACCATGTCCAGACATCATTCTGAAATTGAAGTCCTTTATGAGGAAACTCCGGGTTTCTGAGAACCTGGTAGACCTTCACGATATCCTGGTAGAGGTGTTTCCCCTGCTGACAGACTGGTCCTTCATAGAGGCTACATTTTTTTCCGTACATATGTTGCCTTTCATCATCACGATCCAGCCAGAGTTGATAGGCCGCAGCCTGAATCTCATGCCAATCTCTATGATGAGGGGCTTCACTGATACTGTTAAGGGAAGCGGTCTGCTCTAACGCGATACGTTCCCGTGCAGAGCCTTCTTGATTCTCATCCTCTTTGGCCTCTTGCCTATGTGTCTGAATTGTTTTCCATGCCTTCAGAAAAGCATGAATATCGTCAGGGACAATATGATAGACTTGGCAAAGATGCCCTAAATTGCTGAGAAGGAGTTCCTCTGTAAGAGGAATATGCATGGAGAGCATTCCATCGGCGATCATCTTGATGATCTGTGCTTTGGTAAGTGTGTAACTCATCTGTGTGCGTCTTCCTTTCCTTCTTCTCGGTTCCAAAGAACTCGTCCTGGCATAGTTCCCCGGATACTCTCACGCTGTCGTTCCTGAGAGAGAGGAGCATTCGTGAAGAACTCATAAAGTGGTCCCTCATCCCGGTGGGCCTCAGTATAGCCAAAGACCATCTCACCCACGTAGGCGTTGATCCAGGACTGCGCAGTATATGCTTCATCGAGGCGATCAAAGTAGAGGGTGTGTCGGTACATCATATTACTCCTTTCCTATTCTCTTCCTTGTTGTGAAATCCAGGTCGTAAAAACAACGACACACGATTCTTCCCTCACCGTCCCGGCACAAATCATACTCATGTCCCCGCACACAGTGTAGCACCTGCCCGCCCTCATCGAAGAAGCAGGCGGGCCAGTCCTCTTTCGGGAAGGTAGAGAAGTAGGCGACTAATGCCTCCTTGTAGTGGCGGATACGCTCGCGCAGGGCCTGCACCTCTGAAGGAGAGAAGCCCTCCGGTCGGGGCAGGCTGATGGCCCCCTCTGGCGTGACCTGTACGGCCTCTAGCAGGCCGTACTCGCCCAGGAGACGCAGCAGGTCGCGTACCTCATCGTGCGGATGCTGGTGCCTCTCCTGTGGCTGCTGATGCGATGCTGGTATCTGTCGTTGTCGGGTAGTCATGACCATGGTGTGCCTTTAGGATAAGGAAGCAATGACCCTCTTTACAAGTTCCTTCATCACCGGGGCGGTCACAGCATTGCCTGCTAGTTTGACTTTCTCCCGCCGGTTGCCTAGCAGGATGTAGTCGTCAGGGAAAGCCATAGCCCGTTTAATCTCCTCCGGGTCGAGCATCCGAAACCCGCAGTCCTCCACCCGTATCTCCTGCTCCCCGCTCTCCTCTCCTGTGACCAGGGCGTGCCTGGCCTTCGTTGTCGCCGTTGGGGCAGCATCCTCAATGGGAGACATCTCCCCGTTCTGGTAGTAGGTCATGAGCCAGGATGGGTAGACGATGCTCTGGTGATTGCCTGCACCGACGAGTGTGGAGAGCGGAGCCGTTCCTGAGCGTACCCGGTACTCTGCAATACAGTCGAGAAGAAAGGGCTGTGGTGGCGTGATGACCGCCTGGTGTTCTCCACCGGCCACCAGCGTTGCCAGGGGGTCCTCTATTCCATGCGCAGACGAGTGTGAGCGCAGCACCACCAGAAAGGGCGGCGTGACCATGCTCGTGTCGTCGTAGGTCGTCTGAGTACGCATCGGTTCTTCCAGGAGATCCACTCCCTGGAACTGCTGGCTATGGTTCATGCTAAAGATGAAGGGATGGACCAGCCCCAGGCCGTTGATGGCCGTCTGGGTCGGGAAGACGCCGGTGGCAACTGAACGCACGCGGTCCGTGGTCTTATTGACCTGCACGAAGTAGGGGGACTGGCCCCGGAACTTCTTGAGGCCCATCTCGATACGCCGCAGCGTCTTCTCTTCCAGGGGCTTCTTGCGCGCCCCGATGCGCGTGGTCGGCAGCGCCCAGTTGATGGCATTGGCCGCCGCGTAGTAGTAGGGCGTGACCTGGGTATCACAGCGCGGGCAGCGATAGATGTACTGGCCGCTCTTGCCGTATTTGCCGTAGGGCCTCAAGGGGTTCTTCCAACTCTGCACGCTCTTCACGTCCCCCTCGCACTTCAGGCAGTACGCCAGGGGCGTGATCTTGAGATCGGGCCTGCGGTTCTTCTCCTTCCAGAGGACAATATACATGCGGTCGCGGCTCTGGGGCGTCGGGTGCGCGAACATCGAGTTGAAGTAGACGATCTCGTGGTCGTAGCCCAGCGCTTTCCAGGCCAGGAGCCAGGGCTGCCACATCGACCAGTAGCGCGCGTCCACCACATTCTCCAGGATGATCGCCTCATAGCGGTGGTGTTCGGCGAAACGCAGCGGGTCCCACATCGTACAGCGCGAGCGCTCCTCTGCCGGGTTGGGCGCGTGCTGCTCCCAGAGTTCTCCCTGCCCCTGCCCCTTGCGTTTCTGACCTTTGGAGAGGGAGTGGTTGGTACATTCAGGGGAGGCGATCAGAAGCGTTGAGCCTGGGAAGTACTTTGGGTTGCTACAACTTACGTCAGCCAGGGCATGACTGGTACGTGGGTAGTTGGTATTGTGCGTTTCGATGGCGCGGTCCCAGTGGTTCATCGCCAGTTTGACACGCACGCCTGCCTGCTCCGCGCCAGTGGTGCTTCCCCCCGCGCCACAGAAGATGTCGGTGGCGGTGATGTCTGAGTCATGCATGGGGTTTTCTTTCCTTTCCGTTCGTCTTGTCCTCTTAGTATCACTTTACTGACTCGCATCCCAGCACAATCACGTTGGGAACGTAGGCATAGCGTGGGCGTGAGTGTAGCACCATCCAGTCCTCCGGCTTGTGTGTGTTGCCTTTGTAGTCTGATTGCCAGAGGCCAGGATCGAGCCGCCTGATGTCCTCTCGATCTGCCTCAGAGGCAATAGGGCAGTTGAAACTGTAGCAGAGGCGTTTCCCATACCCTGTCTCCTGTTGTTGCCCTTCGCACTCCTCCTCCCCACAGGTGCGGTCGCGGCAGTGATCGGCATCATCTCCTGGCCAGTTGGGATAGTCACAGTGATAGCTCCCCGACTCCCACCCACAGAGCCCACGATAGTAGAGCATATCCAGGCCGATAAGCTGCCCACAACGGAGCGGGCCTGCTTCCTTGAGACGCTGCTCGAAGGACTTTACTCCGGCACACCACACGAAGCCCACCATGTAGGTGTTCTCCTTGAGCCACGCCGCCGCGACCTCAGCGTCCACTGGCTGCACGGTGTAGTGCCTGCGTGGGTAGCGGAATGCCTCATCGAAGAGGGCCTCGACCGCTGGAATATCGGTGAAGTCCAGGAGAAGAGGGGTCTTCTTCTTGCTCATGTCTTTCTTTCCTTTCCGTTCCGTTCGTCTTGTCTTCTGGTGTTGGTTGATGAGTGGGTGAGGGAGAGAGCGGGTGGCCGCCTGCTTTGCGGCTTAGGGGCGCTCCTTCGTGTCTCTCACTCTCCCTGCTGCTTGTTCTCTGCCTGGACAGGTGGGACGCTGCCCGCGACGGCGTACTTCAGCGAGGCGCTGCGCTCCAGGATGCCCTCCTCGACGAAGAGGTTCAAGTAGCGGTGCAGCGTGCCGTTGGGAAGGCCCGTGGCGTGGGCCACTTCTGAGAGGGAGAACCAGCGCCCGCGCCTGCCGTTGACCACGCGCAGCAGCAGCAGGGTGCGCCGCGCGCTCTCCATAGTCCCACCGCTTTCGTCTAGGGAAGACATTGCTCCTCTTCTCTCTTTCTCTCTGCATAGCTATTCCACTTCTCAATTTGCTGGCGAGCCTGTGTCACCCGTTTGGGATTACGCTCCCCGACGAAACGCTTCCAGGCAGCAAGCCCGTGCCGGACATGCCGCCCATCGGGCATTCGTAGAAAAGGATAGTGCCACTTTTGCGCCCACTGCAAAAGTTCATTCTGCTGTTTCACTGGGATAAAAGGTTCCATCTCTCTCCCTTTCCCTTCGTTCATCGAGGACGACAACGATCCTATCGTTGTCGCTCTTCCTATCGTTGTCGCTCTTCATTGGCTCTACAGGCTCTTTTGTTTGGGGTGACAACGATACCAACGATACTTTTTCATTCTCTCTCATAGACTCTTCTTCTTCCTCTTCGCCATATGGGACGGCCAGGGAAGAATGGGCCTCTCTCTCATCGTTTTTAGCTCTCTGTGAGAGATCACGGCTGATCGTTGGTATCGTAGTCATCGTTGTCTCATTGGGCTGAAGCAGGTCTACAGGCGGGTCGGCAATGACGACGATCCTGTCTACGATCAGGCGGATACCCCCGACCGTTGTCAGACTATGGACATGCTCATTGAAGAGGGGAAGGTCATCGCTATAGGTCGCTGTGTGGGCCTGCTCGCTCTCGGTCAGGTGTTCTTCACGGGTCTTGAGGCGAATACCGGAGAGCGCGCGCACCGTCTTGCCATCCTGGCGCTTCCAGCAGGACGCTACCCCGCAGTACATGTCGTGCAGGGCGTGGCTCATCTTGTTGGCGGCCATGGGGGAGTTCCCCATCTCGACCACGTACTCCTTATAGGTAGCATGGAGCATGGAAACTGTCTCGCGCTCTCCCGGTGCCAGCACGCACATGTCCTCCAAGAACATCTTGAAGGGGTTGCCTCCCCGCGTCAGACGGTCCAGGTGTTCCTTCATCGTGGCGCTCTTGGGGTAGTACTTCTGTGCCTTGAGTTGCAGCGCGTAGGCGATACAGGTGGCAGCGAAGGCCGGGACCTCTGGTAGCAGGTAGTCCTCGAAGAGGCTGTGATCCTGGTCGCGGTCATCGCGCGGTCCGTTGGGACACTCGAGGGCGATGGCGCGTTCCTTGATAGCAGAGGAATAGTCCTTAATGTGCGGGGTATCATTGGTACTCATAATGAGCTTGGGGTACCAGCGCGTCTTCTTCTCTTCGTTCTTGTGCATCCCGCGCATCTCGACGCCCATGTGGGCCACCATGGCCTTGAAGATCTCCTCGTCCTTGATGGCCTCCGTCGGAAGTTCGTCGATGCAGACCAGCTTCTCGTGCTGCCAGGCGTAGCGCGAGCGCTTGCCCTCTAATTCGCGTGAGAAGAGCGAGGGACCGGCACAGGCCCAGACATCCTCTTTCCCGACCGTGGCGTTTGCCAGGGCCAGGGCGGTTGACTTCCCGGCGCGTGGCGGGCCGAAGAGGAGCAGGAACTTGTGGTAGGTGGTGTCTCCCATCAGGGAAAGTCCGATGTGGGCCATGTATGCCTGGCGCGCATGGAGGTCGGGGAAGGTCTCCTCCAGGAAGCAGTCGATAGCCGGGTGGCTCTCCTGCGGCTCGTAGGTATAGGGCAGGCAGGTGACCCAGGTCTGTTCCGGGCGATGTTTCTCGATGCTCCGCGCGTCCAGATTGAGGACGCCGTTCCGAAAGTTGACCTGTTTGGGTGTGTCACCAAAGGAATCGGCGAAGAGTGATTTAGAGTGGGCGGCAGCACTGCGCAGCCACTGGTTGAGGCTGGCCGGGCTATTCACCTCGCGGCCCGCCTCGTGCAGGCTTCCAATGGCAACGTAGTCCATCAGGCAGCTTTTGTCGCGCTGGAGTTCCCAGTGCGTGCCGGTCCACTGCCTCCAGCCCCCTGCCTCCTCGTCGTAGCGGAAATCGTTGTGTGTTTCTCTCACCCACCCGAAGGCCACCGTATCTACATCGGGCTGCCGTTGGGCCTGCCGCCGCTCTTCGGCTCCCAGCGTGGAGAGCAGATTACGCAGGTCGCGCTTGGAGAGAGTCTCCTGCCACTCCTGCCGTAGCAGCGCAAAGGCCACCGGCTCATCGCGCTTGATCGTCACCAGGTCAGGGATGACTGCCAGCAGGCGTGTGACTTCTTGCGTCGAGAGCGCGACCAGCAGGGTCTCCTCCGGGAAGTAGCGGGCCACCAGGGCCAGGATCTCGCGGTCGGAGAGGCCCAGGGCGCGCCAGGCGTTCTCGCGGCGCAGTTCCTGCAAGAGCCGCCAGCCATGCACCTCGCGTATCTGGTAGTCCATGACCACGCTGTAGAGGGTAAGTTCATTGAGTTTGCTGGGGGTCTCTTCTTCCTTGTCGTTTCCTCTATCCGAGACAACCAGGCTCTCAGGTGAGGGGTCGGTGGGATCGTGTCGGTCTATCATACTCGTCTATCCTTTCCCGTCTGCTCCAGAGTTTTGTAGTAAAAAATACCTATTCAAGCAAATAGGCAGCGAAAGGACTAGCACAACAGAGGATTCTGTGGTATACTGACACACAGAACCTTCTGTCCTGTCTATCCTTTTAGGCAACAGAAACCCTCCTCAGAAGAATCTTCTTCTGAGTGAGACAATTGGGCCGTTTCTCCTTGTGATGGGGGAGAGCAGGCATGCAGTTGTTGGTAGTCGGTAGTCTAGCAGAGTTTCGGCAATCAGGCGAGATTCGTGAGAACGGGTTCCTTTCTCGCAGACATCTCTCCCGTTCTCATTGACTGGCAAGGGTCGCTGCTCCTTTCGCGACCCGCGAGCTGGTCTCTCGCTCTCGTGTTCATCTGGCTCGTTCCGCCGGGTGGATGGATGGGTTTTCCTTTCCGACGATAGACGCGCGTACCTTGCCGGGAGCAGCGCGTCTATCGTCGTTTTGGGCCTAGTCGAAGTGGCTCATCTCCCCCCTCCTCTTTTATGCTAGGCGATACGCGATGAGGACAGAAATGCAGGCTCTTCCTCTTCGTCTTCCTCAAGTTCGAGTAGTTCCTGGCGGATACCCTTCTCCCTGAGAACCTCAGACAGCGCGAGTAGCACCTTATTGGTGAGACGGGGGCTAATCCTGCCTTTATTATTTTGCAGCGTGCTAATGGATTTCACAGAAACATCAGCACGCATACTCAGTTCTACCTGCGTTAGCCCAGATCGCGCGAACCAATAAGGAAAGTTCTTGATATACATTGGTAGTCTCTCTCCTTTCAATGATAGCTCCTGCTGTTAGTGTACAGTCATTTTCCCTTTTTGTCAATAGTTTCTAGCAATTACGTGAAAACCTTGTGTACAAGGAGTTCCCTCTATGCCACGCACCCCTACAGCCGCCCGCAGAGCGCGCCGCGACGATTTCGACGACGAGGGAGACGGCCAGCAGTCTCTCTCTCCCCGTAAGCAGGTCTCGCTGGCCGCCTCCATCCTGGAAAAGGTCGAAGCGCCCCGCCTGGGCAGACCCCCGCAGAGCGACGAGGAGAAGCGGCAGGTCTTGCAGACGCTGGTCTATCTCAAAGCGGCCCGTAAAACGCACCAGGAGTGCGCCAGCGCCCTTGATGTATCGGAGCGGACAATTAGCACCTACCTGGCAGACCCCCTCTACAAAGAGCTTCAGGACGATCTACAGGCGGTCGCTAAACAACAGGGACATGTGACCATCGCGGTGATGATCGAGGATGCCCTCGATAAGATGTTCGAGTTGATGCATAGCGCGAAGAGTGAGTTCGTCTCCTACAAGGCCGCCGAGAAGCTGCTGGACGTGGCGGGCTACAATTTGCCCAGAGAAGAGCAGCACCGCGACAACCAGCGCGACCTGGATGAGTTCATGGGCAAGCTGGCCGCTATGAAGGGAGCTAACCAGACGCAGGTCAACGTGACGATTACGACAGAGAAGCGAGGAGAGGAGAGCCAGGTCGAGGTGATTGAGGGGGAGACGGTGACACAGCAGGACCAGATTCCCACGGAGGTTGCTGCTGACCCGGCTCTCCCTCAGAGGAGTATACCACCTGAGTTAGCACGCTATTACGAAACGGTGCAGCCGGGTGGCAGGCTACCGGGCGCACCGCCGCCCACGGTAGGTAGAGACGGGCAAGCTGGACGGTAAGGAAGAATAGCCCTCATACACAGACGCAAAGGGAAGAGCCAGTGTATTTGGCTCTTCCCTTTTCTATACGACTCGATCTATTTTTATGGCTTGATAGCTTCTTGCGATAACTATCTTGAGATAGGCTTCAGGGTCATCGACATCGCAGAGCGCCTCTTTCGTGTGGTACTCCCGCGCAGCGTACTCATCTGGTTCCTTCTCACTCTCGCCATCTGCATCAATCTCTATAGCAGTCTTCGTACAGTATCCGCAATAATAGATGAGACCCTTTGCCTTGAGTATTTCTACTTGCTGCTGCGTAATAGGGATGCGGTTCCAGTCGCCACCATCGTCGGCGATCACGGCTGGTAGATCACTGGTCTCTTCCTCAGTTGGTTCGCGCTCTTCGATGATCTCTAAGAGATGCGCCAATAACACTGTCATTTCAAACCTGCTTTCCAAACTACACGGATGTGCCGTTTCTCTTACTCTTGTAGGAGTGCCTCTGGCAGCGAGAAGGTGAAGGTGCCGATGTCCTTGCCCTGCTCGCTGAGGATCACGCCGTGCCAGATGATGCGCTCGGCCAGGTCGTCTCGCCGGTTACCTTTGGGGACAAAGCACTGCTTGATGACACTCTGAGCCTGCTCCACGTTATGATAAAGAACGCTCATTTCCGCGCAGTCCAGGAGACGATGCACCTGGTTCATGCGCTCGTTTTGCTGCTGATCCATGTGATGCTTCTTCCTTCCATCTCGGTACTCTCTGGGAGAAGTACCGCAAGAATACGATAGGACTGACCCGTTTCTGGATAGATGAGGGTCTCTGAGGAGTCGATGGGATTGACAACGGTATCCTGGTATTCATATCCCTTCTCCGATGGGAATACCTCGAAGAGTTTCACCTTTGCCCACTTCCGCGCATCTTGCATATCCCTGGCAATAAGGTGTCCGCTCGTGTACTGTATCTGAATGCCAACTGATGTCGGCCGCTGCGCGTAGAATACGCAGGTATAGGCGTTCATATTACTCCTTTTTTCTTTCCCTTCTCGCTCTTCTCAACTCATACGTCTGACGTACTTCCTCACCGTCTTCTTCCCACTCCATATTCCGTCTTCGGTAGAGGGCTCCTGTGCCAACTGGCGCTCGATGCAGGCCTGACAGAGCACGCTGCTTGAGACGTGTCCGACCTGCGAGAGAAAGTCCTCCCGCTCTGCATAACTCAACTGGTCGAGGAAGGCGGACGAGAGATCAGGTGCCTGTCTCCGCGCGCCATCGACATATTTCCAGGGTTCATCCATGTCAACGAGCCATACATTTTCACGGCTGCTACAGAAACCGCAGGAATCGGCCCAGGTCGGGTAGTGTTCCTCGGGATGCTGTGCCTGTGCCTGCTGGATACGCTGCTCTATCCACTCGGCTCCCATAGGTGTTCTCCTTTCTCCCTAGTCGCCGCTCCACGAGGCGTCGGGGTGCAGTCTTGCCCAGGAGAGCAGAATAGAGAGTGCGTAGCCCGCATTCCCTGGCGTCTTCTCCCAGTAGTCATCACTACGCTCCGTCCCCAGGGCCTCAACCGCGTGCTGCAAGCGTTCTACGGTGTCTTTGGCCTGCTTGCCATAGAGCCAGCGTATGCCCAGTTCCTTGTCGAGATACTCGTAGTAGAACGAGCCGTAGTTGTAGGTCACGTTGAGACTGGCATCGGTTGAACCACCCAGCACGTAGGTCCCACCCTCTGCAAACGTCTCTACCTGTGCTCGTCCACTCTCAGGATAAGATAGGTTGATGTCGTAACTCATGTGCGGTTCCCTTTCTTCTCTTCTCTTATCGCCGCTCGCCATACATGTCCTGGTAGATCTCTCCCAGTTCCTCTATGGTGGAGAGCCGCAGGTCAGAAGCCAACGCTTCATTCTCCAGGAAGGCCAGCGAGTGTCTCAGACCGTACTCGATGAGCGCGAGTGTCTGGTTCTCTGAGAGGTGCGCTGCGTACTCGCTCACCAGGTTGGCAACATACTCCCCACCGGTGGCGCGCGCGTGTGGTGGCAGGTAGCCGTAGATGCGGAAGGCCAGCCCCACACGCTGCCAGGCTTTGCCATGCGAGCCGATCCACTGGGTGCGTTCAATCTTCATCGGAGATCCTCCTCTATCTTATCCCACATAAAGTCGATGACCACTGGGTCTTTATGAAGCATCATCCCATCTTCATTGGTTATCGGCTCCTCCAGAGTGCAGCCGTAGACCACAAAGAAGCGTGGGTACATGGCCGTGCAGGGGAAGAGGCCAGGGAACAGCTTCCAGATGGGTGACTCCTTGGGCAGCCCTGCTCTACCGGTGACAATCTCAAGACGGTACATCGGTTGCTCCTTCCTTTTTCCTGCGCTCCGGGTAGGTGGTGAAGAGGACGGCCAGCATCGAGAGGTCAGGGCCGTCCTTCTCCGGGTTCTTGAGGACGCAGCGGTAGATATAGCGCCAGGCGCGTACCGCACCCGATTCTGCTCGCGTCCCTTGTGTTACATCCGGGTCCTGGTAGGTTCTCAGAAGCAGATCCTCTTCTCCATGGGAAAACTCGTAGAAGGCCAGGCTAATCGCCTCTTCATGCGTATCGGCGCTGGTGAACGCCTGGTGTAACTGCTCACCCGTCTCCGGGTTGAGAAAACGGACTTCGATGACCTGTGTCATGATGCTCTGTTCTCCTTTCCTTTCCTGTGCTATTCTTAGTCTACTCGCAAGATTCCGCAGGGAATGCGGAACTTCCTTCCGGGTTTTCACCCTACCCTACGCGGATTTCTCGTATCAGGTCCTCTTCCCCGCTTTCCATGCGTTCCAGGTAGTCCTTCGCGCAGTCAACGGCGTCGATCCAGCGAATCTCATCGCGTGAGAAGAGCGAGCGGTCAGCAGGATCGATAAGATTAGGGATGAAGGACTCGCGGACATCCTGTTCGATGTAGCCCAGCGCCGGACGCAGGTTGTAGCCCTGCCACTGATCTGAGCCTTTGCCGCGCGCGGCATCGTAGATGGCCTGAGCCAGTGCAAGCTGCTCTGTTGTCAAGACGGGTGCCATCGGTGTTTCCTCCTCTTGTTGTTGGTGTTTCCATGTGTTCGAGTCGATAGGAAGTGGACGTGGATGTGTCTGCGTCCATTCCGTCTGATAGTTGAAGTAACGCAGCCACTGCTTCTCTGCGCCGGGAAGACAGGTTGTTGCCATCACCTGCTCGATAGCCTCTCGCGAACTCTCAACGTGCATACCCGATCCGCCCACCGTGAGCATTTCATGAACAGATTCAGGGGTGACCTGCCAGCCACGCTCCCAGAGAATATGAATGCTCATCACGATCTGGTCATAGCTAGCCTGTCGTCGTGTCTGTTGTGCCATCAATCTGTCTCCTCTGCCTCTATGAGAATCTCCACCATTGGGGGAAACTTGAACTCCTCCTTATACTCTCCAATGGCCCACTCTCTGGCAATGCGCTTCACCGTCTTGTCTGTAAAACTCCCGACTACGATAGGTAGGGTGTAGGAACGGTAGCCTCCCTCATCGTGACCATGTGGCTCAACCAGGCTCCCACATCCTGGATTGAACTCCCACTCGCCGTCATCATCGATGGTCAGCGTGGTGCGTGAGAAGGAGTCATGCCCCGCCCGGACACAGATGTCGCGTGTCTCGGTGAGGGCCTTAACCACTTCGGTGAGAAGAATAGGTATCTTCTTGAGCGTCATGCTATCACCTCACTGAAAAATTCGTCGGCCCACTGGAAGGCACACCCTGCGGCTTCTGCTGCCTGCTGGTCTTCTGGCCGGTCCCCGACCATGAGGGTCTCCTGTGGGAAGACGCCCAGTTCTTCCATAATCTCGAGCAGCATTCCGGGGTTGGGTTTGCGCCGTGGGTCATTGGGATGATAGTAGGCTGGTAAGGCTTTTTCGTTGGGGATGCTGTAGCAGATACGACCCGTGTCGAAGTTACCCTGGTTGCCGAACTCGATCAGTTCTATGAAAAGATCTGCCTGACTGTACTTCGACCAGGGGAAACCAACGCCACCCTGATTGGTGGCATAGGCGGTAGGGATGCCCTCTGCCTGTATCTCAGCGAGTTTCTCTCGGCGTCCAGGGAGCCACTGCCAGTCATCGGCGCTTTCGCGGAAGGTGCCGCCTGTTTTCGGTTTTGTGAGCGTCCAATCGACATCAAAGATCACGCATGCGTAGTCCATTCCTATTCCTTTCCTTTCCGTCTCTCTGTAAATGGTCCGACTACAGAGGGCTGGTCGGACCAGTGGGAAGTGTCCTTTTCCTCAAGTATACCTGAGCAGAGTGCGTGCGATTGCACTCACTGCCCTTCTTGCATGATCTGGTAGAAGTTCTCAACGATTTCAGCATCGGTAAGGACACCCAACTCATCTGAAAGATAGTTCATGTAGAGACGATCTAATGTATTCTGTCGTTGAGCAACTGGGCCGTCAATCTCATGTGGGCATCTGATGCCTACAATCCCCTGGATGAGTCTGCACTGAATTGAACTCGCCGTTTGTCCTGCTATCTTCCTATCAGACTGCTTGACGGCCTCTCGTGCCATGTAGAGCAGATCAGCAATTTCCTCTCGTGTCAGTGGGGGAATAGTCAGATACCTGTTCAGAGGTAGGGAGACCATCTGTCTCATGTGTGCAGGGAATATCGTACCTAGTATGCATTCTATGTGTCCTTTCTTTTCTTGTCACCTATATATCGTGTCTCACGCTAGACAAAGTATACCATACAACCAGACGAGAAGGAAGAGGAGAGACCCACTCTCTTTCCTTCCTTCTCGTCCCGCTGCTCCATCCTACTCGTCGGGGAAGTCCGGCAGGTAGGGCGCGCCTACCCCTGCTCCTGCCCCTGCTGCTGGTGCTACTGGCTCTGCCGTGGGAACGGCGGCAGCGCTCACCTGGGCGCGCGCCCGCCGTTCCAGCCGCTCGGTGGCGCGTTTCTCCTGGTCAGCCAGCCACGCCTGCCGGTAGCGCTCGGCATCGAAGAAGTCGTTCTCCACGAAGTTGCGCATGTAGCCACTCTGGAAACGTGCAGGCTTCTGTGACGCGGGCGTGGTCAGGTAGGTGTGCAGCATGTGGCACTGCTCTACCTCTATGGCGTCCGCTGGGCAATGCTTGGAGTCGCCGAAGGCTTTGGCGAGCGTGGCATTCAGGTCGCCGTACTGCTTGCCATAGAGGTCGGGATAGAAAGCGGCCAACCTGGCGAGAACAAGCCACTTGTAGGTCTTCCAATCCAGCGAGTAGCGCAGTTCTTCCGGTAGTTGGTAGGTGCGTTCATCCAGAGAAAGGAAGGTCACCACTTCCCCGGTGCGTGGGTGCATCCCTTGCGCGCTGAAGGTGTAGCCGTTGGCACCTGGAATCGTGTCCTGTGGTCCCCACAGGGGTTCGTTCTTCCCGTCGCGCCGGGGGAAGCAGCCCCCCTTCTCGTAGGGCGCGGTCTGCTCTCGGTCTTTGCGGTGCTGCACTAAGAGATGCGAGAGCCGCTCTCCCGAAAGGGGGATCACCTGGCCGTTGCCCACGAGGTCGAAGGAGTCCTCCTGTCCCCTGATGGTGTAGAAGTTGGGATGCTCCATGTGGACCAGGTGGCGCGCGCTGTAGAATGTCCCGTCGGATGCGCGCGCGCGGCGCTGCCCGGCGACCAGGGCCGCCAGGTCGAGCGAGGAGAAGAGACCGAAGTGCGGGATGTTCCACACGTCATGGTCGGCCACCTTCTCCAGGTCCGCCCCCGTGGGGAGAGAGGCAGCGAGTTTGAGGCGGCGCAAGGCTGCGAGGGCCTCTTCCATTTTGCGCGCGGCGTAGACGAACTGATCGGCCAGGATGAAGCGGAACTCGTTGGGTTCGCCGCGTTCTCCCTTCCCTTTCTCCGTGAAGTAGTGGGCGATGACCTGCTCCTTCACAGTGGTAGTGTCCTGCACGCGGGCCTCTAAGAGGGGTTCCATCTCTTTGAGCAGGGGCAGGAGTCGAGTGAGACTGGTGGCTTTCTTTGCCTGAGTGAAGAGAGTGCGGTACTCGGCATAGGCCGGGTTGCCCTCTCTGGGAAGTGGCAGGCTGGCGTTGAACTGTTCCAGATCGAGGTCTTCCTCGTGGGAAGGGTCTGCTGTTGCTGATGGGATGGTCATGCTGCTTTTTCTCCTTTTCGTTGCTGGTGAGGGGGAAGGATTAGGTGAGGAACACACACATGGTCCGACCACCTACCCGCAGTCGGACCATGTGTGTGTTCCTCTCTTGCCCTGTTCTTTCCCCTCTCCCCTTTCTGTTTTCTGACGTTTGAGAGACACGCCTGTCGTCCTGCTTTGCTGGCTTCGTTGTTTCCTGATAGGCATGATCTTTCTTCGTGTGTCGATCTATCGGTCGGTACGTACTTCCTTTTCTCCTCCTTCCTGAGATATGCTCCATCTCTCCTATTCCTACTGGTAGGAATTGACAATGCTGGTAGGAATGGATATACTCTCTCCGATCATACATACCGGTAATGAGGGAGTGAAAAAGAAGGTATGAGGAGTAAGGAGGAACCCATTCTATGTCAGGAAAAGCCAAAGGGAACCAGCGGAAGAGTTGGAAGTTCACCGGGATGTTCGAGCCGTCCACGAAGGAGGACATCGACGTGATTAACCAGCACTACTGCGGGGGCAGATCACAGCCGGAGGCCATTGCCCTGGCGGTGCGCGAGGTAGCAGAGCGTCTGCGCCAGGAGCAGTCTCGAGCAGAGGCACAACGAGAAGTCATTCTGGGAGATTTACATGCGTTTGTGATGAGCGCAGGAAAGGTACTGACCTAATGACACAAACCATGATGAAACGAATAGCGAAGAAGAGGAGAGAGCAGGAAACACAACAGCAGCAGCAGCAGCCTCTGGTACTTGCATCTGCAAGTACGGAACTTCTCCACCGCGAGTTCGAGGGCCGCTTCCTGCGCGAGCAGAAAGAGCAAGAAACACTGACACCACAGCAGACCGGCCACCTGGTGGTAGTCAAGGGCAAAGCAGGTCTTTCACACATGCAATCCCTCAAATCGAAAGTGATCCCTATTACAATGGAGATGATCGCGCGTGATCGGCATCGCTATCCCATTCCTTCCAACCAGCGGCCCGGTATCAGTAGCGTACTTGATAAATCGATGTTGATGTATTCACTTTACATCGGCGCGCCCATCGGGGAGATGATCCTGGTGCAGGGCCGCGATCCTGATACCCAGGAAACCATCTACTGGGTGGACAATGGCGGGCAGCGCAAGCGTGACATCTGTGACATCTATGATGGGCGTGTCAGGATGCCCACGCAGAAACAACTCTACAAACGATTACCTAACTCGCAAATGCCGGTAGTGACCCCTGGCAAAACGCTCAAGCAGATGAGCGTGCAGGACCGCGACCAGATACTAACCAGAACCCTCTCCGCTGTGATCCTGGACGAGTTCCCGGCCCCCTGGTTTGCCGACCTGTGGATTTTGACCAACTGGCACCATCCGGTACAGATGGGCAATCGTCTGGCTGCGCGTATCAGCCATACCGCCAACACGGTCCGCCGTCTCAATCAGTGGGAGGAAAGCGACTACTGGTACCGTGTATGGACGAAAAGTCCTATGATCCGGGGCGATATGAAGGGGACACGTTTTGCCTCTACACTGGCGCACCTGATGATTGCCTCCTGTGAGAGCCCCTATCGTATGACCTTCGACGAATCCGAGATGAGTCGCTGGGCATCCGGTATGTACGACGCGCGTGTGACCGAGCAGGTAGTCGCTCGCGTGATCTACGAGCGGCAATGCATTGCCCAGCTTTTCCAGGGGGTGCAGACCCGTTCGCGCTCGGACATTATTGTGCAGGCACAACTGGTGCGGTACCTGGAAGATGCGGGCTACGATCTCCTGGCAACTCCGCTGGTACAGAAGAGTATCCCCAGTGGAGTAACCCTCCAGGGCGCACTGGTAGACTGGCTAAACGAGATCCGCCTGGAGCGCAAGTGGAGCAGCGCTGTAGATGGTGGACGGCCCTACTCCATTGTCACCCACGTCATGGATCATCCCCAGCAGGACAAACTGTGGGAGAGCCAACTGCCCCTCTTGCTGGCACGAGCCGAGTCTGAGGAACTGGGCCTGGTCAGGAAGCAGTAGAACAGGCGAAGAGGAAGAAAAGAAGGAAACATACAGTATGAGAGGCCAGAGAGTATTTGCTACTCTCTGGCCTCTTATCGTAGAGGAAACGCAAAAACGCGGGGAATGGATGGCTCCCCGCGCGTGCTGTGGCGATGATAGCTAACGCGATGTGCAAGAATACTTGCACATCGCGTTAGCTAGAAATCCCAACTAGCTATCATCCTCCTGGCATCGCCTTGCGGCATGGACGCATGGATAGCGTCCATTTTTGCGATGTCCGCTTTTCGTGCCAGAAATGCACGAATATCAACGATGTCGAAATCGTTCCCATGATTTGAGGAGAGGCGCACATAGCGCAAGAACTCCTCATCTGTCAGTGGACGTGCGTCCGCCGCATTGACGTAGCGTTTACGCCAGCACCGAAGCCAGAAGTACAGTTCGCTTTCTCCTCGCCCCGGAAATGGGGACGGTTCAAGGACTTCTACTCTGCCAGGATTCGCGCCGGGCTGGTGAACGATGCGCTCACTATCGAGCGCGACCATAACCAGAACGCCGTCAACATATTTGGCAACATATCCCTCAAAGAGAGAGCCGTCGCCGCGACGATACTGAACCTTTGCTCCTTGCTCGTAGGGACTCAAAACTTGATCGAATGGGCTTTTCATTTTCGTTTTCTCCTTGCTCTTTCTTCGCCCCGACGCGCGCCGAGGCTGGTGTACTCTGTTTCTTTCCGTCTTTCTGACGGCTCATCCCTAAGACTCGGCTTTCGACCTGCTTTGCTATCTTATCTTCGTCTTCTTCGTTGCCTGTCGCGTTCCCTGCTTTCTGGTGGAGGGAAGAGTGAGCAGGCTCTTTGGTTTCATACGCTTGAGATACCCTGTGATGATTTCCTGCGCCTGTTGGTCGGATCTCACGTGCCGGTAGGGTTTGCCCTGGTTCGGGACGATCACCCCATACCAGTATGGTTGGAGTTCCCTAATCACGGGTCTGGCGTCAAAGAGTGGGGCCAGTGTTCCCTCACGGATACCCCAGGCTTTCTCAGCGCCGGAGAGACTGTAGCAGAGATCGCCACAGATACGGTTCTGCTCATTGCGCGTGCTATACCCAGGGGTAGCCTCCTTGAGAACCAGACGAATTTGTGGCATCGTCAGTGTTTGCTCCTCCGGATCCTCTTCTTCCTGTCCTGGTGGAAGAGGAGAAGGGAGGATTGCCTCAAACTCGATGGCTGGCGTATGCATCTCTCCTGCTCCTCCTTCTCTCTCCTGCTCCCCCTCCTCTCTGACTGGCGCAGACTGCTGTTCCGTTCTTGTCACGTACTCATAGCTCTCAGGAATGAAAGGGGAAGGAAGCGCCGCTCTCTCGTTGGGCTGCATGCTCTCTTTCGTTCCTTCCTGCTGCTGTACAGGTGGCTGCTTGCGTATGGCCGGGAGTGCGGCGGTAGCGGTATCTTTCCAACCAGTCAGACGCGCCTTGCGCATCTCAGCCTTCTCTCTGATCGCCTGGAGTTTCTCCTGATGGGTCAGCCTGGGTTTCCCGGTGGCGCTTTCTTCTCGTATCGCTGGCCTTCCGACCAGCGAGGCCATGCTTGCCATCACGATGGTGAGCAGTGGCAGACAGGAGAGCAGATAGGGCAGCAGCCCGAAGCCTGGGACATTCTGTGCGCCATTCAACAAATGTGGCTGGAAGTTATGCGCATTATAGAGGACCTGCAAGTAGCAGGACCCCAGGCTGATACCTGTAAGTACAAGCATGTAGCCCCACTGTTTCACAGGATCCTTCTGCGTCGAGGACAACTGGATACGTGCGACCGTGAGATAGCCCACAATCACGTCAGCCCCGATCATAAAGGCCCAGGCGATGACCTCGTTGGTCCAGGTGTCGCCGAAGACAGCCAGGAAGACCTGCGCCCCGTGGGGTACGTTGAAACCCAGGATTACAAAGAAAAAGGCCCAGAACAGCAGGTGCCAGCCCCAGAAAGAGCGTCTCGTTCCTGTTCCCGCCGTGGGATTAGACCCCTCCGTACTCGTATTCATCGTCGTCCTCGTTTCCTTCCTTTTCTTCCACTTCATCTGCAATCCCTCGCTCATTTTCTACAAAACTCCGGGGTTCTGCGTTCCTTTTCGACGGCTGTTCTCCAGGATAGCTTTCGCTCCACCAGCGCGGATGCTCTCCCTGAAAGGCGCTCACCCGCAGGTAGAGTTGCACCGCATCCTGCGTAGAGAGCAGCGTCTGTTTGCTACGCTCATCAGTGTAAATCACGCCCGCGCGCCGCAGGAGCCCCGGTTTGCGCGTCTCACTCCACTCAGATGAGCCGATCAGGTACTGGTACTGGCTGTCCGAGAGGTGGTGCTTCTTATCGACCAGTTGGTTGCGTGAGAGGTTCTCCCCCTGGGCTACCAGCAGGAGGAGATCGCCGATCATGCCATGCAGCACCCATTGGCTCTCTCTACCCCCACGCTGTTCTATCGCCAGGAGGTTGTCCCATGCCGTCGGAGGAGGGAGAGGAGACGACGGGAAGGAAGAAAAAGCAGGCGGTTCATTGTTTTCCTCACCGTCGTTTTCCCATCTCTGCCCTGGTTCATCATCGTCATCCAGTTCATCAAGGTAGACAGCAGGGGCCTCTCGTACTGCGTTTACAATCAGCGGCTGGCGCAGCGCTTTCTGCTCTTCTTGCTTGAGCCACTGCTCGAAGCGAGTCGTCTGGCCGTAGACTCGTTCGAGTTCGCGTTTGCCCTTGAGCGCGACGAAGATAGCCTCGCTGATACCATTCTGCGGCGCGTGCTGGTAGCGGTAGTACCACTTGATATAGCTATGGAGTGCCAGCAGCGCGGGTAACGTCAGGCGAGGTCGGATCACCGGCGGCGCGGTGAAGACCCTCGCCTGCTGGCGCTGCTGCATGGCCTCTGGTGAGGGGGTCTCGGTCTCCCCTCCGCCTGTCTCTCCGTGCAAGGAACGGGCAACCCGCCGGGCCAGCCGGACTCCCCCCACGATGAGCAGGAGAAAGAGAGCAAGACCGATAAGCGCCGCGATATTGGGGGACGACATACGTACTCTCCTTCCTTGCTTGCCTTGCCTTGCCTTGCCTTGCCTGCCTGTTATGCCCGTCTCTTAGGGAGTGGAGGCATTTTCGGGTAGCCTCTATTGAAACGAATGGTCTCCTCCTCGTCGTCCTCGTCGTTGTCCCACTCGTTGCTCTCCTCCTGCTGGGCCAGGTGCATCGTCGTCTGCTGGGTCACCGGTCTCCTGGTGTTGCCAGGCGGCAGCGCCTTAGGAGGGGTACCACGCCCCGACCCGATGGATGGCTGGCTCCTGCCGCCTGTGCTGCGAGCGGGGAAGGAGGGCGTGCTGCCCCCGATGGCGCTCACGTTGTAGCCCGACTTGCGAGCGGCCTCTCTAGCGGCCTCCGCCTCTCCCAGGTCGCGTTCCTGCTCATGGTAGGCGTATTCCATGATACGCATCCCCTTCTGCACGCCAGTATAGGCATTGCCAAAGGTCAGCGCGACGATAGCGATATTGATGAGAATGCCGATAAAGAGTTTGGGCAGATCTGTCCAGGGGATACCGCCGTGCCAGATCCACTGCGCGATGCCCACGAAGTCGGTGAGAATCATATAGCCGACGCAGGCGAGAGAGAGGACGACATCGTAGTGGGTGAGCCACTGGATAAAGGTCGAGTTCGCCGCCTTCCGCGCGCGCGGCCCAAAGAGTCCTCTGTCCCCGCGTGATGCCGCAATGGTTTCTGGATGCCCCGATGCCAGGAAGGTGATGTACTGCGCCACCAGGTAGATCACCGCAGCAAAGAGGAACCCCCCTATGAATGTGACCCAGCGCCACAGGGTATCGACCCCGCCGGTCGTCACGAAGACGATGATGCTCACCAGGGCCAGCCCGGAGAGGACGGTATCAAATGCGGCCAGGATGAACCCGGCCACCACCTTGGCGCGCCCGTAGTGCATGGCGTAGCGCCAGGGCATCTGATGATAATTCACGAGTTCTGGCATGTGCGTGTGCTTCCTTTCCTTGCCTTGCCTTGCCGGGGAACCCTCCCCTTGCGAAACCTGATAGTGTCGGGTATACTACCTGATAAGAGAGCGATACAACGAGAAGAGAGGAGCGTGCCGTCTATGTACGAGACATCTACCGGTGGGTCAGCAGCCGATGCGGAAGAAGAAGAGCGGCTCTACTACCCGCAGTATGTCGACCCGCTGGCCCAATCGGTCTCCAACACCTTTGTCGATGTCCTCCTTGAGCGCCAGACACCGCCGCGCATTGCTCTTCGCATCGCCGAACTCGGCACCTTCTGGACGATGGAGCAGCGCCGCCAGGTCTTGTGGGCCTCGCGCCTCGCTGCCATCGCGCTCTGTCTCTTAGGCGGCGCGCTCGGTATCACGCTGGTGGCCCTCTCCGGTAACTTCTGGCTGCTCTTCGGTGTTGGCCTGTGGCTGACCCTGGTGCTGGTCGGCTACCATCTCTACTGGATGTGGGTCGCCACCCGCGAACTCCTCAAAGTGCGCTCGTTTCTTTCCTCACCGCCTGTTTCAGGCTAAACGGGAACGAAATGGAATACCGACAGACACAAGCGTACCATGCCCCCTGGCGATTGTCAAGGGGCATGTGCTATACTATCGACAATCTAACGCGATACCAAGACGGAATCATCACAACTACTGTCATCATAGAGAAGAAAGAAAGAGAGAGACCGTCACCCATGCCCTTTGAAGCCATACACAGCAGGACGCCCTTTGGGCGCTTCTTGCAGAAGCAGCAGGACGTGCTGGGGCTGTCCAACGAGGTGCTCTCCGCCCGTTGGAAGCTGCCCGCCCAGCAGCGCGGCACCTGGTACCCCAGCCGCATCAACGCCCTCAAGTACCAGCGGGGTGAGAACCGCCCCATCTTTCTGGCCGAGGATGCTATCATCTTAGGGGAGATATTGCAGGTCTCGCCCATCGTGTTACAGGCCCTGTACTTCCAGGATCGGGAGTTCTCCGAAGAGATTGACTGGACTGACCCACGCATCTTGCCCACAGACTACGGCGTGTACTGGAACGTGATGCGCCTCTTACCAGAGAGCGACCGGCAGCTTGTTCTCGAATATCTCCTGATGCTCTTCTCGCACCAGCCTCTCAAGGTACGACGGCAGGTGCCTCCTGAACTCAAGAGCAAGGTGCGCGGGCGCGGACTGTCGCAGCACCCGCTGCTGCCAAGCGAGAGCAAGAAGCCGCGCCGCTCGGCCTCTTCTTCAGGAGAGCCACAGGAAGCAGGAGAGCAACAGCACCAGGGGGAAGTAGTAGAGAGTCGGTAAGGAAAGAATAGGGTCACACACAGAAAAAGAGCAAGACCGCTAGTGACTATCTAGCGGTCTTGCTCTTTTTGATTGCTCTAGTACTCAGTGTGGTCTTCTACGGCGAAGACCCAGACCAGGTCGCCCCTGTCTCCCCGGTCACTCTGTACAATCCGTACCTCGTGGTGGCTGGAATCATAGGTGAAGACAATGTAGCTACCCTCACTAATGCTCCATGAACCGTAGGAGTCATGAATACCAATGGTCATGAAGGCATCGTAGTCCTTCGTGGCAGGAAAGAAGTTCGCCTTGATCGCCTGCTTACCGATCATTCCATCGGGATCAAGGCGCTGGCTGGGGTACACCTCTGGCCGCTCGAAGCGATGGCTATTGCAGGAGACCGTCGTGAAGTAGCGCCCTTCGAGCAGGTCCCGCAGGGCCTGGGCCACCTGTTCGGCGTTCTCCTGCGTGAGGGTGCCATACCAGTTGCGCGGGTTGATGGTGCGTACTGTCATGTTATTCTGTTGCTCCTTTCTCTTCTTTACTCTGTTTCGATAGCAAGTTGGCAGAACTGCTCAATAGTCTCGCGACCACCATATTCCTCGTGGGGGAAGAGTTCAGGATGCTCGCGAATTACCAGGTGGCAGAGGCAGTCCTCCTCAAAGAGACAGAAGAACTTCATCCACTCTGCTCCTGATCCATCCAGGTACACACGCTGCGCCTTATCCCAGGCTACTTGGGAGAGGAAATCCTTTGTCACGATAGTGGGGTCAATGACAATGCCACCGTGTCCGATGGTCTTGACCCAGTAGATGCCGGGGGAGACAACATCGAAGCAGCTCACCTCACCCCAGAGTTTTTCAGCAGCAGCCCACGCACCGATGGGAAAGCGATTCTGTATGCTATACATGTTATTCTGTTGCTCCTTTCTCTCTCTCTGTTGCTGTGGTAGGAAGCCAGAGGGAGAGGTCTCGTCCTGTGGCATCCTGTGCTGCCTGGAGAATGGCATCTTGCCGGGTTTCTCCCAGCCAGTCCAGTGGCCCTTGCCAGGCCCAGTAGAAGGTTTCTACCAGCGTCTCCGTAGGAACGTCTCCGCCGGTTTGTAGGAAGTGGATGAACTTTCTCGTGAGTACCTGCTGGACATGGCTGCGATTAGGCGTCTCGCCAGGAAAGAACTCCCGGTAGCGTGCGTCAATCTGCTCGATAGTTGGCTCAGACATTATTTTCTTCCTTTCCGTTCCAGTGGTCCGACTATGATAGACAGGTCGGACCACTGGAGCTGTATTCTCTTCGCTCGTAGACGGTAATGTGATCGTGGATGCTCTGCCACTCCACGATACCGTGAGAGGCAATGCGCTTCCACTCGTCATACAGGAGAGAGAAGAAGGCATCGTTGGCGTTACAGCCACCTCCTCCCTCGCCGATATAGACCAGCCGCTTCCCCGGATAGGCGCGCAGCGCATCCTCACCCATGGGATCGTCATAGGGCGGCCAACAGAGGAAGAGCGTGCGCTCCCTATGCTGCGCCAGCACCTCTGGCTCTCCCTCCTGCACCGGGAAGTAGGTCTTGCGTGGTATGAGCAGGAAGTGTCCGTCCTGTACATCCATCGGGCTATGCCAGTGGTTCAGGTAGTTGCGGTCAGGCGGACACTGGTCATAGCAGCGCATATCAACGCCCAGTTGGGAGAGTTGCCACGCCCAGTACCCGGTACCCGCGCCCATCTCTACTGCCTGTGGGCCGAGCCACTGTGCAACAAAAGCCAGGGAAGCGGGGTCTGGGATGGCCCAGGCGTAGGTGTGGCAACACGACCCGCGCAGATCGTGCCTGCCATCAAGCCAGGGAATAGAGTCTCCATACGACTGGATCTCCTCCCAGAAGGGATTGATGGTGGTTATTATTCCCTTTACTCTCTGCCCCACGGGTCGCTCCCTCCTCCTCCCTGCCGGGTCTCCAGGCCGAAGGGCTGCTTGCCCCGCAGTTGCTCTCGCAGGTTCCATTGCACATGGCGGCCATCTTCCTCTTCAGGCGCGTGCATGGCTGCTTTACGTGCTGTTGCCGCGTAGACGCTCTTACCGCCTGACTGGCAATCCCAGCCGCTGTAGTCACACCAGGCTCGTGTGAGGACAAATCTCTCCTCTTTGTTGGCTCGCCCTTTCAGTTTAATGATCCAGAACCAGGCATCACCATCATGATGCCCGGTGATTTCGGCACGCACCGTCTCGATTTCATCAACAGTAAAGATATCATTGTTATTCTGGAGATAGGATTGCAGGTCGTAGTCGGGTGGCCGAATACGCTTTGTCGTCGTGGTGGTCGTCATGCGTGTTTGTCTCCTTAGTCTAACTGATCCCGAATCCTCCCAGCGTAGTAGGCTACCTGGGAGAGGAAGTTCTGTACATGTGTAAGAGAGGGTTCTCCTCTCTCTGTATAGGGAAGGCTTTTCAGCACTTCCATGAGGTCTGCATAGATACCAATCGTGTCATACGACTGGATGAAGAAGTAGGAGAAGAGATCTTCACTGAACTGGTTCTTCCAGATCCAGTGTTCTGGATCTCCTTTCAGGTGTTGAGCCGCCTCTTTGAGCATATTGCACACGATCCAAGCAGTTCGATCTGGATCTGTTGCGCGCTCTCCCCCTTGAGTAAGGACGCGCTGAACAGTTCCTAGTGTGGTGAAAACCACATCGGAGACATTCTCCCCTTGTCTCTCCTCTCTCAGAATATCCTGTATTTTTGACATAGATTTCTCCTTTCTTTTCTTCTTAACGGTCAGGGAAAGAGCGTTCTTGGCGCATAGCTGCCATCCTCTTGTAAGGCGAAAAGGAGATAGTCCTGCTCTTGCCAGCCCTGGTCTTCCAAGAACCAGCGCAGGAGTTCCTGATTGCGAAACTTGAGTGTCTGGATATACTCTCCTGCTGGCCCATACTCCAGGTAGTAGTGTGGGTAGTCGGCCATGAACCCCTGTTTTACCTGATCGGCGATGTCTCGACACTCCTTCAGGCCAATGTTAATGCCCTGCTCATGCATCGCTTCCGAACGGTAGTCCTGTACCAGTGGAGTGTAGTACAGGTGTTTCATCAGTGCATATGGCTTACTGATCGCATTGCTAAAGAGATTGCTGCGGCATTCGGTGCATTCATCCAGGTGCCGGTATGCCCATACTTTCATGGTTGTAAGCATAGCCTCGTAGGTTGCCTGGCCGACCTCGAACTCTGCATCGGTGGTTTCTGGCGCTGGAAGATAGGTCATTACTTTGTTCTCCTTTCCGTTCCGTGTTTTCTTGGTAATTCAGGATAAAGCAGCAAGCTGCGCTGCTAGTTTAGTAAGCGCAGCTTGCTCTTGCTTATCCCATTCCCACATTACCATGGGATGTTTCTCTCCTATCCAGACCCAGACATACCAGTAGTTATCCATCCCCTGGCATATCCAGACATCAACAGATATCCCATTTACCCCTATTTGGGCTGGTTGTATCGTTCCTCATAGAGGAATCTTCCAGAGGAATTTCTCTTCCATCCTTTCCTCCTTTCTTTCCGTGTGTGCTTGTTCTCATCTCTCCCCTACTCTTGTCCAGGAGCATCATCCAGGTCAAAGAAGAAGGGGTAATCAATGATTTCCTTCTGGTACCAGAAACCCGGTGTCAGGTTCTCTTCCAGCGTGCTATAGCGGATGCGCAGCACCGGCATTCCTGGCATGGAGAGTAGGTCGGGCCGCTTTGTATCATGCGACGTCATTTTCCACCTAGTGTCTTCTACCAGTGTCGTTCCTGCTGGGAAAATAGCCGTGTGGTGACGCACCTGCCGGGTTCTGTGAACCTTACTTCCCTTATCGTAAGAAGGGATGAAGGATGTTCCTGCTCTCCTGAGCAGGCGCTCATGGCGTTCATCCATCCCATAGACGATCATGGTAATACGACCCATCGTGTTCTCCTTTCCTATCTTCGATTAGTAGGCTTCCTGCATACCCTCGATGAGGAGAGCAAGCTGAAGTTCGCTGATAAGCTGCCTGCCCAGATACCAGGCGATGGTCTCTTCTTTCTTAAGACACTCTTGCTGTGCCATATGGTAGGCTAGTTGGCGCACACCCGAAAGGTCACGAAGGTCAGTGTGACAGATAATGCACTTCTTGTGATGGTCTCGTATCGCAAGCTGAATGCTTCTCACCATGGTATCCCAAACGACGTAGGTATCCCAGTTAAACTTAGGCTCCATATCTTTTCCTTTCTTTCCGTGTGTGCTTGTTCTCAACTATAGCCGATTCCCCTGCCTTTTGCAAGAGGGGTATCAGGCGAGACAGGCGAAGAAGCCAGAGGTCGGTCGCGATATGTACCGACCTCTGGCTTCTTCTTGTGGTGGGCTACAACTCCTGCATCTGGTAGAAATAGCGGAGCGCCTCACTATCCCTTTGACCGTTGCGTCGTCCGCTCATGCTGCTTTCCAGGATTTCATCAACATTGTTCATCCCGTTGTGACGGGCATTAAAGGCCGCTCGTGCCTGTTGATGCTCCTGACTCTTTCTGCTCAACCGTTCTGCTCGACGCTCGCGATCATACTGACTGCTCATGATAGGGTTCCTGACCTTTCTCTTATGTGTGATTAGTGGAGAGAGGGGAGAGACCAGTTGCTCTTCCCTGCGCACATGAGAGGCGAGGACGCCCTGCTTTGCTGCCTTTCTTTCTTTCTTTCGTGGCTCTGGATGGCACTGGCTTGCAGGAGACGCACAAAAAGAGGGACGGGAAGGAAAGATTGATTCTTTCCTTCCCGTCCCTCTCGCTGTTCTTCCTGATGGTTAGACAGGATACTCAAAAAGATTGTTGATATGCGCAGATGTTCCCTGGCTCAACCTGATAGAGTAGATCACCTCATCCTGTGGATGATACTGCTCGCGTGTGACCACGATGACCTCTGCCTCGCTGATCTGGTAGAGGCTTTCCTCGACACCCTGCTCTACTGGAATACCGGTGAGATAGCGTTTGATCGTTCCGGTATCGGCGCGTACCAGGAAATCATAGACGCGCATCTTGCCATCGGGGTTGTCCCAACTACGCGGTTCCCAGTGCAGGCCAGCCCGCTCTATGGCCGCGTGGGCTTCCGGGGTGACGTGTGTCTCGTGGACAGGAATATGGTGGATTGCTGGCATATGGTTTTCCTTTCTTGTGAAGGGCGGTAAGGAAGAAATGACGCTTCTCCTTGCCGCCCCGCTCTCGAGACTGAGCAGCTAATTGTCGAAGTAGACGATCAGGCGGGCGAACGAGCCGTCCTCTCCTGGTGGCTTTGGGATCGTAAGGCCATGCCCGTGGCCCCATTCGATGAGATCTTCGTTGCGCTGCCTATCATGTTCGTAGCAGGCCTTGAGCCGCATGTGCAGCAGCGCCATCACCCCCTCGATGATCTGCCAGCCTGTGCCGGTGATGCTCACCCTGGTGAACGCTGAGTGCAGTTGCCGGTAGGTGAGGTAGGTGAGGTCATGAAACTCTCTTGGTGGCTCTGTCTCCTCGAAGTGCAGCGCCTGGACCTCAGCAGAGCAGTCTGCTGGCAGCCCGCGCTGGTAGGCCACTGCCTGGCTCTCCTGGCCGTCCTCTGCGCGTACTCCGAAGAGATGCGCCCAGATATCATAGGTGCGGTCCAGGTGGACCAGTGGAGCGATGTCCAGCATAGTTTCCCACTTCTCGAAGGTATAGCCCTCGATGACGCCGTGAATGTCGGTTCCCATGATCGGTTTCCTTTCTTGTGTGTATGAGGGGCGAGAAGGAAGAATTAGACTACTCTTCCTTCTCTTACCACCCCTCTCTTGCACTACTGGATGACTTCGCATCCTTCGTAATAATACTCTGTATCAGGGTTGACTGGCCCGATCACCAGGTGGTCTCTCCCCTCGTTCAGACAATAGGCTTGCCGACCATCGGCTAGAGGCATCGAGCAGAGGATTGCACTCTGCGGTAGGACTATCTCATATCCTGATGCGTTCCCGATGAGGACGGTCCCTCCAGCTTCTCCGATAGCATCTACCGCTTGACTCGTGACATCATCAACGTGCCACCTCATCATCTCCTCTCGCTTTGGGAAGCGGTTGCGTACCTCTGCTAACAGGATTTCCAGCGTGTGCTGGTAGTCGCTGGGATTACCGGTGAGAGCTAGGTGTCTCAGGTCGCGCACCAGGGTCTCTTCCAGGCGCAGCGTGTGCTGCCGTGCGCACTTGCCGGGATCAACGAAAATAGCCATGCGTGTCTTGCTCCTTTGTGGATGAGTAATCATGAGCCTCCCCCGATTGGGCTGCTCTCACCCACAAGACACGAGGCTGTCCTGCTTTGCCCCTTTCCCTCGTTCCCTCCGTCTTTCTTATAGTGCCGGGATACATACACACACAGCGAGAGAGGCGATGAGGAAGGAATGGACTCCCTTTCCTCATCGCCCCTCTCATCTTCTCTGCTCAGGCACGTATCTTACGGAGAGGTCGCCCTGCCGCCTCATCGATATGAGACGCATCAGGTTGTTGGCTCATGAGATAGTCACGCATCGGGTAGTTGCCCGCATTGTGATAATCCATCACGATGGTAGCCCACTGCCTGATGACCTGATTGAGCCCTCGGTGGAACTCAACCAGCCGAACTGTGCTACGACAGGTATCACAGAGGCCATCTACCGGTCGGTTAATCCCTCGGTGACCGCACATTCTGCAAAAAATCATATATCCTTTCCTTTCTTATCGCCCCGCTCGCTGCTAGTGCAATGGTGAGACCTGCCAGCCAGCGACCTTTGCTCGCCGGTAGGCTTCATGCAGCGCATAGTCAGGATAGCGCTCGTAAAACCCTTTGTCGGTCGGCATCCCACTGAGATACTCCTCACCCGCATCTCCATAGCGAGCAAGCACCGTCGGGATCGTGTCCTGTGGACACCAGTAGAGGTCATAGGCGACCTCCTCCATCTGCTCTGTCTCGCAGTTATACTGCCGGGTAGAGAAGGTCCCCAGGAATCGGCACTGCTTGCAGTTGTGTTGGTAGGTTGGTTCCATTCCTGTTCTTCCTTTCTTTCCGCCTAAATGGTCCGACCAGCCACCCCCGGTCGGACCATTTCCATACTCTTCTTCTCTATTCTACCCCCACTTTCGGGTATCTGGCATAGGTCGCGCGGCGCGCCTCACCCAGTTCGCATATGAAGCGGGACATGCCCTCTAGCGTCCAGGGATTGAACCACTCCTCTGGTCTGATGGCTGCCTGAATGCCTGCGTACAGTTCCCCATTGGTGGCGGTATCTCTGGGATCGAAGATGGGCGCTCTCACCAACCGGCCTTGCCTGCGCGCGTGGTTGATGGTGGCTGCCGTCCCACTCTTGAGTTTCGCCTGGACGGGGATAGTACAGAAGCTGAGACCAGTGATAATCCTGTCCCGCGCTTTGAATGCCTCATGCCACCACGCGCTATCGTGTCCCTGCGTGCTGCCCGGCTTATTCTCGCTCACCAGCAGACCGCCGCACTCGACGATACTACGGGCGAACCGTCGATGCACGGCTGGCGTGATGGTTTCTAGCTGGATGTCCACCAGTACCGCGATGGTAAACCCCTCGGCGGCGATGGTCCCACTATGCGCGTGGGCATCAATGCCTGCTGCTAGCCCTGAGACGATGGGATAGCCCTCCTCTGCTGTCAGGTCATGAGAAAGACGCAGGGCTAGCTTCTTGCCGGTGTCAGTCGCCTCACGCGCGCCCACGATGGCAACGCTATGGGAATTGAGCAATGAGGTATTGCCGATGCACCAGAGCTCCTGCGGCGGATTTGGGATACTGTTCAACTGTTGGGGCCATGTCGTACTGCCTGGCATAATCCGCTTGTAGGGAAGACCAGGAATGGATGAGTCAATTGCCATAGGGTACATTCTCCTTTACCGTTTTTCGGTATTCTATGCGATGAGGAAGGACAGACTCCCTCCTCTCTCTTACTCGTAAGACAACCCGTGTTCCTGCTTTGCTGCCTCCCTTCAGGTGAAGATGATAAGAACCTGTTAAGGATGAGAAGAACAGAGTATCTACAGGAACATACCTACCTACCTACACACAAAGAGAGAAGGGAGAGGGATCAGAGCATGCTCTGATCCCTCTCCCTTGTTGTGGATTAGCGATAGACCTTCGCTGCGGGCGCGGCGGCCGGTGCAGCCTTCGCTACGGGCGCGGCTGGACGCTCAGGCTTCGCGATGGGTGTAGTATCGCGTTCGACGCCGGTCACCTTGCCTGCTGCATCGTACTTCGGCTGGTAGCGAATGTCACGTGTGGCACTGATGTGGATGCGCGCCTTGCTGACGGGTAACTGCGCGATGGCCGGAACCATCACCGCAGCTACGTCGTCCCAGGCCAACTTGCCCAGGCCAGTTCCCAACTTCGGGAAGCTGATGGACTTGCCGGCAAGCCCGATCTCCTGCGCATGTTCCACCAGGGCTGTCAGGCAACTCTCGATGTACGTGAGGCTGTTGGGCGTCTCGTTATGGTCTCCGACCACCAGAAAGACCACCTGTTTCTCGATCTGCTGCTGGAGTTCGCGTGACTTGTATGAGGTCGTGGTCATGAAGATCTCTCCGGCGTGCAGGTCACCCTTGTTGATGGCATCCTGGAAGGCGGCGAAGGCTTTGGAGAAGTAGCGCTTGGCCTGCCAGGGGATGGATGAGCCTTTCTGGATGCCATCCTTCGGGTCAATCCAGGGCTGCTTCACCATACCGGAGGCAACGACACCAATCGCGACCACATCAGAGCCATCGAAGAGGACGCCACCGGGAGTCGTCTGGCGCGTGGCATACTCGATCTGCATCCCCTGCGCCTTCGGCACAGCGGCCTTGCGCGTGCGGCGTACCTTAACCGTGGCTGCTACTGGCTCAGGCTCTGTTGTGGCGGGCAGGTCGAGGCCGTTGAGTTGTTCCTCGATGGCATCGAAGGTGGCGTCGAAGCCAGGCATGGTAGACGATGTGTTGTTGATGTTAGTAGTCATAGTGTGACTACTCCTTTCCTTGCCGCTCTTTTTCTGCGGCTCTTTTTATTCGTGAGATTGCAGTGACGGGACCTTTTCCCGCCTACTGTCTCGCTCAGAAGACGGAAGACTCCCCCGCTTTGCTTTTTTTCGTTCTTTGATGGGGGAGGAGGGGGGAAATGGGGATGAATGATGAGGACACACATAAAGAGGGCGGGCGACAAGGATAGAATTAAAAATTTAAAAAAAACGTTTCAAAAAAAAGGGCCAGCCCTCGCGGACTGGCCC
>VFSW01000889.1_pt1 | contig 44187 bp, 59 predicted proteins | sample 5358111 | NCBI WGS metagenome assembly VFSW01 (sample SAMN11554181, study PRJNA540505) | mine drainage metagenome | isolation source: sediment from site ElyBrook_90M | place: USA: Ely Copper Mine, Vershire, VT | collected 2017
CGAGGAAGCGGACGAGGTCGACCTGAGCAGGAGTCAAGGCCATATTTTTTTCGGTTTCCCGGGAAACGCCTTCGTTAAGGCGCTGTTCACCGTCAGCCCACGCCGCTGGACTGTTTTTGCCAGGCGTGTGCGATCATTCCAGCTGTGGGTGGCTTGGCGCAGCAAGCCGAAATAGCTGTTGGTCGGTTCGAGCAACTCATCAGTTTCCATATTGGCTAGCCGATCCATGGCTGCATTCAATGTGCGCCGGCGAAGCGTGCGCCGCCAGGGCGCGACAACCTGGCCGACGAAATCGATACCTCGATCCAGGGGCTGCAGGATGGTCTTGATCGGGTTCAGCCGCACATCCAGCGCCTGAGGCAGGAAGGCCTCGATGTCGGCCATGGCATCATTGAGCCATCTGGGCGATTCGTGCAGAAATATGAAATCATCGACGTAACGGATATAGTGCCGGGCGTGCAGATAATGTTTTGCATGCTGATCGAGTACGTCGAGATAGACATTCGCGAAAAACTGCGACGACAGATTTCCTATGGGCAGTCCTCGCTCAGTTGGCTGGCTGAACAGGCTCTTATATCGTGGGATGAGTGCCAACTGCGCCGGAGCGCCGCGGATAATGGCATCCGGGCGCGGATCGTGGAACAAGATGGTATCGGTGAGCCAGAGCCACCACGGTTCGGTCACGTGGCGGGCGAGCCGTTCGCGCAGAATGCGTTTGTCGATGCTGACGAAAAAATTGGCAATGTCGCATTTTAGATACCATGCCGGCTGCGACCAGTTCCGGGTGATAGCCCGCACTTTTGCCTCGAGCCGGCGGACGGCATAGAGTGTGCCGCGGCCTGGGATGCAGGCGCAGGAATCGGCAATGAACGACCCGTAGAACCTGGGCGCGATGCGATTGTAGAGCAGGTGATGCACGATGCGATCGCGAAAGGCCGCAGCCCATATCTCGCGAGGCTTCGGGCGCGTAATGACGAAGCAGAGAGATCGTCCTGGCAGGTAGACACGGGCCCTAAGCTCGTCATAGAGCTGCATCAGGTTACGTTCAAGATTCTGCTCGAAGGCGAGCGCCGATGGGCTGTTGCGCTTCGTGCGACGGCAATCGAAATAAGCGATCGCCAGTTCTTCGAAAGAAAAATCAGCATGGGCGGCACAACCTGCATCGGTTTGATCTGCGGACAGCCCGCGCACGGAACTCGTAATGCTTGTGGTTGTAGTTCTGGTTGCCGTTGCCGAAGTTCTGGTTCCAGGCATAGTCGGCGTTCTCCGCATGCTGCGTTGCGTCGCGCTATCTACATCGCCCGGCCGAAGGCCTGCGCCGATCAGCTGGGAAACTGTGCAGGAGCAGTCCGGCGCATGATAGCCGGCGATCTCCATTTCGCACATGGCGGTGGCCTCGTGAGCCAGCGGCGCGACCAGATCAATAATCGCACGGGCCTGGCCGCCGTGACGGTCAGGCAACAGGCGACGATGCATTGTGTTTTCTCCATCCATTGGCCTGTTTGCCGACGCTGTCGGTGAGTTCGACGGCCTTGGCATATTGGCCCGTGGAGATGAACCGTTTGTCCCGGCAGAGCCGGATGAGCAGATTCAGCTCCTCAGTGCGTTCGAGCAGGGCATCCAGATGCGGCACCTTGTTCTTGGCGCTGTTGGCTTTGGCGATCAGCAGTACGATTTCAACGCAGAGCTCAGTAACCCGGCTGCCCAGCGAGGCTTTGATCGGACGCGGCATATTGATCACATAGTCCGTGGCCACGCTTAGCAGATCGTAGGCGACCTTATAGATCGGCAATTGCGTATGGAGGGCCATGCTGATGAAAACCGAAATGATTAAATTATTGAATCATTAATCTGCGGACAGCCCGCGCACGGCACTCGAAATGCTTGCGGTAGCAGCTCTGCGAGCCGTCGCCGAAGTTCTGGCTCCAGGCATAGTCGGCGTTCTCCGCATGCTGCTCGTCTGACCAGTAATACGCAGACTTGAATTGCTCCGGTAAGTTGGCATAAAGGAGTGCCTGCTCACGCCTGGTCGGCAGTTCACCACCGATCGACTGCGACCAAGTCGTTGCGCGCTTCCAATCGGCAGCCTCGATTTCGCTAGGCAAGAGGATGAGGTGATGGGCCGCTCTATCGTTTTTGCCTAACAGGATGCCAGCGTAATATTCGTCCTCGCCGAGCGACGGCATGCGGAATTCAGGAGCCACTTTCGGTGTGCTGCCGAGAATGTCATCGAATAGTGCGCTGATCAGTCGCGCGCGCGGGACGACGATCCTGCTATCTCCGACTTCGACCGTGATTTCCTCAGAAAGCTGAGTCTTGATGTCTAACTTCAAATCGAGCACTGCGCTAGCCATTGGTCGTCTCCGAATGATTGAATTATTGAATGGTTAAAGTTTGATCGCGCGGACAGCCCGCGCACGGCACTCGAGATTCTTGTGGTTGGAGTACTGGCGGCCGTAATTGAATTTTTCGCTCATTATCGATTCCTCTCGCACCATGTCTTCCACATCCAGCTGACGAAGAGCAGCAGCACCGCGATGGTGAAGCCGCATTCGAAGCCGGAGAGGAAGACTGATAGCATCATCAGCGATTTTCGAGCTTCGGCTCGATCTCCCAGCGCACTGTGATCGACGTGCGCCAGCCGTGGTGCCATATGAACGCGCAATAAATGGCGACATCGCGCGGATCGCCTTTGGCGATGTGATCGAGCAGCTGCTGGCTGCATTCTCTGCTCCAGTCCACGCCTTCCCACTCATCGCCTTCGTATCCGTCATCCTGGAGCTTTTTTTGTGCGTGATGCATTTTCTCCGCGAGCGCTGCGGCAAAACGCGCGCGAAGATCTGCAGCACCTGCTTGAAGACCGCATGGAACGAAGAACGATCGTTCGGTTTTAAGGTTGTTGGATTTGTCGGCGATAGTCATTTAGTCGGTTTCTCCATATGAATTCCGCTTGCGGCAGCCACCGCAAAGCCGATTGTGTGGTCCCTCGGAAAGGAACGGTCTTTGGCAGCACATACACGGCCGCTTGACGGTCGACCGCCGGTGAACGCCGACCTCGCGAGGATTGCGCAGGACTGTCAATCTGTTCTTGATGGCATCGGTACTGCGATTCAGGCGTTCGGCGAGCTCCTGAATGTCCATGTCGAGCCGAATTCCCGCGGTCAGGATCGCGTCATCGTGCGGGGTCCATGGCTGCGCCCCTTTCGGTCGCGCCATCGCCGTCTCACCGCTTCGCATTGTTGCGGAAATGCTCGAGCGCGATAGCCGCGTCGTCCCGCGCGCGCTTGAGCGGACCGAAGACATTCGGATCACCGACGGAGCTCAGGTAAACGTCGAGGGCGCCCTGGTTCGCCTCCACGCACTTCTGCAGGGTCGCCTCAACCACACCGCGGTCCGATAGGTCGAGCTTCTTGCGCGGCATCGTCAGTGGGTTCGGCCTGGAGCCGCGCTTTACCTTCATGGAACCGCCATTGCCACTACTCGCCAGCGCCGCGCGGCCCTTGGCGGTGATCGAATGCCCACCCTCGGCGTTCTTTTCGACCAGGCCGTCTTTCTTCACGTTGTACATGATGTTTCTGATGCGCACTGTGTCCTCGTCGCGCAGGGACTGATGCGCCCTGATTGCGGTGCTCGTTATGGGCTCGGGCGCATCGGCAATGAGGCGCAGGACGGTAAAGCGGGTGTCGGACGGCTGGCTCACGATATTCCTCCTTTCGGGTTGAACACATTTTCGACGGCGGAAAGAATCTGTTTCGGAATACGGATTTTGAGCGGGCGCACCGAGATGCGTGCACAGACGGTGCGGCCTGGAAAGCGCTGGACGCAGACGGCGACATTGCGTCCATGATCGATACGCGGGAAATAGATGTTCATGAATTCTCCCTGCGAAGAAACCGCGCCTTGTTGCGAGCACCTTCCGCTTTCGAGCGGAACAGGACAGCATCGCAGCTGTGCATTTTTGCCGCTTCCCGGTGGTATTCCGCCTCGCTGAGCAAATCGGCCGCGCGTCGGTGAAGATGCCAGGCGCGAAGTTTTCGCCACAGATTGCGCAATTTTTTCATCTGGAACCCTCAATGGAGCGGCGCATCGATCGCGCCGGATTGTTGCAGGATGAACCTGATTTCCTTATAAACCGCCCGCATGCAGGTTGTCGGCGCGCCTGGCGGCCGACCTGACAGCTGGCGTGGATTGCTCAGCCAGTCCTCGGCCCATTGCAGCAGACGCTTGAGATCCGCGACCGAGAATTCACAGAGCGTCACGCGCAACGCATTCAGCGGGCAATCCGTCCGGGAGCGTGGCGTCATGGCGTCGGCCAGCGCTGCCGGATCGCGACGATCCAGAGCCTCATAGATATCGCGCGAGTTCATTCGACGTCATCCGCATCGTCCGCCGGCGCATCTTCCTGCGGCTCCGTCTCGTACAGCGCATCATCGTCATCGAGATATTCCGGATCAATGACCGGCTGGAGCTGCTCGAAGAGCGCCTTTGCATCCGGCGGCACACCGATGGCTTTGACGACGGGCGCGCTCGAAACGAATGCGAGGATCTCGTCGACCTTCTTTTTGGCAAGGTCGGCGGCATCGGCGCTCATACCGCTCAAGCGCGCCAGGTCGAGCAGTTCTGGTTTGCGCTTGAGGGCGAGGTAATTGGCATCCATGCTGGCGATCTCCGCTGTAAGTTTTACCCCCGCATAGCGGGCGAGCGCATAGAGGTTGCCGCGGTCGGCGAGGAGTGCCTTGGCGCCGGCCGTGGCGATCGGCAGCCACCATGATGATGGCTCCTGATCGCGGACGATCGCGCCTGTCGTGGTGAGCTGCAGGGCGCGGCGCACCAGCTTTGCCTCTCCGCGCAGCTTTTCGCCGACCCGATCCTCTTTGTCGTTCTGCGTCGGCCCATGCAGTGCCATCCAGATGATGAGATTCACCTGTAGGTCTTCGTCATTTTTGAGCTCGTCGATCAGCGCCGCGAGCACGCGCTGATCGAGCCACTGTGCGATGCCCTCGGTGCGATTGCCGTTGCGCTGCTTTTCATTGAAACAGTGGATGTTGAAACAGCAGGCGCGCGGCGCATCGTTCTTGCTCTGGATCGCCGGCTTGTTGTGCTCGCAGCCGGTGCACGACATCGCCGGCAGGAAACGCACATCGTAGTCGTCGAGATAGTGGCATTTATCCTTGCCGAGGCGGCCGGCGTTGACGACGCCGTGCTCGTCCGGGGTGACCTTTGTCGGGCCTTGAGGTTTTTTCGGTTTCGAGCTGGATTTGTCGACGCGTGAATGCTTCTGATCAGTCTCTTCCTTTTTGGTGTCGGCGTCGGCCTGTTTTTTTCCATAGCAGCTTTTGTCCAGGCAGAAATGCTCGCGCTCGATCTGCTGACGTTTCTCGCATCCTTTGCAGGATGTGGACCATTGGAAGCGCGGCGCGCCGCTACCATAGGAATTCGATAACCAGATTGCGGTCTCGCTATAGGCGTTGCGGATGCGCCAATGATTGAAATCGATGCGCTCGTTTTCTTTCAGGCGCCCGGTTTCTCTTTGCAGGTCGGCACGCAATTTCTCCATCGCTGGCTGATGCGGGAGTGCCATCAGGAGATATTTGCCATCGGCCGGCCGCAGCTTGCCCGTCGCGATCAGGTCCTGCGCCCAGCCGGGCAATTCGACCAGGCGCATCAGGTTCGAGACGTATGGACGGCTCATGGTGATCCCGCGGGCCGCGAGCAGAACCGGGATCTCGCCGACCGGCGTGCCCTGGTCGACGAGACGACGGAAGAAGCGCGCCCAATCGAGCGCGCTCAGCGCCTCGCGATGGTGATTATCGGCGACCTGGTCGAGCTGCCAGTCGATCGCGCTCGCGCCGTCGGGCAGGGCTTCGGCCAGGAGGCAGGGAACCGTCTGCAGGCCTGCGATCTTCGCCGCGCGCCATCGGCGTTCACCGTCCTTGATGACGTAATCCGAGCGGATCACGATCGGCAATTCGATGCCGCGCACCTGGATGTCCATCGCGAGCTCGTTCAGTTTGGCCTTATCGAATTCGGCGCGCGGTTGATTCGTATCCGGGCAGATCGATTCAATGGGGAGCTGCAGGACCTGGCCCGCGACGAGCGCGGGGGCGGCCGATTGGTCAGTTTTACGACTGATTTTAGTCATGGGATGCCTCGTTCTGCGATGGGGCGAGAGGGTCTACGATAAAATGCCAGTCATCGGCATCAATACGTATTGGGCTGCCAACACGCTCGCTGACCTCGTTAAACTTCTCCATCGTTGCGTTGCCTAGATCTATGCCGAGACGGAACGCCAGCAGATCCAGATATATCTGCACGTCGGCCAATTCCTTCGCGGCCTCACGCAAAAATTCCGTTTCTGTCAGATCGCCACGCTCAAACTTTTTGCGGATGTTCGCGTACTCACCAAGTTCTCCGACCGTCGCCTGTAACCATTGGGCGGGCGACCAATCCGATCCATCTGCCTGATCATGGGCGGGTTGGCCTTTTTGGTTTTTGAATGTCGGCAGCCGCGCAACATTGGCACCGCGTAATGTGTTAAACGTCAGTCCGTCAGTTAAATAGCTCACGCAATTTCTCCTTAATCGCAAATGAATGAATTAGCGAATGATTAATCTGCGGAGAGCCCGCGCACGGAACTCGTAATGCTTGCGGTTGTAGTACTGGTAGCCGCTGCCGAAGCTCTGGTACCAGGCATAGTCGGCGCTCACCGCACGCTGCGTGCATGACCAATACCAATTGCGCGAAAAATCAGAACCGACCGACCCAAACAGGATCGCCTGTTCGGCTTTTGTCGGCAGCGAAAAATCATGATGGCCATCAATCTCGAGGCTGGTCGCAAAATCCATCGCGTCGTGCCAGCTCATCGGAATATCGCCTTCAGGACCCAGGACCAGTATGTGCAAGCCGCCGGATCCATCTGGTGCCGGCGCGATTCCGGCAAAATGGCCGCCAGCGCCATCGATCCGAGAGCCGAACGATGGCAGATCACAGAGAGATTTTTCGGTGAATAGGGCGACTTTAGCTGCTGACTTGATAAATTCAGATGGCATCGTGAATCCTCGATGTGATGGGAAATATCAAAGGGAAATTCTGAGCGACAGGACGTGCGCCGCATCGAAAATCGACGGATAACCATCGCCCGTCGCATTGAGGGGCAGATAGCGATAGATCAGTGCGAGCGCAGGCGTCATCTTCCAGGCGACGCCAACATAAGAGCGCACATGCCAGCTGCGGATATGCTGGATGTACTGCGGATTGTTGCTGTAACGTCCATCCGTCACCTGGACAGCCCAACGGACGCTAAAGAGGTCGGCACCGGCGGTCATGGAAAATGTCGGTGTGATGTGATAATCGAGACCAAACAGCAACGACGACCAATAGCCGCTGCCATGCACGCGAACCAGCGGCATGCACGAACCATTGCAGCGATGCATGGCAACGCTGTAATTAGCATCGTCCGGCACATCCTGCGAATCGACGCCAAGGTGCCCGCTCTGCAAATACTCGGCCTCAAATGCCCAGGCGGATGAAAGAGGCTGTGCAATACCGAGCCCCAACAGATGCGTTGTCAGTTTCAGGTCCGGATAACCGATGCCTTCCTGATACCAGTCGCCATTGGCGACGCGATGAGTTTCCGCGATACCGATATCGGTGAAAAACGTCGCGGCGGATGCATTGGCCGCGAACAAGAGAAGGACGAGGAAAAGCAAGCGTTGCATGGATTCTCCCTGTGTTTTTCTGGTTGTAATCAGTCGGCCTGCTTCTTGAGAAACGCCGGCATATCGGTTATGGGGATTGCTGGCGGAACGAAATGGAGCGCCCGGGCCCGCACGCGATCCGTGTATTCGCGGGCGAATTCCCGGAACTGGCTGACGGTCAGATCGCCGACGGCAACGCCACGCGTTTCTACCAGTTCGGCGAATTCCGCGGTGGCCCCGCTGGCCCATTCGCAGATGTCGCCGATCTCCATGGAGGCCTCGATCAAGGTCTTTTCGGTGGCGTTCATCGTCATGCAACTCTCCCTCGGCAGCGAATGGGCGGTTTCTGGGGAAACCGATTTAAGTTAGAAAATAGCAAGGCCATTACTATATGTCAAGAGCAGATCTATTAATCGAATGCAAAGAAAATCGCCCTATGGCTGGAAGAACTTAAATTGATTGTAAGATCACTATTTAGCGAGACTTTTTATGTTTTTGAATTTAACGAGAAACTATGGAATGGCCGCACTAACTGGTCCAGATGCTGCTGGCATGACGCAATCAAGCTTTGTGTAGCTCGACGCTATGATAATTACTTGTATAGACTGTAGAAACTATATTTGCTCAGCAGCTGATTCAAAGAGATATTTAATTTAAACTGCTCAATTTTTTCTTCCCGGTAACCTTGTCGGTCATTTTTTTTCCGCATATCTCGATAAAGCGCCCGCAAACTTAACAGAAATATCAAAGGGTAAAAAAAAGATATGAAGAACGCGGATGTCTTGCCGATCTCGGTCCAATGCACCTTCATCGCGCGGAATCCACTGATGATTCCGAATGTTCTCAACTGTTGGGCTCCGATCAACCAGAGATGGCCAAAATATTTTTCACCTTTTTCATTTTCTCCCCAGATTCCGTCGATCGCGCCCCACGGCGTTGAACGCAGATGTTCGCTTTCGAAAATCAAATAGGCTAGCCTTGCCTGCAATGAACTCCTGCTAGGAGTCGTAATAAATAGTTCTCCGTCCTTGCGCAGAATCCGGAATATTTCTTGAATCGTAAAAAGCTGATTGGGAAGATGCTCAATTACTTCCTGCAGAATTACGACGTCGGCACTATTGCTCTCAATCGGCAGCGTTTTCTGGACATCTGCATAATGAGGTTCATCTTGCAGCTTGCAATAGCCAGTTACCAATTCATAGGCAGCAACATCCGCGCCGAGCGTTCGGAGAATATATGTGGTCACTCCATCGCCGCATGATAGATCGACAATCCTTTTTCCTCGCCAATCATTGCGATTAGCAAATATGCGAGAGATGTTTTTACGAACTCCAGTATAGGGCTTTCCTGTGAATGGATCTGCCTTTAGACAATCAGTCGTATCTAGATTCTTAGTCAATGCAATATGGTTCCCGTTTCTTTTTCACTAATCTGGTGGGTGTTTTATCCTGCTTTTTTGCGACGAGTATCTTTGCGAGATGTCGATCCGCGCTTCTTACGCCGCAATTCAGAAGCAAGATGATCAATCGCAATCCCGCGTCCGCCATGCCCTCGCGCTGCAATTCATAATAAAGCCTCGTCCATGCCGCGAATTGCTGATTTTCTTCCTGATTTACCGGGTATGCGATTTCCTTTTCTTGGAGTGATGCGGTAGCGGCGGGGAGAAACGATGAGAGGCGCGGCGAAAAATCGGAAACCTCGACACGAAGAGCCTTGGCTATTTTCAAAGCTGCCTTCACATTCAAAGGAATAGCGCCGCGAAGATATTGATTAAATGCACCTTGAGTAGTCCAGCCACAATCCATCGCAATTTGCTCTTGCGTCAATCCTAATATTTTTTTTTGACGTAGCCAAATTGCTTCTAGACGTCTCGCATCGTTTTTTTCCTCCGCCGTTAATGATCGCCGTTGTTTGGACATAAGCGGTAGCGTAATAGTAGTCCTATTTGACTCGCCATGAGTGGCCCTATTGAGTTTTTCTAACAGCATTGATATTCTTTTCCCTATGGATCTCAAAAGTTATCTCAACACAACTACGCAGACCGAATTCGCTCAGCGTCTTGGCGTGACGCAAGGGCTGATTTATCAATGGATCAATGGCAGAACGCGCATTACCGCCGAGCGATGCATCGAAATCGAATATGCGACACATGGCATCGTGACGAGGCAAGAACTGCGTCCCGATCTATTTGACGGCGCATCCAAAAGCGCGAAATCTGAGAATGCCGCATGACCCTTTCCTCCATGAGGTTGTACATTGCCCCGCCCATTTTGGGCGGGTTTTTTTTACCTCTTTCCGGACCTGAAACGACATGAAACAAACTGTCAATCCGCTTCAGGTGCAGCTCGATCTCGAGCCCGGCTTACTCGATCAGTTCCCTGAATTCCGGGATATCGTGCGCGCGTCCGTATTTTCCTGCGGACGCGCCTTCAAGGCGATTGCGGCAGATCTCGACATGAGCGTCTCGGAGCTGTCGCGCAAGCTCGCCGACAATCCGAACGATCCGGTCAATTTCCCGCTGCACCGGTTGCCCGAACTGCTCGCGGCGACCGGCAATCTGGCGCCAGTTCACTGGCTGATTGCGCGATTCCTCGATAGCGGCGAAAGCAAGCGCCGCCGGGCGATCGACGAACTATCGAGATTGCTGCCGGCTATTCATTCAGCATTGAAGGCAGCTCAGTAGACGAATCAATGAGCCAGTTGACAGTGAAATTTTCCGCCAGCGCGGCATTTAACGTCGCCGCCAAAGATCTCGATGTTTTATTGATGCATGCGTCACTTTCGCGACAGACGCGCCAGCGAATCGCGAATTGCTTTAAGAGCCTGAGGGATGTCGCTATCCAGGGACAACCGGTTGTGACACCGCGGACAGGTGATGTTTGTTACATTTTTGAGCCGTCCGAAACGCTCATGAAACTGGTGAGCGCACTTCGGACAGGCGAAGTCGATCAGTTCCTGGTCGAAATTGAGAACCATAGGAGCCTCCTGTGAAGGCGTTTGGGTTGGGGAATTCAAATACTAGCATGGGAGCGCTCCTATCTTTTTTCAGCGCAGCACTGAGGAATTCCGAATGGTAAATGCACCGACCGATTCACTTCGACGGCTGCAGCTGCGGTGGTCGAGAGATTTTCCTAGGCTTCGACCGGCTCGGGACGCGGCAGTCGGAGTCTGGTTTTCTGAACTTCCGCCCTGGGACGGCAAGAATCGCATCAATGCTTTTCTGGGCGTTGAAGCATTTGTTCCGCCTCGGCAGCGACGATCATCTCGTTACACAGAGATAGGGCGGTTGGCGAAAGAGATCCGGCGTGGTCGGCCACCGCGACGAGTGTCTGCAGTTCGAGTGCCAATTGGCTTGCATCGACTTGTTTTGCGATGGCGATGGTCAATAGGCCGAGCGCTTCGCCGAATCCGTGCATTAATTCGGCAATGACTTGTTTGAAGAATGCTTCGTTCATGGAGCTCTCCCGGTATTGAGATTTGGTTTGTGGCGAATCGATCTTAGCACGGGGCGGAGCTCCATCTTTTTCCGAGAATTATAAAAAGGGGACGAAGTTGCAAGACTGGCTACAGCTGTCCAGGTGGTCGTGGGAGAGCAAACGCGGATATCGCATCGCGGCCGCGCGTGTCGGCGGCGGTTTCCGCTATACCGCCTTTGCGCCGCCATCGCATTCGTCTTATGCTGATTACACCGAAAAGCTCAAGATCGAATATGGCGTAGGTGAGGCGATTCCGCAGTTTCGTGAATCGATCGGCTGTTTTTATGATTCGGCATCGGCGCGCATGGCCTGCGAGCAACATCTCGGGCGGCAAGCCGCATGACGCGCGAACGCATCGATTTCAAGGCGATTGCCGAGGCCGCTCTCGGGCAGGCAGAGCAACTCGTCATTGAGTGGCTTCCGGACGGCAAACCCAGCGGCTCGGAATGGGTGGCGCTCAATCCGACCCGCAGCGACAGCAAGCCCGGGAGCTTCTCGGTCAACCGCAACACCGGCGCCTGGTCGGATTTCGCGACAGGCGACAAGGGCGGCGACCTCGTGTCGCTCTATGCCTATCTTTTCACGCATGGCAGGCAGAAGGACGCAGCCAAGGAATTAGCCGAGCGGCTCGGCATCGACATGCCCTCCGCCAAAACTGCCCCGGGAAGCCGGATATCGGGGAGGAAGGGCGGCCCAAGGACCACACCGGACGAGAATGTGGTCCCGATCGGCAAGGCGCGCACGCCCTGGCGGCCGATATTGCCAGTGCCCGATCATGCTCCGCCGCCGCCCGTCGCGCATGTGGCGCGCGGCCGGCCTGAAAAGACCTGGCATTATCTGGATGCGAAAAAGCGCCTGCTCGGACTGGTCTACCGTTTCAAAACCTCGGACGGCGGCAAAGAGATTCTGCCGGTCGTGTGGGCGCGCAATGCGCAGACCGGCAAAGAAGGGTGGCGCTGGATGGCGTTTCCCGAGCCGCGACCGCTCTATGGTCTGGATCGCCTTGTCGAAAGACCGCACCGACCGGTCCTGGTCGTAGAGGGCGAGAAATGCGCGGATGTCGGTCATAGCGAATTGTCCGAATTCGCGACCCTGACCTGGCCGAGCGGCAGCAAGGCCGCCGACAAGGCAGGATGGATCGATCTCGCCGGCCACGACGTCATGATCTGGCCCGACTGTGATGCGATGGCCGAGAAGGATGGCGCGCTGCTCCCGGAATCCGAACAACCTGGCATGATGGCGGCCGAGCGCATTGCGCAGCTCCTTACCGGAATCGCCCACTCGGTGCGCATCATCAGGATTCCGGCCCCCGGCGAGAAACCGCATGGCTGGGACATCGCCGATGCGGTCGCCGAAGGCCTGCGCGGACCCGATCTCGCCGCATGGATCCTGGAGCGCCTGCGTCAACCGGCTCAGGCCTCACAAAATGCGCCGGCAGCGACCGGAGCTGCCGCGAAGGAAAAGGACAAATGGCGCGACGCGCTGCTTTGGCGCAAGGGCGATCTCGTTTCCTGCCTGAGCAACATCTTCGACATTCTCACGAATTGCGACGAATGGCGCGGCGTTGTTGCCTACGATGAGTTTGCGCAGCGAACCGTGAAGAAAAAACCGCCGCCGTATCCGGGCGGCGCGCCCGGAGAATGGAATTCGACCGACGATACCCAGACCGCGATGTGGCTCACGCGCCATTTCGAATTGACTCCATCATCCGGTCTCGTGCTGGAGGCCATCGAGGTATTCGCGCGAGCCAGCACCTTTCATCCAGTGCGCGACTGGCTGCGGAGTCTGGCCAAATGGGATGGCATCCCGCGCCTCGATGACTGGCCGAGCGATTTTCTCGGCATCCGCAAAACCCGCTATACGCAGCTCGTCGGTCGATGGTATCCCATCGGGATGATCGCTCGCGTCATGCGGCCAGGCGTGAAATTCGATTATTGCCTCGTGCTCGAAGGTCCGCAGGGGAAACGCAAATCGAGCGCGCTCGCGGTCCTGGGCGGTGAATGGTTCGGGGATACCGATCTCGATTTGCACAACAAGGATTCGATGTCCGCGATCCGCGGCAAATGGCTCTATGAGTTTCCCGAGCTGGGCTCGATCACGCGCGCGGAATCGGCGAAGCAAAAGTCGTTCCTGACGCGCCAGATCGACGAATTCCGCCCCGTCTATGGGCGACGCGAGATCCGGTGTCCCCGCCAGGTGGTTTTTGCCGGCAGCACGAACGAATGGGAATGGAACAAGGATGCGACCGGCGGCCGGCGATTCTGGCCAGTCGATTGTCGCGGCGAAATCAATCTCGACGGGCTGCGCGCAGTGCGCGAGCAACTGTTTGCCGAGGCGCTCGCCGCCTATGAGGCCGGCGAGCGGTTCTGGCCGACGGCCGACGAGCAAAAAGAAATATTCGATCCCGAGCAGCTCCTGCGCGAGCAGCCGGAGAGCCTGGTCGACGCATTGCATGACTGGGTCTCCAGCCGGATCAGCGACTTTTCAGTCGCCGACGCGATCATGGGTGGTCTCAACCTCGACGCATCGAAACTCACGCGGGACCTCCAGACGCGCACCGGCATCGCGTTGCGCAAGCTCGGGTGTGAAAAAGTGGAACGTCGGAATGGCATGATCCGGTTCTGGTACAAGCCGCCACAGAAATCGGCAACGTCCAGCGATCTGCCTGTCGACGATTTGGGGGACGATATGCCGCCATTCTAGCGCCAAGGTATGGAAGGTCTGGCAAAGGTATGGAACCAAAAAACCTTTACAGATCATCTAAATATATACTGGTTCCATACCTTCCAGACCTTCCATACCTATTTTCCCCCCGCGCAAGGCGCGGGTAGGTGCGTGTCGCGTGCGTACATCACGCGTTGCATGCCTAGCCGCGCCTTGCGAGGCAAAACAAGGTATGGAAGGTATGGAAGGTATGGAACCGCATTGAAATAGAAGGGAAATTTCTTCCATACCTCGAGTCAAGGTATGGAACAGGTATGGAACCCCTAGGAGGTGACGGGCCGATGAGCAAATTGACGAAGGCGGACGTAAAGATCATCAACAGGCACGCATTCAAGCTCGCACAGCAATTGACGGAGCAGGCATGGGATCTGTATCGCAGGAAGCTGATCGAGTACGTCGAGACTCTCCAGATTGGCGATCAGCCGTTGACCGAGGCAGATTTGCGAAACGCAGCCCCGGATATCCGAAACGAACTGGTGCAGGAGGATTCATGAAAATCACGCGAGGCTGGCTGACCATCATCGTTTTGTGGTTCATGACGATCATCGGCGTTCAGGCATGGTGGAATATCCGTCTGGCCGGCGAACGCAATAATGCCCTGGCCGCATTGCATATATCGGTAGGTCTCACGGACGTCGCATCCGGTCTGTTGAACGATTCGCTGGAGGAACAGCGGCGAATCGATGCAATGGTCACTGCGCTGCAGGCTGAAGCGACGCAAATGCAGATCACCGAACACATCCGTGAAATCGCGCCTGGCGAGCCAGCGCACCGGATCGCCGCAGCCATCATGGTCGCGGCCCGCGATCGCCGTCTGGATCCGCTGCTGCTGGCAGCGCAGATCGAGCAGGAATCGCACTACCATGTGCACGCGGTCGGACGCGAGGGCGAACGCGGCCTGACACAGATTCTGCCCGCTACCGCCGCCGAGCTCGGGCTGCCCTGGTCGCAGGCATTCAATATCCGCCTCAATGTCGACGCCGGTGCGCGCTATCTCGCCCGGAAGATCAGGGCCTGCGGCCAGACCGCCCAGGCACTCGCGCGCTACAACGGCAGCGGCAAGCCCGGCTATGCGGGACGGGTGCTCGGACGCTATCAGCACCTGGTAGCCGCTGCACGGCGCATCTGATCCGGTTTCCAAGGAAACAAGAAGGGGCAAGACATGGCAACAGAACGCATCCGCGAACGGATGGAAATGTGGGCACGGTATCGGTGGAGCGGCGGAGGGTCCGGATCGCGCACGTTTTTCGACAAGGTGCTGCGTGGGATGCCGGGAACGAACTGTCCGGCCTGCGCAGGGATAGGGCGGCTCGCGCTCGGGCGCCAGCGCGGCGTCGAACAATATGCAATCTGTTCGAACTGCGGGGGGGCCGGCAAGATCCGGCTCGAGAAACCGCGCAGTTTCGTGCGGGTGCGCATCTGTCCGCGATGCCGGCCGATGAAAGCCGGCGACGTCGCCGGCGAAATCGGCGGGCGCACGTGCCATCGGTGCCGCGGCAGCGGCAAGATCATCGTCGATCTGACGCAGGTGAATCCCGCGTTCATTCATTCAACCTATCTGCAGCCAGACAATCTGGTGGCGCAGCGCATCGATCGTCTCGTATGCGAATTGCGGCAGCGGGACGTGCTGCTCGGTTATTGGCTCGTGATTCATGCGGAATATTGCGATATTCGGGGCGGCACGCAGGTCGACAAGGCCGACCGGGTCGGTATTGCGTATGAAAACTACAAAAAACGGCTGACACGCGCGCTCGAATGGATCGAGGCCGCTTTCGACGATACTCGGCCAGTTCATGCCATTCCGTGGCCATGGAAAGCGCTTGACAAGTCATGTCCCGAAAGTCTACATTTCTGCCCAGACTAGGACAGATGTCCCCACCGAAGCCCGGCCATTGCGCCGGGCTTCGTCGTTTCCGGATCCGGTTTTCCATCATGCCTGATTTCAGGCCGGAGTTTGCATGCTGGAGCTGTCGATAAAGGCAGACGTTAAACGCATCGAGCGGGAGCTCAGCCGTCTCGCCTATCGCCAGGCGCCTTTCGCGGCAGCGCTTGCCCTGACAGAACTTGCGCGCCTGGTGCAGCAGGAAGAAGTCAAGGCGATGACCGAGGTGCTCGACCGGCCGACGCCGTTCACGCTCCGATCGGTCGGAATGCGCGGTGCCCGCAAAGACGATCTCGAAGCGCGGGTTTTCGTGAAGGACATTGCCGCCGCCTATCTCGAGCCGTTCGAGTTTGGCGGCGTGCACTCGCTCGGTGCGAAACGCGCATTACTGGTGCCGAAACAGATCGGCGTTAACCAGTACGGCAACCTGCCACGCGGAACGCTGGCACGCCTCAAGGGGCGCAGCAATATTTTCATCGGCAGCGTGACATTCAAACAGTCGGGTCAGACCGTATCGGGTGTTTGGCAACGTCCTGTTAATGGCGGTCGGCGCGGCGGCGGTAGTGGCACGAAAGGCAACACGCAGAATCAGATCGGTGGATCGCGCACAGGTTTGAAACTGCTGATCCGTTTTGAGGATCCGCAACCCGTGCATCAGCGTCTGGAATATCGCGAGCGTGCGAAGCGCGTGGTCGCGGCAAACTTCAATCGGGTCTTCGGACAGGCATTGCGTCGCGCGATTGCGACCGGCAAGTGAGGGATGTTCCACGTGGCACAGCAGGTTCGCCAGCGCGATGCCGGTCGAGTTTTTCTTGGTTCCTTCCGGTGCGAAAAACCACACGGGCATTGCGCGCGCGTTCGGTTTGCGCAGTGGCTGGATTCCTGGGTAAGTGAAGACCATGGGCGGTGAAACGTGCGAGGCGGTGAAATGGAAGGTGAAGCCCGCTATCTGACCAAATCCGCGTTCGCCGCGCTACGGGGCTGGGCTCCGAGCTACGTGACGAAACTGAAGGACCAGGGACGCCTCGTGCTGGATCCCGACGGCAAGCTGGTCGACGTGGAAGCGACGATCGCACGGCTCGAGCGGACCGGCGATCCCGGCAAGGAAGCGATACGCCAGCATCATGCGCAGGCGCGCACGAACAAGCATGTGGACGCCGAGATCCGGCCGGATGCGCCCGCGCCGGTTGATGCGCCGGAATCCGCCAGCGCCGATCCGACGTATTGGGCGGCCAAGGCACGGCGCGAAAATACGCTCGCCGATCTGGCGCGGCTGGAGCTGGCCCGCAAGCATGGGGAGCTTGTGGAGCGTCAACGTGTCGAAGATGCCGCGTTTACCTTGGCGCGCACACTGCGTGATGCCATTCTGCAGCTGCCGACGCAGCTCGCGCCCGAACTAGTGCCCATGACGGATGCGTTCCAGATCGAAAACCGGCTGCGCGATGCGCTGCGTCAGATCCTGGCCGACATGAGCAAGATCTCCGTGACCGACCTATCGAAGGCGATGGAGCAATCGCACTGATGCTGCAGGTCGCGGACGGTGCTATCGCATATCGGGCCGGATTCATCCGCGGTCTCGAGCCGGATCCCACGTTATGGGTCGACGAATGGGCCGACGAGCATATGCGAATCCCGCGCGGCAACGGTGCCGAGCCAGGCAAGTACCGGACCGACCGTACGCCGCCGGCGCGCGAGGTCATGCGCTGCCTGTCGCCGGCGCACCCGGCGAAGCGCGTCGTCGCCATGGTCGCCTCGCAGCTGCTGAAAACGCAGGTTGGCATCAACTGGCTGTCGGCATCGATTCACCAGGCGCCTGGCAACATGCTGGTGCTATTGCCGAGCCTCAACCTGGCAAAGCGCGTATCGGGGCGCATCGGCAAGACGATCGAGGAGATTCCGGTATTGCGCTCGCGTGTCGCCGCACCGCGCTCGCGCGACAGCCGTAATACCATCGACACCAAGGAATTTGCCGGCGGCACGCTGTACATCACGACCGCGGGCTCGGCAGCGAATCTCGCGGAAATCCCGGCGCGCTATGTCTACGGTGACGAAGTCGATCGCTGGGAAGTGTCGGTAGAGCAGGAAGGCGATCCGGTCGAGCTCGCCGAAACGCGCACCAGCACGTTCGGCCGCAATGCCAAAATCTACTACACCAGCTCGCCCACCATCGAGGGCGCGAGCCGGATTGCCACGCTGTTCGCACAGAGCGATCAGCGGCATTACCACGTACCCTGTCCGCACTGCGGCGAGTTCCAGGTATTGCAATGGGAAAATCTCTGGTGGGCGGAGGATCTATTGACCGCCGGTTATACCTGCAAGGCCTGTGGCGCGCTGATCGACGAGACCCGCAAGAGCGACATGCTCGCCCTGGGCCAGTGGCGGCCGCAGGCGGCCGGCGATGGCGAGACGGTCGGTTTCACGCTGTCCGCGCTATACGCGCCGCTGGGCTGGGTATCCTGGATCGCGCTTGCCAAGCAATACGTCAAGGCGAAGCTCGCGCTGGAACGTGGCGATTCCGAGCCGATGCAGGTGTTCTACAACACCCGGCTCGCGCGTTGCTGGGACAATGTCAAGGAGCGCACCCGGCCGGAAGAACTCAAGGAACGCGCGGAAAGCTATGCGCTGCGCACCGTGCCCGAAGGCGTGCTCGTACTGACGGCATCCGTCGACGTGCAGGATGACCGTCTCGAGCTGCAGATTACCGGCTGGGGCGACGGGATGGAACGCTGGGTGATCGACTATCAGGCGATCCAGGGCGACCCGGCCAGCGATGCGCCGTGGGCAACGCTCGATGAGATCCTGAAGACGCCGCTGCGTCGCAGCAACGGCCTCAACATGTCGATCCGCGCGGTGGCCGTGGATTCCGGCGGCCACCATACGCAGGAAGTATATGAATTCGTGCGCACGCGCAAATATCGCATGGTGTTCGCCGTCAAGGGTGCAAGCAAGCCGGGACGACCGGTCGTCGCGCAGCAGCCAAGCAAGGTCGACATCAATCGCCGCGGCAAGCTCGTCAAGAACGGTGCGGAACTCTGGATCGTCGGATCCGATACCTCGAAAGACTGGCTGCACAGCCGGTGGAAGATCGGCAGCGGCCCGGGCGGCGTCCATTTCTCGCAGGACCTGCCGGACGATTACTACGCGCAGCTCTGCAGCGAACGGCGCCTGGTCCGCTACGTGAAGGGCTTCGCCCGCAGCGAATGGGTCAAGGCGAAAGGGGACCGCAACGAGGCGCTCGATCTGAGCGTGTACTGTCTCGCGGCCGCGCACCGGCTCGGAATGCACAAATGGCGCGACAACGACTGGGCGCGCGAACGGCGCAAGGTCGATCCGGCGCAGACCGACCTGTTCGTGCCGCGTGCCGCGCCGGTCGCGGAAGTGATTCCGTTGCCGGCGCCGAACGATCGTTCGCCGGCACCGCGGACGCCCGGGAACGGCGGCGCCAGATCGATGGCCAAGCGCCTGGCCTGATGCGGTTTCCCGAGAAACGAAGGCAATCCATCCGGAGCGATCATGTACGATCCCAGCACCAGCATTCTCGCGGGCCGCTCGACGGCACAGCTGCAGACCGATCTCGCGAACGCACAACAGGCCTATGTCGACCTGTCGAGCGGCGCCAAGGGAGAAACCTATTCCTACACGCAGGGCGATGGCGCCAAATCGATCACGTATACGCGCGCCAACCTGGGACAGCTGGTGGCGCTCATCCGGCAGCTGCAGGCGCAGCTCGGCATCGTGACCTGCCCGCGGCGTCCGATGCGCTTCCTGATGCGCTGACATGGAATCTCCCATCAGCATTCTCGGCATCGACGGGAAGCCGATCGCCCCGCCGCGCGCGTCGATGCTCGCCGGCGGCGGAGGCGTCCCATACGATGCCGCCGACATCTACGGCGGACAGATGGCCGCCTGGCGTCCCTACCTGTGGTCGCCCGATGGCGAGCTCAACATGTACCGCGACCGGATCGTCGCGCGCGTGCGCGACCTGGTCCGCAACGACGGCTGGGCGTCCGGTGCGGTCACCCGCATTCTCGACAATGCGATCGGCGCGAATTTCCATCCGGTGGTCAAGCCGGACTATCGCGCCTTGGCGGCCTATTCGGGCAATGCCGCATTTGATGCCACCTGGGCGGATGAATTCGGCCGCGCGGTAGAAGCGAACTGGCGCGGCTGGGCGAACGATCCGGGACGCTACTGCGATGCCGAGCGCAATCTCACGATGGCACAGATCATGCGCCTCGGATTCCGGCACAAGCTGGTCGATGGCGATGCGCTGGCGATGATGCTGTGGCTGCCGGATCGCAGCCGTCTCAGCCGCTATGCGACCACCGTGCACCTGATCGATCCGGACCGGCTGAGCAATCCGCAACTGCGGTTCGACCAGATGACAATGCGCGGCGGCGTCGAGGTCGATGCGCTGGGCGCGGCGGTCGCCTACTGGATCCGGCGCGCGCACCAGGGTGACTGGTTCAGCGCCGCGCAGAGCGTGCAGTGGGACCGGATTCCGCGCGAGACCGACTGGGGCCGTCCGATCATCGTGCACGATTTCGATCATGACCGCGCGAGCCAGCATCGCGGCGGCGCCGGCGTCCTGGCGCCGGTGCTGCAGCGTCTGCGCATGCTCGTGAAATACGACAGCGCCGAACTCGAAGCCGCGGTGATCAATGCGGTATTCGGCGCCTACGTGGAGAGCCCGTTCGATCCGCAACTCGTCGAATCCGCCCTGGGCGATTCCGAGGAGATCAGCGCCTACCAGGTCGCGCGCAGCAATTTCCACAATGAACGCCGGATCGCGGTCGGTGAGACGAAGATGCCGATCCTTTTTCCCGGCGAAAAGATCACGACGGTGGACGCCGCGCGTCCGACCAGCAATTTCGCGAACTTCGAGAAAGCGGTCTTGCGGAATGCTGCCTCGGCCGCTGGCATCTCGGCGCAACAGCTGAGCCAGGACTGGTCGGACGTGAATTATTCGAGCGCCCGCGCGGCGCTGCTCGAGGCATGGAAAACCATGACACGCCGGCGCATCGATTTCGCGCACGGGTTTTCTCAGCCGATCTTCGGTGCATGGCTCGAAGAATCGATGGACGCCGACGACCTGCCGCTCCCGGCTGGTGCGCCCGAATTCATGGAATGCCGCGCGGCCTACATGCGCGCCGAATGGATCGGTCCCGGCCGCGGCTGGGTGGATCCGATTGCCGAGAAACAGGGCGCCGTCCTCGGCATGGACGCGGGCCTGTCGACCCTGCAGGCCGAATGCGCCGAGCAGGGTCTTGATTATGAAGAGGTCCTGGACCAGCGCGCGAAGGAAATCAGGCGCTTCCAGGAGCTCGGCATTCCGGTGCCGACCTGGGCTGGGATGCAGACTCAAACGGCGACACAGGCTTCGCAGAAACCCGAGGTGATCTGATGAAATTCGGCCATCTCGCGCAGCGGCTTTTCAACGTGCCGCTCGCGATCCATCCGCGCAAGGCCGAAGTCGTGATGGCATCGCTCGCCGACCGGCTTGGTATCAGCCGCATCCTGCGCGCCGATGGCCGCGCGCTCGAGCCGATGGCTTTCGATGAGGACTACGACGATTACCGCGCGCCGGGCAGCAATCCGCGCGCCGGTTATGATGTGGTCGCCGGCATCGGGATCATTCCGATCGCCGGCACGCTGGTACAGAAACTTGGCACGCTGCGGCCGTACTCCGGTATGACCGGTTATGACGGTATCCGGCAGAACGTGCTCGCGGCGCTCACCGATCCGGAGGTGAAGGCACTCATTCTCGATATCGATTCGCCGGGTGGCGAAGTCGCCGGCTGTTTCGACCTGGTCGATACGATCTATGCCGCTCGCGGGGCAAAGCCTGTCTGGGCGGTGCTGGACGAAATGGCATTTTCCGCGGCCTATGCCATCGCCTCTGCGGCCGACCGCATCCTGGTGCCGCGCACCGGTGGCACCGGCTCGATCGGCGTCATCGCCATGCATGTGGACTGGTCGGAGGCGCTGTCCAGCACCGGCGTCAAGGTCACGTTCATCACGTACGGCGAGCGCAAGGCCGATGGTGCCCCGGAAAAACCGCTCGCGCCGGAAGCCCTGGCGCGCTTCCAGAGCGATATCGATACGATGGGCGAGATGTTCGTGCAGACCGTCGCCCGCAACCGAACGATCCCGGCCGATCAGGTCCGGGACACCCAGGCCGCTACTTACCTGGGAGCCGATGGCGTTGCAATCGGGCTTGCCGACGAAGTCATGGCGCCCGACGCCGCCTTTCGAGCCCTGCTCGCAACGCTGGGTTAATTTCACTGGAGAGACGCATGAAACCGAAGACACGAGCCAGAATGGCAGCCGCGATTCCGTTTGCACACCTGCTTGGCGTGCGCGCCGATGAGGAAGACGGCGACGGCGATGACGAAAAGAAGCGCAAGGACGACGAAGCCAAGCGCGCCAAATGGTCCGAAAAAGCCGAGACCGACGAGGCGCGCAAGCAGGGTAAAGACGAATCCGATGAGGATTACGCCAAGCGCATGGAAGAGATGGACGAAGAAGAGAAGGACGACAAGGGCAAGAAGTCCAAACGCGCCGAAGATGACGATGCGGATGATGAAAGCCTCGAGAAGGAAAGCGACGAGGAGAAGGCGGCTCGCCGGGCAGAGCGCGCGCGCTGCGCCAAGATTATCGCGCACGGCATCAAGACCGGCGCGGTACGCCAGGCCGGCATCTTCGCCTTCGATACCGCGATGACCGTCGCGGCCGCGATCGCAGCGCTCGACGCCGGCAAGCTCGACAGCGAAGCCGGCAAACGCGGCGCCCTCAAAGATCGCATGGCGGCGGTGGGCGTGTCGAGCGTCGGCCCCGGCGCCGGCGAAGCGCCCGATGTCTCGAGCCCGAAGGCCATTGCCGCCATGATCGTCGCGGCCGGCCGCAAGGCACGGGGCGAAAAGTAACCGTCAGTCGGCTGTCGATTGCTTCGGCAAAAACCTGAATTCAATTTTCCATCGGAGACCCAATCATGCCCCTCATTGTCAATTCCATCGGCGACAATCCGCAGCAGCCCGGCATCACGGCGGACGCCTATATTCCGGATCAGCTGATTGCCGGCAATCTCAAGCTGGTGACCAAGGCGATCACGCTCGATGCCGGCACGCTGCAGCGCGGCACGGTGCTGGGCCAGAAGACGCTCGGCGCCGGCAGTTCGGTAGCCGGCAAACCGGCCGGCGGCGCCAACACCGGTAACGGCACGATCTCGGCAATCGCGATCGATCCAAATGCCAGGCTCGGCAATTACGTGCTGACCGCGCTCAGCGCGACGGATTTCGAGGTGGTCGCGCCGGATGGCGATCGTCTGGCGGAGGCGACCGCCGGTGTCGCCTATGCCGATCAGATCGGTTTCACCATCACCGCGGGCGGAACGGCGTTTGTCGCCGGCGACGGCTTTACCGTGACGCTGGCGGCCGGCGATGGCAACTACATCGAAAGTGTCGCCACTGCAACCGATGGCAGCCAGAACCCGTCGGCAATCCTGGCGGATTACGCGGATGCAAGCGGCGGCCCGGTGGCGACCGGCGCTTACGTCATGGGCGAGTTCAACCAGAACGCGATCACCTACGACGCATCCTGGACACTTGCCGCATTGAGCACGGCGCTGACGAAAAATTCACCCGGGATTTTCCTGAAGAGCTCGGTCTCGGCGGCCGATCCGACGTAATCCATTTCATCATCGAAGAACTGAAACCCCGCTTCTGGCGGGGTTTTTATTGACAGCCCAATCGAAGGAGACCCACCATGAAGTTCAGTCATCGTCTTTTCGGGATCGTGCTGATCGCGATCTCGCTGCTGTTCGTTGCGGTCAGCCCGCATTTCGGCCTGGCGATGCATCACGGTTCAAGCCTCCTCATCGCCGGTATTACCGCGAATACGTTCATCTATGACACGAACGTGCTGATCCAGGTCGTGCCGAACCTGAAGCGCGCGCAGAAATTTCTGCTCGATACGTTTTTTCCAAACATCGTCACGTCCGACACCGAATACGTTTCGATCGACGTCGATGTCGGCAAACGGCGCATGTCGCCATTCGTCTCGCCGCTCGTGGAAGGCAAGCTCGTCGAGCAACGGCGTTATCAGACCAACATTCTCAAGCCTGCCTACATCAAGGACAAGCGCGCCCCGGATCTGCGCAAGCCCGTGCGGCGCATGATCGGCGAGCGCATTGGCGGAGATCTGAGCGGCGTCGAACGCGAGATGGCGAATATCGAATTCGAGATGACCGACCAGATTGATATGCTGGACCGCCGTCTCGAATGGATGGCGGCGCAAGCGCTACTCAACGGAACCGTGACGATTTCCGGTGAGGGCTTTGCTACCGTACTCGTCGATTTCGGCCGGGCAGCCGCACTGACCGTCGCGCTCGCCGGCGCGGCGCAATGGGGGCAGGCCGGCGTCATTCCCAGTACGCTCATTGAGCAGTGGGGACATCTCATCCTGAAAGAGTCCGGTGGTGTGGCAACCGATATCGTTTTTACCGTCACACCGTGGAATCTCTTTCTCCAGGACCCCGTCGTCAAGGCGGCAATCTGGTATCCCGGTTCCGGCGCGGGGAACACCATCCAGATCGGCGCCCAGGTCCAGCGTGGCGCACAGTATAAGGGTCGCTGGGGTCAATATAATCTGTGGGTCTATAACGACTGGTATGTTGACGACAGCAATGTCGAACAGCAGATGATCCCGGACGGCAATATCGTCATGACCGGCCCGGATATGATGGGCACCCGCGCATTCGGCATGATCCTCGATCCGGCCTTCAACTATGCGGCGCTTCCTTACGCACCCAAGACCTGGGTGGAAAGCGATCCCGCGCAACGCATGCTGATGATGCAGTCCTCGCCGATCGTCATTCCGAGCCGCGCAAATGCCGCGCTGTCGGCATCGGTTTGCGCTGGCGTCGTCAGCTAATCCGGTCAGTGGTTTGATGGCTGAATGAAACCCCGCGCAAGCGGGGTTTCGGTTTGAACCAGGAGAAACAACATGGCAATAAAAGAGGAAGCGAGCGATCTGCTCGGAAAGGCCGGCGCCGAAATCAGGAAAGTCGAACAGGGCGCCGAGAAGCTAGTCAAGATGATTGTCGCCGCCGGCCGCACAGTCTATCGGCACAGCGGATTTCGCAAAGATCATGAGGGCAAGGACGTCGCGGAAACCGTTGCCCACAAGGCCGGAGAAATCATCATGCTCCCGGCGGCTGAAGCCAGCCGCCTGAAGGCGAGTGGTTTTGTCACGGATGCAACTGCGCCCGCGGCCGCGACCGAAGGTCCCAGCGTTACGGCAAAATAAGCCGCCATGCCGATCGACTGGGACGGAAATGTCCTGGCTCCGCTGTTCGACATATTCGGCCAGGCAGTCACCTACGCGCCGGCGGCTGGTGCATCGTTCCCGATCACCGGCGTGTTCGATGAAGCCTATCGCGAAGTGGATCTGGCGGGCGGCATGGCCGTGACAACAGACATGCCGGTCATGGGGGTGCGCCTGGCGGAGTTTACCGTGCCGCCGGCGCAGGGCGATACCCTGACGGTCGACAGCCTCAACTGGGTATTTATAGTCAAGGAATGCCGGCCTGACGGTCATGGCTATGCCAAGCTGATGCTGAACTATCTGTCGCCATGAACGCTGTCCTGATCCAATCGCAACCGATGCTGGCGCGCCGGCAACTGCGGCTCGCCGTGCTGGCTGCCCTGGAACGCATTCCGAATGTCACCGTCGATTCGCCCGGCGACTGGGCGACACCGCCGGCAAAGCTGCCGGCCATCCTCATGCGGGTGGGGCACGAGCATAAGGAAGCCTTGTCGCGCTCGATGCCGGAATTCACGACACTCGCCACGATCGAGATCGAAGCGCGCGTCGAGGCGACGACGGCCGCGGCGGCGCAGGACAGCATCGAGGCGCTGTGCTATCTGATCGAGAACACGGTGCTGACCGATTACAGCGTCATCGGCATGACCCAGAAAGTCTCGTCGATCGATGCGATCAGCGAAATCACGGCGAACGGAAAAATGCACCTGGGCGGTGTCAAGATGGCGATCGGCTTTGAGATGATGGAGGCCTTTGACCCGACCGCGACGCCGCCGCCCGCGACGGCCTGGCCGCCATCGCCGCCGGCGACCGTGCCGCTCACGAGCGCCGGCGTTCATGCCGATCTGACCAATATTTTCGATCCCGACGGCACCTATGTGCCTTCAACCGACGCGCCCGCCTATACCCCGGTGCCGGCGCCGCGCACGATCGGGCCAGACGGGCGCGACGAAGGCGCGCTCGATATCACGCTGCCTCAATAACAGGAGAGATCCATGTTCATCAGACCCGCGCCCGGCCTCAAGGTCCGGGACCCCGATCTCCGGGATTTGCTGCCGGCCGAGGGCCGCGAAGTTCCCGACAGCGACTACTGGATCCGCCGGCTCCGCGACGGCGACGTGATCGAGATCAAGGCCGCCCGGGGCGCGTCACCGAAGTCCGACAAAACCGCCAGGAGCTGATTCTCGCTGCTTGCCCGTTTCTCCGGAAACGGACCGTTCCTTAACCGAAACCCCGCCGCGGCGGGGTTTTTCATTCATGGAGTCCGGACATGACGATTCCGTTCAAGAATATTCCGAGCAACCTCCGGGTGCCGCTCTTTTATGCGGAGATCGACAATTCGCAGGCCAACAGCGCGCAGGCGAATCAGCGCGCGCTGATTGTCGGCCAGATCAACAGCGCGGCGCTGCCGAACGCGATCGCAGCCGGCACAGCAGTGCCGAATGTCCCGATCCTGTCGCAAGGGGTCGCGGACGCGGCGACCCAGGGCGGCCCGGGCTCAATGCTGCACCTGATGACACAGGCCTACCGCCAGAACGACAACTTCGGCGAAATCTGGTATCTGCCACTGGCGGACGATCCGGCCGCAGTCGCGGCGAGCGGAAGCATCAACATCACCGCGCCGGCCACGGCGAACGGCACGCTCTATTTCTACATCGGGGGCGTGCGCATCGCGCAACCGGTGGTGACCACGCAAACCGCCGCCCAGATCGCCACCGCGCTCGCCGCGACGATCAATGCGACGCCGAATCTGCCGGTGACCGCGGCGGTCGATGGCGTGACCATAAGCAAGGTCGATCTGACGGCGATCAACAAGGGACCGGCCGGCAACGACATCGATCTGCGCATCAACTATCTCGGGACGCGCGGCGGGGAAATTCTGCCCACCGGCCTGACCGTCGCGATCACGGCGATGGTGCTCGGCGCGACCGCACCCAGCCTTGCCACCGCGTTCGCGAATCTGGGTTCGCAGGCCTTCGATTTCATCGCTTTCCCGTACACCGATACGACCAGCCTCGATGCAGTCAAAACGCTGCTGAACGACCAGACTGGCCGCTGGAGCTGGAACGTCCAGATCTATGGCCATATGTTCACCGCCTACCGCGGCACCGTCGCCACGCAGACCACGCTCGGCACCGGGCGCAACGATCAGCACGCGAGCATCATGGGCTTCAACGACAGCCCGACGCCGAACTGGATCTGGGCGGCGGCGCAGACCGGCGCCGCTGCCGTCAGCCTGCGCGCCGATCCCGCGCGCCCCCTGCAGACCGTGATCATCCAGGGCGTGCTCGCGCCCCCGATCCAGTCGCGTTTCCAGCTGACCGACCGCAACACGCTGCTCTATGACGGCATCAGCACGTTCACCGTCGCGGACGACGGCACGGTCGCAATCGAGAACCTGATTACCACCTACCAGAAGAACACCTTCGGCCAGCCGGACAATTCATACCTCGAGGTCGAGACGATGTTCACGCTGATGTACGTGCTACGCGCGATGGCGACGGTCGTGACCTCGAAATATGCGCGCATGAAGCTCGCGGCGAACGGCACGCGCTTCGCCGCAGGTTCGGCGATCGTGACGCCCAACATCATCCGCGCAGACCTGATCGCGCAATACCGGCAGCTCGAGAACAACGGGTTCGTCCAGAATGGGGATGCCTTCAAGGCGGCCATCATCGTCGAACAGAACAGCAGCAACCCGAACCGGGTCGATGTGCTGTGGCCAGGCACGCTCATCGACCAGTTGCGCATCTTCGCGCTGCTGGCGCAGTTCCGCCTGCAGTAAATGGCGCCTGATGCCGCGCCCGGCGTCTCTTCCATCATCGAGGAATCATCATGGATACCACCAACAGACTGGCTGGCATTGCCTATCTCAGCGTCGACGGCCAGAGCTATATGCTCTCCGGCGAGCTGTCCTACGCAGTTTCGACGGTTTCCCGGGAAACGCTCACTGGCCAGGATGCCGTCCACGGTTATTCCGAGAAGCCGCACGCGGGGTTCATCTCGGGCACCCTGCGCGATTCCGGCGCGCTCAGCGTGGCGGCCATCAATGCAATGACGAACGTCACGGTCGTCGCCGAGCTTGCCAATGGCAAGACGATCATCGGGCGCAACATGTGGACCGTCGAGGCGCAGGAAGTCAAGGCGACCGAGGCGACCTTCGAAGTGAAGTGGGAAGGTTTCAGTGTCGAGGAGGCCTAAGTCATGGCAGATGACAACGCGAATCATGACGGCGCCGGCACTGATCTGGCGGACGAAAAGACCATCCAGTTACGCAAGCCCGTGAGCCTCGGGAACGGCGACAAGGCGGTCGTCTACGTCCGCCTCGATCTGCGCGAACCGACCGCTGGCGAACTGGCCAGGGCAATGAAGGCCGGCAATTCAGTCGAGGTCGTGATCATGCTGATATCGATCGTTGCGCAGATCCCGCGCAGCGCCGTCGAAAAACTGTGCCAGCGCGATCTCGAGGAGGCCTCCGATTTTTTAGCGGGATTCGCCGGCGCTGGCCCGGCAACTGGCGGAATGTCGTCGCCGATCTGACGAAATTCTACGGCTGGGGCCCACGCGAGGCCTGGGGCCTCACCTGGACCGAGCTTGACTGGTGGCGGGAACAGGCACAGCGGATGACCAGGATGGCGGAGCATGGCAAATAAATTCGATATCCGGATCTCGGCGGTGGACCGGGCGACCGCGACGATCAGGAAGATCAACGAGTCGATGTCGCGTCTGACGCGTCCGGTCTCGCAGATGGGGCGCTCGATCAAGGCCCTCGCGCGCGAATCCGGGCTCACCCGGTTCGGCAAATCGCTCGGCAAGGTCGGGCATGCCGCCGGCGACGTCGCGCGCAAGATCGGTTCGATCGTGGCGCCGTTCATGGCCGTGATCGGCGTCGGGTCCATCGCCGGCGTGTCGGCGCTCGCCGTCTCATGGGGGCGTCTCGGTTTCGAGATCGGACAGACTTCGCTCCTGATCGGCATATCGACGCAGAAGCTCCAGGCCCTGCGCGGGGCGGCCGCCGTAATGGGCATTTCATCCGGAGAGCTGACCGGCGGCCTGCGGGGACTGGGCAATACGCTCGAGGATGCGCTTTATGGACGCAACCAGCAGGCCCTGATGATGCTCGGCCGCATGGGGATCGGCATACACCATACGGCGAACGGCGCGATCGATTCGGCGCGCGCGTTCACGGATCTTTCGCGCGCGATTTCGCGCATGAAAAATCCGCAGGCGCAGGAATTCGTCGCGAACGCCTTCGGCCTGGGCGCGGCGCTGCCGATATTGCGCCAGGGACCGGCCGCAATCGCGGCCTATGAAGCCAAAGTAAAAAGTCTTGGGGGAGTCTTAAGCGATCGCGACGTCGCTTCGGCGCAGCGCTTCGGGGTCTCGATGAACTATCTCAAGATCGCCTTCCAGGGTCTCAAGAACGCCATCAGCGCCAAATTGCTGCCGGTGCTGCAGCCCTATATCGATCGTCTGACGCAATGGATCTCGGCGAACCGGAAATTGATCGCGACCCGGATCACGCAATTCGTCCAGAAACTCGCCGATTATCTGAGCCAGATCGACTGGAAATCGGTGATCCAGGGTGTCAATGCATTTTTTTCCGGTGTCCAGAAACTGGTATCGTGGCTCGGCGGCTGGAAACACATGATGATCGGCATCGGCGTCGTCATGAGCGCGGGTCTGATCGCCAATGTCGTGAAGCTCGGCATCGCGATCACCGAGCTCGCTCTGGGCCTGGGCAAGCTGAATGCTGCCGGCGGCGGTCTGGGACTGGGGCTGCTCAAGAAACTTCCTCTGGGTGCCCTCGGCGAGGTCGGCGCTGCCGGATATGCCGGATATATGGCGGGCAAGCATATTTTCAAACCTGCCATCGATTGGGGTGTACAGGCGATGACCGGAGAGAAAGGCATCACCCTCGGCACGAAAGTCGCCGATTGGCTGCAGCCGGGCTATTCGCCGAACTCGCCATCGATCATGAATGGCGCGACCGGCGCCCATCCTGCCGCGGCCACCGCACCGCACCAGGTCCATGTCGAGGTCGTCATGAAGAATGCGCCTCCTGGGACGACGGTCACCGCGAAAACGCCCCAGGGTGAACCGGTGCCGGCGCGCGTCATGTTTTCCATGCCCACCCTGGTGATGCCGTGAGCGGGCCGGACGGAATGCGCGCAGCGGCCAACGTCGCGCAAGGCATCAACAACACGGTCCAGGGCGTGCAGTCCGTCCTGGGCCGGCTTGCCGGCGGATCCTGGTGGGATCAGCTGCGGCCTGCATCCTGGCGCGGCGTTCCGTTCGGGGTGTTCGGCGGCACGGCGCGATTCGGGCGCCGCAACGCAATCCATCAATATCCGAATCGCGACACCGTCTGGGTCGAGGATCTCGGCCGGACCGCGCGGCGCATCAGCATGACGGCATTTCTGGTCGGCGACGATGCGATCGCGCAGCGCGAACGCCTGCTCGCCGCCTGCGAATCGCCCGGCGACGGGGAGCTGATTCATCCCACGCTGGGCCGGCTGACGGTCAGTCTGATCGATATCGCGAGCGAGGAGCGATGGGATCAGGGCCGCGTTTTCGCGGTCAGCCTGGCATTCGTCGAAGGCGGCAAACGCGTCTTTCCGAATGCCGCGATATCGACCGGCAGCACCGTTTCATCGGCGGCCGATGCCGCGGACAGCGCCGCGAGCGCGGATTTCTCCACCCGTGCGCTGGCGGCGCTGAACCAGGGAGCCGCGGTGGTCGGCGAGGCGACCAGCGTCGCCGCTGCCTGGACCGCCAAGGCACAGCGTATCGGCAACGATGCGTCGAATCTGTATTTTCTGGTCGGATCTCTACCCGGCAGCTATGGCCGCTACAGCGGCACCCGGACCGGTGTCGTCAGCGCACCCGCCCTGCCGGCGCCAGGCATTACGCTGCAATCGCTGCTCGCGAACGGGACAATTTTGAAATCTGCTGTCGCTACGGCGGGAAGCAACCTATCGTCGAGTGCCTCGGGGCTGGGATTGTGAGCGCGCCCTCGGACGTGGCAACGGCCGCGCAGGCGCTGACCGCGGCCATTCTGGCCGCCGCGAACGACCCGAGGAACGCGATCGCCAAACTGGCATTGCTGGCACAGTTCACGCCGGATGCGCCAATGAGCGCCTCCGTTGTCGGCGTATCCATGGCGCAGATGCAGGACGCAAGTGGCGATCTCTTCCGGCGCGCTGCGGTCGTGGCCATGGCGCGTGCCTCGATGGCTTATCAGCCGGTCTCGAGCGACGATGCGGCGAGCATACGCAATATCGTCTGCAGCGCCCTCGATGCGGAGATCACAGTCGCCGCCGATCAGGGAGAAGATGCGAGCTTCGGCGCTCTGCGTTCCCTGCGCGCAGCGGTGGTCGAGGACCTCAACATGCGCGGCGCAAATCTGCCGCCCATCGCGGAAATCGCCGTCGGTCAGTCGTTACCGGCCACGGTGCTGGCGCAGCGTCTTTATCGCGACCCCGGGCGCACTGACGAGCTCGTCATGGAAGGCGCGCCGGTGCACCCGGCTTTCATGCCGACGACGTTCAAGGCGCTATCATCCTGATGGATGACGTCGTACTGACAGTCGGCGGTCGCCAGCTCTCCGGATGGTCTGCGATTCACGGGATCACGCGCGGCATCGAACGATGCCCGAGCAGCTTCGATCTGGAGATGACGGAGCGCTATCCCGGCGAGACCCGTGATCTGATCATTCAGCCGGGCGATACCTGTGAGGTGCGCGTCGGCGAAGATCCAGTCATCACCGGCTATGTGGACCGGTTTGCCCCCTCCATTGCGGCATCGCGGCATTCCATCCGCGTGAGCGGCCGCGGGAAGTGCGCGGATCTGGTGGACTGTGCGGCGGAATGGCCGGGTGGCCAGATCAGCGGATCGAACGTGCTGGGCATCGCACAGCGTCTGGCCAAGCCGTACGGCATCGCGGTGAACGCAGCGGTATCGCCGGGCGCATCGATTCCGCAGTTCAACCTCATGCTCGGTGAAACGCCATACGAAATCATCGAGCGCATCTGCCGCTATCGTGGATTGCTGGCCTACGAGCTGCCGGACGGCAGCCTGTATCTGACGCGCGTCGGCAGCGGCGCGGCCGCGAGCGGTTTCGCTGAAGGCGCGAACATCGAAACTGCGACCGCCAGCTATTCGATGGATCAGCGCTTTTCGGAATACTACACCTATCTGCAGTCGATGGACGTGCTGAGCGATCTCGGCATCGGCGGCAACCTGAAGGGTAAAGCGTACGATCCAGGCGTTCCGCGGCATCGGCGCCGCGTCATCATCGCCGAAGCGGGTGGGGGCGGACTTGATGTGGCGATCCAACGCGGGAAATGGGAGGCGGCCAGGCGCTTCGGCAGATCCATGCAGATCGAGCTCACGACTGACAACTGGCGCGACAGCGCCGGGGCATTATGGACGCCGAACACGCAAGTGCCCGTTTCCGCGCCATCGCTCAAGGTCGGCGAGACAACCTGGCTGATCGGATCGGTGACCTATCGCCTCGATGAGAACGGAACGCATGCAGATCTTACGATCATGCCGCCCGAGGCCTTCAATCCGGAGCCGATCCTGCTGCAACCGTTCCCGCCCGATGTGCCGGCTGGCATCGGCATAGGGCCGCGCTGATGGAAATGTCAGACGCCGTCAATCGGCTGTTTCGGCGCGTGTTGCTCATGATCGGCCGCGGCCGCGTGATGACCGGCAATGACAGCGGCAATGTGCAGATGCTCCAGGTGCAACTCGGAGAAGACGAGATCCGCGACAACGCGCCGCGCATCGCCGAATACGGGTTCGCCTCCATGCCGACGAGCGGCTCGGATGCTGTCATGATATTTGTGGGCGGAGACCGGTCGAATGGTGTCGTGATCGCGACCGGCAATCAGGCGGAACGCCTCAGGAACCTGCAGCCGGGCGAGGCGGCAATCTACGATGGTCTCGGAAAATATGTCTGGCTCACCCAGACCGGGATCGTCGTCGAGGCCAAAGGACAGCCCGTCACGGTGAACGATGCCTCGGAGGTAAATGTCAACGCGACCGGCACGGTGACGGTCAATGCGCCGGCAGCCAAATTCACCGGCACGCTCGAGGTCGATGGCAACGTGACGCTGAAATCAGCCTGTGCGGTGACTGGTGCATTATCGTCGGCGACCTCGATCGCCGATCCGACCGGCACGATGGCGGCGATGCGTAGCACCTATGATTCCCATGATCACGTGGTTGAGGGTGGCATCGGCTCGGTAGTCTCGGTGCCGAGCCCATTAATGTGATGAGCGATATTTCCGTCATCTGGGACCCGGCGTCCGGCCACGGCGACTGGAGCCTCATGGGCGCACAACTGCGCGCCGACACCGATCTTGAAACGGCCATCCTCATCAGCCTCTTCACTGACCGCGTCGCCAATCCGGACGACGTGATTCCGGACGGGTCTTCGGATCCGCGCGGGTGGTGGGGGGATCTCGATGAGGATTATGCCATCGGCTCGCGCCTATGGCTGCTTTCGCGGGCCAAACAGACACCGGAAACGCTGGCACATGCGCAGGACTACATCAGCGAAGCGCTGCAATGGCTGATCGATGATGATGTCGTTGCGCATTTCGACATTGCGACGGAATGGACCGCAAAGAGCCTGCTTGGCGCGCGCATCATCGCCTATAAACAAAATGGCGCGAAACTCGCGCTCAATTATACCTGGGTATGGCAGGGGATGAACTGAGATGCCGTTCGCGCGCCCGACATTGACCGATCTCATCGCGCAGGTCGCACAGGATATCGCGTCCTCGCTGCCTGGCGCAGATGCATTGTTGAGATTTTCGAATCTCGGCATCCTTGGCAAAGCGGTAGCGAATCTTGCCTATCTGCATTACGGCTTCCTGGACTGGATTGCGCTGCAGGCAAATCCCTTTACCGCGACCGGCGAGTTCCTGGAAGCCTGGGCCGCGCTCAAGAATGTCTCGCGCGAACCGGCATCTTCGGCGTCGGGCGCAGTCAGCTTCTCCGGGGTCAACGGTACGGCACTGCCATCCGACACGCCGCTCGTACGTGGCGATGGGGCGACCTTCACGACGACCGCCAGCGGCACCGTGGTGGGCGGGTCCGTGATCGTGCCCGCGACCGCAGACCCGGATCCGACAGGATTGACCGGTGCATTCGGCAATACCCCGGTGGCGTCCCAGATGTCGCTCGGCCAGGCGATTGCGGGCATCCAGTCGACGGGTTCGGTCACGACCGCCTTCACTGGCGGTACCGATCTCGAGACCGACGATAGCCTGCGATCGCGCATGCTCGCGGCATTTCAGAATGCGCCACAAGGGGGCGCGCAATCTGATTATATCGGCTGGGCTAAGAACGTCGCTGGCGTCACCCGCGCCTGGTGCACACCGAACGGTTTCGGCGTCGGCACTGTCGTCGTCTACATCATGCTCGATGTCACAGAGGCCGCCCATAACGGTTTCCCGCAAGGAACCAATGGTGTGGCGACTGCGGAACCGCGCAGCACTCCGGCAACCGGTGATCAGCTCGCGGTGGCAAATTATATTTTTTCGATAGAGCCCGTAACGGCGCTGGTCTACATCGTATCGCCGACACAAAACATGGTGAATTTCACGATTTCCGGTATCGCCGGCGCATCATCCACGGTCAAGACCGCGATCAGCGCTGCGATCACGAGCGCGTTCCTGCGGCTCGGTTCACCCGGCGGCACCATCGATTTATCAGATCTTGAGTCCGAGATTGCGGCGATCAATGGCACTGAGGGATTCGTCATCGCCGTGCCCGCCGGCAATATCGCCAATGGTCCCGGTGCGCTGCCGGTTCTTGGCACTGTCACCTATAGCTGATCATGCCAGCGCCATCCTATTCCGCGGCGGATTATCAGGCTGCGCTGCAGGCCCTATTGCCACGCGGCAGGATCTGGCCGCGCGATGCGGACGCGACGCAAAATCAGGTGGTCGCCGGCCTCACGGCGATCTACGAGCGCCATAACGCACGCGCCAATCAGCTGCTGGTAGATGCGTTTCCTGCGACCACCTATGAGCTATTGCCCGAATGGGAAGAAACGCTCGGATTGCCTGACGCCTGTGCCGGTGCGCTGCCAACGGTCGCGCAGCGCCGGAACGCCGTGCTTTCGAAATTCACCGGCACCGGCGGCCAATCGGCGGCTTATTTCATCACGCATGCTGCTGCGCTCGGCTTCACGATCACGATCACGAATTTCACGCCGTTTCGTCTCGGCCAGCAGCGAATGGGAGATTCGTTGGGTTCTCCGGATTGGGCGCATACCTGGGCAGTCAATTCCGCGCTTAATACCCTGATTCCGTTCCGGATGAGCGTATCGGTCATGGGCGATCCGCTCGAGATCTGGGGCAATACGGTCCTGGAATGCGCGTTGAAGGCAATCGCACCGGCGCATACCGTTCTGCAGTTCAGATATCAGTAATCAGGAGACCTGAATGTATCAATACGACGACGCAACCGCGGTGGCCAGTTTGCCAGTGCCTGCCGCACCGGGCATAGCCGGTTATTTTACCGATGGCAATCCGGTCACCGCCATGCCGGCGACGATCCTGCGCTCGGATTATATGAATATGGTCATGATGGAGCTGCTGAACATCGTGACCGCGGCCGGAATTGCGCCGTCGAAAACTACCTATAACCAGGTATTGCTTGCGATCGAAGAGCTGATCGAGGCGCGCACCGGGAACTATGTGCTGGATACGGGCATTGCGAATGCTTACGTCATCGCCCTCAATCCGGCGATTGCCGCCTATGTCAACGGGCTCGTAGTCCGATTCAAGGTCGTGCACGCCAATACCGGCGCATGCACGCTGAACGCCGGCGGCGGTGCGATCGCCCTGGTCAACGATGCGGGCGGTGCACTGGTCGCGAACGATCTTCCGGCCGGAACGATTGTCACTGCCATTTATGACAGCGCCACGGTGGCCTTTCTCATCGCCGCGCATGTCCCGTCGCAACTGACGCTGCTCGCCAATGGCCGGTCTCCGGGTGATCTATTCGACCACGCTGGAACCGCCGCGCCCGCTGGATCGCTGGCATGTCCGACGGCCCCGACGAACGTCAGTGTCGGCACCTATACAGCTCTTGCCCAGAGCACAGGCATCACCTGGGGTAATGGTGCAACAACGGCGGCGGGAGCTTTCGCTATCGGCACCGCTTATGTGATCGTGACTATCGGCACGACCGATTTCACGCTGATCGGCGCAGCGAGCAACACAATTGGTGCAGTATTTACGGCGACCGGGGCCGGGGCCGGTACCGGTACCGCGGCATCATCTTTTGGTCTTCCCTATTTTCCGCCTGATTATGTTTCGGTACAGGCGAACGGGAATGTTGGAACGGAAACGACGGGTGCGGTCATCGCGCATACGCATAGCGGAAACTGGAACACGCCCGGAATATTCAATACCGGAACGAATCAGGGTGGCATGAACGGCACTCCCGGCGGCACAACCAATTCGACAGGCGGAAGCGCCAATCTTGCCGCCGGCGCGCGTGTCCTCAAATGCGTCAAATACTAAGGATCAGACAACATGGCAACCAAGACCGTTTTTCTGTTCGATTCTGCAACCGGCGCATATAGCGGCACCTATGCGGCCCAGGAGAGTCCGCTGGAGCCCGGAGTTTTTATCCAGCCAGTTCATTCGACGGCCATACAACCGCCTGTTGCCGGCACGAACCAGGTGGCTGTTTTTGCTTCAGACGTGTGGTCTGTTGTCGCCGACTTTCGCGGCCAGACTGCTTACGACCAGATTACCGGTACACCGCAGGAAATTACGGCGATCGGTCCGTTGCCTGCCAATTTCGCGTTGTCGCCACCGCCGGCGATGCAGCTCTCGAACGCGCAGGCTGCACAGAACGCGATGCTCTTTGCAGCCTACCAGGCTGCGATCGCGCAGCCGGTTTCGTTCACCACCGCAGGCGGCATCACCAAAACCTTTCAGGCCGATGTAGGAAGTGTCGCGAATCTGCAGGCCTCGATCCTGGGATACGCGAAAACCGGGGCGACGCCAGCCGGATTCTACTGGGTCGCCGCCGACAACACGCAGGTGCCCTTCATTTATGCCGATTTGCAGGGACTCGGCGAAGCAATGATGACGCAGGGCTGGACCGAGTTCCAGCATTTGCAGACGCAGAAAGCGGCGGTGCTGGCAGCCTCGACCGTTGCAGACGTGCAGGCGGTGACCTGGTAATCCGTTTCCCTGGAAACCGGATCAATCCATAGCCGCCGCCAGGCGGATTTTTATTGCATACGGGAGGAGCTGATGTCGCACGATGGCACCGAGCGCAGACGTACTGATGGGCGAAGTGGATTCACGAAAGATGAATTGAAGGATGCGATGAAAAAAGCCATGGCGGAATGGCTCGACCGGAAATTCATGCAATTCGGCAAGTGGAGCCTAGCCAGCATCGGCGCTGCACTCGTCGTCGCACTGTTGTACTTCATCCTGATGACCAATGGATGGAGCCATCTGCCGCAGACACTGCAACATTCATCTCATTGACCGGGACAAAATCATGAAAATATTTCGTTTTCTGTTGGCGATTGTATTGCTGGCCCTGTCCGTTCCGGCGCTGGCCTCGAATACGCTGCTCAATGCCGTCACCACGACCGGCACCGGTCCTATCCGCTATCTGGCGAGCAGCCCGGGTGATGCCAACCGCACCTACCAAGCGACCGTCTCAGGGACCGGCACAGTATCCGCCACGGTGGTGGTACAGGCGAGCGACGATAATGTGGGATGGGTCACCATCGGTACCATCACGCTGAGCGGCACGACAACCGCCACTGACGGCTTCGCCAGCACGGCTCCATGGATCGAAGTACGCGGCAACGTCACCGCCATCTCCGGCACCGGCGCGGCGGTCACGCTGACGATGGGAGCGCAATAACATGACGGTGACGACTGATCCCACGAAGACCGGCATCTCGGCGGTATCTTCCGTTGTTCTGGCATCTGGTGGTGATGATACAGCAAATATCCAGAACGCCCTGAATACCCTCGCCAATAATCCAGTTGGTGGACAGCTATACCTGCCGGCAGGCACTTATCACATCAGCAATACTCTCTATGCCGGTTCGAATGTCGCGATTCGAGGCGACGGAATTGGCAGGACGATCATCCGCAGTACAGTGGCTTCGTACCCCGGATATCAGCCGGCCAGTGGTGTGCAAGCCTATGCCGCTATTGCACTGGTCGCTGCGTCGCACTCTAGTGTCAGTGGGCTGACGATCGACCACCAGACTGCATCAACGTCCGCGAATGGCATCATCATGGTACCTGATGGTGCGAGCGGCGCCGGTACTTACTGCTCGGACTGTCAAGTCACTGATTGCGAAATTCTGGCGTATGCCGTGCACTCCTATCAAATTTGGAACCAGCGCGGACAGCACATCAAAATTTTACGGAACTACGTAAACGGAGGTACGTACAACCCGACGGGTGTGCTCGGCACGGACCCGGACTTCGAGGGCGTGGAGTCGATGGGCGGCTATGACGTGCTCATTGAAGGTAATACCCTGCTCAATCTGACGATAGGCGTCAGTGTAGGGGGCGGTTCTGGTATCGCCGGCACCGACGCCCGCTACGTGCGCGTAGTGAACAACTACGTCAACAATGTGGACTATGGCACGTACTGCCAGCCGGCCTATGCCTCGTCTGTTTCCAGCCCGCTGTATGACATTGCCATTGTGGGTAATCAGTTTGTCGGGGCACTCAACGCCGGAGTAGGCATTGTCACCACCCAAGCGTCGGCGCTAGGTCAGGATTTTGTAATATCCGACAATCAGATGACCTCCTGTCAGCAGGGCGTTTACATCAATAATGCGGTAGGCGCGACGATCCAGCGCGGCGTGATTATCGGGAACATCGTGACGGGAGCGAGTTCTGTCGGACAGGGCGCCATCACGGTCTACCTGGGTAATGACTGGAAGATCCACAACAACCTGATTGATAACGCCAGTGGATACGGATATTTCGTCTACGGGTCGTCCTATACAACGCTGGTTGGTAACACCCTGTTGGGCTGCGCCAAAGAGGCTATCCACCTCGACACCGTTACCAAGTCGGCAGTCAAGGACAACATTTTGGAGTCGTACAACTCGGCGGGCGGGTATAACGGCATACAACTGACATCGTGCAGCGTTGTGGAAATTGCTGGCAACCTGTTCGACACAGGGACCTCTGCCGAATCCTACCCGGTCAATATGGGGTCTGATTCGGATAAAATCAGGGTAAAGGACAACCGGCTGCTTTATATTCCAGCCTTTGCAACGCCCTTCCAGATCAATTGCACAAACCCCTACGAGTTTGACGTAGTGATTGCCTCGGGCACCGCCTCGACCAGCGTGGCCCATGCGCTGTCGGTGTACTCCGGCATCCGATTGAATTGCTGGCAGACCACGGCAACCGGCGTGGCGACTCCGATTGTCGCCTATCCCAATGGAACGCATTTTGTGTTTAATGTGCCGGCCAGTGCAGCGACCAATCTCACCTACCGTTGCGAGATCATGCAATGACCAAAGCCTTTTGCCTCGCCTACGGAAACGGAACGTCGCCTGCGGCGGACGCAGCCACAGCAGCGCAGTTCCCACTCATCATTACGGCGCAGTCAGCCGGTCAAGAGTACATGGCTTGGCGAGATCAGGTCAAGGCCATTAGCCCGACTGCGCTTATTCTGGCATACCACCAGACGGCCTTTCAGCAAGCCGGTGATGGTCCGGGGTATGTGACGATGGCCGTTCAGGCTGCCGCGGCGCAGTTAGCACAAACAATGGTGCCGCCCGATACGGGGCACATGTACAACTATCTGGACGCGTCGTACAAGGCTGCATATCTGGAAGCCATTGCTGCCGTTATGGCATCGTGGCCCTATGATGGGGTTTTCCTCGATAATTTTACCGTTTGGCTAGGCTCTACTGTTGGTCAAATCGGAACGCACACGTGCGACCCTGTAATCCGTTCGCAGATGTTCACCGCTCTGCAAGATATTATTCTGACTCTGAGACGGTGGTACCCGAACAAAATCATCATCACCAACAATGCTGGCGCGAGGTACTTCGGCAGCAATGGTGGAATGACGGAGAACGATGTGACTCGTATGGCTGAGCTTGCGCCATTCAACGGGCAAGCCTATCCAAATATGAATCTGTTTTATCTAAACCCCGTGCCGAACGATGACATGCCGGCCATAAGCATCGTGGCCGCGCAGGCTTTGTCCTTCGGGGCTTACTTCGGTTACGGGAATGCCGCAGCACTTCAAACCCAGTCATTATTGGTGACCTAACATGAAATTCATCCAGAACGCAGATGGCAGTTACAGCATGACGTTCGATGCCGCGGAATTGACTGTGCCGGTCGCCGCTCCCACTCCTACGCCATCTCCTGCTCCGACGCCCACTTCCGGTTCTACTCCGACGTCATCTCCCGCGCCATCTCCGGTCGTGGTGCAGGGCGTCTCGGCCGGCACGGCGAATACCGCCTGCGTGGCGTACAGCGGCGGCTGGCCGGCTGGCTATATCGAGATGGTTGCCAAACGGCATGGCGTGATGATCGCGAGCCCCGTGCATGTGGATGCGGCAGCCGTGAAGGCCGCGAATCCCGGCATCGCGCTGTTGCAGTACATCAACACGTCGAACGTCAGCAAGGGCGACGACATGGACCAGTACGCGACCAAGGTCGGCTTTAATCCCCGGCTGCTGGCCGCGTCGCCGTCCGTGCAGCAGATCAACTCGACCTACAACATCGCGCAGGGTGAGCCATTCCTGTATTACGACGACCAGACCGTGCCGCGCAATTTCACGGACTTTACCGACGCTGCGCACCGGGACTTCCTCGCCAACTTCATCTCGCAGGCGTTATCCGGTGGATGGGATGGATTCTTCGAGGACAATAGCGACCGGGGCGGCGGTGGCGAAGCCGGCAAGCTTGTCAGTGGGACCGCAGGCGTCGGGCTTACTGGCCCCTGTGATCTGTCGTCCGGGCAGTTTCAAGAGATCAATTTCAATGCCCTCAAGTCGCAGATCGACGCTGCGCTCGCGGCAAACATCCGGCACGTGTGCAACGTCGGCACGTATGACGAAGGTGATATCGGCGGTTATGGCTGGTATCGCACGACGATCACGGTCAATGGTATGACGCTGCCCAAGGCGGTACCGGTCGGCTACACGTTCCGTGGGAACTTGCAGGAGTATTACTACCGCATCTCCACGCTGCGCGGCGATATCGAGAACAACTATCTCGGGATGAGCAGCATCTACAACGCGCAGGGCAAGCCGGCGAACCGGATCGACGTGATGTGGTGGATCGGCAATGATCAGGGCTCCGGCATCGGCAATGGTAACGCACGCATCAAGATGGTGGCACTCGCCACGCATCTCGCCTATCAGTATGGCGCGGCTTTCCTGCATTACGACAACGCGCAGACGAACGACGACCCGCTGAATAACGACTGGTTCCCGGCGATGGGGGTCGATCTGGGCGCACCGCTCGAAGATCCGTTCACGGTTGACGCAAATACCGTGCGCCGCAAATACCAGAAGGGCATCGTGCTGGTCCGCATGCGGCTACACAGCGCCGACAACTACACGGATTCGGCGACCTACGATCTGGGTGGCACGTACAAGCCACTGCATGCCGATGGCACGCTCGACGCTGCGGCCTCGCAGGCGGTACTGCGTAACGGCGAAGCGCTGGTAGGTCTGCTGTAATGGTCATCATCCTGCTGCTCATCGCCGCGGCCTTCTACCTTATGGGCACCACGTGGGTATTCTACTTGGCGCTTGTGAACGTGCAGAAGGTCGAGGAAGCCGGACAGCTACCGACCATCGCGAAGTTCTTCGCATTACCGCTGCTTGCGTTCGGTGTCGGGCTCGACTGGCTGCTGAATACCACGGTCGGCTCGCTGCTGTTTTGGGAATGGCCGCAGTGGTTCAACCGGCGCGAGTTCCTTCTGACTACCCGGCTTGAGCGTTGGCATAACGACACCGGCTGGCGCGGGAAGCGGGCGCGATGGATCTGTACCAATTTTTTGGACCGGTTCGCCCCAGGTGGCATTCACTGTCGATAAGGAGCGAAGGAGCGAATGTGGACAATCTTCCCGATAGCATCCGCCTGATCATGCCGCGTGCGCCATTCGCATCCGTCGTGGCGATGGCGTATGCGATGGACACGTGGAAGATGGACGCGCCGCCAGTGGCCGCGGCGTTTCTGGCGCAGGTGGCGGTGGAGAGCCTGGAGCTGACGGCGTTGCAGGAGGATCTGGATTACTCCGCAGCTGCGCTGTTGCGCGTGTTCCCGACCCACTTCACCGCTGAGGAAGCGGATACCTACGCGCACCAGCCGGAGCGTATCGCCAACCGCGTCTACGCCAACCGTAATGGCAACGGCGACGAGGCGAGCGGCGACGGCTGGCAGTTCCGCGGGCGCGGCGACATCGGCGTGACATTCTACGACAACTACCGGGCGTGCGGCGCCGGCATCAGGCAGCCGCTGGAGGCCAACCCAGACCTGCTGTTGGTCCCGGAGCATGCGGCGTCGGCGGCCTGCTGGTTCTGGACGACGCGTGGTTTAAGTGATCTCGCCTATGCCGAGAACTTCGAGGAGATCACGCACCGCATCAATGGCGGCCTCGAGGATTACCCGCAGCGGCTCGGGTATTACGCGACAGCCAAGAAAGTGTTTGGATTATCGTAATAAAACTTACCGATCTCGAACCGCAATTCATGCGCTATGAGCGGCGCGCTGATGGAATTTTCCTGCCGCACGTCGCTACACTTGCCGAAGCCCAAGGCATCTGGTTCTTGTGCCCGAAGTGCTTCGCGAAGAATGGCGGACGGAGAGGCACCCATGCCGTGCTGTGCTGGTCGAAAAGCAGAGGCACGCCTGTCGATGCGACGCCCGGACCGGGCCGCTGGGTTCTGAATGGCACCGGCTATCACGACCTGACACTTGATGCCGAGCCAGGGAAAACGCGGTCAGCGCTGCTGACCGGCGATGGATGTCATGCCCATTTTTTTGTGACGAACGGGGAAATAACATGAACACAGACAAGCTGTGGAAGCGCATCGTCACGCATTGGCATCTGATGGTGAACTCGCTTTTTGCCGTGCTGTTTACGCTCAATCTGAGCGGCGTGATCGCGAGCCTGCCGAGTATCCAGCCCTATCTGCCGGCACACTGGTTCAAGACGATTACCGCCGTGTTCATCGGCGTGAATATCCTGCTCGGGTTCTTCAAGAACAATGAAGCGGTATTCCAGCGGTCGCAGCCCGGACCCGATCAGAAAGGGCCTCAGCCATGAACTGGGGAAAGCTCGAAATCGAGGCGTGGTTGGCGGCGATCATCCTGGCGACCATCGGCGTGCTTTCGTTTTTCGCGCTGCATGAATACCGCACTGCCGCGCTCGCCAAGGTCGATGCAGCCGACCAGCGTGCCGTCGCTGCCGAGTACAAGCAGGAGAATGTGAGCGTGTCGGCCGCGCTCCAGCAACGCATCATTGCCCAAGAGGACACCGACAATGCCTTACGCATCATTGTTCAGGAAAAGGATCAGCTCGCGGAGAAATATCAGGTCGTTCGGGACTGGAATCATCGCATCATGCCTGCTCAGCTTGTCTGCCTGCTGCACGCCGACATTGAAGCCAGTCATGACGCCGCCGCCTGCACGGCTGCTGGCGCCAACGCCGATACCGCCGTTCCCTCCGGAGCCCTTTTCCAGTGGGCTCTCGAAGTCACCGCTGCTATCAAGAATTGTAATGATGACAAGGCTGCTTTAAGGAAGTTCTACGGCCTTCCATAAAATCTGCTGGCAGATAAGAACAGCAAGACCTGATAATCGCTCGGTATTATATTGCAACTACCGTTCGTCGGCTCGCTGCGAAAAAATGCGCCCGCTCGCCGGTAGCAATACTATAAGATATTGATTAAATCCTACCCCCGCTACCACATTATCTAACTCGGCGCCGGGGGCGCGGTTTGGCCCCCCCCGGCCCAGTCCAACCCCCCGGCAAAGCGCGGACCACGCCCCCCGCGCCGGGGGCGGGGCCCCGCGGCTCGACG
>VFSW01000890.1_pt1 | contig 44174 bp, 42 predicted proteins | sample 5358111 | NCBI WGS metagenome assembly VFSW01 (sample SAMN11554181, study PRJNA540505) | mine drainage metagenome | isolation source: sediment from site ElyBrook_90M | place: USA: Ely Copper Mine, Vershire, VT | collected 2017
GAGGCTTTGCTGGCGACCCGTCCGAACCTGTCACTGGAAGTCAGCGGTGGTGTCTTAGCAACTTTCCTTTTCATCTTTTCCGCCTTTAGTCACATATACGTCTCCCACTGCTGCAATTCTGGTCAATCCAGAGCAGCCTAATATTTCGGTAAGGAAGCCGGCGCAAGTACAGGCGAAATTGGAATCCCGGTGATTCAACCTGCTTTGACGCGGACAAGCGGCGCCCTGCTGTCATAGGCCGCATCCCATTCCCGATAGAACGGATTACTTCGCACAAAACTCACGCTCTATGAACTCATTTGAGAGTCGGAACTATGCACCAGTTGGGCGGTTTCGCCCCCGCTCTCAAGACACGGTACTCTTGAGAGAGATGCCACCAATTCTCAATGCGCAATCCGTCACCAAACAATTCGGCGCAAAGCCACTGTTTCTCAATATCTCCCTCACCGTAGAAGACGGCGACCGCATCGGCCTCATCGGCCCCAACGGAGCCGGCAAGTCTACGCTTCTGGCGGTTCTGGCGGGCCAGGTCGAGCCGGACTTCGGCGAGCTGGCGGTGCGCAAGCGCGCACGCGCCGCTTACGTGCCCCAGGACTCGCGCTTCGCCGCTGGCCTCACCGTCCGCCAGGTGCTTGAAAAGGCCCTGGCCGCCGCTCATGTGAATGAGTCGGAACGCGAAGGCCGCCTGCGCGAACTCACCGGCCGCGCCGGTTTTGCCAACCTCGACGCCGAGGCCGCATCGCTCTCCGGAGGCTGGCGCAAGCGGCTGGCCATTACCGAGGCTCTGGTCATTGAGCCGGAAGTGATGCTGCTGGACGAGCCCACCAATCACCTTGACTTGGCCGGCATCGAGTGGCTGGAGGAGCTGCTGACAAACGCCTCCTTCGCTGCCGTCACCGTCAGCCACGACCGCTACTTTCTTGAGAGTACCTCCAGCGAAATCATTGAGCTGAATCGCATCTTTGCCGACGGCCTGCTGCGCGTCAAAGGAAACTTCAGTCACTTTCTTGAGGAAAAACAGGCCTACCTAGAATCGCAAAGCCGCCAGCAAGACAGTTTGCGCAACCGCGTCAAGACTGAGATTGAATGGCTGCGCCGCGGCCCCAAGGCCCGCACCACCAAGTCCAAGGCGCGTATCGATACCGCTAACCAAATGATTGGCCAACTGGCCGCCATGGATGAACGCACATCCGTCAGTACCGCCGGCATCGACTTTGACGCCAGCCAGCGCAAGACCAAACGGCTGGTCGAGTTCCACGGCGTCGCCTGCGACGTGCCCGGCGGTGACGGCGAAGCCAGTCCAAATTCAACGGAAAAGCGGCGCCTTTTTACCGGCCTCAACTTTATCCTCACCGCCGGCATGAAAGTGGGCCTGGTTGGCCCCAACGGTAGTGGAAAAACCACCCTTCTGCGCCTGTTGCGGGGCGAAATCGAGCCAGCCGCTGGCAGCATCCGCCGCGCAGATGCGCTACGCATGGTCTACTTCAGCCAGATGCGCGAGCTGGATGAGGGCCTGACTCTACGCCGCGCCCTGGCCCCGGAGGGCGATTCCATCCTCCATCAGGGCCGAGTGGTCCACGTCGCCAGTTGGGCTGCGCGCTTCCTCTTTACCAGCGAGCAGCTCAACCAGCCGGTCCGCAATCTCTCCGGTGGAGAACGAGCGCGGGTGCTTATCGCCAAGCTGATGCTGGAGCCTGCCGATGTCCTGCTGCTCGACGAGCCAACCAACGATCTGGATATACCCACCCTTGAAATTCTGGAAGAGAACCTGCTCGACTTTCCCGGCGCGCTGGTGCTGGTTACTCACGACCGCTATCTGTTGAACCGCGTCTCTTCCACGGTGCTGGGCCTCGACGGCCGTGGCCACACCGGGCGCTTTGCCGACTATGCGCAGTGGGAAGACTGGATTGTGGAACAGGATCAGCTCGAAAAGGGCGGAACAGAAAAGCGCCGGACAGACGGTTCAAGCTCCACGCAGCGGACCGGAGCCGAAGCAGCGCCCCGCCCAGCGGGCAAGAAGAAGCTTTCCTATCTTGAAGCCCGCGAGTTCGCGGCCATTGAGCAGATTGTCGAGGTCTCCGACACGCGCCTTGCCGCAGCCCGCCACCGCGTCGAGCAGCCGGAAATTGCAACCGACGCCGCAGCACTGCAGGAAGCGCTCAAGGAACTGGATGCCGCGCAGCACGAGAACGACACTCTCTATGTCCGCTGGGCCGAGCTGACAGAAAAGGCGGGTTAGGCTGGCGTAATGAAGGCGGAACGGGTTACTGGAAAAAACCTTACAACTCGCCCCAGCTCAACTTGCTGCGCAGCGCCTCAAAAAAGCCGCTCTCGCTCAGGCGAACCAGGTTGACGGTGTGGGTGGAGCGCTGGCAGCGAATCTCGTCGCCCGGTTCAAGTTCGGCGGCCTTCTGGCCATCTACTGTCAACTGCGCCGGGCTGGTGCTGCCCTCCACTCGTACAGTCAGATGCGCATCGCCGCGCACCACGATGGGCCGCAGCGTCAGCAGGTGGGGACAGATGGGCGTAACCACCATCGCATCCACGTCCGGAGTAAGAATGGGACCGTTGGCGGCCAGCGTATAAGCAGTGGAACCTGTGGGGGTGGAAACGATGACGCCGTCGGAGCGGAAACGGGCCACTTTCTTTCCGTCCAGCTCCACTGTAAATTCCCCCATGCGGGCAATATCGCCCTTTGAAACCACCACCTCGTTGAGAGCCTCATAGCTGGAGTGCTCCGTGCCCGAGCGCCACAGCGCGCCATGCAGCATCCCGCGCGCATCCAGGGCATAACAGGCGTTGCACCAGCCTTCCAGAGTGGCATAGAGATCGGCGAGGCGGACCTCAGTCAGGAAACCAAGAAAGCCCAGGTTCACGCTCAAAATAGGCGTACCGGTGGCGGCAAAGATGCGTGCAACCGACAGCAGAGTGCCGTCCCCGCCCAGCACAATCACCAGTCCCGGCGCCAGCTCGGGCATCGCTGCACGGTCCACTGCAGGCGCTGCCGTAGTGTATGCGCCGCCTTCCAGGTCGAGCAGCGGCTCATAACCATGTTGGCGCAGCCACGCAACCAGTTCCGGCAAAAGCCGGACCAGCTCTTCCTTCCGTTGCTTGCAAACGATCGCGACGCGTACCATGCGGTCTCAGTGTAACGGATGCGGCCCGAGCAACGGCCATCTTCGACCTCGATTGCTCTTCTAACTGGCCGCCCCTGCGTCTAGCGGACGCCGTGCGTAAAGCAGGAACTCATGGTTGCCCTCCATGCCTGTAATCGGCGATGGAATCGTCTCTACTACTTCCCAATCCATCGAGCGGACGCAATCGGCAACCTTGTCCACGGCCAGTTGATGCGCCTCTGGGTCGCGAACGATGCCTCCCTTGCCCACATGCTCGCGTCCAGCTTCAAACTGCGGCTTCACCAGAATGACCGCCTCTTCAAGGCCGGGAGCAGCGGCCATCACTGGCCCCAATAGCAGCGTTGCAGAGATGAAAGAAACATCCATCACCAACAGGGTTAGCTCGGGAGTCCCCTGCTCCGCAGCCAAAGCTCCAGGTTCAAGCAAGCGCGCATTGGTGCGCTCCAACAGGCGCACGCGCGGGTCATTGCGCAGCTTCATGGCGATCTGGCCAAAGCCGGTATCAGCGGCGGTCACCTGCACGGCGCCATGTTGCAGCAGGCAATCGGTAAAGCCGCCAGTCGAGGCGCCCACATCCAGGCAGGCCCTGCCTGTTACCTTGATCTGCCAATGCGCCAGCGCGCGCGCCAGCTTCAATCCGCCTCGGCTCACGTAAGGCGGGTCATCGCCCAGCAGCCTGACCAGAGCATCTGTCGGGACGGTGACACCCGGCTTTTCAACCTTTTGCTCATGAACCAGAACCCGACCAGCCAGAATATACGCGCGCGCCCGCTCACGGCTGGGAACAAGGCCCCGTTCCACTAGCAGAAGATCGATACGCATTTTTCCGCCAACCGACATCAATCTATCCATTCAACCGCCAAGCTACTCAGTCGAGGCATTTTTCGTTATCAAACGCGAAAACAGCCAAAGAAAGAATCCCCCTGGGGGGAAGCTCCCTTGGCTGTTTTCAATCTACTCCGTACTGAAGCCCGTTCTACGGCAACGTCTTGCAGACATCGTAGGCTGTCTGAGTGCCCGTGGGAGTTGGCTCCAGTGCTGGCGGCAGGTAGCAGGGCTGCCCGGCGCCGGGATTGCGGCTGGTGACGTTGGTGTTGCCACCACTGGCGCTCTGGGTGGTCACTCGAACATCCACAATGTTTCCCTGCACTGGTACTGTTGTGTCCACAGTGTCCTGATCGGTTCGAATGATTGTGAGCAAGTTGGTGTCCGGCGAGGCTACATAGACTTTGCCGTAACTCGAATTCTGTGTTGAGACCACGGTGCGCGGATGGCCTGTAACAGCGAGCGTCTCTTTTATAGTGTGGCTGGACATATTCACGATGCTCACGGTACTGTCCGCCTGGTTAGCTGTGTAAGCGCGGCTGCCGTCATAAAGAACGGTCACGCTGGCGGGATTCTTGCCCACTGGAACCGTATAAGTTCTTCCAAAGTTCGGACCATCATTGCCGTATTCATCCAAAGCCACATCGATAATGCTGATGGTTCCACCATCATAATCGGCCACAACTAACTGGCTGGTGGCGGTGTTGTACTCGGCATATACCGGACCGGCAACCGTGGGAACGTCGTTATTTGCGTCCTGCGGAAGACCTGCTGTGGTAGAGAGAGGCAAACTGGCATGGCAAGTTACAGTCCGCCCCGTGTTGGGATCCCTAAACGGTGTGCAGGAGTCAAGCGAGTTGATCTCAGAGTTGATCACTGTGATGTCATCGCTACCGCGGTTTAGCACGAAAAGACGCTTATTGTCGGGGCTCATCACACCGTAGACAGGGCACTTGCCCAACGGAATCCGGGCTGAAACCGTATAGCCGTTGATCTCAATCGCATCTGCCTCGCCAGTCTGCGTCACCGTCGAGGGGGCAGTATTGCAGGTCATGTCCCGGTAAGGAATAATGTCTCGCGTCGCTGTGCTTGAGTTGTTCAGGCTGAGGGCATAATGGCGCTGTACGTTCAGGCTCGGGCCGATGACTGCAACGGGCGTGGGCGCCACAGGAATCGCGAGCGAAAGGGTCTCGGGATTTCCTGTCAAAACATCCACATTATTCCCATAATTATCTGCTGACCACAGCAGGCCAGAAGCAGGCGCAAATAGACTCACCGGCTGGGCGGTCGCAGGCAGCGTGGTCACCGTTACATTCGCCTTGTACAGTGAGGTCGTGGCGGGAAAGTTGGTGATGGTGCCGTTACTGTTGACGGTATAGCCGGTCCCTCCTACTTCGTCCAAGGCAAAGGTAGTGGGGCCGGGGCCAATGGGCGCCCACGCCATCAAAGTATCGCCTGCATAGTCAATGACGCTGGCAATGCCGGGGGCAGTAGGCGAGGGAGCAGAAACCACAACCGCCAGCGAAAACGGCTGCGCGGCAGGTCCATTTGGGTTGATGGGCGTAACTACCGGCCGGTATACACTGCCGCATCCGGCAACCAGGGCAACAGCCGCAAACACCGCGCCCGCCTCAACCAACCGCACGCGCGTCTGGCCTAAATTCATCCGAAAAAGCCTCATTCAGTTGTTTCCTGCTTACCCCGTGATTGTAAATCACGGCGACCGGGGCACAAGCATATCAACAGCTTCCGCACGCCAGTGCCGTGGGTACAAAATTTGTTCCCATCGCAGTGAATCAGCTCACAGTGCCCGTTTGCCGCATTTGAACTGCGAATATTGAATAGACGCAACATCAAACTAGTCGGTATCGGCGCTATCCAGCCGAATTCTAGAGTCTTCTCTCTGTTTTCGCGGCCAATGGACGAATTGCCATTCTCAGTGTCCGATAACCTCCACAATCTCGCTCTCCGGTCCTTTCCATGCGAGGGCTCCCTCGTGGTTCAGTTTCCGGCTGCTCTCGTTCCAGTGAAGCCGCGTTATAGATCCTGCCCCTTTCTCGTACGCATAGGTCGTACCATCGTCTGAAAACAGTGTAAAATTCCCGTCCGCACCCGGATAAACCCGGATTTTGGCGATGGCCTGCGCCTCGTGCGTGTTCTCAACCGGAGAACCCAGAGGAAGAATCGATCCGGCCCGCACAAACAGAGGAATCGTATCGATCGGAGCATCCACGGTAACCGTCTGACCGCCCTTCAACCGCTCGTTGGTCCAATAGTTGTACCAGTCAGTGCCAGCCGGCAAATAGACCTGCCTACTGGTTGCGCCCTGCTCGGTGACAGGCGCCACCAGGAAGGCCGGGCCGAACATGTACTCGTCGCGCAGCGCGACCACCCTGGGGTCGCCGGGAAAGTCCAACGGCAACGCGCGCAGAAACGGCGCACCGGTGAGCCAGGTTTTGTAGCCGAGAGAGTAGATGTATGGCATCAACTCATAGCGCAGACGCAGGTATTTCTCCAAAATCGGCTCAGCCTGCTTGCCGTATGACCAGACCTCGTTGGCTGGCCGGCTGCCGTGGGCGCGAAAGATGGGCAGAAACGTGGCGTACTGGAACCAGCGTGTATAAAGCTCCGGATAATCGTCGTAGCCGCCTACAGTGGCGCGCGCGTCCGAGGGGTCCAGCAGCGGCTTGTGCGCCGCGTGATGCACCGCCGGAAGATACTGCCAGCCACCAATGTCGTTCGTCCAGTAGGTCAGCCCGGAGGCCGCAAAATCCAGCCCGGTGGGTATCTGCCGCTTAAGCGTATCCCAGGTGGGATAGATATCCGAGGACCAGAAGATGGTTCCATTCCGCTGCGCTCCCAGATATGCGTCCCGTGAGAGAATCAGCGCCCGCCGCCCTGGCTCGTCCTTACGGAAGCCGTCATAGAGAGCCGCGGTGTGAAACAGCGGATAGACATTGAAGAACTGCGTCCCTGGACCGATGTGAAGGTAGGCGCCATTTGGGGGTAGGTCCGGTTCAGTCTCGTCGGCCCAGAGCGAGTCAAAGCCCTTGTTGAGGATGTTGTCGTGAATGGTCTTCCAGTACCATTTGGCGGCTTCAGGGTTGGTGGTGTCGATGTCCGATCCGGCCCGGTCGTAAGGCTGCCCATCGATGGGTGTACCGTCTACAAGGTGGATAAACCAGCCCTTCTGGCGCAATTGCGCATAAAAACGGTCTCCGGGCACAAAGCGCGGCCAGACGCTGATCATGGTCTCAAAGCCCATGGCGTGCAGTTGCTTGTTCATGGCCGCCGGGTCGGGCCAGAACTTGGGATCAAAATCCATCTGGCCCATCTTGGTGTAGTAGAACCAGTCCACCACCAGCACATCTGCGGGGAGATGACGGTCACGGTATCCGTAGGCAACGTCAAGCAACTCCTTCTGGCTGGTATAGCGCTGCTTGCACTGGATATAGCCGTAGGCCGCCTTGGGCAGCATCGGAGTGGGACCGGTCAGGAGCCGGTAGCCGGCATAGATTTCGTCCGCCGTATCACCTGCAATCACAAAAAACGAGACCCGGTCGCCCACCTGCGAGCTCCAACGCGTCTGCTCGTTGAAGCCCGGCTCGATAGTTGTCTTCGAGGGATTATCCCACACCATCCCATAGCCCTTGTTGGTCACCAGAAACGGCACGCAGACGCTGGGACCGCCCGTGGCCAGGTAGTCCTGCCAGCATTGGACTGTATGGCCCCGATGATCGAGGAAGCCCTCCTGATTCTGGCCCAGGCCGTAGTAGTGCTCATCGTCAGGCGAAGCAAAGGTCGCACCCACCGTGTAAAACGCGGGGTCTGTGGGACGGCGGTCGCGGGCCAGATCTGCTGTGCCGTCTTTGTGGTTGGGCACAGCCTGCGACCAGCCGGTAAGCTCCAGCAGAGTCTTGCCCTCCGGCGTGCGCAGCGTAATGTGCGCCCCCGGCGCGGAGCCGTTGAAGTACTTGGCTATGTCCAGCTCTGTCTGGAGCGGCGGCTTAGCTGTGGGTAGGTCTTTATCCACGGTGGCTACAATTCTGCTCGATAGGTAGAGATCGGCCCGCTCTGTCTGTCTGGCACTCCATCCGGCGGCATCCGGCGCGGCCACAAACCCGTATCCCGGTGCGGCCAGTGCTGGCTCGCGCTTCAGGCTCAGGGTTACGCGCAGAATATTAGGCGCATAGGGCTCCAGCACAATGGTCTCGCCTTTGCGCTCCAGCTCAAGCCGCTGCGAGGGCGATTGTGCGATTGCGGTGGAGACTGCGAGAACAATACCGGCGAAAAGAGCGAGGAGGATTGAAAACCTTTGCATAGATAACTCCGTAGAAACCGCAAACGCATGTAAAAAAGCCGCGTAGTCGAGTGTAAACCGATTCACTAGAGCGGTGCCGTGGAAATGCCTTCAACGGTCCGATCACCGCGCCATGAGGGGATACGATGGAGTGTGGCCGAAAATAACTTGGTATGGCAATCGAAGCTGGTACTGCTCGCGGTTCTGCCTTTTGTGGCCGCAAGTGTGGTTTTGCAAGCCCATTGGTGGGCGGTTCAAGTTCTGCCAGTGGCCCTATGGTCGGTGGGCCTAAGCATAATTCTCGGGATGGCCGTCTATACGCTACGTACCGCCACCTCCGGAGGCGCCTTTGCCGGCGCAGTGATTGCCGCGAGCCTCATGTTTTCCACTGCAATTTTCCCCTACGCTCCATGGCGGACAGCCTTGAGCCCGTTGCTCGCACTCCTGGTTCTCTCTTTCGCGGCCACCCGGTTCGGCAGAACTCAAAAAGAGCGCCTAGGTATAGCGGAAAAACGACATGGCCGCGCCGCTTCTCAGGTGGCTGCCAATCTTGGCGCCGCCGCCTTGGTTTCCGATCAGTTGACTCAATCCGTTCTCGCCAATACCGGCTGGTTTTCTTCCTCTACTTTGTCGCCCATGCCCCTGTTTGCCGTTGGGCTGGCGGCGCTGGCAGAGGCCGCGGCAGACACTGTCTCCTCTGAAGTCGGACAGGTTCTTGGCGGACAGCCGCGCATGATCACCACCCTGCGGGCCGTCGAGCCCGGCACGGACGGAGCCATCAGCCTAGCTGGAACCCTCGCCGGAGTTGTTGCAGCAGTCATCGTGTCTGCGGTAGGAAGCGTGGCGCTGTGCGGTGGGTCGACCATGTTTGCTGTCAGTTGCGCGGGTGGTGTCTTTGGCCTCGTCTTTGACAGCTTACTTGGCGCAACCCTGGAGAGGCGCGGCTGGCTCAACAACGATACCGTGAACTTTCTCTCCACCGCCAGCGCGTCGGGGGTTGCGCTCGCTGCGATGGCGGTGGTGAGGCACTTGGGATTAAGACTGACATGAAATAGTGCGCGCCGCCTCAGTGCAGATGCAGCCGCCAAGCCGTATAGCTGAGTATTTCGTGGATAATGCGATCGACTTCATCTGTCCCGCCCTCGACCGGCACGCGCGGCCGCGGAGAGGTCAGCACATCCAGTCCTTTGGCAGCACATATCTCATGAATCCTAAAGAGATGGGTGCCATCGCTGACGATGACCAGCCTTCGCAGCCCATTGGCGCGGGCAATTACGGAAATTCGGCTAGCAGACTCCTCGGAATTGCGGCTTTGCGTCTCGGCAATAATGGCGGACTCCGGAACCCCCATGCCCATCAGGTATTCGCGGCCCACAGCTCCCTCCGAGTACTGGTCACCCCCATCGCCACCCAAGGTAATAATCAACGGGGCAATTCCGCGCCGGTAGAGTGACAGGGCATGGTCTAGGCGGGCACGGAAAACCGGGGAAGGCCGTCCATCGTACTCCGCCGCGCCAAAGACTGCGATCGCATCGGAGGGAGCTGCCTGGTCCTGGCCTGCATAGCTCTCTATCTGCGTATAAACCCAGCGGCACCAGCCCAGAGTCCCCACCGCCAGAGCCAGCAGCAGCAATTGCGCCACTCGAAGAGCCCACCTGCGCTGTTTCGGTTTCGTCCCGGGTCTCATGCATCCTCCTACCGCGACAAGTCAGTGCTTACCGCTGCAAGACCATGACGATTTCGTGCGTAGGAATCGCCCCTTCGCGCAGAATCTCCCAGCGCCCAGAACCCAGCGACAAGTCAACGATGGTGGTGGGCTGCGCGTGGCCTGTGGGCCCGCCATCGATGATCAGCGGTATGCGGTCGCCGAGTTGGTCGCGAACGCAGGCCGCATGCGTGCATTCCTGGGCCCCCTGCAAATTGGCTGAGGTAGCCGTGATCGGCAGCCCCAACCGCTCCACAATCGCGCGCGGTATAGCTGCATCCGGTACGCGCAGCGCCACATTGCCAGTATTCGCCGTCGAGCGAAGTGGCAACTTGGTGCCTGCCCTCACAATGATTGTGAGCGGGCCGGGCCAGAAGCGCTCCGCCAGACGGTCAAGTAACGGATCGGTGTCGCGCGCCAGTTCGTAAGCCTGCGAAACTGAGGAAATCAAAAGAGAAAGCGGCTTGTGTTTTTGCCGGGTCTTGATCTGGTAAATCTGTTCCACCGCGTGCAGATTGACCGGATCTACTGCCAAACCGTAAAAAGTATCGGTCGGCAGCGCAATTACATCGCCCTTGCGCAGACAACCGACAATGTAGTCGATACGGTCCGGCTGGGGTTCATCGGGATGGACACGCAAGATCTCCGCGGACAAGAATGTCTACCTCAGTTCCCGTGTTCGAGTTGCCACAAAGACGGAAGCTATCACAGGCCGCCTTGGCGAGCAAGTGCGGCTGCTGCAATCGTTTGCCCGCCATGTGGCAAAACGGCTTAGAATCGGCTCAGCGCTAATTGGTTTCAACACCCATGCCTGTTCGCATTGTACAGAGTAAGCAGAACGCCCGCCTGAAAGAACTTCGCCGCGCACTCGCCCACCCCGGCCGCGGCGAGAACTCCCTGGCCGGAATCGAGGGGCCAAACCTGCTGGACGAAGCAGTGCGAGCCAGGTTGCGCATCGCGTGCGTCTTTGCCGCCCAGGGCGCCGAGCACCTGCTGGATGCCTTGCCGCTGCCGCCGGAAACCGAGGTGCTGCTGCTGCCTAGAGAGCTGTTGGACTCCGCGCTGGCCACCGAAACGCCGCAGTCCATTGCCGCCTTGGTCGAGACGCCGCACTGGGCCTGGGCGCAACTACTCGGCGGTCACGCTCCACTGATTGTGGTGTTGGCCGGCTTGCAAGACCCTGGCAATCTGGGCACCATCGTGCGCTCCGCGGAAGCCTTTGGCGCAACCGGGGTCGTGAGCCTGCCTGGCACCGTGAGCGCTTGGAATCCCAAAGCGGTTCGCGCCTCCGCCGGAAGCGTTTTTCGCCTCCCGCTGCTGACTGCGGATTCTGAAAAGTGTTTCAAGCACCTTCGGACGGCTGGCGTGAGGATTCTAACCACCGCTTTGCGAGGAGCCGATGCTGCCCGCCATGTTCAACTCACCGGTTCACTCGCGTTGCTCATCGGCAACGAAGGCAACGGCGTACCGGTAGAGTTGGCAGCACAAGCGGATGGAGCCATTACGATTCCCTGCCCTGGACCGGTCGAGAGCCTGAACGCCGCAGTGGCTGCCGGTATTCTGCTTTACGAGGCTGCACGGCAGCGTGGGAGCAAGCGATGAGCCTGTTTGACGGCGAACCCGAAGGCCCTAAGGGCACACCCCGCAGCGCTCCCCTTGCCGAACGCATGAGGCCCCGCAGCCTGGAAGAGTTGAGCGGCCAGGAACACCTGGTCGGCCTCGGCAAGCCGTTGCGCATCCAGATAGAGCGCGATGACTCCGGCTCCATGATTCTCTGGGGTCCACCCGGCGTGGGGAAAACTACCCTGGCCAAAATAATTGCCGAGACCACAAAGGCCAGTTTCATCGAGTTTTCCGCCGTCATGAGCGGCATAAAAGAGATCAAGCAGGTGATGGTGACGGCGGCGCAAGCCTCGCAGATGCATTCGCGCACCATCCTCTTTGTCGATGAAATTCACCGCTTCAACAAGGCCCAACAGGACGCCTTTCTACCCTACGTCGAACGCGGAACCATCCGGCTGATTGGCGCAACCACTGAGAACCCATCTTTTGAGATCATCTCTGCGCTGCTCTCCCGCTGCCGAGTCTATGTGCTGGAACCGCTGAGCGAGGAGCAGATCGCCTCACTGCTGCGCCGGGCCATTGAAGACCGTGAACGCGGCCTGGGCGCGCTGGAATTGACCGCCGACGACGATGCGCTGCGACTGATCGCCAGCTACTCCAGTGGAGACTGCCGCAACGCCTACAACACCCTGGAAGTTGCCGCGCAATTGGTTGCCAAAGAGGACAAGCACATCTCCAAAGCCATCGCCTCTGAAGCAGTGCAGCAGCGCGTACTCATGTACGACAAATCCGGCGAAGAGCACTACAACCTCATCTCGGCTCTGCACAAAAGCGTCCGCAACAGCGATCCAAACGCCGCACTCTACTGGCTGGGCCGCATGTTCGCCGCCGGCGAAGACCCGCTCTACCTGGCCCGTCGCGTAGTGCGCATGGCTGTGGAAGACATTGGCTTGGCCGCGCCGGAAGCGCTGAATCTCTGCCTCTCCGCGAAGCAGGCCATGGAGTTTCTCGGCTCGCCGGAGGGCGATCTGGCACTGGCCGAGGCTGTCGTTTACTTGTCGCTAGCGCCCAAGTCGAACTCGGTTTACACGGCCTACGGAGCCGTTCAGCAAGAGATTGAACAGACCCGCCAGGAGCCGGTGCCACTGCATCTGCGCAACGCGCCCACCCGCCTAATGAAAGAGCTGGAGTACGGCAAAGGCTACCGCTATGCGCACGACGAAGAAGGCCGTGTAGCCGATATGGATTGCCTGCCCGACTCGCTGCGCGGCCGCAGCTACTACAAGCCAACGCAAGAGGGACGCGAGAAGCTGCTGGCGCAGAGGATGGAAGATATCCGCAAAATCAAAGCCGATAAGCACGGCAGTTGAATTGCACTGCGCCCACTTCGTCATCCCGAGCGAAGTGCAGCGGAGTCGGAAGACTTGCGGATGTTTTTCTCGGTACAATCCAGAGTTATCCTATCCCGGCGCAAGAATGAGAAAGCCAGAATTGGGCGAATTGTAGTCAATGGAAATCGAGCAAATCAGAAACAGCGAGAGAATCAGCGTAAAGGAGGAATCGCGAAATGCTACCTGGAAACCCCTTGATTCGACAGCGACTCGACGATTTGATTAGCGAAGGCAATCGTCAATGGGGTGACTTCACAACTACAGGCGAAGGTGTAGTCAGAGATCCAATTAGCTTCGCACAGTGGACGACGAGTTGCTTAAACCTCCTGGACAAACTGTCGATCTCGAGTAATCGATTCGTTAAGGAATTCGAGGGTTGGGTGTCGCCAACCGCACACAGGCCTCTAAATTTGGGTGCGGCCTTGGGTGTATTGCAGTCTGCCAAGATTGAATATTCTTTGGGTTTGGCCGTCGAGTACCATCTCTCAGTTTCTGCTGCTGTCTTTGATGGGCTCCTTGACGAAGCTAATTACTTGCTCTCCAAAGGATACTTACGAGCAGCAGCAGTTCTTATGGGGGCAGCGCTCGAAGAGGGTCTTAAAACTCGCGCCAGAGCCGAGGGCATTGAGATCAGCCCGAAGGATACACTAACCCCCACTATCACCAAGCTCAAAGCTCCTGAAATTCATGTACTCAATGAATTCACGGCCAAACGCTTGGAATCGCTGGCGAAGATGCGGAATGATGCGGCGCATGGCAGTGACTTCAATTATCAGTTGAACGAAGTCTCGGGAGCGCTGAAGGAAGTTCGTGACACTTTAGAACAGATATTACAGCACGGATAATAGATCAACTGTGATTCGTCAGCCGCCTATTCATGTTTCGTTCTGGCGAACGGTGGCCCACATAACTCTCAGCCGAAGAGCTTTTCTATTCTCTACCCTCTACTCTTCCAAAGATTCACAACCGACTTCGCAATATCCTCAAAATGTTTCACGTTCGTGTGGCGAGCTTCGAGTGAGAGGCAAGCACGATTCCGGCGATCATGCTGCCGAACACGTCGACCGGACGGTCTCGCCTGCTGCGGCGGCACATAGCTCCGCCGCTTGATCGGCCGAATCGGAATCGAAGGGCAGTATCCTGCCTTGAAGTGCACTTTGAAGAAGTTGTTCGAATTTCACATCGAGCGCGCTCCGCATATTTCGGCAACTTCGCCAGCGCGTCCATCACAACGCCCGGCGTAAGCACCTCGGGCAGCATTGTTGGCTGGCCCTGCCCAGGCGTGTAGAGCGCATAGGCCGGAACACCGCTGCGATCGAGAGCGGTCAAGGCCTCGGTAATCGCCTCATCGTGGCGCGTCCAGTCCGCCTTCATCAAAATCACCCTCCGGGCCTGAAAAGCCTGGATCACTTCTGGCCTTTGCAGCGCTACCCGCTCGTTGACCTGGCAGCTCAGGCACCAGCTTGCAGTGAAGTCCACAAAGACCGGCTGGCCGGCAGCCAGCGAACGATTCACGGCATCTTGCGACCAAGACTGCCAGACTCCAGTGTCATCAGCAGGAGCCGATATCTCCTCCGCAGCCGCCAGCTTGCCAGGAGCAAAGACACAAATGGCCACCACGCCCACCAGAATCATTGCGGCAACCAGCGTAGCCCACAGCTTGGCGGGCCAGCGGCCCAGGAACCAGCCCGCAATAGCCAGCAGCAGCAAGCCGCCCAGAAGCGCAGCCAGCAGACCAGCACCGTACGCCTGCGCCAGCACCCACGCCAGCCAGATCACCGTGGCGAAAATCGGAACGGAAATGGCCTCGCGCAGTACCTCCATCCACACGCCGGGCTTGGGCAGCCACCGCGTCCAGGCGGGTTGTAGCGTGAGCGCTACATACGGAGTGGCCAACCCCAGCGCCAGCGCCGTAAACACCGCAAAGGTGACAGCAGCGGACTGCGCCAGTGCGTAGCCCACAGCCGCTCCCATTAACGGCGCAGTGCAGGGCGTGGCCACTACTACGGCCAGCACACCCGTAAAGAAGCTGCCGGTGAGCCCCTGTTTTGCGGCCAACGAGCCTCCGGCACTGGTCAGCGTCAAGCCAAGCTCAAACTGGCCGGCCAAGGACAAGCCCAGGAAAAACAATAGCCCCGCCATCAGCGCCAGAAAAACCGGCGACTGGAACTGAAAGCCCCAGCCCAGCGTGGCTCCTGCCGCGCGCAACCCCAGCAAAGCGCCCACCAGTATCCAGAACGAGACCAGAATGCCAGCAGCATACACTAGCCCATGCGCGCGCAATCTGCTCCGTTCCTCGTTGCCGGAGTTGACCAGCGCCAGCCCTTTCAAAAACAGAACGGGAAAGACGCACGGCATGAGGTTCAAGAGCAGTCCGCCCAGAAAGGCCAGAGACGAACTCCTCAGCAGTTCCAACCAGGAGAGGATAGGCGCGCCTGGCGCGACCTTGCCGGGCAGCGCTGTCAGCACAAACGACCGCCCCCCGGAGAGTTCCAGAACCCCCTTTAATTGCGCAGGATTGGCCGTCAGGTTAGCGTCCTTCTTGAACTCCAGCACCAACCCCTTAGCCTCGGAGCTGAACTTTTGCGGCGCCGGGTTGTCGAGAATTTCCTGTGCATCGGGGAAAAATATTGCCTGTGTCTCTCGCTGGCCAGTCACTACTCCGAGCCGGAAACCCGTTTTCGTCGGCTGGAAGGCGACTTTGAAACTGCCGGGCAGCGGTTTGGGCAGCGTACTCGCCAGCCGCTCGAATATATCCACATCCAGGCCGGGCTTGCCTGTAACTTCAGGTTGCTTGGCCAGCATCTGCAGCTTCATTCCCAGTTCCGTCTTGCCGGGAATGCAAACATCGCGGCAGACCAGCCAATCGACTTTGGCGTCGATCAGTGCCGGGCCGTCTTTCACAGCCCCCGCGACCTGGAGCTTGAGCGGAAACAGCACTTCGTTTTCGTAGCCGAAGTCCATCAGCGGGCCTAGCGGCAGCCGCATCGGTGCGGGAAACTGCATCTGGCCGGCAGTGACTCCCTTGGGCAGCGTCCACGCCACATGGGGCGGCTCGCCCACATCGCCGGGATTCTTCCAATAGATGTGCCATCCGGGTTCCAGCTTGAAGTAGAGACCGAGATCGTTGCTCCCACCGGGATAAATCTGGTCCTCGGGAGCCACAAGCTGCACATGCACATGCGGCGCATCGGCGGAATTCGACAACGGAAGCGCCTGCAGACCCGAGGCAAGCAGGAACAACGAAAGAAAACTCAAAGGGAAAGTTCGCATGGCAGTGATGTTCTGACTCCTCTATTGTTGGACTCAGTGTATCGAACCCGGTCGCAGAGGATTATCCGATTCACTTCTGCTCGTGCAAATCGGGCCGCGCCGCATGTTCGCGGAAGATGCAGTTGTTCTGCACGCACTTAACCCCGGCAGCGCGGGCGCGGGCCACGGCTTCTTCGTGTATTACTTCATCTTGTAGCCACAAATAAGTAATGCCAAGCCGGATAACGTCGTCAACGATGGGCGGAACAAACTCAGAGGCGCGAAAAACATCCACCAGATCAATGCCTGTGCCAGTCTGCTCGCGCGCTGCGGTCTGCGCCGCATCCAAATCCGGATAGCACGCAAGGTCGAGAACCTGGCTAAGAGCTGGATTAACCGGAAGCACCCGGTAGCCATTGTCAGCCAGATACTGCCCGATGCGATGACTGGCTCGCCATGTCTTGTCGCTCATGCCCACGACCGCGATGGTTCGTGCTTTGCGTAGCATCTCGTCGATGAGTGTAGCATCGTTCATCTCACACATCCAGATCGTCATCCGCTTCGGCAACCACGGCGGTTCCGCGGCGCTTGGCCAGCAGATAGCCGCGCAAAAACGGCTCCAGATATCCGTCCAGCACCTTGTCCACGTCGCCTACTTCCACCTTGGTGAGGTGGTCCTTGGCGATGCGATACGGCTGCAAAACATAGGAGCGTATCTGCGAGCCGAAGTTGATTTCCAGCTTCGAGTCCTCCAGTTTTTTGCTTACTGCGCGCTTCTTCTCCAGCTCGTACTCATAAAGCCGCGACCGCAGCATCTTCATCGCCTTGTCGCGGTTCTTGTGCTGAGAGCGCTCATTCTGGCAGCAGACCACAATACCCGTGGGCAGGTGGGTCATGCGCACGGCGGAGTCGGTAGTATTTACATGCTGGCCGCCCTTGCCACCGGAGCGGTAGGTGTCAATGCGCAGGTCATCCAGTTTCAGGTCGACGTGAATGCTTTCGTCAATCTCCGGCGAAACATAAACCGAGGCAAAGGACGTGTGCCTGCGCTTGGCGGAGTCGAATGGCGAGATGCGCACCAACCGGTGGACGCCGCTCTCGCCGGCCAATTGCCCAAAAGCGTACTCGCCGAGAATGGTAAAGGTAGCGGATTTGATGCCTGCTTCTTCGCCGTCCTGGTAGTCGTTGATCTCTGTCTTGAAGCCCTGCTGCTCGGCCCAGCGCAGATACATCCGCATCAGCATCTCGGCCCAGTCCTGGCTTTCGGTGCCGCCGGCCCCTGGATGTACGGTAACGATTGCGTTGAGCGCATCGGCCTCGCCGGAAAGCATGGTACGGGCTTCCAGATCGTCGGCAAATACGGCCAGCGCCTTGATGTCGCGTTCCAGGTCGGCCAGCACGTCTTCTCCCTCGCGGGCCAGCTCAAAATAGGCCTCGATGTCGCCGGCTCGACGCACCAGTTCCTCATCGTCGGAGACGAGGTTTTCCAGGCGCTTCTTGTCGCGCATGATGGGCTTGGTGGCGTTGGGATTGGACCAGAGAGCCGGATCGGCCAGCCTGGTTTCTATCTCTGCGAGTTCCCTGCGAAGGCGAGCGGGGTCAAAGATACTCCCGCAGGTCGCGGACTTGATCGCGGACGGGAGCGTAAGCGAATTCGAGATCGTTTAACGACACGTTTTTATGACCTGACTTTGATTTGAACTTTGAGGCGACGACTAGCCCGTAAGGCCCAGACAATCATCCCCAAAGCAAGTATGGCACAGAGCCAGCCAAAAACGTCGCCGTGTGCGGTATAGAAGGTCACGTCGTCGCGGAAGCCATAAGCGGCCGGTAGCGCATCGGTCTGGTGGCGGGGAATGCTCTGCCGCACCCGGCCGTAGGGGTCGATTGCGGCCGTAACGCCGTTGTTGGTGTCGCGCAGAATCCAGCGGCGGTTTTCGATCGCTCTCATCCGCACCATGTTCAAATGCTGCCAGGGTGCGCTGGTGTCGCCATACCAGCCATCGTCACTGATGTTAACCAGCACCTCGGCGCCTAACTGCGAAAACTCCCGAACCTCGTCCCCGAAAACGGACTCATAGCAGATAAAAACCCCATAGCGGTGGCCACTCAACCGGAAGACCTTGCGATCTTCGCCGCGCGAAGTTTCCCCAACCCGGGCAGTGAGCGAATGTGCAAAGAAAATCAAATGCTTGAAAGGGACATACTCGCCGAAGGGAACCAGATGAATCTTGTCGTACCGGCCCACGGGTGCTCCATCCGCGCTAAAGACCAGCGCCGAGTTGTAGCCGCGATAGGCCTCGTCGGCCTGCGAGTACTCCACCCCCACCCCGCCCACTACTAAAGGCGCCTGTGACGAGAGCGCAATCTGCTTCATGGCCTGCTGAAAGTGGAGATCGGTTTGAAAGAACGGCGCGGGAGACTCGGGCCACACCACCAGGTCGGGATGCGTTAGATAAGGCGGGCAGAGGATTTCACCTCTCGGAGCGCCCGTTTCAGGAATTCCGGCGATATAGGTCTTGCACTGTTCGCCTGCCAATCGCTTGAATTCGGCAATGTGACGGTCCCACTCAGGCCCTAACCAGTTATTAGCAGCGGATACGTCGAGATTGGGCTGCACCAGCACGGCGGTAGCAGTGACCTGGGGCCGGGGCGAAACCATAAAGACGCCCGCCGTACCAGCCACGGCCAGAACCATACCTGCAATTGACCCTATTCGACGTTCTTTGCGCTGTTCCAGAACCAACCCTGCCGTTAGCAACGCATTCACGGCAACCAACGTGAAACTGATGCCGTATACCCCGGTCCAAGGCGCCAGTTGGTTTACCAGCGCATTGTCTACCTGCGAGTAACCCAGCAGATCCCAGGGAACGGAGGTAATGCGGGATGCGGCCAGTTCCATGCCCGTCCAAAGAAAAGGCGCAGCCGTCAGCGCCAGGCGCGCGCTGCCTGAAGCCTGCCGAATCAGCACAAAGCTCAAGCCGAAAAGCCCGAAGTAGAGCCCTAGCACCAGGCTAAATCCAACCAGCAGAAGCGCCGAGATAACTGGCGGCAACCCACCGTGCAACAGCATGGTGTCGTAAATCCAGTAGCAGTTGCCTGCGTACCAGAGAATGCCGCAGATGTAGCTCAAAAGAAAGGCACGACGCCGCAGCAATGGCTGGCCAGCCCTCGCCAGCAATAACAGAGCGCTCAGTAGTGGAAGCAGTGCGAACCATGCAAAGACGGTCCGCCAGGCGGGAAGCGGGCCAGCTAGTGGAAAAGGCAACTCAAGCAGACCGGATGAAAGCACCGCGCCAACCCACAATTTCCATGTTTTTCGCTGCATACAGGGTCGAGTTTATAGCATTCCGGGCGCAGGAAATCGTGAAGAACGCAGCGTTTGTGTTCGGTAAGGCGCCTGCGGCCGGAGCCGACGCCTCAGGCAGAGCATAAAAGACTTTCAACTCCAACAAACCTGAAGGCGTGAGCAGCTTGAAACAAGCTACAATATTGGTATGCTTTTGGCCATCTTTGCAATGCGGCTGCTCGTAGCCATGTTCTTTATCGGCCTCGCCGGCTCCACAGTAGTCGTCATCATCAGCTTTGTTGAGGACGCAAAAGAGCTTTTTGGGCAAGACGAGAAATGATTTGTCCAAGCTCCCGCCAGCGGTGCCCCGCATTTCCGTTGACTCGACGTCGATTCGGACATACACTCAGCGAAGGGCGGGCGGCGATACGCGCTCCCTGGACTCCAGAAAGCCGGCCGTCTCGCCGACACCTTCGTGATGGCATCTAATCGAACGAGCGTAGCCCCTCCTTCAGACCGCGTACGCCTCATTGTGGCATCCTCCGTGATGCTCACCTTCATCTCCTTTTGGCGTGCGGCGGCCATTGTTCTCAACGACCTGGGTTCTTCGGCTTTCTATGCCGGGGGTATAGCTGAGCAGGCCATAGGAGCCTCGGCTCCCTGGTTCATCCTCGGCATCATGCTATTCAGCTTTGCGGTACGCGCTGTTTATGTCGAGAGCTGTTCGATGTTCACCCGCGGCGGCGTCTACCGCGTGGTCAAGGAGGCCTTGGGAGGCACCTTCGCCAAACTGAGCGTTTCGGCGCTTATGTTCGATTACATCCTTACAGGCCCTATCTCCGGCGTCTCCGCTGGCCAATACATTACAGGCTTGATGAACGAACTGTTGGTGGTGGCAAACAATAGCCACTGGCTGCCACCAGCTCTGATGGACGCCCGGAACAATCCTTTTCAGTTCGACATGAACCACACTGCGGCGGTCTTTGCGGCTGCGGTCACCATCTACTACTGGTGGCAGAACATCAAGGGCATTGAGGAGTCCAGCGGAAAGGCCCTGCGCGTTATGCAGATAACCACTGTGATGGTGGTTATTCTGTTGCTTTGGGGAAGCTATTCGGTGTTCATGCAAGATGCTCACCTGCCTCCATCGCCCATACCGTCCCACCTCAAGTTCAGCAACGATGCACTAGGCTTTCTAAAGGGCACCCGACTGGTGCCTTTGTTTGGCCTGTTCGGCATTCTCATGGCCTTTGGTCACTCTATTCTTGCCATGAGCGGCGAGGAGAGCCTGGCCCAGGTAAACCGCGAGATCGAACACCCCAAGCTCAAAAATCTGAAGCGCGCGGCAGTTGTTATTGCCATCTATAGTCTCATCTTTACCGGCGGCGCCACACTGCTGGCTTCCATGCTGATTCCCACCGGACCGCGGATACATATCTACCAGGACAACCTGATCGCCGGTCTCGCCATGTACATGGTGGGGCCCATGTTCTTGCGCATTGCCTTCCGCATCTTTGTGGTGTTGGTCGGCTTCCTCATTCTCTCCGGCGCCATCAACACTTCCATCATCGGCTCCACCGGCGTGCTGATGCGCGTGGCCGAGGACGGCGTACTCGCCGACTGGTTTCGCAAACCCCACCCCAAGTACGGCACCAGCCACCGCATCGTCAACATGGTCTTCGTACTCCAGATGTTCACCATTTTCGCGACTAGGGGCAACGTGATCACCCTGGGCGAGGCGTATGCATTCGGCGTCATCTGGTCTTTCACCTTCAACAGCCTGGCCATGCTGGTGCTGCGGTTGAAGTATAACGGTGAGCGCGGCTGGAAAGTTCCACCCAACCTGCGCATCGGAAACGTCGAGATACCCATTGGCCTGCTCTCGGTCTTTTTGGTGTTGCTCACAACCGCAGTCGTGAACCTTTTCACCAAGTCGGTCGCCACCGTCAGCGGTGTCATATTTGCGGCTGCATTCTTCATCATCTTCAGCATCTCTGAGCGAAGAAACCTTAAGAAGCACGCACTAACTGCCCGGCAGATGAAAGATCACTTTCAACTCGAGCACCAGGACCAAATCAGTCGCGAATCCACTGCCATTCGCCCTGGGGGCGTGATGGTAACCATGCGCGATGCAGCCAACCCATTTGCGCTGAAGTGGACCCTTTCCCACACCAGGACAGAAGATCAGGACGTTGTGGTTCTCAGCGTCCGCATGATGGGCGTCGGCGGTCCTGAATATCTCAGCGCCGAGGACCAGAGTTTCAGCGAACATGAACAGATGGTCTTCACCAAGGCGATCTCCGTCGCCGAGAGCTTTGGCAAAACCGTTTCACTGCTCCTGGTTCCTGCCGGAGATGTTTTTGCTGCGCTGGTGCAGGCAGCAAACTCGCTGGAGATCGACACAGTAGTCTCCGGAGTCTCCAATACCATGACCGCTGAAGACCAAGCCTTTCACATGGGGCAAGCATGGGAGGCGCTACCAGAACCCAAGCGGCAGTTCAACTTCTACGTCATTGATCCAAGTGGTGAAGCTAAGGCGTTTTATATCGGCCCACACGCGCCCAAACTTAGCCCCGACGACGTGCAGTTGGTGCACCGCTTGTGGGTGAATATGCGCCGCGATCCCTCCGTACAGGATCTTCACCATAGCGACATCATCACTTATGCCCTCACCCGGCTTGCTGGTCAGTATGCCCGCGAAAAACAGGAGATACTGCGTGACCTACGCAATTATCGCGCCGTTGAGTCTCCGATAAGGCTGCGCTTGGGCAGCCAAGACATTGTCGGCATAGCTTCCGCACCACCTGTTCCCGAACAACTGCCCGGCGCGCCCAAAGCGAATGGGTAACTCTGCGCTTCCAGCATTCTTCTAGCGAACTCACTGCCTCATGCCACATCCAGCCCCCACACCCTTGCATATCTTTTTGTCAGCGCCTAACTTGTCTCCATTGTATGTTTCAAGATTGGGCGCGGAATTCATTTTTTTGTTTGTAAAATAGCCTATAGTTGCGTATTGTTATTTGTGAATGAGTGGTTGTTTCGTGTGCTTACTTTCGCTTTCGCACAGTGAAACTTTTTCACTTATTAGTACGTAACAGGAGGAACTGTGGGAGTTTCAGAAATACTGGCTCAAATCGATCGTGAGATTGCACAATTGCAGAGTGCGCGTGCAGTGCTGGTCGGCGGATCTGTTGCAGCGCCTAAGAAGGTTGTGGCTACCCCCGCCGCCAAGAAAACCAGCAAGAAGAAAAAGAGAAATCTTACGCCCGAAGGTCGGAAGCGTATTGCTGAGGCTGTCAAAAGGCGCTGGGCTGAGCAGAAAAAAGCGGCCTCAAAGTAACTGGCGTCATAAACAAGTTAAGGGCTGGCGTTAAACCCAGCCCAATTTATATTTGTGGCTGGTAGGTAAGCGGTGTCGACCTAAATAGATTCTCCCGGCTCGCATCGCACAACCTCAATGCTGCCATCGACTAATTCCGCCAGTTCCTCCGGTGTTCCCCGCAACGGTGGAAATGTCCCAAAGTGCAGCGGAAGAATCATTCTAGGCTTCAGGAGCCTGGCTGCCTGAGCGGCTTCTTTTGGCCCCATGGTGAAATGACCTCCGATGGGAAGCATCGCCACCTCGGGATGGTATATTTCGCGAATCAGTTTCATATCACCAAAAACAGCAGTATCACCTGCGTGATAGAGTATGGGCCCATCGGCGATGGTCAATATAAAGCCTGTGGCGACTCCCACATAATGAGTTCCATGCTCATCTTGAGCTCCTGACGAGTGTTTTGCATCGACCATGGTAGCCGCCACATCATCCAGTTGCACAGTACCTCCGAGATTCATTCCGATCGTGTGGGCCGCTCCCTTGCCTTCGAGGTAGGCTGCCAGTTCGTAAATCGCTACGACAGTGGAACCGTGTCCGGTAGCCACCGGCACTGCATCGGAGATATGGTCGCCGTGACCGTGAGTCAGCAGGATGTAATGTATCTTCGCAGGCAGAACATAATCTATCGGATATTTCGGATTGTGTGCAATGAATGGATCGATAAGGATATTAGTGCCCTTGGCGGTCTCAACCAGCACCGTGGCATGACCCAGCCAAGTTATGCGTGTTCCCTTCAACAAAGTCATGCGACCTCCCATGGTAGTCGATCCGCGCCAGCCCTCTATCGCGTAATAATGGCTTCCTGAATGCTGTCCTTGGCCAGAAACTGCGTGTGTCCGGACCATGAGGCAAACAGACGTTCGATGTTCCGGTTGGTAAATGCGCGCAGGAGGGGAAACTGTTCGGTCCGCTGCTCTTCGACATCGTCTCCTGTGGTCAGGTGATAGCGGCAATGAACCGCCTCTTCCCCCAGCACGCGGGTATGAAAAAAAGCCAACAATTGCCCGCCGGGATTCATCGCACTGTATAGATGGTCGACCAAGGGCGCCACCAGCGGTTCAGGTAGATAATCCAGCGCTGTCCATAGCAGCACCGCATCAAAGGTTCGCCCGGAGAACTTGAAGGACATATTCAGAAAGCCTTCAATATTCCATACTGGATTTCCTTCCTCGTCGATTCCCGTCTGCCAATTTTCGGTACATGCGTCGTGAACTGGATCAGTGAGGAATACGCTATGACCCAATCCCGTGAGGTAATTGATATTAGTGGGCGATGTATAGCCAGAGTCGATAACACGGAGCCCCGGCTCAGCTTGAAGACGCTTGCGCAACGCCGACCAGCCACCGGAGTGACGCGGCACTCTAGGCCCCATAAACCCCGGTACTGCAACGGCCGGGCCTCGATCCTGTCTCTTGTCAAACCAACGGCTTGGCAACCTGATACCCCTTCGCGGTCGAACAAACGACTGCATTGCTGAGCGGTCATTCGTCTTTCTAGAAGATGCCGCCGGATTTTGGAGCATTCGCCCCATCTGGCCCCTTGGTAACTGACTGTGTCAGGTCAACCTTGCCGCGAAAAATAGCGTTGTCCTCTACTGCCAGGCGCAGTGCACGGATATCACCTTCCATAACACAACCAGAACGTAGTTCCACACGTCCGCTGGCAACCACGTTACCCTGTACCTGACCAAGGATCAGCACATCCTTGGCGGAGAGGTCGGCTGCAACATTTGCATTCGGACCAATGGTCAATCGGTTCTCCGACAGGCTAACGGTACCCTCCACTCGACCGTCCACAATCAAGTCCTCGCTACCCTTCACTTCGCCGCGAATCACAACCGTCTTGCCGATGCGCGCGGGAGAATTTTCCATTGACATGGTTTCGTTCCTTCCGTGGCCCTCACGAAGGCCCTGCTCGAACTATACGCAACCCGGCCATAAGGCTTCAATGAGGAAACCCACAATGAACCTCCGCGTCTAATAAATCATGCATTCAAACGATATGGCGCCGATAGACAATGCCCGCTAGACTGAACTACGTGCGCAACCTTCTGCCTCTCCTTTTCCTGTTGACGTCAGCAGCCACAAGCCCTGGCCAGCCCGCCGCTTCATCTGCGCCTGCCTTTACGCCGGCTGACGCACACTCGCTGGTCGCGCGGACGCTTGCCAATGAGCTGAGAGCTGCCCAGGACACCAGCCATCTCATGCGCTACCGCCTGCGCAAATCCACCCCCCGTCTGGTCTCGGCCAAGGAGATTCTCGAAACCAGGGATGGTGCCGTAGCTCGTCTGCTCTCCATCGCCGACAAACCGCTTTCCCCGGACCTCGAGCAGAAAGAAGAGGAGCGCCTGAACGGGCTACTCAGGGATCCTAGCCGTCAGCACCACCGTAAGCAAAGCCAGGACGAGGATATTGGGCGCGCCCTAAAAGTGATCCGCGTCTTGCCCACCGCATTCCTCTATCATTTTGCCGGCACCATAGACGTGCCCGGCGATAAAGTAGAAAAATTCAGTTTCAAGCCCAACCCGGCATTTGAGCCCCCAGACCTGGAGACACAGATTCTCGGCTCCATGGCTGGCGAACTCTGGATCGACGCTACCCAGGGGCGCGTGGTGCGCCTGGAGGGCCATCTGACCCATGACGTGAACTTCGGCTGGGGCATTCTGGGCCGTCTCAACAAGGGTGGTTGGATCGTGATTGACCAGGCGGATGTGGGCGGGCACCAGTGGCGTACCGTACGTTTCCAGATGGTAATGAGCGGCCGGGTACTCTTCAAGAACAAGAGCTTCGACACCGTGGAAGAACAGACCCAGTATGCACCGCTTCCGTCGGGATTGGACTACAAACAAGCCATTGAGATGCTGCGTACCAGCCCGGGTATCGCGGAGCGTGCCAGCCGCTAAAACATACATACACCGAAACAACAAAGCGGCCCCATCCTGACGGGTAGGGCCGCTTTGTGTTGCTAACCAGCTAAATTAGCTGATCTTGGCGAAAATAACTACAAGCGTGAACAGCGTGAGAGACTCGATGAAGGCCAGACCGAGAACCAGAAAGAGCATGATTCCCGCTCGGGTTCCGGGGTTGCGGGCCAGGGCCTCTGTGGCCGAGGCGACTGCCCTGCCCTGCCCCATGCCGCACATACCGGCGGCCAGTCCCATGCCGATACCGGCGCCGATGGGCGCCATGTTGATAACGGCCGAGCCGCTATCCGCGAAGGCCGGAATGGCGAAGCACAATGCCGCCAGGGCCATAAATACATATTGAAGTTTACGCATAGTTCTCCAGCTTCTCTGAAATTGACCGTCAGTGGGTGGTTGAGGCTCACCGTGCCGGCATTCTCTGAATGTCTTAGTTTCTTTTGCCCTATTGCAAAATCTATGCTCCCTGCTGGCCGCGTTGACTTTGCTTTCGAGCTTCGGGAGACTTTCTTTCAGAAAATGCGTTTGGCCCCCTCACACTTGCGGCCTTCCGTTGATCTGGAGCGGAAGCGCTCTCCAGCGGAATCTTTATCCTCGTCATGGACGAGGTTCAATTCATCTGAAACCTAGTGCTCGTGCGATACCGCCTCGGAGAGATAAATCATCGCCAGCAGCATAAACACATAAGCCTGGATCAGCGAAACTGCAAAGTGGAGCCCTAGAAAGATAGCCGGAATTGCCAGCGGAACCAACGAAAAGAAGACCAGAGTAACCAGATCGCTAGCCAGCATGTTGGCGTATAGACGTATAGTGAGCGACATCATGCGCGCAAGATGCGAAACAATCTCGATAGGGAACATGAGAGGTGCCAACCACCAAAGCGGACCCGCGAAATGCTTGACATATCCGACTGCACCCTGCTCACGGATGCCGTGGAAGTTGTAGTAGAGGAAGGTCAGCACCGCAATGCCCAGCGGGACCACCGGCTGGCTGGTGGGCGTTATGATTCCCGGAATCAACCCCAGTACATTGTTCAACAGGACAAAGAGCAGGATGCAGGTCACAAAAGACTGGAAGCGCACATGCCCGTGACCGATGATCTGGTCTCCCTGGCCGCCGGTAAATTCGTGAATCATCTCGGCAATCTGCTGTGCGGGGTTGGGCTTCTCCACAGCCAGTGTCAGCCGCACAATCGCGAAAAATGCAATCAAGCCGCAGACCACCAAGAGTTCCAACGCGAAGGTGTCGTTGATAGGGGCGGCCGGATGGGCGGGATGAATACCCATGGCCTGCAAAAGCGCGGCCAATGCCCCGCCGAAGATGTGATTCAATAAGCGCGTAAAGGCAAAAGTTTCCGACATCGTGACTTGAGTCTTTCTGTTTCCTGTCCTGATTGCGCCAAGAGAACCTAATGGGCTCTCAATCTCTGAGCAAGCGCAACGCCTCCCAAGCTATGGCTAGAACCGCCAGCCCCAAACCGCAAAGAAGTGCTATGACCGAACCATGGAAACATTTTAGGCTAACATAGATCGCCCCCGCAAAGACGGTGAGCCTGAGCACAAAGAAAAGCACCACTACAGGTGCGCTCACCGGTGTTTTCTGCTTGTCGAGCTTGGCGTTGATCAGCCGGATTAGCCGCTGCCACTCCAGGATGCTGGCGGCGGAAATCGCGGTTCCCACTGCCAGCATGGCCGCATTGCGCCAGCCGGAAGCAATCAGCAGCACCGCTGCAGGAATCAGTCCCAGAATCAGAGTGTTGCGGATGGCACGCTTGAGGATGGCTTGGAGAGCCGCATCGGTAAGGCCGGCGATAGGTTGGGTTTCTTCTGTCATGGCTAAAGTTCCGAACTTCCCTTTCCGGTCCCACTTCCGCTTTTGGCCTCGTCCGTGGGGTCGTAACTGGAATCCCGCACGGCATTCATCACCAACCGGATTACATACACCAGTCCGGAGATACCGCCAAAAACAATTCCGGCAATGCCTATCCACTTTGTGTGTAGCAGGCTATCCAACCATATCCCCGCCAGCCAGCCGATAAAAGCTGATGAGGGCAGAAGAATCGCAATCTGCATCAACTTTTCAGCATGCACCAGAGCATCGACCCCGGTCGCAACCTTGGAACGTGGTTTCGAGTCCGGAATGGGGTTGTTGAATGGCATGGAGGCTCCAGTTCAGCATACAGCGTCTAGCGCTTAACGGGTATACTTCCCTTTTGGGCATATACCCGCGAAACGGAAGGAAACAGCGTGTTCGACTCGGAATTTGAGCGCGGTCTCTTCGAGCTGCGCAAGACCAAATTGGAAGAAATCGAGAAGCTCGGCCAGGCGGCCTATCCCAACCAGTTCCCGGCCTCACATACCCTGTCCGCAATTCGCGCACAGTGGGGCGAAACACAGGCTGAAGATTTGGAAGCCAAGCGCGTCACCTTGGCCGTCGCCGGACGCATCATGGCCATACGCGCCCAGGGCAAGGCCGGTTTTGCGACGCTCCAACAAAGTGGGGAGCGCTTGCAGATTTACGTCCGCCTGGACGCTGTGGGCGAGCAGGGCTTTGCTCTCTACAAGCTGCTTGATCTGGGCGATCACATTGGCGTCACCGGTTATCTTTTCCGCACCCGCACCGGAGAGCTGACCATACACGTAGAGCGGCTCACCTTCCTCTCCAAGGCCATGCTGGCGTTGCCGGAGAAGTTTCACGGACTTGCCGATGTCGAGCTGCGTTACCGCCAGCGCTATGTGGACCTGTTCACCAACCTTGCCAGCCGCGAAGTCTTTGTCAAGCGGGCCAAAACGCTGAAGGCGTTGCGCCAGTTCTTCGACGAGCGCGGCTATTTGGAAGTTGAGACGCCGATGATGCAGCAGGTTGCCGGCGGCGCTGCGGCACGGCCGTTTAAAACGCATCACAACGCGCTCGACCAGGATCTCTATCTGCGTATCGCGCCTGAACTGTATCTGAAGCGGTTAGTGGTTGGGGGGCTTGACCGCGTCTACGAGATCAATCGCAACTTCCGCAACGAGGGCGTCAGCACCCAGCACAATCCCGAGTTCACTATGCTGGAGTTCTATCAGGCGTATGCGAACTATCTTGACCTGATGCAGATCACCGAGGAGATGATCGAGTTTGTGGCACGCGAGGTCAACGGAACGACAATCACGAACTTCAATGGCGTCGAGATTGATCTTGGCAAGTGGACACGGCTCCGCATGCGCGAAGCCATCCGCGAGTTTTGGCCGGAGGAAGCCGGCGCCAAGCCAGCGATGACCGCATTCGAGTCAGCAGAAGTGCTCCAAGTGCGTCTCCATGCCGCCATGAGTTCGCTGGAAAAAGCGGCTGGCGAGACAACGCGCCTCAGCCCGGAGCGCATCGCGGAGTTAAAAACCATCTACGGCGCGATCACCGCGGTCTACTATGACTCGATGAAAGGCGCACCTGTGGGCAAGCTGGTCTACAACCTTTTTGAGGCGGTGGTGGAGCCCTTCCTGATTCAGCCCACCATCATCTACGACTACCCGGTAGAAGTTTCGCCGCTCTCCAAGGCCAAGCCGGACGATCCGGCGCATGTCGAGCGCTTTGAGTTCTTCTGCGGCGGCTTTGAGCTAGGCAACGCCTTCAGTGAGTTGAACGACCCGGTGGAGCAGCATAAGCGATTTGCCCAACAGCTTGCCGAGCGCGACCGCGGCGACGATGAAGCCCACCAGATGGACGAGGACTATGTGCGTGCGCTGGCCTACGGGCTGCCGCCTACCGGCGGAGAGGGCATGGGTATTGACCGTTTGGTGATGCTGCTCACCGGTTCCACATCCATCCGCGACGTGATTCTCTTTCCGCTGATGAGAAACAAAGATCAGGGATCAGGGGGCACGGAACAGGAAGCGGAAGGCTGACTCCGCCGACAATGCTAGCGCCGCTTGCCTAAAGCTAGGAGCTCGATTTGAACATCCTTTTTGTTGGTGACATCTTCGGAAGCGCGGGACGCAGAATCGTGCGTGAACATATCGGACATGTGCGCGAAGCAAACGCCGTCGATCTGGTCATCATCAACGCCGAAAACGCCGCCGGCGGCTTTGGCGTAACACCGCAAATCGCCGATGAGCTCTTCGACATGGGCGCCGATGTACTGACCACCGGCAACCATGTCTGGGACAAGCGCGACCTGATCGACTATCTGAACTCGGTTCCAGCCGATAGCCATGAACGCCCCCGCCGCGTGCTGCGCCCATTCAACCTGCAACCAGGCCTTCCCGGCTACGGCGTCTATGAAGGGACCACAGAGAGCGGCGTGGACTACGCCGCGATCGACTTGCAGGGCTGCGTCTTCATGAACACCACCAACGATCCCTTCCACGCTATCAGTGGCCTACTGGCAAACATCAAGGCCAAGATCGTTGTGGTGGATTTTCATGCCGAGGCCACCAGTGAGAAGGTCGCCATGGGTTGGCACCTCGATGGCCGCGTAACCGCCGTGCTGGGCACTCACACCCATATTCCCACCGCCGACCAGCGCGTGCTGCCGGGCGGAACCGCCTACCAGACCGATGTGGGTATGAGCGGCCCTTATGACAGCGTGATCGGCGTCGAAAAGGATCTGGTGCTGCACAAGTTTCTGACTGGAATGCCTGGCAAATTTGAAGCTGCCAAGGGCAATCCAAAAATGTGCGCCACGCTGGTAACCTGCGATCCTCTCACTGGGCGCGCCACCGCCATTCAGCGCATCATGCTGGGCGAGTAGAATTTCACAGCTAATTTCTACGGGATGACCTTACCACTCATATCGACGTGTGCCGGCGTCATGACCTTCGCCTTGATCAGTAGAGCCGGTGCATGCGTGGCCTTCAGCAGTTTTCCCTTGCGGTTGAAGGTCATAGTCCACTCCATAGGGCGGGGATGCGCCGTCGTATCCGTAAATCTGATGATGGCTCCGCCACGAATCGGAATCTGGAGAATTGCCGGCATGGCCGCGGGGAAATTCTCTCCTTGGCTGTAGTCCGCTACCTGCGCCACCTGGGGATGCGCGCCCGCCAACGCCGCATAGCAGAGGGCGGTCCCGAGCCAGTCTGGCGCTCCATCCAGGTGCTCTTCTGCCCGGATGTGGTTGAAAGCTGAGATTGTCAGGGCATTGATAGGAGCGGGGGAGAAGAGCGAGTAACCGCGGCGTAGAATGGGAATAATACGCACCCTACCATCGCCTCCTCGCGGTATGGAAGCCGAAAATACACTCACATCCCCAGCCCCGTTGTTGCGCGTAAACCTGAGGAGGACGTGGTTTGGCAGCGACGGGCATACCAACTGCTGGTAACTCCACTTCCCTTCGTTGAACTCAAGGTTACTGAAACTAACCCGCTCGCGAATCGAAGCCTCTCCGTCCGCTTCCACATCGCGATCCTGCTGGGTCATCTGGCTGGGGGCCCGTAGCTCAATAGAATTCTCGTGCCGTGAGGCCTTGCTGTCAGGAGGAAATGGCATCGGCGGCGGCGTCTCATGCACCATCTTGACCCTGAAGTGGGACGAGGAGATATCTTCCCCGGTTTGTGCAGCCAGAGGTAGGCAAATCGCGGCAACTGATGCCGCTACCAGTAGAACGGGGAAGATTCGTCGCGATTCCATACTGCGGATAGACTACCATCCTTGCGCCAGCGGTACTCTTCAGCCGAACAACAAAGAAGGGCAGCCCGGTAAAGGCTGCCCTTGGTGTCCCAGGAGCGGGAGTTAATTACGGACCCTCAATAGGGTCCGACCATTGAACTGGTCAGCCGATCAACGCGCCTTGCGATGACCTGCTGCCGGTTTGTGTGCCGCGGCAGCTGCCTTTTTGGGCTGGACAAATCCATCACGAAGCACAATTTCAGCCGTCTGCGCCATGGTGGCCGTAGCCGGCATCTGCCTGAAGGTATCGTAGGTTCCGTCCAATTCGATTGCTGGCTGCAGGCCAAAATCGGCGCCGATGGCCGGAATCTCCTTGCAAGGTACTGGGGCCTTCAGATTGACGATGAAATCGGGAACTTTAGCAGTCTTCGCGTCCTGTGTCACTGCCATTTTGATCACCGAAGCAGAAGGCTCGATTTCGATCTTCTTTAGACGCTTGGTGTCGTCAGTAAAGAGAGTTCCAAGCTTGTCGGTGTCGTCCTTGACGCCATTAGCCATGATGAAGTCCTGCATTTGCTTCATATCGGAGCCCGACGCGGGAACATCGCCGCACGCCACAGGCGCCTTCAAATTGATGACAAAATCGGTATGCTTGGTCTCCCTAGCTGTTTTGCCTTCCTCAAAAACAACTACCTTTAGTTGAGAAGAGTAAACGGCAAGCACTGTTCCCGGAACAGGCGTTAGCTTGTCCTTCAGGAGCGCCCACAGCTTAGCCGCGTCGTCTGGAGTGCCAGCGGCCAAAATAAACTCCTTGTCACCAAGATTCAATGAAGTCAGGTCTGGAGTTTCAACTACCACTTTGTGAGCAATCTCTGCTGGCGTTGCTGCAGCCGAGATCACAAAAGTCCCCGGAGGGAACAAAGTTGCCGCAGCCTGGGTCTTGATGGCATCCAGACCTTTCAGGTCACCATGGTATTTCTTGTACCAATACTCGAGTTTGCTCTCGATCTGCGGCCTGATGGGGATGGCATAGTTCCATGCGCGGGCATAGAACCAGCACGCCTGCACCAAATCCTTGGCATCCGGCTTGGTATACGCTTCCGCCAGTTGCAGCGTATCCCACAGTCCCGGCCCAGGCCATACCGTGGTCTGTTCCGGCGAATACAGCATCAACTCCGTGCGGTACTCGGAAATGGCCGCTTTGTAGTCTTTCTTCCCAATAGCATCATCCAGCGCAATCGCAGAATGATAAATGGGATACGTACCTTCTGTCAGCTTTTTCCAGTCTTCCGCAGAGGTGTCAGCCGGCTTGGGTAGGGAAAGCCCCTTCTGGGCAAGCGCTGCTGCATCGGCGCAAGTCTGAGCGTCCTGGGACTTGGCGCATTGGTTCTTCTTGATGAAAACCGAGATAAAGATGCCCTTGGTGCTATTGGGGTCTACCTGCAGCAGGCTGGTGGCCGCACTGAGCGTCTGATCAGCATCGCCTTCGCTCTGGTAGGTATCGATCAACATGCCGAGGACTGCCTTCTTGACCACGCTCTGAGGATAATTCTTGAGAAAACTCTCCAAGGCCTCTGCCTTTGCCTTGGGGTTGCTCTGGGTTGATGCCATTTGATAGGCATTGAACTCGGCCGGATCCTTGATGGTGATCGAATCCTGGGCTCGCATCGTAGGCGCGTAAATGAGACCAATGCACGCCAGAGCCATGACAGACGCTAACACAAACTTCTTCATTCAGTACTCCTGGGAATTGCCGAAATGGAGGTCGATATCTAAACACTCGCTCGCGGAAGTTGCAACCGTTCTAGTAGGCGGCTGTATTTCGTGGTGTCGAATAAACGATACCACGGCTCCCAATGCGATGTTGGATGGATTATAGAAAGCCCCGCTCATCAATGACAAGCAAAGTTGTACTGGAAATGCATATTGCCCGTTACAAACTGTATTTAACGCCCCCCCCTGCGGCGCTCCAGAACAACAGGCAAGCTGGATAACCCGCATAAGGCTTGCATCCCGAACAGAAACAGAGCCTGCCGGGAACCGCCATGCAGTTCCACTGGATTTCTCGACCGTCTCAGAAACCGTGCCGTGCCTCCCAGACAGGAAGACCTTATCTCGCGCCTTGATGAGGCCGGATAAAGGCCTACTGGAGCAACCGCACCAGTTCGGCCTGCTCCGCCAGAAATGCGTCGTGTCCGTGGGCGCTGGTCATCTCCCGGTAGTCGGCCTGAACGCCTGCCGCCCGGATGGTATAGGCGAAGTCGCGCACCGCATGTGGCGGAAACAGCCAATCCGAGCTGATGCCCACAAAGCTCAGTCGTGCCCGGATGCGGCTGTAAACCTCTGTCGCCGAACCACTTCCGTGAAGCGGATCCCAGGTGTCCATGGTCCGCAGAATGGCTAGGTAGGAGTTGGCGTCAAAACGGTCCATAAAGCGCTCGCCCTGATGGTCCAGATAGCCTGCAATATCGAAGCGCCCACCGATCAGCCCACCGCCATGCTCCTGCAATCCCCAGGGATCTTCGCCATTGCGGTTGGGATTGCGTCCATACCGCTCGTCAAAGAGCTCCGCCGATTTATAGCTGATCATGCCGATTTGCCGGGCCAGCGCCAGCCCCCTCTGCGGTGTCCGCTGGGGCGGATAATACCCATCTGCCCATTCCGGATCGTTTTGGATGGCTTGCCTTTGCAGATGGTTAAGCGCCAGCCCCATGGCCGAAAGTGGCGTTACAGCAATAATTGCAGCCCTCTCCACCCGCTCCGGATCGTGAAGGGTCCACTCAAGAGCCTGCATACCCCCGATAGAGCCACCCAATACCAGCCGCAGCCGCCTGATTCCCAACGAGTCAAGCAGCCGAGCCTGAGCCCGCACATTGTCGCGAATTGAAACCAGCGGAAAATCAGGGCCATAAATCTTGCCTGTTTCAGGATCAACTGAGCCGGGCCCCGTGGATCCATAACAGGAACCCAGCATATTGATGCAGATTACAAAGTCTTCGTCCAGTCGCAACACCGCTCCTGGGGCAAAAATCTCTGGCCACCATGAGCCCACCAGCGCCGAGCCGGTTAGCGCGTGACAAACCAGCACGGCGTTGTCGCGCGCCGCATTCAGCCGGCCATATACCGCATAGTGCAGCGTACAGCCGGCCAGCGTCCCGCCAGACTCCAGCAGCAGAGGCTCGTCCAGCACATAGTCGCCCTCATACGTGGGCGTCAGAATCGATGTTGCGGGCGGCGAGATGCCAGTTCCGGCTCGTGCTTCAGTCATATTCTTCATTGTGCCGCAAGACACCCCGTCTTTGTCCTGCCGGCAAACGTATGTCCGTTGGCAGCTTCGATGGCCTGGTCCAGATCAACCAGAATATCGCGGATATCCTCGATGCCGATCGAGAGCCGGACCAACTCCGGCGTCGTCCCGGTTGAGGCCTGCTCCTCTAATGAAAGCTGCTGATGCGTGGTTGAGGCCGGATGGATGACCAGGGACTTGGCATCGCCGATGTTGGCCAGCAGAGAAAAGAGCTTCAGCGAGTTGATCAGCTTCTTACCCGCCTCGTAGCCGCTCCCCTCGGAGCCAGCTTTGATGCCGAAGGTAACCAGTCCGCCTCGGCCATTAGGCAAATACTTCTGCGCCCTCGCATAGTAAGGGCTGGACTCCAGTCCCGGATAATTGACCCACTCTACGCCCGGATGCATCTCAAGATGCTTTGCCACGGCCAGCGCGTTCTCTGAGTGCCGCTCAAGCCTCAGATGCAGCGTCTCAATGCCCTGCAACAGCAGAAAAGCATTAAAAGGCGAAAGCGCCGCGCCGGTATCTCTCAGTCCCTGCACACGCGCCTTCAAAATAAATGCCAGCGGCCCAAAAGCTTCTGTGTACGAGAGCCCGTGGTACGAGGGGTCCGGCTCTGTGAAGTTCTTGAAGCGCCCCGATGCCGCCCAGTCAAACTTGCCTGCGTCCACAATCACGCCACCGATGGTAGTGCCGTGACCGCCCAGAAACTTAGTAGCGGAATTGATTACGATGTCCGCGCCCCACTCAATGGGCCGCACCAGCGCCGCCGAGGCCGCTGTATTGTCGATGACCAGCGGCAGCTTGTGCCCGAGGGCAATGGCGGCCAACTGCTCAATGTCGGCTACGTCCAGCTTGGGATTGCCCAGCGTCTCGGTGTAGATGGCCCTCGTCTTGTCGTTGATAAGCCTTCGCAACCCGTCAAAATCGTCTGCGTCAACAAATTTTACCTTGATGCCCAATCGCTCGAAGGTGTAGCGCAACAGAGTATAAGTGCCACCATAGAGCGAGGTCGTCGAGATAATCTCTTCCCCCGCCGAAGCCAGCGTGGTCAGCGCCAAGGTTTCGGCCGCCATGCCCGAGGCCGTGGCCAGTCCAGCCGCTCCGCCTTCCAGCGCCGCCACCCGCTTTTCCAGCACGTCGGTGGTGGGGTTCATGATGCGGGTATAAATATTGCCGAACTCTTGCAATCCAAACAGCCGCCCGGCATGATCAGCATTCTGGAAGACATAAGAAGCAGTCTGATAGATGGGTACGGCGCACGCACCAGTTGCGGGGTCGGGCGATTGGCCTGCATGGACGGCAAGGGTAGCAAACTGGCGCTTCTCTTCTGACATTCTGGCTCCTTCGAGTTACTGTGTTTGGCTTGGGCGTGCGGCTCAGTCCGGAAAGCAAGCCGCCCCAAAAACCACGGCCCGAATCCTTGTGAGGACCCGGGCCGCCTGACTTCATGATCGGTTGCGCTTAGCGCATTCGCCGCTCAAGAGCCACGCGGAGGGGTCCGCAGCCCATGCACATACACATGGCCATGACCGCTAACGCGAAGATGCTCAAGTTCGGCATTGAAGAGAGTATCTACGCAAGCCGGGATACGTGTCAAATGCTGTTTCAGCTATAAACGGAGGAAAGCCTACTCTTCCGCCTTCCATACATAAGCTCCCGGCTGGGCCAGGCCGATGTGTGCCAGAACCCGGCAAACAAACTGCCGGGCCATCTCCGTCGAGTCTTGAGGCTTGTTATAGAACACCGGTATGCACGGGAATATCACAGCACCAGCCTCGGCGGCCAGCGTCATGTTACGCAGATGAATGCGGTTGAAAGGCGTCTCGCGCACGCAAAGGATAAGCGGCCGCCGCTCCTTCAGCGTCACGTCCGCCGCGCGCGCGATCAACGAGTTGGCAAGGCCATTGGCGATTGCCGCCAGCGTGCCCATGGAACAAGGCATCACAATCATTCCGCTTGAAGGATAGCTGCCGCTGGCGATGGCAGCGCCAATATCCGCATCGGAGAGTTGCACCATCTTCACCGGAGCCACGCCGAGCAGCTTTTCGAACAATCCGTTGCGGCCGGAGATGCCCAGTTCCTCCGCCAGCACGCGCAGCGAGTTTTCCGAAGCCACAAAGTGGACACGGGCCACGCGCTCGTCGGCCTCCAACGCACGCAGCAGTTCCCTGCCGAAGATTGCGCCAGATGCGCCGGTCAGTGCGACGGTGAGATTCATTTCGTGCGGATATCCGTTGTCGGAGGTAGTATAGGCACAGAAAAAGAGATACGACTTACAGTGCTATTTTCAGCGGATTTGCTGATCTTTCCAGATATATCGAGTGCAACTACCTTTATGCCGCCTCCTCCGCCCCCTTCTGTTTTTGACGTTACAGTCACAGCTACGTCGAATTTCACTTCCTGCATCCTATTCCTTTGATCGTCAGGCCCGTCCCATGTCGGACTGATCACGCCATTACCGGAAAGTCTGGAATCATACTTTCCCTTCGCCGACGCAATACCAGCCATAATCTGTATCAGTGAATTGCAAATGAACTCTTCAAGCTCCATCCGGACCTCCTAAAAGTCATTTAACTTTAACGTCGGCACCAACGTACAAACTCGCGTGACGCCGAACCGCCCGCGCCGTAGGTGCAATGTTTATTAGCCCCGCGCTTCAGCGTGGGGTGGGTGGCATGCAAAACCGAATTGAGTCCCGTAGGGACGACGCCCGCAGACTCATCCAAACACATACCGCTCATCGTACTCAATTCCGCAACTGCGCAAGAGCACCACAAACTCATCCTCAAAACTCCGTTTGCGGTGATGCTCCATCTGATTTTGAATGTACCCTTTCACGGCCTCGACCTGCGAAGAACTGACGCTAAACGCACCGTATCCTTCCTGCCAGACAAATTCACGCCCCATCCATCGCGAAGAACTCCTCTTGAGCTTCTGAACCGCATGAGCAAGGGTGGTATCCGCCGGCAAAGCAAATAACAGATGAACGTGATTCGCCGTTCCACCCGCAGCCGCGAGCGAGAAACCCTCGCCACGCGCAATGCCGCCGAGATAGGCATAGAGTTCTTCCGTACGTGCGGCAGGAATCATCGGACGGCGATCCTTGGTGCTGAAAACGCAATGGATGAAATTGTTCGCGTATGTGTGAGGCATTGGCACCGTCCCTACGGGACTCCCGGTCTACAATCGCAATTCCGTTCCCCACGCTGAAGCGCGGGGCTAATAAACATTGCGCCTACGGCGCGGGTGAACGCAACAGTCAGATCTTCGAAAATAAACATTTCGCCGAGCCATAACAGTGGATAGAGGCACAAACAGCTCAGAGCTAGCAGCTAGAAGCTGTCTTCACTCCCCCAGCACCCGCTTGAAGATCGCGTCCACATTACCCAACTGTCGTGTATAGTCGAATGTCTGCGCCAACTTATCTTGAGTTAGCAGCTTGGTAATCGCCGCATCTTTTGCCACTTCGTCGCGGAAGACCAAGTCTTCTTTCCACGAACGCATGGCATGGGACTGAACCAGACGATAGGCGTCCTCGCGCATCATTCCGGCCTCGGCCAGGTCCAGTAGCAACTGGCCGCTGAAGATCAGCCCGCCGGTGCTTTCAAGGTTCTTCTTCATCCGCTCCGGATTGACCAGAAGCCGGTCGATCAGGTCAGTGGTCTTGGCCAGCAGGTAATCCACCAGAATCGTCGAGTCGGGAAAGATGACCCGCTCAACAGAGGAATGGGAGATGTCCCGCTCGTGCCAGAGCGCGATGTCTTCAAACGCAGCCTGGGCGTTACCGCGCAGTACGCGCGCCAGTCCGCTGATCTGCTCGCTGGTAATCGGGTTCTTCTTATGAGGCATGGCTGAGGAGCCTTTTTGCTTTTCGCTGAAGTACTCCTGCGCCTCGCGCACCTCGGTCCGCTGCAGGTGGCGCACCTCCACGGCAATTTTGTCGAGCGTGCTGCCGATGATTGCTAACGTGGAGATATACGCCGCATGACGGTCGCGCTGAATGACCTGCGTGGCCACCGCCGCCGGTTTCAGCGCCAGCCGCGCGCAGATGCGCTCCTCATGCTCCGGCTTCAAATGGCCAAAGGTGCCTACTGCGCCTGAAAGCTTGCCCACGCGCATGTCCTCTGCCGCTGCGTCAAAGCGGGCCAGGTTGCGCTCCATCTCGGCGTACCAGTTCAGCAGTTTGAGGCCGAAGGTGGTCGGCTCCGCATGAATGCCGTGCGTGCGGCCAATGGTGGGCGTGTGCTTAAACTCCAGGGCGCGCCGCTTCAGCACCGCCAGAAACGCCACCAACCCCGAGCGAATGATCCCTGAGGCCTCCGCAACCTGGAGTGCCTGCGCCGTGTCCACCACGTCGTTCGAGGTCAGCCCGTAGTGCAGCCAGCGGGACTCGCCGTCCAGGCCTTGTGCTTTCAGGCTCTCAGCCACAGCGGTGGTAAAGGCGATCACGTCGTGCTTTACTTCGGCCTCAATCTCGGCGACGCGCGCTGCAGAAACGCTTGCCTTGGTGGCAATGGCCTCCGCAGCCGCAGCGGGAATTACCCCATCCTCGGCCAGCACTGTACTTGCCGCCGACTCTACCTTGAGCCAGCAACTGTATTTGCTCTCTTCGGTCCAGATGCGGCCCATCGCCGCGCGGGTATAACGGTCAATCAAGGCAGATCTCCTTGCCGGCGCCGCATTCCGCGGCCCTTGCCATCTCTATGATTGTACGAGGGGAAGCGTCTTCAGCCGCGCTGAATTCCAAATCGCTCTTGCAGTTCGTCCAACAGCAGGCCCTCCCCCGGCTTATAGGGCTGGAACCACTCCCCGTCGATCACCAGTTGTGGAACCGCCCGCTTGCCTACGCGGCGCAGCAACTCAGCCGCGGCAGACGGATCGAGATCCACGTTGATCTCTGTGTATTCAATGCCGTGGGAGTCGAGAAAACGCTTGGCCGCACGGCAGTCCGGACACCAGTGCGTACCATAGACCTGCACTTTCATGCGCACATTGTACGACTACAGCGCTGCTACCATCAGTGACAATGACTGCCGACGAAATCAAATCGCTGCTTCATTTGGAACCGCATCCGGTCGAGGGCGGCTTCTACCGCCGTACTTACGCCTCCACGGGCTCAATTACCCTGTCGCGCGGCGCGCGTCCTCTTGGCACGGCGATCTACTACCTGCTGGAGCCGGGAATCTTTTCCGAGATGCACATCCTGCAGTCCGATGAGCTCTTTCACTTCTATCTCGGCGACCCGGTTGAGATGCTCCAACTGCGCCCCGATGGCAGTTCCGCTGTCTTTACCCTGGGGCAGGATTTGCAGGCCGGCCAGCACGTCCAACTCACCGTTTCCGCCGGTGTCTGGCAGGGAACGCGGCTGGTGGAGGGCGGCAAGGTAGCCCTGCTCGGCTGCACGGTCACCCCTGGCTTCGACTTTGTAGATTATCGCAGCGGAAGTTATGCGGAATTGGCGGCCAAATGGCCCTCAGAAGCGGCGCGCATAAATAGTTTGACCAGGAAATAGCCATCCTTCACCTCTGCCTGCGCCACTTTGGCAAGAATTCCACGAATCAAATTGGATACCGGATTTCGCCCTGTCAATGTGTCGACTTGTGCTAGACTAGACCTAGTCAGACCTGAGGATAAAACGATGCAGACTGTCAACATTTATGAAGCCAAAACTCAACTCTCAAAGCTCGTTGATCTAGCATCTTCCGGCACTGACGTGGTGATTGCGCGCGCCGGCAAACCGGTTGCACGCTTGACCGCACTCAGGCAGGAAAAACGACCTTACCGCCTTGGACTGCTGGAAGGAAAGGGCTGGATAGCAGACGATTTTGATGGCCCGCTGCCGGACGAGATTCTCGCACAATTTGAGGGGCGCTAATGCGGCTTCTTTTGGATACGCATATCTTCTACTGGTCGTTTTATGAGCGAGGGCAGCTCTCACAAAAGGCCCAGCAAATCATCGCCGAGGCCGAGGCAATCTTTGTCTCCTCAGCTTCACTCTGGGAGATTGCGATCAAGGCACATCTGGGGAAAATCAAGGCTGATCCGCAAGAACTTCTCGACCAGATTGAACTGAGCGGATTTCAGGAGTTGCCCATCTTTTCGAGGCACGCTATACGAGTGGCTGAACTTCCCCTCTATCACACCGATCCGTTCGACCGACTGCTCATCGCTCAAGCCATCAGCGAACCACTGCATCTGCTCACCGCCGATGCGCAACTAAAGCAATATAGCGAGTTGGTCATTCAGGTCTAAATCCGCCGCAGAATTCAAGAAAACACTTCGGACCGCCCCTCACAGCACCCGCGCCAGCCACTTGCCCGTATGCGAGAGCAGATTCCCAGCAATCTCCTCCGGCGTACCTTCCGCAACAATCTTCCCGCCGCCTTCGCCGCCCTCCGGCCCCATATCGATCACCCAATCCGCGCTCTTGATCACGTCCAAATTGTGCTCGATCACAATCAGGGAGCCGCCTCCGTCCAGCAGCTTGCGGAAGGCTGTCAGCAGCTTGGATACATCGTCAAAGTGCAATCCGGTGGTTGGCTCGTCCAGAATATAGAGCACGCGGCTGGCCTGCGAGGGCTTAGCGTTTGCATTGGCCGCACGCACCTGCGACAAATGCGCCGCCAGCTTAACGCGCTGCGCCTCACCGCCTGAGAGCGTAGTGGCAGACTGGCCCAGACGCAAATAGCCCAGCCCAATCTCGTCCAGCACGGCCAGTTTCTCCAGCAGCCTGGTTTGCCCGGCAAAAAAACGCAGCGCCTCCTTCACCGTCATCTGCAGCACGTCGTGGATGTTCTTGCCCTTGTACTCCACCTGTAGCACTTTTGCCTGATAGCGCGTGCCGTTGCAGTCCTCGCAAGGCAACTCCACGTCGGCCAGGAACTGCATCTCGACAGTAACGGTGCCGTCGCCCTCGCAAGTGTTGCAACGTCCGCCCGGCACGTTGAAGGAAAAATGTCCGGGCGTGAGCGAAAGCCGCTTGGCCTCTGGCTGCGAGGCAAACAGCTCACGAACCAGGTCGAAGCCCTTGATGTAGGTGATGGGGTTCGAGCGCGGAGTGCGCCCAATCGGCGTCTGGTCAACCAGCACCACGTCGTTCAGACGCTCCACGCCTGTCAAGGAGGTGAAAACTCCAGAGGGGTCAGCTCCGTCACTCTGCCCCAGCGCCCGCGCCACGGCCCGGTAAACCACTTGATGCACAAGCGTGGACTTGCCCGACCCGGAAACGCCGGTAATTGCTACTAGCAATCCCATGGGAATCTCCACGTCCAGCCCATGCAGATTGTTGGCCCGCGCCCCGCGGAGCACCAGCCGCTCCCGCCCCGGCTCGCGCCGCCGCGCCGGTACCGGGATCGAAATCTTTCCTGAAAGATAGCGCCCGGTCAGCGAGTTCGGATTGGCCTCGATCTCCGCCAGAACCCCTTCGGCCAGCAGCTTGCCGCCAAACTCTCCCGCTCCCGGCCCCAAGTCCAACAAGTGATCGGCCGCACGCAAAATGTCGGCGTCGTGCTCCACCACCAGGATGGTGTTTCCCAGGTCGCGCAGTTCTTCAAGAATATGAATGAGCCGCGCCGTGTCACGCGTATGCAAGCCGATGGAAGGCTCGTCGAGCACATAGAGCGCGCCCACCAGGCGCGAACCCAGTGAAGTGGCCAGTTGAATCCGTTGCGCCTCGCCGCCAGAGAGTGTCGAGGCCAGCCGGTCCAGAGTCAGGTACTCCAGCCCCACCGCATCTAAAAAGCTCAGCCTCTGCCGTATCTCGTCCAGAATCTGCCCGGCAATTTCCTCCTGCATCGACGAGAGCTTCAACGCCCCAAAAAACTCCTTGGCCTGGGCAATCGTCAGCGCCGCCGCCTGGCAAATATTCTTCCTGTTGACGCGCACACTACGCGCCTCGGCCCGCAGCCGCTGCCCGCGGCAATCCGGGCACTCTGCGTAACCGCGATACTTGCTCAGCATCACGCGCACATGCAGCTTGTACTTCTTCTTTTCCATCTGGGCAAAGAATCCGAACACACCGGCGAAGCTTCCCTTACCCCGCAGCACCGTCTCCCGCACCGCCTCCGGCAGCTCGCGCCAGGGAACGTCCAACGGCACGCCCAGCTCCGCGGCCTGCTTGCGCAGTTCGCTGTACCAGGGCCGGTACTTGGGCCGGTTCCACGGGTCGATAGCGCCATCGGCCAAACTTAGTCCTTTGTCGGGAATCACCAGATTGAGGTCAAAATCCACCGTATTACCAAAACCCTGGCAGCGCTGACAAGCGCCGAACGGATTGTTGAAGCTAAACAGCCTCGGCTCCGGCTCTTTACCCGGCTTGTGGCAGCTTTTGCACTCAAACTCGCCTGAAAAGCGGTGCCGTTTCCGCTCCGCCGCTTCTTCCCGCGGGGTCGGAGTTCCCGCTGATAGGTCTTTGTCCGTTGGACGGGGGGCCTCTTCAAATACCACTTGGCCGGCTTCGCGATAGGCTGTCTCCGCCGCGTCCACAATGCGCGAGCGATTCTCAGTACTCACCACGATTCTGTCTAAAAGCACAAACACCGGCAGTGTAAAGTCAAGTTCCAGCAGCGACTCCGGCGTCGAAAATTCAACGATCGTGCCGCGCTGGTAGAGCCGGTTGAAGCCGCTGGCGCGCAGGTCGGCAAGACGTGCCTTCAGGGTCTCTGTGTGCGTCGAGTCGCCGCCGTTCACCACCGGTTTAGCCTTTACGCCGACTTTCGCCGGCCGTCCGACGGCCTTCACGGGTTTCGTTGCAGCTTTTACAGCCGCCTCTGTCTCCGGCATTGCGCTAGCCACTGGAAACAGAACATTCAGTCGCGTCCCTTCGCCCAGAGCCAGAATCGCTTCTGCCACCTCGTCAATCGAGTCACGCTTCACAAGCCCGTCGCAGAAGATGCAGTGTACTGTTCCGCAGCGCGCATATAAAAGCCGCATGTAGTCGTAGATTTCCGTCGCAGTGGCCACAGTCGAGCGCGGATTGCGGGTCGTGTTCTTCTGCTTGATGGCGATGGCCGGGGCAAGCCCGTCGATCAGGTCCACGTCCGGCTTTTCAATCCGCTCGAGAAACTGCCGCGCGTAGGCCGAGAGCGACTCCACATAGCGCCGCTGCCCCTCGGCATAGATGGTGTCAAAGGCCAGCGAGCTCTTGCCCGAACCCGACACGCCGCTGACCACCGTCAGCTTGCCATGCGGAATCTCGCAGGAGATGTTCTTCAGGTTGTGAGTCCGCGCGCCGCGGATGATGATGGCATCATTCAAAGGGAAGGCACCGGGAAGAATTTAGGCTATCCGCTTCCCTTTACCCATAGTGAGCATAAGGACGCAGCTAACCATTTTTCATTATAGGACGCGGCGGGGCATTGCACATATGCATAATTTGTGCATCGTGAGACTGCTTTTCATGTCATTAGAATAAATAATGCATAAATCGCATCCTGCAAGCGTTTCATTGACTGCTATCCGTAATTTCACATCTTCATTTAAATAACTATTAGGGGTATTTACTTGACGCCACCAGATACAACAGGTTGTGGTTTGATCAAGA
>VFSW01000891.1_pt1 | contig 44157 bp, 40 predicted proteins | sample 5358111 | NCBI WGS metagenome assembly VFSW01 (sample SAMN11554181, study PRJNA540505) | mine drainage metagenome | isolation source: sediment from site ElyBrook_90M | place: USA: Ely Copper Mine, Vershire, VT | collected 2017
GAGCTCTTCCTTCAGCGCATTCATCAGCGCCGCATTCTTCGTCGCCGCTGAAGTCGCAGCCGGAACATAAGCAGGCAGGACTCCAGCCGCAGGCGCAGCCGCTGCCGCGCCCGGTGCTGCCACCGCGCCCGCAGGCTTGCGCAGCAGGAAAGCTGCCGCAGCCGCCAGCACCAGCGCCAGTCCGCCCAGAATCCACCACTTGTACTTCGACAGCGGGTCTGGCGTGTTGATCGGTTCGCCGATGCCGCCGCCCGGTTGTCCACTCGCCGGACTTGCCTGGCCTCCGCTATCGCCCTGCTGGCCCGCGGCCTGTTGTCCGCGCGGCATGCTGCCCGTGCCGCTCACCGTAAACTCCAGCGCCGCGCCCGGCGTCAGATTCCGCGCCACAAAGGTCTGCACGCCCGGATCCTCCTGCACCTGCTGGAACGCCGAACCCGCGCCCGCCGCGAAGGTCATGCTCTTCGGTAGCAGCACGCCCACATTCTGCGTCGGCAGCGAGGGCTTGGGGTGGAAGGTAAACTTCCCATCGCTATACGGCAGCGTGTACTCAAGTTGGAAGAGCGTGTCCTTCTCGCCCTCATCCGGCTGAATCGGGAAGTTGAACGCGTACTGGTCCTTCGGACCCGCCGGGTCCAGCTTCACGCTCGTCGGCAAACCCGTCGGCCGCTGCGCCGCAGTCCCTACAATCGTCGCCCCCGCGGGCAGCGAAATCAAAAAGGTCTTCGGGCTCCACTCCGTCTTCGGCGGCGAACTCGTGTTGTGCACAAAGTACCGCTCCGTCACGTGCAGCCCACCGTTGTCGGTCTCCAGCTCAATCACGTCCGCCTCAATGGAAACGCCGTCCACCTTCGCCGCCACGTCATACACCGGAATGTCGCCCGGCCCGCCGCCCTGCGGCGCCGCGATAAAGTATCCCGCGCCCTGGTGCGTCACGCGAATCAGATACGGCCCGCTGCCCGGTTCGTTCAGCGTGTAGCGGCCATGCGCATCGGTCGTCGCCTGCGCTACCTCGGCCATTCCCGCCTGCACATCCACCAGCGCCACCTTGTCGCCCGCCGCAGGCTTGCCCGTCGTCTTGTTCGTCACCGTGCCGGTCACGCTTGCGGCCTGCGCCAACGCTCCGCCAAGGCACACACTCATCGCCACCGCATACAGAACTTGCTTGATCGCTTTCATCTTGTTCGTGGATTCCTTGTCTTGTTGAAAACCTTCGTCGGCGTCACGCCTGCTGCAGGTGCTCAATCTCGGCCAGCAACTGCGCCGTCTCGTCTTCCAGCAGCGCCCTCTGCGTCACAAAATCTTCTTCCGGATACTTGCCCGCGCGGTGCTCAAAGTTCAGATCGCGAAGGTTCTCGTAGAGCTGTTCCTTGCGCTCCAGCAGATAATCCAGCCGCGTCTTCTCGCGCTGGCTCGCAAACGCATTCTCCGGCCAGAAGGTGTAGATGCCCAGCGCCAGCGCCAGCATCGCCCCTGCAATCACGCCCTGCAGTTCCGTCATCGCTTACACTCCTCCGTCCGCGCCCGCTCCGGTCTCGCGGCGAATCTTCTCGCGCAGCGCCACCATCTCCGGCGTCACCGCCTGCGCCGATGCTGCAGCCCTGCCCAATGACCAGTGCCGCACCAGCAGAATTGTTCCCAGCAGCGCCGCGGCAAACACCGCAAACGGCGCAACCCATGCCACCAGGCTGAAGCCCTTCGTCGGCGGAGCAGCCAGCGCTGTCACGCCATACTTTGCCGCAAAGCTCCCCAGAATCTGATCGTCCGTCGCGCCCGAGGCGATCGCCGCGCTCAACTCGTTGCGCTCCCGTCCAGACTCCGTGCAGCCCACATGGTTGCACTCACCCAGCAGTTGCGCGCAGCCGCACGTGCACATCAGCCGGTGGCTCAGGTTGTTAAATCGTGCGCTGTCGCTCGCCGCGCCTGCCCAGAAGCAAACCGCCACAGCCAGCAGAAGCGCCTGTGCCGCCTTTACCCAGATGAGTCCACTCATTCGCCTCCGCATCAGTCGCCACCTCGCACCGCCGCCTCGGCGGCAGAGGGTTGCGCCGCCGCTACCCGCAGCGTCACAGTCGCCGGCGCCAGACTCGGCACAAGCGCCACAAACGTCCCAAAGACGATAAAGATCACGCCCGCCCAGATCCAGCCCACCAGCGGATTCAAAAATGCCTTGATGATGGGATTACCCGTATCCGGGTTCGTGCCCTCGTACACCACATACAGGTCCCAACTCAGCACGGAATGAATGGCCACCATCGTCTGCGGCTGCTGGCTCGCCAGATACACTCGCTTCTCCGGCGACATCTGGAATTGCTTCTTGCCGCCTTCGTAAACGTCCAGCAGCGCGTATTCGGAGTTGTAATTCAGGTTCGAGTCCTGCGTGAAGCCCACGCACTTGAGCGTGTAAGGACCCACGGACATCGTGCTGTTCAGCGTCAATTCGCTCTCGCTGCTGCGGTTGAAGGCCGCACCCGCCAGCCCCACCACCACAATCACCACGCCGATGTGGATCAGATAGCCGCCGTATCGCCGCGTATTCCGCCGGATCAGCAGATACATCGCCGAAAACAGATTCCGCCGCGTCTGCTTGCGAATCACGTTCGCCCCGCGCAGAAACTCCGACAGGATCGCAGTGAACACCCCTGCGGACAAGGCAAACGCGACCAGCGCGTAGAAGTTGCCCGTATCGAAACTGCCGTCATGCCAGGGCCGCACTCCTGCTACCAGGCACACAATCAGCGTGCCCCAAAGCGCAATCGACGGAATCACAAAGTTCCGTCGAACCGCCCGCAGCGAGGTTGACCGCCACGGCAGCAGCGGTCCCACGCCGGTCAGGAACAGCAGGAACAGCCCGATCGGAACCGCCACGCGGTTATAGAACGGCGCGCCCACCGTTACCTTTGTGCCCTGCACATACTCCGAGAGAATGGGGAACAGCGTGCCCCACAGAATCACAAAGCAGGCCGCCAGCAGCACCAGGTTGTTAAAGAGAAAGCTCGACTCGCGGCTGACAAGCGACTCCAGGCGCTGCTCGCTCTGCAAGTGACTCCGCTGCAGCACGTAGGTGAAAATGCACACTGCCAGCACAATCACCAGGAAGGCAACAAACCAGTTGCCAATCGACGACTGCGCAAACGCATGCACCGAACTCACCAGCCCGCCGCGCGTCAGCAGCGTGCCCAGAATCGACAACAGGAAGGTGGAGAAGATGAGCCACACATTCCAGCTCTTCATCATCCCCTTGCGCTCCTGCATCATCACCGAATGCAGAAAGGCCGTGCCGGTCAGCCACGGCATGAAGCTCGCATTCTCCACCGGGTCCCAGCCCCAGTAGCCGCCCCAGCCCAGCACCGCATAGGCCCAGTGCATCCCGAGAAAGATCCCCATCGTCAGGAAGAGCCACGTCACCAGCGTCCAGACGCGCGTAATCTTGATCCACTTCTCGCCGGGATACCGCATCATCAGAGCGCCCAGTGCAAAGGCAAAGGGAACGGTGAATCCCACATACCCCAGGTACAGCATCGGCGGGTGAATCACCATCTCCGGATACTGCAGCAGGGGATTCAATCCGTTCCCGTCATCGGGAATCGCACCCCGCAACAGCGAGAATGGCGGCGCCACAAAGTTCACCAGCGTCAGGAAGAACACCTGCACGCCTGCCAGAACCGTCCCGGCATAGGCATAGAGCTTCACGTCAGTTTTATGCAGCAGCCGCAGCACAAAACCGTATGCCCCCAGCAGCCACGCCCACAGCAGCAGCGACCCCTCCTGCCCGCTCCACAGCGCAGCAAACTTATACGCTCCAGGCAGTGCCCGGTTCGAGTGCTCTGCAATGTAAGCAATGGAAAAGTCGTTGGCAAAAACCAGCCAGACCAGCGCGAATGCTGCCCCGGTCACGGCCACAAACCCTGCGATGCCCGCCCGCCGCGCCGTATCCGCCAGCCGCTCCGGTGAAATGCGGGCCGGCTGGCCTGTTGCAATCAGCCGCAGCGCAACCGCCCCGGCAAACAGGTTGTACGCGGCCAGGGCCAGCGCAATCAAAAGGACAAAACTGCCAAAGGCTGCCATCTCGTCTCCACCACGATTCTCGCACGCAGACTGGCAGCCCGTACCGCGGCGCCAGCAAGCTCATTCTTCAATAAGAATAGGGCACGTGGATGTGATTTACCTCACACCGTGGTTGGAGAGTTGGAGGTGCAGTTATCGCGCGGCCGTGTGCGCCTTGGGAGTCCTTCGCGCTGCGTCTTCCAGCAGGCGGCTGGCAACGGACAGCACCTGCTCCGACGGCGCAGTACGCGGCAGAAAACACACGCCTTCGGCCTCGTAGTCAGCGGCAGCGTCCTGCTGGTTCCCGAGCACGATTACGGGAACCAGCGGCTGCCTAGCATGCAGTTCGGCCACAAACTCGGGACCGCTGATACCCGGCATGTGCAGCCCGGAGATCACCAGCCCCAGCTTCTCGGCAAAGTCCGGTTGTTCCAGAAGGCACAAAGCCTCGGCCGCATCCGCTGCGCGTTCCACGTCTTTGAATCGCTTCCCCAGCAGCGACTTGCGTGCGATCGCCTGGAAAGGGTCGTCGTCCACAAGTAAGATTTTCAGCATGATCCCCTAAGCCCGTGCAGCCCAGCAGTGGCCGGACCAGGAATTTACGAACTAACCCCTACGATGTCGCATCGCATCCTTCGGTTGCCTTCGCACTCTCTCCGGGTTTCTCGGGGCACATCCATCACCCAAACAGGAATTCCTTCTCCCGCAACTCCTTGATGCTGTCCCGCAGTTTCGCCGCCTTCTCAAACTCAAACTTCTTCGCCGCCTCGCGCATCTCCGTCTCCAGCTTGCCGATGAATGCGTCCACCTCGGCCTGCGAGTTGAACTCCGGAATCCCGGCCGCTTCTTCCTCAGCCACATCCCCGTACTCGGCCTTCAGAATCTGCGCCAGCCCCATATCCACCGCGCTCACCACGCTCTGCGGCGTAATGCCGTGCTCTTCGTTGTATGCCCGCTGAATCGCCCGCCGCCGGTCCGTCTCGCCCATCGCCTGCCGCATCGACTCCGTCACCCGGTCCGCATACAGAATCGCCCGGCCTTTCACATGCCGCGCCGCGCGTCCCATCGTCTGGATCAGCGACCCCGTCGAACGCAGAAAGCCCTCCTTGTCCGCATCCAGAATCGCAACCAGCGACACCTCCGGCAGATCCAGCCCTTCGCGCAGCAGGTTAATCCCGATCAGCACGTCGTACTCGCCCTTGCGTAGCCCCGCCAGCAGCCGCACCCGCTCCAGCGTCTCAATCTCCGAGTGCATATACCGGCACCTCACCCCCACCTCGGAGTAGTAGCCGGCCAGGTCCTCCGCCATGCGCTTGGTCAGCGTCGTCACCAGCACCCGCTCGCCCTTCTTCGCCCGGTCGCGAATCTCCGCCAGCAGGTCGTCGATCTGCCCCTTCACCGGCCGCACTTCAACCTCCGGGTCCACCAGCCCCGTCGGCCGGATGACCTGCTCCACCACCACCCCCGCCGCCCGCGTCAGCTCATACGGCCCTGGCGTTGCCGACACATAAATCGTCTGATGGATCCGGCTCTCAAACTCCTCAAACTTCAGCGGCCGGTTGTCCATCGCCGAAGGCAGACGAAAGCCGTAGTCCACCAGATTCTGTTTGCGGCTGCGGTCGCCAAACCACATCCCGTGTACCTGCGGAATCGTCGCGTGGCTCTCGTCTACAAACAAAAGGAAGTCCCGCGGAAAGTAGTCCAGCAGAGTCGGCGGCGGCTCGCCCGGCAGCCGCCCGCTGAAGTGGCGCGAGTAGTTCTCAATCCCGTGGCAGTAACCCATCGACTTGATCATCTCCAGGTCAAACCGCGTCCGCTGGTTCACGCGCTGGGCCTCCACCATCCGCCCCTCGGCCTCCAGCTTGCCCACCCAGTCGCGCAGCTCCGTCAGAATCGACTCGATCGCCTCCGCCTTGCGCTCCGGCTGCACCACGTAGTGGCTCTTGGGATAGATCGGCAGCCGCGAATACTTCTGCTTCACCGTCCCAAACAGCGGGTCAATCTGCGCCAGCGATTCAATCTCGTCCCCGAACATCTCAATGCGGTAGGCGCTCTCGTCGTAGGTAGGGAAGACCTCGATCACGTCGCCGCGCACGCGAAACGTCCCGCGCCGGAAGTCCGTGTCGTTCCGCTCGTAGAGAATCTCCACCAGCCGCCGCGTTACATCCTTGCGGCTGATCTGCTGCCCCTTCTCCAGCAGCAGCAGCATCCCGTAGTAGGCCTCCGGCGAGCCCAGGCCATAAATACAACTGACGGAACTCACAATAATCGCGTCCCGCCGTTCAAACAAACTCCGCGTCGCCGAGAGCCGCAGCTTGTCCAGCTCCTCGTTGATCGTCGCTTCCTTCTCGATATACAGGTCGCCCGCCGGAATGTACGCCTCCGGCTGGTAGTAGTCGTAGTAGCTCACGAAGTACTCGACCGCGTTGCCCGGAAAGAACTGCTTGAACTCGTGGTAGAGCTGCGCCGCCAGCGTCTTGTTGTGCGCCAGAATCAGCGCCGGCCGGTTCGACTGCTCAATCACCTTCGCCATCGTGAAGGTTTTGCCCGACCCCGTCACGCCCAGCAGCACCTGGTGCTGCTCGCCCGCCGCCAGCCCGCTCACCAGCTCCTCAATCGCCCGCGGCTGGTCCCCGCGCGGCTTGTACTGCGTCACAAGCTGAAAGTCCATTCCGGGATTATAGCGGAAGAGAGGCGAACAGCAAGCGAAAATACAAACTGGAGATCATCTTCACATGCCATATGGTGTAAGATGCCATATAGACCGCGCGATGAAAGCTGAGTTGCTCTTCCGCCAGAGGATCGATTACGAGGATGGTTCAATTGTCGAGATGAAGTTGTGGCGGGTTCCATTCGCGGTGGAGCCCTCGACTCACGGGCTGAAGTATTCGCTGTTTTACGGCCGGGCAGGGACTCGTGAGGTGGGATACGACAATGAGCGCGGCAAAGGCGATCACCGGCACTTTCAAGGAAGCGAATCCGCGTATGTCTTCACGACCGTGGAGCGTTTGATCGAAGATTTTTGGGACGACGTGCACAAATTGCGAGGTGAATCGTGAGCAAACTTCATGTCACCGTTGGCGGAGAGATCGAAAAGGATGCGTCGCGCCGCTTCATCGATGCATGGCGCCGCGCCGAATCGGGCAAGCGGGTGCATGAGCGCCATCTGGTCTTTGAGAACTGGGACACCCTGGCCTGCGTACTCAGCGGCAAGCGCATGGAACTGCTTGGCTATGTGAAGCGCAACGAGGTGCGCAGTATCCGGGCGCTTGCGCAGGCGCTCGGCCGCGACTACCGCAACGTCCATGCAGACGTGAAGGCGTTGGAAGCGGCAGGCTTGGTGGAGAATACGCCGAAAGGCGTGCGCGCCGATTACGACGCGATTGAAACACGCATCGCGATTTAAAGGGTCGCGCCCGTCTGCGCATGCGCAGCAGGGACGTTGAAGAGGGTGCGATCAGCTATCGTTACCAGTCCTTTTCCACGGTTGTCGGATGAACTCGCGCTCCAGAATTTCTGGCAGGTCTATGTCATCCACGATGAAACGTTCATCGGCCCGTTCCAGTTGTTCGTAGCCATCGGTAAGTTTATCGAGACCCACTGTCAATTGCTGAATCTCAAAGGCGATCCTGCTAGTCTTTGCGTAGCGATCCCAATGCTCTATGATCCCCTTTTCATGCAAGTAGCTGTAAGCAGCTTCGCTGATCGCGAGGCGTTTGTGGTAGAGAAGTAATCTTTCGCCTGTAAGGATTGCTTCGACGACATATTGGCGGGCCTGTGCGGAAACCGCGGGGTCTGTAGGAGGCGCCATGTTGCTTCCGAACCCTAGTTTGTTGAGATTTCTGACGGCGCTGTATAGCCCACGCAAATTTGTTTGTACGTATTCAACGGATTCAAATTGAGTCATCAGCTGACTCATTTGAAAATTCCCGGCTGTTGTTTCGGTGGGCGCCACCGCATTTGCGTACTCTTGCCATGACTTCCATAGCCAAGCCATAGATTCTGATTTGCCTCCGCTCGAAGGATATGCACCGACCACGTGCATGTGCCCGATTCACATCACTGTAAGTGGGAAAGCCGAGATCTAAGTATTCTTTTTCGCTGCGCAGAATGTTTCTTCAATAAGAGCGAAGATTGGCACGACGAAGAGGCCAATGGTGTTCGAGGTGCCGAAGTCGCAAAAGCGGAACTCGGGGTATCCGACAATGGCTCTGACTCTGCCCGGCCAAATCGGATGTCCAAGTAGTCCCTCTGAAAACGCCCCTTACGCCGCATCCAGATGCAGCCGCTTCCCCAGCGCCCGCAGCGCCACGTCAATCCGGTCGATCTTGGTGGCGTGCTTCAGATTCGTCAGGCGGTTCACCTCCTGCCGCGTCGCGCCGATGCGCCGCGCCAGTTCCGCCGGGCGCACCTTCTGCCGCAGCATCTCATTCAGCAGCAGCACCTTTGCCGCCACGCTCGGAGCCAGTTCCACCACCGGCTGCCCGCGTCGCGGCTGGGAAGGCTGGGGTACCGGGCGCTGGTCATCAAAATAGAACTCCATCGCCGTCTCAAGCGCTTCCTTCGCCATCGCCAGTGCGTGTTCCCGGTCGTTTCCAAAGGTGTGGGCCTCGGGAAGATCAGGGAAGCTGACTGTGATGAACGCGCCGTCTTTGTGGAGATTCACAGGATACCCGCGCATCGTTACTCCTTATCCGCCAGGCCGAGCTGCTTCTTGATGTTGGCGACCAGCCCCTTCGGAAGCTCCTTCTTGCCGTGCATCGGAAGGATGGAATGGCGACCCTGATAGGACACCTTGAGGTGCGATCCCGTCTGGGTTCCGAAGTTCACGCCTTGTTTCGCCAGCCACCGCTTCAACTCGCTGCTGTTCATGCCACCCGTGTAAGCATTTTTGCTTACACGGGCATCCTTGTCAACGACGGAATGCAGTGCCTACCCCGCCTCCACCCCGTCCCGCACCATGGCAAGAACTTCGGTGCGAAAATCAGGGAGCAGGTATACTTGGAGTGTGACTACCACCGCCCTGAACCCCACTTCCACCGGCAGTCAGGCTGGCGCTTCCCCCACAGAAAAGCGCGTGTTGCTCCTCAAACCCCGCGGCTTCTGCGCCGGTGTCGTGCGTGCCATCGACATCGTCCGCATCGCCCTTGAGACCTTCGGAGCACCCATCTACGTCCGCCGCGAAATCGTCCATAACCGCTATGTTGTCAACGAGCTGGCGGAAAAGGGCGCGATCTTCGTCCATGAAATCGAAGAGGTCCCCGACGGCGCGCGTGTCATTTACTCCGCCCACGGCGTCTCGCCCGCGGTCCGCGAGTCCAGCAAGGAGCGCCACCTCAAAGTCATCGACGCCACCTGCCCCCTCGTCACCAAGGTCCACATCGAGGCCGTCAAGTTCGCCCAGCAGGGCTACTCGCTCGTCCTCATCGGCCACCGCGACCACGACGAAATCGAAGGCACCCTCGGCGAAGCGCCCAACGTCACCCAGGTCGTCTCCAACGTCGCCGACGTCGAAGCCCTCCAGGTGCCCGACCCCAACCGCGTCGCCTACCTCACGCAGACCACGCTCTCGCTCGACGAGGCCCGCGACATCATCCACGCCCTCAAGAAGAAGTTTCCCAACATCGCCGGCCCCCACTCGCAGGACATCTGCTACGCCACCGAGAACCGCCAGGTCGCCGTCCGCAACGTCGCGCACAACGCCGGTCTGGTCCTCGTCGTCGGTTCGACTAACAGTTCCAACTCCAACCGCCTCGTCGAGGTCTCGCGCAACCTTGGCACGGTGGGGTACCTGATTGATAACTACGAGGCCATCGATCCCGCTTGGCTCCAGAACATTTCGACCGTCGCCGTCACCGCCGGCGCCTCTGCCCCCGAAATTCTGGTCCAGGGCGTCATCGATTATCTGCGGCAAAATGGCTTTTCCAGCGTCGAAGAAGTTGAGGTCATGCCGGAGAATGTTCGTTTCGGCCTGCCTCCTGAGATCGTTCAGGCCATCGGCAGCGCCGACGGTGACCGTTCCGTCGCCGTGCAGTAGCTTTCCGGGCGGCGCGCATCGGCAATCCGGCTCGGTGCGCGGCCTGGCCCGGCAAAAAGAAACCTTTCCGTGCTCCAGGAATCCTGTAGAGTAGCGGGCAGGCGCGCGTTCCAGTTTCCGGCCATCTGCCGGAAAGCGCGAACCAAAACCGAGGCATCGCAAATCAGCATGAGTGCAGAGCAAGGAAAGCAAGTCGTGACATCCACCGTTCCCAGGTTCGGGCGTCTGGATGCAGACCTGGGAGATGTCGACGTTGCGCTCGAGCGCGCCCGCGAGCACCTCCTCTCCCTGCAGCATCCGGATGGCCACTGGTGCGGCGAGCTTGAAGCCGACTCCATGCTCGAGGCCGACTACATCTTCCTCCACACTCTGCTTGAGAGCGGAGACCCCGGCCGGCTCCAGCGCGCATTCACTGAGATGATGCGCTACCAGAACGAAGACGGCAGTTGGAGCATCTTTCCCGGCGGCCCCGGCAACATCTCGCTCTCCGTCAAGTGTTACGCCTCGGCCAAGCTCATGGGCCTCAGCGCGGACGAGCCGCGCCTCGCCCGGTGCCGCGCCTGGGTGCTCGCCCACGGCGGTGTCGTCGAGTGCAACACCTTCACCAAAATGTATCTCTGCGCCCTCGGCCAGTACGACTACGATGCCGTGCCCGCCATCCCACCGGAGATCGTCCTCTTTCCCAACTGGTTCTACTTCAACATCTACGAAATCTCCTCCTGGTCACGGTCGATTCTTGTCCCGCTGGCCATCATGTACGCCAAAAAGCCCTTCAAAAAAATTCCGCCCGAGCAGGGAATTGACGAGCTCTACGTGGGCGGTCGCGCAAACTCCATCCTTCGCCTTCGCCGCGATCGCAAAAAGCTCTTCTCCTGGCGCAATTTTTTCATCGTGATCGATCGCATCATGCACTGGTCCGAGGCCGTGCATCTGCGTCCTTTGCGCAAGCTCGCCATTCGGCGCGCAGAGAAGTGGATGCTCGACCGCCTCGAAATGACCGACGGCCTCGGCGCCATCTATCCGGCCATGATGAACGCCATCATCGCCCTGCGCTGCCTCGGCTACTCCGAAGACGATCCCCAGGTCATCCGCGCCCGCGACGAGTTTGAAAAGCTCGGCATCGAGCAGCCCGCCACGGAAGGCATGCCTGAGCCGACCTTCCGCATGCAGCCCTGCATGAGCCCTGTCTGGGACACCGCGCAGGCCCTCTACGCCCTTGGCGAAGCCGGCGTGCCCGCCAGCGATCCCCGCATGGTCAAAGCTGCCGACTGGCTCCTCTCCAAAGAGGTTCGCCACAAGGGCGACTGGGCCGTCAAAGTTCCCAACGTCGAGCCCGGTGGGTGGTACTTCGAGTACAACAACGAGTTCTATCCCGACACCGATGACACCGCCCAGGTTCTCATGGCCCTCAGCAAGGTCGCGAACCCCCGCGAGCGCCTGCAGATTCAAGTCGCCGAGCGCGCTATCGCCTGGGAGTTCGCCATGCAGTGCAGGAACGGCGGCTGGGGCAGCTTCGACAAAGACAACACCAAGATGATCTTCCAGTACATCCCCTTCGCGGATCACAACGCCATGCTCGATCCGCCGACCGTGGACATCACTGGACGCATGCTCGAAATGCTCGCCGCTTACGGATACAGCCGCAACGACAAGCGCGTGCAGAAGGCCATCCAGTTCATCCTCGCCGAGCAGGAGCCGGACGGCAGTTGGTTCGGCCGCTGGGGCGTTAACTACATCTACGGCACGTTCCTCGTGCTGCGCGGCCTTGAGGCCATCGGCTTCGATCCTCTTGAGCCGCAGGTGCAGCAGGCAGCCGAGTGGATCCGCATGGTGCAGAACCCCGACGGCGGATGGGGCGAGACCTGCGGCAGCTACGACGATCCCAATCTGCGCGGCACAGGCGTCAGCACGCCCTCGCAAACCGCATGGGCGCTGCTCGCCCTGCTTGCCGCCGGCGACGACCGCTCTGACTCCATCGCCAAGGGCATCCGCTGGCTGCTCTCCCACCAGCGCCCCGACGGCAACTGGGATGAGTCCATGGGCGCCGGGCCAACGCGCCAGAACATCATCACGGGAACTGGCTTCCCCCGTGTCTTTTATTTGTCCTACGACATGTACCGGCTCTACTTCCCGCTGCTGGCGCTCACCACGTACAAGAAGGCCATGGAGCGCGCCGCTTAGAAGCGCGCCCCGGGGAAAGAACCAACAGAAACCGGCCTCCGAGCCTCCAAACCTCGGGCCGCTCAAAACCTGTCAAGTCCCGGAGCGCGGCGAAGCTCCGGCTGGCACCACGTAACCCTTGTGATTCCAGCCGCTTAAGGGGACAAAAAATCTTCGCCGCGTTTTGCATGCGAATTCCGCGATTCAGCTAACCTAGATATAGGTGCAAATCGCGCCGGAGGATTGCTCACACTATGGCTGTTCCAATCTCACAGATGTGGACGGTGGCCACCTACGTCCTCAAGAAGCGCTTCAGCGGCAACAACCGTTACCCGCTGGTGCTCATGCTTGAGCCGCTCTTCCGCTGCAACCTGGCCTGCGCCGGCTGCGGCAAAGTGCAGTATCCACCCCACGTCCTCAAGCGCATGCTCACGCCCGAGGAGTGCTTCAAGGCGGTCGAAGAGTGCGGCGCGCCCATGGTCTCCATCCCCGGCGGCGAGCCCCTGCTGCACCCGCAGATCGTCGAGATCGTCAACGGCCTCATCGCCCGCAGAAAGTACATCTACCTCTGCACCAACGCGCTCGAGCTCAAGCGCCGCCTGCATGAGTTCACGCCGTCCAAGTACCTCACCTTCTCCGTCCACCTCGACGGCGACCGCGATCACCACGACTTCTCCGTCTGCCGCGAAGGCGGCTACGACCTTGCGGTCGAAGGCATCAAGGAAGCGGTCAAGCGGGGCTTCCGCGTCACCACCAACGCCACCTTCTTCGATGGCACCGACCCCAACAACGTCCGCGGCTTCTTTGATGATGTGATGGCAATGGGCGTCGAGGGCATCGTGCTCTCGCCCGGCTACAGTTACGAGATGGCGCCCGATCAGAACCGCTTCCTCGGCCGCGCACGTGTGCGTCGCCTCTTCCGCGCCATCCTCTCCAACCGCAAGCCGACATGGAAGTTCAACATGTCGCCGCTCTTCCTCGAATTCCTCATGGGCGACCGTAAATACGAGTGCACGCCCTGGGGCTCGCCCGCCTACAACATCTTCGGCTGGCAGCGCCCCTGCTACCTTCTCCAGGACGGCTACGCAGACAGCTTCAAGGAGTTGCTCGAAACCACAAAGTGGGAAGAGTATGGCGTCGCCAGCGGCAATCCCAAGTGCGCCAACTGCATGGTCAGTTGTGGCTATGAGCCCTCTGCGGTGATGGATGGCTTCGGCTCGCTCTCCGGCGTCTGGGCCATGATCCGCGGCACCTTCAGTCTCTACAAAGATCAGCACGCACTCAACCTGCTCAGCGAGCCCGCGCCCCACGGTCCGTCCACGCTGATCCAGATCAAGCAGCCGGACCGCGAAATGGCCGAGCTCTAGTTGGATAACAGGGCAAGGCATCTGTAGCGTTGCAACGACGCAGACCGGAACAGGGCACGACTTCAGTCGTGCCGCAACATCCGCAAAGCGAAGCAAAGGGGCTTAAGCCCCTGAAGGAACAACATGACCGCAGAAGTCGCGAAATACACCATCGAACAGGTCGAAACCCTTGAGCTCGCCCCCGGCAGCAAGCATGAGAACCTCGAAGGCTGGATCCCCGATCTTGCCGGCGAAAACGATCTCAAGGATGCGCTCGAAAAAGCCTTCGACTACCGCGGGGATGTGACCATTACCCTCAAGTCCGGTGAGAAGATCGAAGCTTTCATCTTCAACCGCCACACCGGCGCCACGCTAGCCGACTCCTGGGTCCAGTACTTCGCGCCCAACCTCGACTCGAAGCAGAAAGTCTTTTACAACCAGATCGCCCGCCTCGAATTCACTGGCAAGGATCGCGCCGCAGGCAAGCACTGGGAGGACTGGGTCAAGGCCTACAACGAACGCAGGGCAGCCGGGGAAAAGAACATTGCCCTTCACCCGGACGCTCTGGACTAGGCGGGAAGTCCCCCCCTCCAATATTTTTCATTTCCACAGTTTCATTGCATGGTTTTGGGCAGACAAACTCGGCCGAATCAGGTCCCATATCCCAGTTGAAGATGGGGCCTTCTTGCAGGAGCGAATCATCCAGAGGGGAGAGGATGCGTCCACCTCGCTCGGTGCAATCCGCCAACTCACGTTCCATCACCCAAAACGATTTAGAATAAAGTCTAGAGAATCTGTTCGTTATGCGTATTTTTCTCACCGGCGGCACTGGATTTGTCGGTCATCACGTCGCCCGGGCTCTCGCCGACCAGGGTGCCGAACTCCGCTTGCTCGTCCGCCGCAGCAGCAATCTCCAGCACCTCGAAGGCATTCCCGGTGACACCGTCGTCGGCGATCTCGCCCGCCCCGAGAGCTACGCGCCTGCGCTGCAGGGCTGTGACGCCGTCGTCCACGTCGCCGCCGACTACCGCCTCTGGATTCGCGACTCCGACTCCATGTTCCGCGTCAACGTCGACGGTACCCGCGACCTGCTTCGCCTCGCCCGCGAGGCCCGCGTCCCGCGCGTCGTCTACACCTCGTCCGTTGCCACCATGCACTTCCGCACGGACGGCATCGTCATCAATGAAGACACGCCCGTCTCGCTCGACGACATGGTCGGCCACTATAAGCGCTCCAAGTTCCTCGCCGAGCAGCAGGCCATCGCCGCCGCCCAGGATGGCCAGCAGGTCATCATCCTCAATCCCACCACGCCCATCGGCGCCTGGGACGCAAAGCCCACACCCACCGGCCGCATCTTCGTCGACTTCCTCAATCGCAAATTCCCGGCCTACATGGAAACCGGTCTCAACCTCGTCGATGTGACGGAAGTTGCCCGCGCCCACGTCGCCGCGCTTGCCCTCGGCACGCCCGGCCGCCGCTACATCCTCGGCGGAGAGAACCTCACCCTCAAGCAGATCCTCGACAAGATGTCGGCCATCACCGGCATCCCGTCGCCCACGGTCAAGATCCCTTTCACCGTGGCCCTCACCTACGCCTTCTTCGAGGAGTGGATCACCGGCCACATACGCGGCCACGAACCCCGCGCCACGCTCGAAGAAGTCCGCATGGGCCGCAAGAAGATGTTTGCCTCCTCCGCGCGCGCCCAGCAGGAACTCGGCTTCCGCATTGTGCCCGTCTACCCCGCCATGCGTGCTGCCATAGAATGGTTCCGCGCCAACGGCTACGCGCCCGCCGAGTCGGTCCCTGCCTCTGCATGACCCGCACCGCAATCATCGCCGCCATGCCCGGTGAGCTCAAGCCGCTCGTCCAGGGCTGGAAACACGAGCGCCGCGACGGCGTGGATCTCTGGGCACATCGCGACGATAATCTCTACGTTGCCGCTTGCGCCGGCACGGGCCAGGCCGCTGCATCGCGCGCCTTTGCCGCCGTCGAACAGGACGCTCCCATCGACCTCGTCTTTTCCGTTGGCTGGGCCGGCGCTCTCACCACGCAATGCGCCGCAGGCCAAGCCTTTAACATCGGCGGCGTCATCGATACCCGCAGCGGCGAGCGCTTCCAATGCGACGCCGGGGCAGGGGAGCACTGGCTCGTCACCAGCCCCATCATCGCCGGTCCGCAAGAAAAGCGTCGTCTCGCCTCCGCCTATAAAGCCGACTTGGTCGATATGGAGGCCGCCGCCATCGCGCGCCTCGCTGCCATGCGCGGCATCCCGTTTTACGCCATCAAAGGCGTCAGCGACGCTCTCGACGCGCGCCTGCCCGACATGAATCCCTTTCTCGCGCACGACGGCCGCTTCCGTACTGCCCGTTTTACTCTGTATGCTCTTATGCGCCCTTGGTACTGGCAGGCGCTGGCGCACATGGGCGAGAATAGTAAGAAGGCCGCAAGAGGCATCGCGGCAGAGCTGAGCAACTTTCTCCAGTAGACGAGGTCAAATCAGAATTCGAATGGCGACGCAAATCTCCGGCGTGGAAAGCCGCATTGAATCCGCAATTCCGTCCACCATGCGCGCTGTGGTCTACCACGGCGTCAACGACATGCGCGTCGAGACCGTTCCGGTTCCGCACATCGGCAAGGGCGAACTGCTCGTCAAAATCGCAACCTGCGGCATCTGCGGCACAGACCTCAAGAAGATCCACACCGGCTCTCACTCCGCACCGCGCATCTTTGGCCATGAGATGGCCGGCACCATCGTCGCCGTCGGCGAAGGTGTCACCAGCTATCGCGTCGGCGAACGCGTCATGGTCTTCCATCATGTCCCGTGCGGTGAGTGCTACTACTGCCGCAAGCGCACGCCCGCGCAGTGCCCGCTCTACAAGAAGGTCGGCGTCACCGCAGGCTTTGAGCCCTCCGGCGGCGGCTTTGCCGAGTACATCCGCGTCATGGACTTCGTTGTCAACAACCGCGGCGTCGTCCGTATTCCCGATGGCATTCCCTTCGAGCAGGCCGCGTTCATTGAGCCGCTGAACACCGTCATGAAGGGCGTCAAGCTGCTGAACCTCGCCGCGGACGACACCGTTCTCGTCATCGGCCAGGGACCGATCGGTCTGATGCACGCCGCGCTCGCCAGCCGTCTCAGCGCAAAGGTTCTTACCTCCGATCTCTATCCTGAGCGCCACGCCATTGCCGCGCGCTTCGGCCTGAAGCATCCCATTCATGCGGGCACCGAGAATGTCGTCGAGCGCGTGCTCGCAGAGACCGAAGGCCGTGGCGCCGATGCGGTGATCCTCGCCGTCGGCGGCAACGCGCTCATCCGCACCGCCATGGACGCCGCCCGCCCCGGAGGCAAGGTCATGCTCTTTGCGCAGACCCAGCACGGTGAAGCGACGATTGACCCGGCCGCCGTCTGCGTCGACGAGAAGACCCTAATCGGTTCCTATTCCTCGTCTTTCCCCATCCTCGATGAAGTCACTGGCCTCATCTTTGGTGGCTATCGCAGCGGTTTTGATCTCACGCAGCTCATTTCGCACCGCTTTTCCATTGAAGACGCGGTGCCCGCAATTGAAGTGGCTTCGCACCCCAAAGCAGACTCCATGAAGATTATGATTGAGCCTGTTCCCGGCGCGGGAGCAGAGTAGGGGGCTCATGCCACGCTCTGTCAAAGACGCAATCAAGCGCAGCCGCTCCACGGTTGAGACCGTGATCGAGCATGGCCGCGCCACGGTCGAAACTGCGATTGAGCACGGTCGCGCTACCGTTGAGGACGCGCTCCATCACGGCCGCGCCACGGTCGAGAGCGCCCTCCTTCATGGCCGCGCCACCGTTGAAACCGCCATCCATCACGGCCGCGCCACCATGCAGGCCGCGGTTCTTCACGGCCGCGAAGACATCCGCATCGAAAGCGTGCCTGTGCCCAAGGCCGAAGCAGGCGAGCTGATCGTCCGCGTCGGCGCGGCGCTCACCTGCGGCACGGACCTCAAGGTCTTTCGCCGCGGCTATCACGCCCGCATGATCGTGCCGCCCGCTCTCTTCGGTCATGAACTCGCGGGAACCGTAGTCGAGGCGGGCGCAGGCGTCACCAACTTCGCTCCCGGCAACCGCGTGGTGGCGCTCAACTCCGCTCCCTGCGGCCACTGCTATTTCTGCCAGCGCAACCAGGAAAACCTCTGCGACGACCTCCTCTTCAACAACGGCGCCTACGCAGAATTCATCCGAATTCCGGCGCGCATCGTTGCAAAGAACACGCTGATCGTTCCCGACCATGTGCCGTTGGAGCATGCCGCACTCACCGAGCCTCTGGCCTGCGCCGTGCACGGCTTTGAAGATACTGATCCGCACCCAGGCGACACATTCGCCGTGATCGGCGGCGGTCCTCTGGGCCTCATGATGGTCCACGTTGCCGCGCTGGCAGGTTGCGAGGTTATCGCCGTGGTCAAGCACGATGGACAGGTGGAAGCCGCAAAGCAGTTGGGTGCGGCGCATGTGGTTCAGGCCAGCACCATTCGCAAGGCCATTCAGGAAACACGCGCCTTCACGCCCAACGATCGCGGTGTCGATATCGCGATTGAAGCCGTTGGCGTCCCCGAGGCATGGGAAGAGGCCGTCGAGATGGTGCGCAAAGGCGGCACCGTGAACTTCTTTGGCGGCTGCGCCATCGGCACCCGCGTCAACCTCGACACCAACCGCATCCACTACAGCAACATCACCCTGCGCGCCACATTCCATCACACGCCGGCCATCTGCCAGAAGGCCCTGGACCTGATTGCCAGCGGGCGCTTCCAGTCTGGTGCATTCATCACCGGCCGCGCCCATCTCTATGAACTGAACCGCGTCTTTGAAAAGCTGATGAGCCGCAACAGCGAAATCAAGACGGCGATCGTGCCCTGAGGCAAGCTATGACTTCCGCGACGTTGCACGCAACTCAGGATGCCAGCTCGCAAGCTGCCCAGCTCGCTCGCGGTTGGGCTGCGCTTCCCGCATCGTATCGGATGCCCGATGCCGCGCCATCGCTCGCCGAGGCGCGAGCCTGGTGTAAAGATCTCGCCGAGTCGCACTACGAAAACTTCCACGTCGCCACGTGGTTCTTGCCCAAGCCGCTCATCCCGCACTTTCATGCGGTCTACGCCTACTGCCGCGTCTCCGACGATCTCGGGGATGAGGTCGGTGACCGCGACGCCTCATTGGCCCTTCTGAATTGGTGGGGCAGCGAACTCGACGCCTGCTATGAAGGCCGCGCGCGTCATCCTGTCTTCGTCGCGCTCTCTGAAACCATTCGCGCCTGTTCGATTCCCAAAGAGCCCTTCGCCGATCTGCTCACCGCCTTCCGCCAGGATCAGACCGTCACGCGCTATCGCACCATGCAGGAGGTCCTCGACTACTGCCGCTACTCGGCCAATCCCGTTGGCCGCCTCGTCCTCTACATCTGCGGCTATGCAGACGAAGAACGATTCAAGCTCTCCGACGCCACCTGCTCCGCTCTGCAACTCGCCAACTTTTGGCAGGATGTCCGCGTCGACTGGAAGAAAGACCGTGTCTACCTGCCGCAGGAAGACATGCAGCGCTTCGGCGTAAGCGACCAGACCATTGCCGATAGCGTTGCGACACCTGAGTTCAAGGCGCTCCTCAAGCACGAAGTCGATTTTGCCCGCAGCCTTTTCGAAGAAGGTCTGCCGCTGATCGGCCTGGTAGGCCGCGAACTCGCGCTCGATCTCGATCTCTTCAGCCGCGGCGGCCTCGCCATTTTGCGCGCCATCGAGCTGCAGGACTTCGACGTGCTCCGCGCCCGCCCTTCGCTCTCCAAAGCTACAAAGCTCGCGCTGGTGCTTCGCGCAGTGAGCGGCAAGCTCCTTCCATCCTTCCGCCTCCAGGCACGTTCCAAAGGGAAGGCGGCTTGACGCACGACGTTGCATTGGAGCAGGCCTACGCCGTTTGTCGGGCCATCGCCAGGCGTGAGGCGAAGAACTTCTATTACGCCTTCATCGCTCTGCCGAAGGACCGCAAGAACGCCATCTGCGCCGTCTACGCTTTCATGCGGATGGCAGACGATCTGGCCGACGACGAAAGCCTCTCGCGCGAAGAGCGCCGTCGCCGTCTGGAGACATGGCTTGCCGACTGGCGCGGTGTCTGTCATGGCGGCGACTCGTCCGATCCTGTCTTCCTCGCTGTGCGCGACGCCACCGAGCGCTTTGCCATTCCGCTCAACCTGCTCGACGAGCTGGTGTCTGGCACGACGATGGACCTGAAGGCCTCAGCCGATGCGGTGCCCGACACCTATGCCACATTCGCCGATCTCTATCGCTACTGCTATCTCGTCGCGTCGGTTGTCGGACTCGTCTGCATCCGCATCTTCGGCTACAAGAACCCGCGCGCCGAGAAACTCGCGGAAGAAACCGGCATCGCATTCCAGTTGACCAATATCTTGCGCGACGTGGCGGAAGATGCTGAGCGAAAGCGCGTCTATCTGCCGCTGGAAGATCTCGCCGCGCACGGCATCTCTGCGGAGACGCTGCTCGCGCGGAAGCCTGGCGTACCACCGAGCGCACAGGAAAGAGCGCTTCTCGCCGAGATTGCGCAGCGCGCGGAGAACTACTACAAGTCTGCCGAAGAGCTTCTACCCCTCATTGACCGCGAAAGTCGCCCCGCGCTCTGGGTGCTGGTCTCCATTTACCACGCGTTGCTCAAGCGCATTCGCAACGCAGACTACGACGTCTTCTCCCAACGAGCCAGCGTGCCGCTCGTTCAGAAGCTTGCAATTCTTTGTGTTGGATTGGCGCGCATGATCGCCGCGCGCATCATCGGATAGGGAAGCGGCAAAGCGCAAACGCATGTCCGAGCATAGCCAAAAATCGGTTGCCGTCGTGGGCGGCGGAGTCGCCGGCATGAGTGCTGCCTGCGCGCTGGCCGAGACCGGCTTCCGCGTCACGCTCATCGAGCGCCGCGGCTATCTCGGTGGACGCGCATCGTCCTACCTGCACCCCGGCGTCAACGAAGTCATCGACAACTGCCAACACGCGCTCATCGGAGCCTATACCAACTTACTTGGCTTTTACCGGCGCATCGGCGTGCACGACAAGATTCACTGGACCGCCAATTTCACGATGATTGAGCCGGGAGGTCGCCGCTCGATACTTGGCCCTTCTGCGCTTCCGCCGCCGCTGCACGGGTTGCCACGGCTGCTCACCACGCGAGCCTTCAACTTGGCCGATAAACTCTCGCTCGCGCATGCTTTCACTGCCATCCTGCTCGGCCACGCGAACGATCCCCATGAGTCACTGGGCGACTGGCTTCGCAGACATCATCAAAGCCGTGGCGCGATGGACCGCTTCTGGCGTCTGGTCATCGCAAGCGCACTGAATTCGGACCTGGATGAGATCAGCGTTTCCTACGCCGCGATGGTTATCCGCGGTCTTTTCATGGACTCGGCACAGGCGGGTTCTTTTGGCATGAGCACCGTGCCGCTCAGCGATCTCTACTCCGGTGTCGAACCTTCCATCGCCAGCCACGGCGGCCAGATGCTGCTCAACACGAACGTGGAATCGGCCACCTGGCGCGACGAGACGCAGCAGTGGGAGTTGGGCGCGCGCGATGGCCGAATCAACACGGATTTTCTTGTTCTTGCTCTTCCATTTGAAGCCACTGCCAAGCTGATTGCCCTGATGCCACAGGCCGAAGGCGCAAAGAAGCTCCTAGGCCAAATTGAAAGCCACACGCACTGGCCCATCTGCAGCATCCACCTTTGGTTCGATCGCGAGATCACCGACCTCGATCACGCCGTTCTCCTCGATCGCGAAATCCACTGGATGTACAACAAGGGCCGCCTGCAGCCCTGGCGCATGCTGAAGGGAAGCTATCTCGAACTGGTCGTGAGCGCCTCGCGAAGTTTTGCCACGCTGGAGCGCAAGCAGGCCATCGACCAGGCCGTTGCCGAACTCGCAGAATTCTTTCCCGCTGCGCGCACGGCCACAGTCGAAAAAGCAGCGCTGGTCAAAGAAGTCCGCGCCACCTTTGGCGTTCCGCCGGGAATCGATGCTGCGCGGCCTGCAGCGAACGATGCTCCCTGGCCGAACTGTTTTCTCGCAGGAGACTGGATGGCTACCGGATGGCCCTCCACGATGGAGAGCGCAGCGCGCTCCGGCCATCTTGCCGCCGAGGCACTCTGCAAGGCTGCAGGTCATCCGCAGATCTTTCTTGTTCCGGATCTGCCGCCCCGCGGCCTGATGCGTTGGCTTGCCTGATCGGATATACGGTCAGTTCTGCGGGATCGGTGCAGGGGACTGGCACAGCGCCCTCGCCCAGCTTCGCACCGACTCTGCGGTGATGCGCCCACTCGGCGCATGCGCAGAAGCGAGTTGCACTGCCAGGTTGCCGATCGTCGAACTCTCCGCTTCGCCGGCTTCTACTGCCATTCCCGTGCGCTGCGCGGTCAGGTCGAGCAGCAACTGGTTCCGGCTGCCGCCGCCGAGCACGTGAATCCGGTCCAGCTTACGCCCTAGCATCTGCTGAAGCTGGTCCAGCGCCGTAGCGTACCGCGCCGCGAGGCTCTCGAAGATCACTCGCGCGAACACCGGCTCATTGCCGGCCACATCGGGAATTGCCGCATGACCGGCGCGCGCCAGCTCCGCATTGATGCGCGCGGGCATCTCGCCGTCGAGCAGCAGAGGCTCCGCATCGACGTTGATCGTCGCAGGCGCCTTGCGTGTCGCAGCCTGCCTCACCAGGTCTTCGATCTTCCAGGTTCGTCCTGCGGCCGCCCAGCCATCCATGCACTGCTTGATGAGCCACATCCCATTCACGTTCGTGTGGAAGCAGTATCCGCCGCCCGCAGCCCCCTGATTCGTGTAGCGCGCCTCCATGGCCTCGGGTCGCGTGATGGGCCTGCGAATCAAGGTGCCGACCAGCGACCACGTACCGGATACGATATATGCGCCGGTGTCGAGCGCGGTTGGAATCCCCGCGATGGCCGAAGCTGTATCGTGGCAGGCCGGCGCAATCAACGCGCAGCTCTCATACGCCTTCAGCTTGCTGAGTGGTCCCTGCACGCGGCCCAGCACGGCGCCTGCAGGAACAACCGGGGGCGCAGCATCCCGTGGAATCCCGAGCGCGCGAAAAAGATCATCCGCCCAGTCGCCCGTCGTGGGATCAATCAGTCCGGTGTGCGTTGCGTTCGTGACCTCGGCTACGCGGCGTCCGCCCAGCCAGTGCAGCACATACTCCGGCAGGCATACCCACGGCGCATGTGCGTCCGCGTCCGCGAGCAGTTGGTAAAGTGTGTTGATCCGCAGTGGTTGTGCGCCAATCCGCGCGAAGAGAGTCTCCGGTGTGACGAGTCCGTCTGCCTTTGTCTTGGTCGCGACGGTGCGCTCATCGCGATAGCAGAACGGCTCTCCGAGTGGCTCGCCATCTGGCCCAAGCCGCACATAGTCCACCGCCCATCCATCCACGCCGATCGACGCGATTCCTTCCGGCGCAGCTTCTGCAGCTCTGCGCAGTCCTTCGTCGAGCCCCGCAAGAATCTTCGTGAGAGGCCAGTGCAGCGAAGAGCCATGATGCACCGGGCCATTCGGCATCCGATGCACCAGCTCAATCTGCGGCTTGCCATCGCGCCACCGCAACAGCGAGACACGGCAACTTTCCGCACCCAGATCGATGGCGATGCGGGTCCGTTTGTCGCTCGGCTCGATGCTTGCTGCGGCGTCACTCACCGCAGGAAGGCCTCTGTCAGGCCGCCGTCCACCGGGATGAGGTGCCCGGATGTGCAGCGCGAGCGCGGGCTGGCGAGAAAGAGAATGGCTTCGGCGCAGTCTGCCGGGTCAATCGGCTGATGCGTCAGCGTGCGCTTGGCGTAGAATCCCGCCAGCAGCCCGCGCAACTCCTCATCGCTCATCGACTCTTCAAACGCTATGTTGTACTTGGCGAGCGAGGCGCGTACGCGATCGCGCGGAAACATGGTCGAGCCTTTGACCACCGTGGCGGGGCTGATGCCGTTCACGCGCACGCGGGGCGAAAGGCCCACGGCGAGTTCGCGCACAAGGTGCGAGAGCGCCGCCTTGCTCACGTCGTAGGCTTCGCTGCCGCGCTTCGATACCACGGCGTTGGCCGAGCTGGTGAGCACGATGGAGCTGTCGAGCGCCTGTTCGTTGAAGACCTTTGCCGCCTCATCGGCGAGCAGATAGTTGGCCGTCACGTTAATGTCGAGCGTTGTGGCCCACATTGCATCGCTGATAATGCCGTCGGGTGAGGACGGAAACATCGCAGCGGTATTGACGAGGATGTCCACGCCGCCGAAAGCTGCGATCGTCGCCTTGAGAGCCATGTCGATCGCTTCGCGCTTGCGAATATCCACGGGCGTGACGGCGACGAACTCTTTCGACGTAACGCTTTCCAACTCGTCGGCCACACGTTTTGCGCCCGCCTCGTCACGATCCGCCACGACTACATGTGCGCCGCGCGTCGCTGCGAGCAGAGCCACTTCACGTCCAATGCCGCTGCCGCCGCCTACAACCAGCACGATCCTGCGGCTCAGTTCCTTCTCCGGCGGCTGACGCCGCAGCTTGGCCTCTTCCAGCGCCCAGTACTCAATCTTGAAGGCCTCAAGCGCGGGCAATGCCACGTAGTTGCTATGAACCTTGAAGCTGGCCGGGTCCATTCCCTGTCCACACTGCGGCAACGTCCCCTTCACCTCGCCCTCGGCCAGCAGGCTCGCGCCTTCCATCACGTGAATCGCGTTGGTATAGAACTCGCCGGTAATGCGTGCTTCGGTTTTGTTTTTTCCAAAGCTGAACATGCCCAGACCCTGAATCAGCACGACGGTCGGGCTGGCGTCGCGCAGCGCCGGAGAGTCAGGCGTGGCAAAGCTGTGGTAGTAAGCGCGATATTGCTCGCGATACTCGGCCAGTGATATGTAGATCTGTTTCTTCAGGGCATCCACGCCAGCGTCAGCCGCCCACGGCACAAAGAGCGGCCGAATCTTGGTGCGGATAAAGTGATCCGGGCAGCTGGTGCCGAGGAATGCAAGCTCTTTGGCATGCTTGGAGTTGATGAACTCGAGCACGTCTGCTGCGTCGCTGAAGCTGGAGATCCAGCGGTTCTGTGCGCTCACGCGGCCCCGCAGATACGGCGCGATCTGCACGGCAAGTGCGTTACGCTCGGCGCGAGCCGACACCGCTTCGCCGCCGAAGCGAACAGGGCCCTTGGCTTTGCCGTGGCGCTCGATGAACTGGCCAATCTGGTCGATGACGGTGAGCGTATTGATATAGCATTCGCGTTGCGTCTGGCCCCACGTAAAGAGGCCATGCCCACCCAGCACGATGCCATCGCAGTCGGGATTCTCAGCAACGGCGCGCTTGAGCATCATGGCCAGCTCAAACCCGGGACGCTGCCACGGCACCCACACCAGTTTGTGGTTGAACTCGCGATTGAACTCATCCATCTTCGCCTTGCCATTGGCCGAGGCTGCCAGGGCAATGCCCCAGTCGGGATGCAGGTGGTCCACGTGCGGGAAAGGAAGAAAGCCGTGCAGAGGCGTGTCAATCGAAGCGGCGACGGGGTTGTTGCGGAAGGTGCAGAGGGGATACATCGCCGCCATCTCGTCTTCCGTGTCCACGCCTTTGTAGCTGCGCTCCAGCGCCAGCAGCTTCTCCTGGTAGAGGGTGGCAAAACCCGCGCGCTTCATGCTGCCCAGGTCGCCGCCGGAGCCTTTCACCCACAGCACTTCCACCTTTTCCCCCGTCAGTGGGTCGATCTCGAAGATCTTGGAACTGGTGTTGCCGCCTGCGAAGTTCGTAATGCGCAGGTCGGAGCCGAGAAGGTTGGAGCGGTAGCGAAGCAGCTCCGGCTCATCGAGCGTTGCAGCTACGGACGGATCCCAGCGATCGTCGAGAAGTTTGAGGGAAGGGGAAGCGAGAGTTGCCTGCGACATAGACACCACCATGCAAGAGTTTCAAAGGACCACAAGCAGCATACCAGAACTGAACCAATAGAAATAGTATTTCGTATTTGAATTATTTGAACTTCCTCCAGCCTTTTCGACAGTGGCTGGAACCCGGAGTTCTACGCCTTGCCGTTGGCCTCGTCCGCCAGCGTCTGAGGAGTCACCACCTGGTGGCGCACGTAGTTGTAAGGCGGCACTGTGTGGCCGCGCATCAATGCAATGCCCAACTGAATCAGCCGCGGGCCGTAGGTGTCTGCCATGTGGGAGACGGAGCCAATGACCGCACTCTTGTTCTTGCGCATCTCATCCAAGACTTCGGGAATACAGTCCTGGCCCACAATCGCGAAACCCTCTTCCTGGTCGCTCTGCCGGGCTGCGTCCAGCACGCCCAGGGCGCTGGAGTCAGTCGCTGCGGCGACGAGGATATGGTGCCCGTTCCCATGCGCGCGAAGAAACTCCGTCACGGCGCGGCGGCTCGGTTCGCGCATGCCTCTTCCTTCCAGGCGGACGAAGCGGTCTGCGGGAAGATCCTTCAGCTTCTCGCGGATGCCTTCGAACGCGCCGGTCACGCGGCTCTCCACAAAGCTGCCGGCCTCAGAGAATCCCACGCCCAGCACCCAGTCCACTTTGCTCTTCCATTTGCGCTGGGCAAAGTGCCCCAGCAGCGAGCCTGCCTCGAACCCTGCCTCAAAGTTATCGACACCGAAATAGGTTGCGTTGGGGTGCGGCACGTCGATGGCGACCAAAGGAATGCCGGCCTTTTTCAGAATGTGCGCGACATGCGGCGCTACGTGTTCTTCCACCTGAAACTCGAGAACCAGATCGACGCGCTTCTCCACAAACTCGTGCGCGTTCTGGATGGCCGTATCCGCATCCTGGCGGTTATCGAGCACAATCAGCTCCACGCCCGCGGCCGCAGCCGCTTCCGTCAGGCTTTGCGCAACGGCAACCGAGAAGGGCATCTCCCCGCTCTGCATCGCAAATCCGAAGCGCAGACGGCGCGGCCTCGATACGAGCCGGTACTGGCCATCCTGCGACTGAGCCACATAGCCGCGATGCACAAGCGTCTTGAGGATGCGATAGACGCTGGTCTTGGATATATGCGTCTTCTGAAAGACGTCTTCCAGCGTGACCGGCGCATTCTGCTGCTCGAGCAGTTCCAGAACATCGAGAGACTTGGAGAGGATCGGAATCAGGTAAAGCCGCTTAATCTTCGTTTTCGGCAAGCCTGCACCCCTTTCGAGTGCGTTTCAATAGCGGAACCCTGATCCTAGAATACCCTGTCCTCACGCATAACTGCCAACCCGCGTCTGCCGGCCTGCACGTTCGCGCGCCACGCGCTCCACATAGCCGCCGTCGCGCAGTGCCTGGATAGGATTGGCAGGAAGCCCGCGAGCCACGCGCCAGGCCTGCGTCAGCGGCCGCACGTCACTCCAGAACGCTCCCCGGAACAGCTCTTCGGCGGCGACCAGATCGCAGGACTGTTGCAACTGAGCGAGTTTCCGCCGGTCGAGCAGCGCTGCCTTCACCCAGAGATCCTGCGCGGTGACGACAGTCTGCACGGCGGCTTCCACCTTGCCTTTCAGGTTGTGGCTCTGGTCCACCATGAACGCGATATCCAGCTTGAGGCCGTCCTGCTCGGCGGCAAGAATCTCGTGGAAGATCCGGAAGATCTGGTAGGGGTCGATGGAGCCGAGGGTGAGATCGTCATCCGCATACCGTCGGTCGTTGAAGTGGAACCCGCCCAGCAGATTGGTATGCAGCAGCCACGCCACAATCTGCTCAATGTTCTGCGCGGAGTAGTGATGGCCTGTATCGACCAGCACCCGAGCCTGAGGACCTGCGATGCGAGAAAGGTGCGACGACATGCCCCAATCCGCGATGTCGGTGTGATAGAAGGCCGGTTCGAACGGCTTGTACTCAATCAGAAGTCGCTGGTAGGGTGCAAGATGTGCATGCGCTGTTTGAAGGGACTCCTCGAGCCATGCAATGCGCTTGCGAATGCTTTGCGTACCCGGATAATTCGAACCATCCGGAAGCCAGAGAGACAGATCGCGGGACCCGAGCTGCGTCGCAATCTCAATCGAGTCGAGCATGTGCCGGTTGGCATGCTCGCGGATCTCCGCCGAGGGATTGCAGAGTGAGCCGAACTTGTACTCCTGATCTTGAAAGAGGTTTGGGTTGATGGAGCCGGCCCGGATTCCGTACTTGCTCTCCAGCTCTCTCACATGCGGCACGTCGCGGACGCCGTTTGGCAGATCCCATAAAACGTGCAGAGCCAGCGTCGGCGTGGAGCCGGTTAAACGCATCACCTCTGCGGCGTCGCTGAACTTTTCTTCCAGCGTGGAGGCGGCTGCATCCTGCACAAATTTGCCGAAACGTGTGCCGGTGTTGGCGAATCCCCAGGAGGGAATCTCAATTTGAAAGGTGTCGAGTGCCTTGACTGCTTGGTCGAAGACTGCGGAATCTGCCTGGGTCATCTGAGCCTGCCTTCACATTGCCCGTGCCATTTGTCTGTTGCTGCGCTTAAAGCCATTGCATGAGGTCCTGCTGCTTCGGCGTTCAGCCGCAGGGACTTCGTGATTCGCTCGAAGTTCCTCTCATGTGACCGGTCTCCGCTCAAGCAACAACCTTTCTCTCGTGCCCGGTCTCGCAATCAAGGATTACGAAAACGGTATCGTATTCGATAGAGAGATGAATTGTCTATTGCAATTTAGGAGAATCTTGCACCAGGGTCAAGTTGAACCAACTCTATCTGTTTGGATTGGACGAAAACCTCGTCCCTTGGATGCACCTCCACCAGTGTCCTACATCCAGGCAGCGCATGGCATTCCGACGCACGGCATGGCTGGCTCGCACTGCGGCGCAGGGCTGCCGGGCCGTCTCAAACGGACGGTTCGCTGCTCCAGTCGCATTGGATGGTGTGGCCCTCTTCGGCGCTTTGGGCGACCCATTCCAGAATGCGCGCAACGCGCCAAGCGTCAAGCACCGGCACCGGGGCCGGTCCTTGGCCGAGTACGGCATCGCGCACACCCTCGTAATACAAACGGTAGTCGCCGGGAACCGTTTCGACGGGTTGGGTGCTCACGCCGCCATCGGCCGTCACCGCCAGCGTGCCCCAGGCCGAGGCCGGCTCGCGGCCCCAGTCTTGGACCAAGATGCGCGTGACCTGATTCAGCACCGCCTCCTGCGGGTCGACGCCATGCTTCCAGTAGTTTCCCAGCGTGCCGCGCAGGTGGTAGCGGGGCCGCGCCAGCGAGGACAGGCAATTCGCCCCAAGCTCCACCGTGAAGTCCTCATAGTACAGGCGCGCCGTAAAGGCATCGTTGGCGCCTTCGCCGTCGCGTTCACGGCGGACGTCGCCGCCGACAGCCTGCGGCCTGCCGAACAAGGCGAGCACCTGGTCGGCGATGTGGGTGCCGAGATCGAGCAGCATGCCGCCGCCCTGTTCCGGGTCATCCTTCCACGGCCGGCGTGTCTGGCCGGGATTCCAGCGGTCAAAGGTCGATTGCATGTGGACGAGCCGGCCCAGTGAACCCTCATGCAGCAGTTTCTGAATGGTCCGGAAGTCCCCGTCCCATCGACGGTTATGGAAGGGAACCAGGTGGACACGTTGCTCGGTTGAGAGCCGGATGAGGTCGGCAATCTCACTGGAATGGACAGCGGTGGGCTTATCGACAACGACGTGCTTGCCTGCCGCGAGCGCCTGCTTCGCCACCTCGAAGTGGCTGCCGCTGGGTGTGGCTACCACCACCAGGTCGATGGTGGGATCATCGAGCAGCGCATCCAGGGTCCGATACGTTCGGATGCCGGGATAGCGAGCGGCGGCGTTGTCGGTAGTGCGTTCAACGACCGCTGCCAGTTCCAGACCATCGACGGAAGAGAGAAGCGGCGCGTGAAAGACGCGTCCCGCCATGCCAAAGGCCACCAGACCCGCTCGAACCATGTTGTTCTGCCTGCTCCTGTGCTTTTGGTGGGCAGGCCCGGCATGCGCGCCCGCTCAACCTTCGAGTTTATATCGCGTCTCCGCGAGCCGGTACAGGCGCCGCCACACCAGCCGATTCACGGTGACGACGATCAGCGCCATCAGCATGGTGGCCAGCAGCAGCGTGGCAAATTTGCCGCCATCCGTCGCCGCGCTGATCTGCGCGCCTAGCCCGAGCGTCTGCAGCGTCTGGTCGCCGATGTGGAAGTACTCAGCGACAATGGAGGCGTTCCACGCCCCGCCTGAGGCAGTGACCAGGCCTGTGATGAGGTAGGGAAAGATGCCCGGCAGAATCAGCGTGCGCCAGCGCTGCCAGCGCGTAAAGCGGTAGAGTGTGGCGGCTTCCCTTAGATCCGAGGGAATTGCCATGGCCCCGGCAATCACGTTAAACAGGATGTACCACTGCGTGCCCAGCAGCATCAGCGCGATGGAGCCCACGCCAAGGCCGCCGCCGAGGCGGATGAGGCCGACCAGCAAAACGGGAAACAGCGCAGTGGCCGGGACCGACGCTACCACCTGCGTCACCGGCTGCAGGATCCTGGCCAGTCGCGGATTGAATCCGATCAGCACGCCTACAGGCACCGTCCACGCCGCGGCTAGGGCCAGCGCCGCATTCACGCGTAGAAAGGTGGCTGCCGCGCCCAGCAGCAGAAGTCGCAGATCGCCTCGCGTTACGCCATGCAGCAGATGCAGAGCCGCTGTTCCACCCCAGATGGCCAGCAGAGCGCCGAAGATGCCAAGCCCAACCTGCAGCATTCTGCCGCTGGAACCTCCAAGGTCATCGAGCGGCCGCAACACCTGGCGATCCTGTCGTGCCGAGAGCTCGTGGCAGACGCGTTCGTCGAGTGAAACCCAGAGCCGCGCAGGCAGACGCAGCAGCGTGCTGGAGCGGTGAAAGAGGGCAAGCAGCGGGGAAGTCACGCGCGTTGAGGACTCGACCTGCTCGAACTTGAATTTGTCGCTCCAGGCAATCAGCGGCCGCCACAGCAGTTGATCGGTCGCCACAATAATCAATACGAGCACCGCCAGCCCCCACAGCAGCGCGTGCATATCCACAGGGTCGGCAGATGCAGCCGTTTGCAGATAGCTGCCCAGGCCCGGAAGGCGGAAGAAGCGGTTGCCGAGCGGAAACATCTCGCAGGCGATCAGGAAGAACCATCCGCCCGCGACCGAGACAATCGAGTTCCAGATGAGCCCGATGGCGGCGAACGGCATTTCAAGCTGCCAGAAGCGCTGCCAGGCCGAGAAGCGATAGATGCGCGACGCCTCGATCATCTCGCGCGGAATGCTCTTGAGCGAAGAGTAGAAGCTGAACGCCATGTTCCACACCTGGCCGGTAAAGATCAGCAGGATGGAGCCGAGCTCAATGCCGAGTTGATGACCGGGCACAAGGGCCATCATCGCCAACATTACGCCGGGAAGAAAACTCAGCACGGGGATGGATTGCAGAATGTCGAGTACGGCGATCATCCACGCTTCCACGCGCGGGTTGTACGCCGCAAGGTATCCATAGACCACGGCAAAGACGAGGCTCAAGAGATAGGCAATGCCGATTCGAACGATGGAATAGAACGCATAGAGTGGCAGCGCACGGACTGAATGCGAGATGGTCGCTTCCGGCATGGGGCTTGCCAGCCAATACGTTCCCATGCGGATCATGCCGAGGAAGATGACCAGACCGCACCCGCCAATCACCGCATCGGTAAAGACGGGCCAGTTGCGCACGGCCACCAGCGAGCGGCCAAATGTGTTCTGCACTCTCACTGGCCCGCCTCGTTGCGGATTCCTGCCTCTTCTTCCAATGCATCCGGAAGGACGAATCTGCGCCGCCCCGCATCGAAGTCGAACAGCTCCGCATAGCGTCCCCACGTCACCGCGGTCTCCATCTGGCGCTGACACTCCTCCTCGCTGAACTGCTCATCCAGCATGTCGAGGAAGAACTCTTCCGACACGGTGTGGTCGCTCTTGGAGGCGAGCGTGCGCCGAATCTGCCGCAGCAGCAGGACATTCGCTTCAGCCGCTTCGCGGAAGAGCTCCTTCTGCCGCAGAATCTCGGAGTTGGCAAACTCGGCCCCGCGTTCTGTGATGGCTGCATCGCCTTCCTCCACCTTCAGGAAGCCGAGCAGTTGCGCAGCGTCCACGATGGGTAGCAGGTCGTCGATCTCGAAGGTCAGATCGTCGGCCAGGCGGTAGATGTCCTCACGACCACCCTTGTCAACAAGCAACTCCAGCAGGCCGGCGACGCCGCCCGGCCGCGCATGCGGCAACATCTGATAGCGCATCTGCCGTTGGTCGCGGACTGCCGGTCGTCCCGGTTGCTCGGGCGCTTCTGCGGGTGTTACGTCCGGACGCGTGAGCACCTTGTAGATGTAATCGACGAGCTGCGTAAACGACTCGGACTTGCGATCGCGAGGCTGCTCCAGCTGCACTTTGAAGTCCGTGCGGATGTGGCCGGGGTTGCGCCCCAGCACGATGATGCGGTCCGCCAGCAGGACCGCTTCTTCGATGTTGTGCGTCACAAGAAAAACCGCCTGCGTGGGCATCGTCTTCTTGGCCCACAGTTCCAGCAGTTCGCTGCGCAGGTTCTCAGCCGTCAGCACGTCGAGCGCGGAGAAGGGCTCGTCCATGAACAGCACCTCCGGCTCGACCACGAGTGCGCGCGCGAACCCCACCCGTTGACGCATGCCGCCCGAGAGCTCCTTGGGATAAGCGGCCTCAAAGCCATCCAGCCCGACCGTGTCGAGCATTTTGAGGCTGCGCTCACGCCGCATCGCAGCAGCCACCCCGCGTGCCCGCAGCGGAGCTTCCACATTTTCGAGCACCGTGAGCCAGGGAAAGAGCGCAAAGCTCTGGAAGACGATGGAGACATTCGCAGCGACGCCGGCGATGGGACGCTCGTGCCAGTAAACCTGCCCCGCCGATGGCCGCGAAAGCCCGCTGAGCATCCGCAGCATCGTCGATTTGCCCGACCCCGACGGACCAAGCAGCGCGACAATTTCGCCCGGCACGATGCTGAGGTCGGTGGGCGCAATCACCTGGATGCGGTTCTGGCTGGGCTGCGCATAGTACTTCTCAATCTTCTCGGCGCGGATGATCGGCCCCGGCGCGGAATTTGCCTGCGGCGTCATGGGTGTGCTGTCGGGCATGGCGCTGTTCTCCATCATGGCTCGCGCGTTCGTGACCGAGCCTGCCTGCAGTGTAGAGTTGCGAGGTTGCTTTGCTATGAAACCGGCACAGAAGTCAGACCACCCGGAGCGACACCCTGGGGAAGCTTGCATTCACTTTCGGGGCGTATCATGCTGTTAGTGCAGTGATGGAAATCAATGAGTTGCCTGCAAGAACCTGGCTGCTCGTATTGCGGAACGATCTCTGAGCAAGTTTAACCGCCTCAGGCGGCCATGTCAGGAGAATATGCCCGAGAATCAGGTCAGGCCCAGGGTACTTGTCGTAGACGATGAAAAGGTGATTGCGAACACCCTCGCGATGATCCTCAATCAAAGTGGCTTTGAGGCGCAGGCGGTCTACTCCGGAGAGAAAGCGGTCGAGCTGGCTTCGACTTACCAGCCGGACATGCTGATCACGGATGTCATCATGGCCGATCTGAACGGAATCGATGCGGCGATTCGCATTCGCGCACTATTGCCAAAGATTAAGATTCTTCTCTTTTCCGGCCAGGCCGCCACCGCCGACCTGCTGGAGCAGGCGCGTGAGCGGGGTTACGAATTTGAGATTCTGGCCAAGCCGGTGCATCCACAGGACCTCTTGTCAAAGCTCCGCGGTTAGCCGGCGCCTCCGCAGTCCGCGTTCAGGACTTCAGCTCGCGGCGTCCTTCCAGGGCGCGCGCCATCGTCACTTCATCGGCATATTCAATGTCGCTGCCCGCGGGCACTCCCGTGGCAATCCGCGTGACTCGCACGGGTTTGCCGCGCAGCGAGCTTGCCAGCCAGCTCGCCGTTGCTTCCCCTTCCAGCGTCGGGCTTGTGGCCAGAATCACTTCGTCCACTTCTCCGTTCTCCACACGTCCTGTCAGCGTCGTCGTTCGCAGTTGGTCTGGCCCCACGCCGTGCAGCGGCGAAAGCGTGCCGTGCAGCACGTGATACACGCCGTTGTACCCCTGCGTTCGTTCGATCGCAGCGATATTCGTCGGCTCCTCGACCACGCAGACCAGCCTGTGATTGCGCGCGGGGTTGGCGCAATAGGCGCACGGATCGACGTCCGTCACGTTGTTGCACACCGAGCAGAGCCGCAGATTCGCCTTGAGTCCTTGTACAGCTTCTGCCAGGGCTGCGGCGTCTTCGTCGCTGCCGCGCAGAATGTGGAAGGCGTACCGCTGCGCCGTCTTGGTGCCCACGCCGGGCAACTTCTTCAGTTCTTCGATGAGCCGCGCCATCGGCTCGGCATAGCGTGACACGGCTTGACTCTCCCTCGCTTGTCGGCTTGCTTAGACGGTCCGGTAGACGATGCCGGAAAAGACATCTGGGGCCATGAATCCCTTGCCCCACTTCGCGTCGAACTCCGCAGTGGGTTTCTTCGCCAGCGCCTCCTGCTCGCTCAGACCCTGCTTCTTGAGCGACGCAACCTTTTCCCGCACGGCTGAGAGCATCTCATGGTACGCCCCGAGCTCCTGCTTTGTGCCGAGCGGCCCGTGGCCGGGAATGATCTTCGTCGTGCTGTCTGCGAGTTCAAGGGCCAGTTTGCTGCCCCCGATCATGCCGTCGATGTTGCCGCCGGTGCCCTCGTCGATGAACGGATACATGCCGTTGAACCAGATATCGCCCAGGTGCAGCACGTTTGCATTCTTGAAGTGGATGTAAATGTCACTGTCGGTATGGGCCGGCGCGAAGTGCACCAGGTCAAGCGTGTCACCGTTGCGGAAGACGGTCATCGTGCTGTCGAAGATCTGCGTGGGCAGCGCGCCAGCGGGTGAAGGCCCGACGGTGCGATGGAAGAGCTTCATCTCCTGCGCGTGGCTGAGCCGGTCGCGCGTCTGGCGATGCGCCAGGATCGCAAAGCCCGCGGCATGCAGGCCCTCATTTCCGCCGGTGTGGTCCTGATGCCAGTGCGTGTTGATGAGCTGGCTCGGAGCGGAAGGCGCTGCGGACACAAGCGATGCAATGGCTTCGCGAATACGCGGCACCGCTGGAGCATAGCTGGCATCAATCAGCAGCAGGCCATCAGAGCCTGTTTGCAGCGCCATGTTGCCGCCCACGCCCTGCAGCAGAAACACATTGTCGCCAAGCCTGGTGGACTTGACGGGCACCGTGCCCGGATCATCCTGCGCAGTTGCATTCGTCTGTGCGCTGGCAGCCTGCGCCAATGTCCAGCGGGGAGCAAGCGCGGCACCCGTCGCGCAAAGTCCGAGTTGCAGAAAGCTCCTGCGGTTCGCAAGTGTCATCGTCATGACCTCCTCCTCTTCATCCCAATCCCGGCAGGTTGAGCCCGCCCAGCATGCCCTGAACGCTGGACTGGATCGCGTCATCGGCCCTGCGGCCTGCTTCATTCACCGCAGCCACGATCAGGTCCTCCAGCATCTCCACATCGGCCTGATTGCCGCTCAGGCTCGATACGGCCGCAGCGTCGATGTGCAGCTTGATAAGCTGCTTCTTGCCGTTCATGGTGGCCAGCACTGCGCCGCCGCCGCTTGACCCCTCGACGACGGTCTGCTCTAGTTTCTTCTTCATTTCCTCCTGCATCTGGTTGGCCTGTGAAAGCATCTCGCCCAGCTTCAGTGGATTAATCATGGAAAGTCCTTTCGCCGTCTACTTCGTGCGCAGATCAACCACGCTGCGCACTTCCGCTTTGAAGATCTCCCTGGCCTTTTGCACCATCGGATGCGCCAGAGCCGCTTCCTGCACGCTGCCGGCCATCGGCGTCGCCTCAGCGCTGCGCGCAGTTGCCGGACTGTTCCCGGGTACGACAAGAAAACGGGCCGGCGCTCCGAGCCGCTGTAGCTCCTGCCGAATGATCTTTTCGGCGGCGGCGTTCACCGTGAGACTCAACATCTTCTTGCCCATCGCCGCCGTCTCGATGCGCACGCCCGCGCCGTCCATGCTCCATGCAGCCGCGCCCAGCAGTTGCGCGGCAGAGGCGTGCGAGGCACGTTCCAGTGCGTGCATGACGGCCTGTCGCAGGCCCTCCACGTCCACGCTGGAATCGGCCGCCATCGTCTCCGGAGCCTTGGCCAGCGCCCCTTCCGTCAGCGCTGCGGAAAATCCACCCGTGGCTGCGGTCGCGACCGGCAGCGCATCCGTAGGATCCGCTGCGGGCAACTCGCTCACCGGCGCGGCCGCAGGCCGCGGCATCTCCGTCACATTGGACCCCGCGGCGACAGACTTCGAACTGTTCTCCATTCGAGGAGTGGGATTCCATCCGCCGCCCGACGAGCCAAACGGAGACAGGCTCGGCTCGGTTGCTTTCGGCGCGGATGGCACAGGCGTCGCGGCACTGCGCGTGGAGCCTGCAGGCGGGCGCGGAGCGGGGGCAGTCTGCGTGCCCGCTGCGCTTCTGCCGCCGAGCGTGCTGAGCAGTTCTTCCAGCGGCAGCAGGCGCTGCGCGTGAACCAGCTTCATCAGCCCCAGCTCCAGATGGAAGCGCTGCTCCTGCCGGAAATTCAAATCGTCAAAGGTGCGCAACATGATTTGCAGGTTGCGCGTCAGATCCTCTTCAGTGAAGAGCATGGCCGTGCGCATCGTTCTTGCCCGCTCATCGCCGCTGATTTGCAATAGCTCCGTCTGTTCACCGCCCAGCTTGGCCATCAGCGCGTTGCGCAGGTAGCGCACCATCTGCCGCGCCAGCGACGACGGACTGTGCCCAGCGTTGAGCAGCAGGTTGATCTGCTCCATCAGAGCCGCGCTCTGGCTCTGCGCCACAGCCTCCATCAGCGCTTCAAACACGGTATTCGGCACCGAGCCCATCAGTTCGCGAATCTGCGTCGCCGCCAGCACGGGTCGCCCATCCTCGGTCGGGGCCGACGCAATCGCCTGGTCCATGATGGAGAGCGCGTCGCGCATCGAGCCGTCGCCCGCCTCGGCCAGCAGCGCCAGCGCAGAGTTCTCAGCCTCCACCTGTTCCTCGGTGGCAATCATCCGTAACTGCGCCAGGATGTCATCGAACTTGACGGCATGAAAGCTGAAGTGCTGGCAGCGCGATCGGATGGTCTGTGGAATATTCTCCGGCTCCGTCGTCGCCATCATGAAGATGACGTGTGCCGGTGGCTCTTCCAGCGTCTTCAGCAGGGCATTGAAGGCCGCTTCGGTGATCTGATGCGCTTCGTCGAGGATGTAGATCTTGTAGCGATCGCGTGCCGGCGCATAGCGGGCGGCGTCGCGCAGCTCGCGAATCTCATCGATGCCGCGATTCGTGGCCGCGTCGATTTCGATCACATCCACTGCCGAGCCCTGCCGAATCTCCGTGCAGGAGTCGCACACGCCGCAGGGTTCCGGCGTGGGTCGTTCCGCCGCACCCACCGCGGTGCGGCAGTTCAGAGCCTGCGCAAGAATGCGGGCAATGGTCGTCTTGCCGATGCCGCGATGACCGGAGAAGATGTAGCCGTGCGCAATGCGATTCTGGCCAAGCGCGTTCAGCAGGGTCCGCGTCACATGATCCTGCCCGGCCACGTCGGCAAAGCGCTGCGGCCGATACTTCCTGGCCAGAACCTGATACCCCATGCGGACGCGCTCCTTTTGCCGCCCGGCTTCAAGCCGGAGCCTAGGTGGAATTGTACCGTTCCGGGCAGAAGGTCACTGCGAGGAAAAAAGCGCTCTACGCCTTGCGTCGCTTCGGCTCACTTGACGCAAGCCACGGTCCCGAAGTACAACTTCCGGCTTGGAGTGACATCGGCTCGACTTATGTTCCTGCGCAGTGTTCTCGGCGGTGCGAAGCGTGCGTTTTTCTTGCTTCCATGTTGTCTTTTCCAGCAAACATTGGCAGAGCGTTGCAAGCAAGCCGCTGTCGCGTTTCTTCTGGGGATGCTTGCCGCGGCTTACGTCTCTCCCGCGCAGAAGCTCTCCAGGGCAAATCGAGATATGGCAGAGGAAATGCTCGAGGTTGGGACTTCGGATGTTCACAACAATTATTACGATCCGACGATGCATGGGCTGGACTGGAACGCCCTGACCCGGCAGGCAAAGGCAAATATTGAAAAGTCTCCGGATATGGCGGACGCGAACGCCCAGATTGCCGGGCTGCTCGAATCTCTGAATGACTCCCACACGCGCTTCTTCCCGCCACGGTACGACCACAAAGTGGACTACGGCTGGAAGTTCCAAATCATCGGAACGAATGCGTACATCACCGAGGTAGACCCCAAGAGCGATGCCGCGATCAAAGGAATGCACGTCGGCGATCAGTTGCTGACGCTGGATGGCTTCGCCGTAGATCGCGCCAGCGTTCCGGGCCTGACTTACGCAATGAATGTAGTGCCCCGCGGTAGCGTGACTGTGGACCTGCTGGATCCGTCGCATCGAGTCCATCATCTGCAGGTTGCCGCTACAGTCAAAAAGCTGCTTGCCATGCAGGGGCTTGGCGATGAATCGTGGTACCTCAACCAGCAACGGATCGACTACGAGGGCGAGGTCTACAAAGAACGTGTCCGATTCGTCAAGCTCGGCTCAAGTGTCCTAATCGTGCAGATTCCTGCATTTTCGATGGGCAACCTGGGTGTCGAAGAAATCTTTGCCAGGGCGCGCGGGTGCAAGACGCTAATCGTCGATCTGCGAGGCAATCCGGGCGGAGCAGTGGAATCGCTGAAGAGCTACCTGGCGGAACTCTTCGACCACGAAGTCCACCTTGGCAAATGGTCGGCTCGAAACAAGACCAGCCCCATCACCGTGAAACCCGATCGCAAAAATGCCTTCACGGGTGATTTGATTGTGCTGGTCGACAGCAGAACGGCTTCTGCAGGCGAGATCTTCGCGCGGACCATCCAGCTGGAGCAGCGTGGAACCATCCTTGGCGACCACACCTCGGGCAGGACGATGGAGTCTCGGAGGTTTCCCCATGTCATCGGGCAGAATCCCGCCTTCTTCTTTGGCGAATCGGTCACTGTGGCGGATACCGTCATGCCGGACGGCAAGAGTCTCGAACATGTCGGTGTGCAACCGGACAGAGTTTTCCTGCCGACCCCGGCCGACCTTGCTGCAGGAACCGATCCGGTGCTTGCGTACGCCGCTGGGCTTGCCGGCGTCAAAATGACTCCTGAAGAGGCTGCGAAGCTCTTTCCGCCCGAACTTCCCAGCGAATAATTCCCCGTAACCACGGATCGTCTATTGTTCTGCAAACTGCTCGATTGCTCTTACCGGGCAACCTTTCGCGCATCCGTCCTGCCCCGTCGCACTTTGTCGGCGGGCGCTCTCCGCTTCCGCTTCTTCGCCTCCTGCGGCGAGTACATCGTTCCGCGACACTTTGCCGTACCGCAGTTGCATACGGCTTCGTCCTCGCCGCCGTCGTACAGGCAATAGTCGTAGGTGATCTCCTCGCCCGCCGCGATATCGCGGATGGCACGGATCCACACGCGTCCCCGCACCTCTTCTGTCTCGCAGTTCGGGTCGCAGCTGTGGTTGATGAACATCGCCATCGAGTGGCCATCGATAACCACCGAGCCATCTCCAATGCCAAACAAATACGTGACTGGCGACTCCTTGTAGAGGCGGTCGGCCTCGCGCTTGGTGAGGCGCGGACCGTCATACTCCGCCACCCGTGTGCCCTTGCGGATCGGCGCGGTCGCGTAGCAGCCTGCTGCGTGAATCGAGGAAGAGCGGATAATCAGTTCCATGGGTGCCGGATCGCCTTTTTGCTGTTCGAAACTTGTAGGAGTTGTCCACTGCATCCTACCATTGAGGAGGGTGTTGAAATCGATGGTCAAGGGATGGTCCGGCGCAATGAAGCGCGTGGTTGCTGCGGCGCTTGTTCTGGGCGGCTGCGGACTTTGCGCACACGCCCAGCAGGACGGCGCATCTTCGTCTTCGCAACAGAAGCCGGCTGCTCCAGCCCAGAGTGGCGCTCCCGTCGCGTCGCCCGCGCCGCAGGAATCCAATCCATTTCCAACCGACACCGCCAACGTTCCTGTGATGCCGACCGCTGACTCGCCCGGCTCGATTCCTTCGGATGCCGGGGCCGGCAGCGCAAAAGAGATCGCATTGCCGAGCGACGACGCGGACCCCGTCCACAGTCCCGACGATCCCGGCATGTCCGAAGCGACAGGCCAGGAGTCCGGTACGAGCGACAGCTCCGCCGGGCTCGATCAGCTGGAGGGGATGCCGCCGGATACGAGCCGCGCCCACAAAAAAGGCGAGGACGCCGGAATAGACGCTCCGTTTCCGCACGACGGTCCAAAGAAGAATGTGGACATTGGGAACTACTACCTCGACACTGGCAACTGGCAGGGTGCTCTCTCGCGCTTCGAATCCGCCATGGTCGAAGACCCGGAAAACCCCGATGTGTATTGGGGACTGGCCGAAGCGCAGCGGCACATGGGCCTGTTCGCCCAAGCCAGGGCCAACTACGCCAAGGTCGCCGAGTACGATCCCGACAGCCGGCACGGCAAGGACGCGCGCAAGCTGCTCAAGGAGCCTGACATTGCCAATGCTCCGGCTGTGAGTGCCCCGGACGGCAAGACGCCCTGAGCCGCGTGCATCAGAATCCGCACCACTCAACGTAGGCATCAATGATGCCCCTGCCCCACAGCGCGCTCACGATGCCGCCCATCGCAAGAAATGTTCCGAGCGGCAGTTTGGCCATGCGCCACATCTCCGCACCGCGCCGCAGCGAGGGAACCGCGAGCACGATCAGCGCTGCGATGGCTCCCAGCGTCACTCCAAGCACAAAGGCGAGAACTGTGTGCGAAAGCCCCAGCCATGCAGCCAGCAGCAGCATCAGCTTGGCGTCGCCCAGTCCCACACCTTCATGCCCGCGCAGCCAATGGTAGGTCCAGCGAATCAGCAGGATGATTGTCGGGGCGACCACGATGGCGACGACCCAGCGCACCATGGCTTCAAACATAACGGCGCCGTGGCCTTCCAAGCCGCTTCCCATGCTCCAGTGCAACGGCAGCGAGGACCATATCCAGTGCACGGTAAAGCGCGCAACGCTGAACAGAAGGCCCAGCACCGCTCCGCCCAGCGTCAGCCGGTCCGGCAACCACAGGTGCTCGGCGTCCAGCGCGGCTAGGCAGATCAGCAGCCAGCAGAGCCCCATCTTCGCCAGAGCAAAGACGACGGCGTCATACATGCTCAGCGTTGTCCAGCCGGGCAGGTAGAGCGCCGGCAGCGCATGCCATGCAGCAGCAGCCCAGGTGCCGGCGATGGCCAGCTCCACCATCGGATACCGCCATCCGATCCACGCTTTGCAGGCCCGGCACCGACCCGCCAGCAGAAACCAGCTCAGCACGGGGATGTTTTCCCACCCGGCCAACACGTGACCGCAATGTCTGCAGTGCGAACGCGGCGCGACGATGCTTTCCTTCGCTGGCCAGCGGCTCACGCACACGTTGAGGAAGCTGCCAAAGGCTAGCCCAATCAGCGCGACAAATGCGGTTCCCAGGATTCGAATCATGAGAAAACGAGTATAAGGCGTTTTCCGTAATAAACCCATAAGCGTGGCCAATGTTGCGCTGGGCTGCAGGATGCGGTCCGGCGTGGATGCGGGCAGGATTACACTGAGGTCGATGGACGAAACGCGCCAGCCCCAGCAGCCAAAGCCTCAGTCCACAGCGTCCGGCTCTGCGATCTCGACGGATCCTGCCAGGGCCGCGGAACTCTTTGAGGAGTCGGCGACGATCATGGCTCGTCTGCGCGCACCGGACGGCTGCCCGTGGGATCGTGAACAGACCTTCGATACCATCCGCAGGTACACGCTCGAAGAGGCTTACGAAGTCTTTGACGCCATTGAGCGGCGCGACTTCCCGCACCTGGCCGAAGAGCTGGGCGACCTGCTGTTGCAGGTGCTCTTCTATGCCGAAATGGCGGCCAATGAAGGCCGCTTCACCATCGCCGATGTGCTTGACAACCTGAACCGCAAACTCATCCGCCGTCACCCCCACGTCTTTGGCGAAGAGGCCGCGCGCGCGGCTGGAAACCAGGCAGAGGTAAATCCGGACGTCGCAGGCTCGTCTTCAGCCGTGCTCCGCAACTGGGAAGAGATTAAGGCGGCGGAGAAGCGCGCCACTGGCAGCGTGAGTCGCGCGGAGTCGCGGCTGGACGCAGTTCATCGCTCCATGCCTGCGCTGGCAGAGGCGGACAAGCTTGGCTCTAAGGCTGCAAAGTCCGGCTTTGACTGGCCGCGCTGGCAGGACCTTCTGCCCAAGCTCGCCGAAGAGACAGCGGAACTTGAAGCCGAGGCTGCTGCCGCCGAGCACGACCCTGCCCGCAAGCACGCCGTGGAAGCGGAACTCGGCGACCTCCTGTTTACCGTGGTCAATCTGGGGCGTCACCTTGACGTGGATGCCGAGATGGCGCTGCGCGGCTGCAATCTGCGCTTCCGGCAGAGGTTCGCGCAAATGGAACGGGACGCTGAGCGGCCGCTCGAGGCGCATAGCCCCGACGAGCTGGAAGGCCTGTGGGCCCGCGCCAAGCGCACGCTCGCAGCGCAGGAGAAAGTCCCATGATCCTCATGCGCCCCTGCGAAGGCCATGACGAGTACGAGGCCTGCGTGCGGTTGCAGGTGGAGACATGGGGCTATGACCCAAGCGATGTCATTCCGCGCAAGGTCTTCATCGTCGCCCGAAAGATTGGCGGCCAGATTATCGGGGCCTTTGACACCGGCCTGCCGTACGCGCAGCCGCGCGGTGGCCCGGAATCGCTGGTCGGGTTCGCCTTCTCTTTGCCGGGGGTCAAATCCTCTGGCGCCGGCCCCGAACCTTATCTTCACTCGCACATGCTGGCGGTGCGCGAGCCGTGGCGCAACCGCGGACTGGGCACACAACTCAAGCTGCAGCAACGCCATGAGGCGCTGGAGCGCGGCATTCGGCGCATGGAGTGGACCTTCGACCCTCTTGAGATTCGCAACGCGTACCTCAACATTGGCAAGCTGGGTGTCCTCGTTTGCACCTACCACGCCGATTTTTATGGTGTATCCTCATCTCGTCTGCAGGGGGGATTGCCGACCGACCGGCTGGTGGCCGAATGGAAACTGGATTCGCCCCGTGTGCAGGCCATCCTGGCTGGTGGTCCCCAAGAGAAGTTTGAGGTCATTGAGCGCATTCGAGTGCCGGCAGCGGTTGGCGAATGGAAGGCGTCCGACACAGATCGTCACCGGGCCAGGGAAGTACAGCAGCAGAATCGTATCCGTTTTCAGAAAGCCTTCGCAGCAGGCCTTGCAGTGCTGGGGTACACGCGAGATGGGGAAGGCAACGGTGTCTTTGAACTGGGCTTTCCGTGCAAAGGAACGTGAGCCGCATGAAAATTGACGGAATCATTCTTCGAGAACTTCATCTTCCGCTTGTCCGGCCTTTTGAAACCAGCTTCGGCGTGACGCGCGAGCGCAGAATCCTGCTCGCTGAGATTCATTCCGAAGGGCTGACCGGATGGGGCGAATGCACGGCAGGCGAGCACCCCTATTTTTCCGGAGAATCTACCGATTCTGCCTGGCAGGTGCTGCTCCATGAGCTGGGCCCGATCCTCGCCGCGGAAAACCCGGAGCACGGCGGCGACTGCCCGCGTCTCTTCCGCAAGGTGCGCGGCAACCGCATGGCCAAGGCCACCCTCGAAAATGCAATCTGGGATCTCGAAGCGCAGCGTGAGGGCCTCCCGCTGGCAAGCCTTCTCGGTGGCGTCCGCGACACCATCGCCTGCGGCGTCTCGATCGGTATCCAGTCCTCCATCCCGGAGCTGCTCGACATCATCGAGAAAGAGCTGGCCGCCGGCTATCAGCGCATCAAACTCAAGTGCAAGCCCGGCTGGGACGTTGAGGTCTTTGAAAAGGTGCGCCATCGCTGGCCCGGCATCATGCTGAGTTGCGATGCCAACTCTGCCTACCGCCTGCGCGACGCGGACCATCTGGTGAGCTTCGACGGCTTCGATCTGCTCATGATCGAGCAGCCGCTCTGGCATGACGATTTCTACTTCCACTCCATGCTCCAGAAGCGTATCGATACCCCGATCTGTCTCGATGAATCGATCCGGAATCGTCGCGATGCCCTGGCCGCTGCCGAAATGGGCTCCTGCAGGATTATCAACATCAAGCTCGGTCGCGTCGGTGGATTCTCAGAAGCCATCGCCGTGCACAACGCCGCCCAGGAACGGGGCGTTCCGGTCTGGTGCGGCGGCATGCTGGAGTCCGGCATCGGGCGCGCCCACAACATCGCGCTCTCCACGCTGCCCAACTTCTCGCTGCCCGGCGATGTCTCTGCCTCAGCGCGCTACTGGAAAGAAGACATCATCGAGCCCGAGGTCAGCGTCATGCCGCAAGGTGAGATCGAGGTGCCCGACACACCGGGCCGCGGATACGATGTGCGCTATGACCTCATCGAGCGCCTCACCGTACGCAAGGAAGCCGTGCGCGCTTTCGAACTGGTAGGCTGAGGGCCGAGCTACGGCGGCGGAAGCCGTTCAGCCGGCCTTCCGCCGTCGTTTCAGGCCGCCCCAGTCAAAGTGCCGCCCCAGAATCCCCTTCACGATCCAGTGATCCGTGGATGCGGTTGCGCCCACGCCGACGCCGAAGT
>VFSW01000892.1_pt1 | contig 44146 bp, 46 predicted proteins | sample 5358111 | NCBI WGS metagenome assembly VFSW01 (sample SAMN11554181, study PRJNA540505) | mine drainage metagenome | isolation source: sediment from site ElyBrook_90M | place: USA: Ely Copper Mine, Vershire, VT | collected 2017
TTTTTTTTTATTATATTTTTTTTACTAATTTAAATAATAATCTCCCCCCCCCCCCCCCCCCCCCCCCCCCCCCCCCCAACGAAACTAATGCTACGCTTACGCGCTCGATGCCGTCAGCAGGTCCTGTATGAACTGGTTCCCTGCCTGCACCGTCTGGTTTGCCGTGTATCCTGCTACCAGAATACGGCTGCCTCCGAATGCCTGTACCACTACAGAGCTCGGGCCGAACGATGAGTTCAGCGTTGGGTTCTGTGAGAATACCTGCCCTGCGACCGAGTTGACGTACTTGCTTCCTACGACAATCAGTGTTGAGGCGCTGTTCGCATTCGTGTCAAGCACAGCCAATGGGGTGCTTGCCGTGTTCAGCTTCACAGGCGTTACTGCTTGTGTCACTGAAGGCGTTGCGGTCAGGTTGCTTACACCAGATATGGTGCAATTGCCTGCTGATGCGGATACTGCACAGCTTGCTGTTATGCTGTTCACTGTGACGTTCGACAATCCCGGGACTGCCTGGCCTATGCCTATAGGGCCGACAATGTGCGTTGCGGATGAACCCACGGTTGTGTTCGAGGACGCAGCTATGAACTGCAGCATGTCAACGGTCTTCGCTATGTTGATCGTTACGCTTGAAGGCGTAATCGACTGCACTGCTGATCCTCTTTCTGTCCTGAAGCCCTGGTTCACATTGAACGTCGCACCTCCGTTTGAAGGCGTGTACGTCATGTTGTTCCTCGTGCCAGTTGTAGAGTCGTTCAGCTGGAAGAGCGGGCTTGCACCTACTCCGCCTGTGCTGTTCGTCAGCTCAAATGCGAGCTGGTCCTGCGCGTTCGTGTTCGTCGGCACTGCTATCTCATTTATTGTAAATGAGCCATAGCCCTGTGCTACTGTGTTCGATATCGGGTTCGGCATAGTGATTGTGCTCAGGCTGAACGTTGACGTAGGTTGTCCGTTCTGCTGGTTGTATATCACAGAGTTGCCTGCTGTTGCAGGTACTGCGCTGTAGTACACCTTGCCAGACTGCGGGCCATAAAGTATGTACCCGTTCCCTCCTGCTGAGTTCGCAAGAGTTGCCTGCGTCACTGTGTTCGCGGCCCCTGCCCCTCCAAGTGTATTGGATGTGGACACTGCCACAGACAATGTGCCTGGAATAGCCCTTGCCAGCTGTATCGACGTTACATTGAACAGAGGCGTAGAAAGCTGCAGCGTGTTCGTGCCCGCAGGGTCCGACTGGAACTGCACCTGCTGCGTTATAGCTGATGCACCAGGCGTAGAAGGCGCTGTCTTTATCGGGTATCCTGACACCGTTACGGTCAGTGGGTTCGTGGTCGTTATGAAGTTCGCGTTTGCGTACGTCAGTACCACGTTAGTGGTCAGCGAGGTTGCTGCCAAGCTTGCGGTGTTTGCAGGTGAGCCCTCGTTCAGTATATATGGCGTCAAGTCATATGCTACTGATGCGCTTGCCTGGCCTGCATAGCTGAATGCCCCAGGTATCGAGCTCGTCACTGTCAGCTCCTGAGCCGGCTCTGTCACGTTCGTTGGACCGAAGCTTGCCTGCGTGCCAAGGTTCTGGTACTGGACCGAGCCCTGGAATGAGCTTGCCGCTGTGACTGGGTCGAAGTTCGTTGAACCTAGAGTGTCGCCCACGAATGTCAGCTTGTATGCTGCTGGGTTCTGGATGAACGACAGGGACTGGCCCGCTGACAATGATGTCGGCGTTGTGTTGTATATTATTATACTAGCCAGCGCGACTGCGTTGTTGGTCCCGCTTGATGCAGTCGTGTTCGTCCATATTAGGCTTGCGTACCACCCAGGGTCGTTTGTCTGGTTGAAGACATGCCCGCTGGTTATGTTTACTATGTTTGAGTAAGCCTGTATTTTTGCCCACTTCTGGTATGCGTACAATCCTGCGAAGGTCTGGTTGACCTGCAGGTACAGCGTCTGGCCTGAGATGTTGAACTTCGTTATGTTCGCTGCCCCAGGGTATATGGCTGTTTCGTTTGTCAGCTTTCCATTGGTATATACTGCAACTGATGCAGGGGATATGCCGTTGTTGTTAGGCTGGCCCAAGTCCTGCAATACCACTTGGAAGGGACCTGTTGTCAGGTTCTGACCTACATATAATGTAGTTAATGGGGTCAGTGAAGCTGCAAGCTTCAGCTTTCCGCCTGCTATGCCTGTAGACGAGGTTACTGCAACGTTATGGCCCGCACCTATCGCGTTCAATATTGTCCATGACTGGCCCAATAATTTTATAGGCGCGTTTATGTTGACTGAGTTTGAGCTCGTCCTGTTCTGTATAGGCTTTGCGAAGACTATCTGGTATGCCCCGCCTGCGCTGAGCAGCTGGAAAGCCTTCACTGAGTTCTGCTGGTCGTATACAGGATATCCTGTGACCCATAGGATCTCAGATTCGCTGTTAGACCCTGAATTGCTCAGCAATGATGGCAGGTTCGCGTTCGTCACCTGCAGTATGTTGTCGTATCCACCTGATGTGAATCCTGCAAATGATACTCCGCCTCCGTTGTTGCTAGCCGTCACTGTTGAGAACGGCACATACCCTGCTGCCGTGTAAGGGCTTGCAGGTGGAGATGCTGTCAATGAGCTGGTTTCCTGGAAGGCATACTGGCCCGCGCCCTGCAGCGTCTTTGTGCTTGCAGGCGTGCTAAGAGACACCGCCCTGTTCAAAACAGATCCTATCAATGCCGAGAACACATAGGAGCTGCTTGAAGAAGCAAGTCCGGTCTCGCCAAGGTACACCTGCTGGTTCGTCAGCGTGCATGTTGGGGTTGATATCACGCAGTGCAGGTTTGAGGTTCCGCCTACTGTCGCAGTCACATTTGTAGATGTGAATGCTAGGTTGCCCAATACTGCTGCAATGTTAGCTGCGACAACTCCGTCGCTAGGAGCAGCCTGTGAACCGACTACTATCTGTACCACAGGTTGTCCCTGACTGTTTATTATAGGGATATTCCCAAAAGTCACGCCCTGGCCTGCGAATGCAAGACCTACGAGCAGACTTGCCGCGACAGCGGCTATTCTCTTCGCTTTTAGAGATTTCATTCTACCACACTTTTAGTATTTCGAGATGTATGGCAAATGCAAAGTATTTAAATAGTGAGGTTATGGTTAAACTCTTATTTGCATATTGCCGGTTATACTTCGTCATTTGTTATAGCTGGCTTCTTGTATAGGCGAACTTTTGGCTCTTTTTTTGTATTATGACGACGGAATGCCCATGTATGATACGCAGGGATTCTGCACGCATGGGAACGCTTGCTGGAAAGTCCTGTGAACATGGTTTTGCATGTTATTCGTCTTATGACGGACAAAAACGGCCGCATGCCAGCGCATTGGCGCTGCATGAAGCCCTTACTTCAAGGAATAATATGCAGGAAAAGGGTTATATCATTTCCCTAACATGTCCATCTGATTGAATGATGCCGAACATAGACCCCAGGCAGTTGAAGAAGGTGATGGATAGAATGGGGATAAAGAGCGAGAGCGTAGACGCTGTAAAGGTCACTATAGAGACAGCGGACAAGGATATTGTCATAGAGAATCCGCAGGTGATTGCGATAGACGCTCAGGGTTCCACGAGCTTCCAGATAAGCGGCGATGTCACAGAGATGGAGAAGAAGGTGGCTGCCATTGCCATAGACGAAGAAGACGTTGATCTGGTGATGGAGAAGTCGGGAGTAAAGGACAGGGAAAAGGCAAGAAGTGCGCTTGAGCAGAGCAAAGGGGACATGGCAGAAGCGATACTCAGGTTGAAGGACGATCCTGCCTGACCTGGCCTGGTGCCTGGGCCGGCTGGCTGTTTACAGGTTTCCTGTCCCTCAAAGCTGCCTTCATCGTGCTCTTGAACAGGTATGCGGACCCGCCTATGCAGACAGCTGTGAAGCCAATGTCCATGACCGCTGCAGACAGGTCATAGTATGCAACGTCCCTTGCCACAAGGATTGCGTTCGTCACTGCGCCTGCTGCCACCAGGCCTGCGCCTGAATACCGGGCTGCCGCGTATATCTTTTTCATAATTTCACCAAGGTTCAGCATCACATATATTATTGCAAATCTAGACTGAGAATATCTGCAGTATTTTCACTCCGTTTATCATGAGGACCTGCGCCTCATCCGCAAGACCCGCTTCTATTATTATCCCTACTGCCCTTTTTCCCACTATGTTTGCCGAGTATATACTGCTGCCCAGTTCTTCTGCCGCCTTCTCTTCTGGCACCAACTCGCCCTCGTAGAATTTGGAATAGGTCTTAAGATCCATGACCTTGTCGCCTTCCTCTATGACCTTCCCCAGAAGCTCCTCATCGCACATCGCTAGCACAGCGCCCATATCGCTTTCGTGCTTCTTTACGTATATCATCCAATGGCCCATCCTGCGCTCCTGGACTGCATACCTGCATTTATCCAATATGATAATATCATATGTAGTTTATAATGCTACCCGTACTTGTAGAAGAACGCGCATGCCGAGAAGTAAAGGACTGAGTACCAGAAGAGCCAGATTGCGCCCGACATGTTGTTTATCAGCATTGCGAATATCGAAAGTACGAAGAGCGCAGAAGCGAATGCGACTTCTGAGAAAGCGCTCTTGAACGCAATCCCTGCCCTTGTCCCATTGTCGGTGAAGTTCCTTACCCATACAGCTGCCTTGGAATCCGGCAGCAGCGCTGCGAAAGCCGCCCTTGTCCTTGTGACTGCGAGCGCGAAGTTCAGGAACAGCACCATTATGCCTTTCCTAACTGAATTGAACTGTATCTTTATCAGAAGCACAGGCGCGAGCAGCGAGACTGCGAACGCCATTATGCCTAGAACCTCTATAGTAGCTGGAAGTGAGCTCGACTTGAATAATGTAGTTATGTTTATCGAAGTCAGGGGCGCGGACGCAAATACTATGAATACAGAGACAAGCGTGAAGAGAACGAGCACGAATGAGATGTAATTCAGCCCGGATCCGTGCGTTATGTAGTCTATGTTCGAGAGCGCGGAGAGCTTCACCGATTTCTTCGAAGTTATCCTGCTGAAGAAGTACTTCAGGAACTGGGTGTCGCCGTAATTGTAGCGCCACTGCTGCCTCGACAATTCTGTGAAGGTCTTTATCGGCTTCCCTAGCGCGTAGACCTTCGGGACGTAGAGGCTCTTGAAGTTGTGCATGTCCGATTCGAAGCTGAAGAACGTGTCCTCTATCACATATTCAGGGAAACCTCCTATCTCGTCTATCGCGCTGCGCTTTATCAGGCCGCATGATCCTGCGAATATGGCTGTGTTGTTGAGGGCTCTCGACGGCTGCACGAAGTTGAAGAAGAACGCGTCGAAGAGGTTTATCGTCTCTGAAAAGAACGTGCCCTTCGAGTAGCTCTTCTCTGTCTGCACATATGAGAGGTTCTCTATGGTGAAATAAGGGAGCAGCTCCTTTATGAAGGACTTCTCCGTCAAGTACTCGTCGTAATCGAAGATTGCAAGGTACTCTTCCTTTGAAAGCTTAAGGAAGTTGTTCAGCGCGCCAGCCTTGAAGCCATTCCTGTCCTTCCTGTGCATATACCTTATCCCGTTTGCAGACGAAAAACGCTTCAGCTCCTTCGATATCCCCTTGTTTGTCGAGTCGTCAAGCAGGTAGAAGCTTATCTTCTTCTCAGGATAATCGAGCTCCTTCAGCCTCAGCATGTTCCTCTCCACCATTTCTATGTCCTCATTGTACACAGGCATCGCGACAGCGACGGTAGGGAACCTTGGAAGGGGCTTTATCGACTTCTGCAGCTCCTTGAGGTACTTCACATACCTCTGCGACCTGTAATACGAATATGCGGTGAATACGTTGAAGAATCCTGAGATCAGCGACAGCGCAAGGAAGATCAGCGCAAGCGCGGTGACTATGAATGAACTTGAGTACTCTGCAAGGTAGAGCAGGTATATTGAGAACACGACCCCGCTCACCGTCAGCATGGCGAAGAGGATTACTGGTATTAACATCATTATGCCGCTTTTGTTCAATAGCATCGCATCATTCTTCGTTAAAAGCAATTAGACCCTCTACCTTAAAATATTATTAAGGTTTTATTAATTTGATATATTTAAATAAACTTGTGTGCCGGGATGGCAGAATCAGGTATCGCGCCAGAATTTATGGCGAAACTCGAGATCTGGTGGCCTTCGGGCCTTTTGGGTTCAAATGATAGTTCTGAAAATCCCAATCCCGGCGCTCATCTATAGAAGAGGGAGCTGATGAGAAACGGAGAGAGCGGCAGGTTCACCAGGAAGAGGGAGAACTTTGAATGCAACCAGTGCGGCCTCTTTGTCATCGGGAATGGGTATACGAACCACTGCCCGAGATGCCTCTGGTCGATGCATGTCGACGTCAATCCGGGAGACCGCGCCAGCGCGTGCCGCGGGCCCATGGAGCCTGTCGAGGCAGTATATGAGATTGCTGGTTTTGTGATAAAGCACAGGTGCACAGAGTGCGGTGCGGAAAAAAAGATCAGCAGCTCTGAAAACGACAACGCAGACCTGCTTCTTGAGATCACAGGTGCGGGGGCCCTGCTCTCGTAAGATGCCTGCCCGCTTATCTCGTCCTTATGTCCTTCATCTCCACAGAGCCATTCTTCATTATCTCGTTCATGAGTATTGTTGCGTATGAACCTGCAGGGAGCTGGAAGCCTGCGGTTATCGCATCGCCTTCTTCTGTTGCAGAGAAGCCCTTGAAAGGCGCAAGCAGCGGCCTTACATCGCCTTTCATCGAGAGCTCAGGCATCGACTTTATCAGGAAATCCCCCTTTTCTATGCCGAGCTTTTCCATCATGTCGTTTGAATATGTGCTTATGGCATTGTCTTCCGTCTTGTATCCTATCAGCGGGGCTGCTGGAAAGCCTGCGCTTTCCATTCTTCCTGAATCCGGGAAGCCGTAGAAGTTGCTGCCTATGCAGATGCTGCTGGAAAAGTCCTGCTCTTTTATCCTCTGCTCCAGCTCCCCGTTGAATATGTACGATTCTACAGCATGTATGAAGAGCAGGCTTATGCCCCTCGGTATCGACCTTATCGCGTTTGCAGGATTATTGTACTTCGCCATGCTCGCTATCACCGTCCTTTCCGCCTTCAGATACCTTGGGAAGTATTCCAGTGCCTTTTTGTATTCGTGCTCCTCTTTCAATTTGTTCCTCGCTTCCGCCGCATCTGCGCTCTTTTCATTGCCAGTGTATGTGAGGAACTCTTCCACTGCGTCGTCGAACCTCGATTCGATTATGCAGATGCCGACGGCGGCGTTGTTCAGCCTTGAGCCGAACCTCTGCGCGTCGAAGTAATTCGGCATTTTTCCATCCAGTTCCTCTTGCAGCTCCTTCTGCGGGGCGCGCTGCGCGCCCCTGATTCTTATCCTGAATGAGTTGCCGATGTTCGTCCCCATCTCTATCCCGTTGCTCTTCCACGCGCCGTTTATCTCTATGTCCTTTATCCTGACCGATGCTACTGCAGCGGGCTCTGCGCCGAATATGCTTGCAAGCTGCACCGTATGCGCGTTCCTGTCCTTGATTCCCGAATATCCTACCGACTTCCTCCCATGGCCTAGGCGCTTTGCCACCGTCATCAGCGCGTTTATCGTGTTCCAATTCTTCTTTTCGAGGACAAACGTGGTGAAACTGCCCTTTTCCTCTTCTTGCTCGCCTATGTCCGCAGCGTCGTATTTCTTCCCTGTCTCAAGCACCCTGCCCTTGCCGGTTATTTCCATGACAATGAAGTCTTCAGGAACGGCCTTCACAGTCCCTCCAGTGCCCTTTGCCTTCGATAAAGTGAGCATTTATTTACCATTATAAAACTTCCCAGCAACTAATAAATAGCTGCGATTCAATGTTATTCCGTGAAGAGCTGCTGCAGATGCCTGCGCCGCTGCAGGGTGATGGACGGCGCGGCGCTTCCGGTGCGCATCCGCCTGCTTTCTGCATACGTGCAGCATAAGTGATGTTTTGGACAAGAGCAATGAGACGATAATGGAGAAGGTGCTGCACAGGCTGGTCTCTAAGCACATAGCTGGAACGACCATGAGCTCCGCGCTCGACAAGGCGAAGGAGATAGGCAGCAGCGGAGCCGGCTGTTCTATAATGTTCCTGAGCAGCGGAGTTATGGAGAAGCCGAAGGCCGCATACGTGACGACGACATATCTAGAGCTTATACGACGCATATCGCGCCTCGGGATAAATGCAGGCGTGCAGGTGCCTCTTGAACAGCTGGGGCTTGGAATCGGCGAGGACGTCGCGCTCTCGAACATCAAAAAGATAGGCGACCTCGGAACGAGGAGCGGCGTGTTCGTCTGGGCGGATGCGAGGGGCGCTGGCAAGGCGATCGCAGCTGAATTGCAGAACATGGGCGTCGGAGTCGCATGCTCCGTGGAAGAGGCCAAGGGCTACATGAACGGAAAGAAGAATGCTAAGTCGATGAAGCTGCTTCTCGGCGATGAAAGCAGGGGCAAGAAAGGGGAATTCCGCGGAGAGATCGATGGCATAATAAAAAGAATAGAATCGCCTGTGCTCTCTTCCGCTTCTGACGACGTGCTTGCAAAGCTGATGAGTGCAAGGAGAAACGAAAGGAATTTAACCTTTGAATGCAGATTAGGCTACAACAAAAAGAAGCTCAACAAAGCGCTCAGGAAGGGGGCGAAGCTCAGTGTATTGGTGCCTTTCGGAAAGGACTGGGTGAATTACGCGATGGGGAATGTGCCAGAAGGTTATATGAAGTTCTTTGCAAAGAGATTGTTTAACGATAAGGACAAAGGTGCATGAAACGGCGAAGAGGCCTGCGGATAGCAAGGGCAGAACAGCTGACAAGACGGTTCTTGTCACAGGGAGCACTGGCAGGCTCGGCAAAGCGCTTGTCAAGGAGCTGCTTGCGCATGGGTACAGCGTTCGCGCCTATGTTGAAAAGCTCGATTATGTGACAAACCTTTCCCATGGAGTCGTGCCGTTCATCGGGGACATAGCAGACATGGGAAAGCTTGAAGAAGCGGTCAGCGGCGCTTCATACGTCTTCCATCTTGCAGCGATTGTGAGCGAGTACAAGGCATTCACAGAAGAACTTGTCCGTGTGAATGTCGAGGGCACTGCTGCTGTTGCAGAGGCATGCGCGCGCTCTGGAGTGAAGAAGATGGTATTCTCTAGCAGCGTCGACGTCTATGGGAGAAGGAGGGATGAGTTGCTTACTGAAGAATCTGCGCCTAAGCCGTCTGACAAATACGGCCATACGAAGGTCCTTGCGGAGCGCGAGATTACTTCAATGGAATCGCTTAATTATTCGATATTCAGGATAGGCGCGATATACGGAAAGGGGTTCGAGCACTCGTTCTTCAAGGTCTTCAAGGCGATAAAGAATGGTAATGCTTATATAATAGGCGACGGGAAGAACCATTTCTCTTTGATACACATAAATGACGTGGTAAAGGGTTTGATTCTGGGAATGCACGGCAGGAACGGCATATACAATCTAACTGACGGGATAGATTACACGCAGAAAGGGCTGTACGACTTCGCTGCTGATGCGCTTGGTGCAAAGCGCATAAATAGGCACATAAGCCCGGTGATAGTGTCGCTCGTCGCAAAAAGGCGCGGGCTGAACAGCGACGAGCTGCGCTTCATAACGAGCAACCGGAAGGTCTCAATCGCCAAGATAAAGAAGGAGCTGGGTTTCAAACCCTCTGCGAAGATGGAGAAGGAAGGCAGGGAGATGGCGCAGGAGTTCATCGGAAAGTACGGCAGCGCATGACGCTCATGTTGACAAGATGATTTGGTTGAATTACATGAATAAAAATATTGGAAAAGTGGAAAAATACATATACGAACGTTTAGATGAAAAGGGCGCGCTGATGTTCATGCTCGTGGACCCTGTCGACTACAGCAGCCCTGACAAGGCGGTCAGCACCGCAAAGGCGGCAGCTGAAGGAGGGGCAGACCTTATATTGATGGGCGGAAGCATAGGCGCGCAGGGCGAGCTTCTTGATAGCGTCACCAAACGGGTCAAGGAAAACGTCGACGTGCCTGTCGTGCTGTTTCCTGGCAACATAGCTACCCTTACAAAGCATGCCGATGCTGTGTACTTCATGTCCCTGCTGAATGCGAGGAACACGTACTGGATAACCCATGCGCAGATGCTTTCAGCGCCGATAATAAGGGAATTGGGCATAGAGCCCATTTCCATAGGCTACATAGTGGTTGCGCCTGGCGGCACAGTCGGATGGGTAGGCGATGCGAACATGGTGCCGAGGGAAAAGGAGAAAGTGGCTGCGGCTCTCGCGCTTTCTGGCCAGTACCTTGGCAATAAGTTCATACTCACCGATGTTGGCTCCAACCCGCAGCTCATGGGCTACGGACCAGTGCCTCCAAAGATGGTGAGCGCTGTGAAGAGCGTGATAAACGTGCCTTACATAGTCGCTGGCGGCATAATGAACGGCACGCACCTGCGCAGCACGCTTAAGGCTGGTGCAGACATTGTGCAGATAGGCACCGCGATAGAAAGGTCGGGAAAGGCGAAGAAGGACGCGGAGCTGCTTGCGAAGATAGTGAAGGAAGAAGGGAAGAAGAGGCTTTAGCTGATTCGTATGCGCGAGATGGCTTCCCTTGAGCTGCACCTTGCGATCAAGGAGCTCAAGGACAAAATAGAGGGCTCGTATCTGCGCAAGTTCTATGAAGACGGCAAGGGCTCGTTCAGGATGCAGTTCTACAATAACGGAGCGACGACAAGCGTGTACTGCAGTCTGTTGGCGTCTTTCAATTCCACAAAGTACTCTTTGGAATCGCAGGCAGGGACTCAATTCGCAATCGCGATGCGCAAAAGGATAGAGAACGCAAAGGTGAAGAGGCTGTACCAGTACGGCATGGACAGGATAATAATAATTGAGTTGTCGGCGAAAGGACAGGAGTATTCGATTGTGATAGAGATGTTCGGCAGGGGAAACCTGATTCTCGTAAAGGACGGGGCCATCGACCTGTGCTACAAGAGGATCATCTACAAGGACAGGGAGATAAGATCAAAGGCGAAGTACCAGATTGAACAGGGGAAGGCAGACTTTGAAGAAATTGAGAACGACTCCGCAGAGCTCATAGATGCCGCTTGCTCCGAAGAGGACATGCTGATAAGATCGCTTTCGAAGTACTTCAACCTTGGTCCCGTGTATCTTGACGACGCACTCAGGAGCCAGGGTGTGGATCCCAAGGTAAAAGCTGCTTCTGCCGACAGAGAGTCAGTAGGCCATGCGATGGCATACGCCTTCGACAGGGCGGATTCGCCTGAGCCTGTGATATACATAGACGACAGCGGCGCGTATCACGATTATTCTGCATACCCTCTGGAAAAATACGGAAACATGCGGCATGTTTCATTCAATAGCATGAACGAACTTCTTGATGAATTCGCCAAGACCGGCAGGCTCGGCACTGACACTGAAACAGACAAGAAGGTAGCGGAGATAGAGGCGAGCATAGAGAAGCAGAAACTTCTTGCAAAGAGATTTGCCGATCAGGAGAAGGAGTATGCAGCAATCGGAAGGATGATCCTTGAGAACATGAACGCGATAAATGCGCTGATAGAAGAGGCAAAGCTGAAGAAGAAGCCGAGCGTGGAGGAATTGAACGGCTCTTCCGTGATAAAGGTAATGGGTATAGACCTTAAAAAGAAGTCATTGACAATAGAGCTGTAGTGCATATTCATGGAGATAAAGATAATTGCCTTAGGCACGGCGGGATCTGCGCCATCAAAGGACAGAGGCCTGCCGAGCATAGCCCTTGTATACAACGGCGAGACCTTCCTCTTCGACTGCGGCGAAGGCACGCAGGTCCAGATGCTGAAGTACAAGGTCAATGCTTACAAGACAAAGGCGATATTCATAAGCCATGTACATGGTGATCATATAATAGGGATAGCAGGCTTGTTGAGGACCTTGGCGATAAACAACAGAACAGAGCCGCTTGACATTTTCGTGCCGAAAGGTTATGAAAAGGTAATACGCGCGCTCGTTACATTCGACAGTGCGAAGATAGGATACAGAATAAGCATAAAGGGCATAGGGAGCGGCACAGTGTACAAGGGACGGGGCTTTTCCATGAGGTCTTTCCCATTGAACCATTCGATAGAGACGTATGGTTATGTCTTTGAAGAAAACCCGAAAATGCGGTTTGACAAGGAGCTGTGCAAGAAGCTAGGCATAAAGGGCCTTATGTTCAAGGAGCTTCTTGAAAAAGGAAGAGTGAATGCAAACGGAAAGAAAATCAGCATATCAAAGGTTGCAAAATTGGCAAAAGGCAAGAAAGTCGTCTATGCGTCTGATACAAGGCCTTCTGAATCGACGGCTAGGGCGGCAAAGGACGCCGACCTGCTGATACATGAATCATCTTTCGCAGAGAGCGAAAAGAAGCTTGCATTTGAGAGGAAGCATTCAACTGCTGCAGAGGCGGCGTCTGTCGCAAAGAAGGCGCATGTAAAGAAACTTGTATTGACGCACATAAGCGCGAGATATAAGGACAGCAAAGCTCTGGAAATGGAGGCGCGCAAGGTATTCAAGAATACAGAGATGGCAAAGGATGGCGACATAATATTAATTTAATCGTCAACCTAATCCTAATTTATAGGAGGCATCGTCTAGTGGTAGGACGGCAGATTGACATTCTGCAAGCAGGAGTCCAATTCTCCTTGCCTCCATATATAATCAATAATGGCAGGGAAGGCGCATTATTTCCTGCATGTAATCATGTACGCAATTCCGAACAGGCTTTCCTCGGTCTTCAGGTTCCTGAAGCCGCATTTTCTTGACGCTGCTATGAACTCTTCTCTGTTGAACCGGAGCGTGCTCTGGGGCAGCCATTTGTACAGCTTCTTTCCTGTGATTAGTCCGAATAATTTCATGTATGCGAGATAAACAGAAAATGCCGCAGGCCCAGTCGAACCTGAAGGCTTTGATATATCTATTACAATGAATGTGCCATTCCTTTTAAGGACCCGTCTTGTTTCTTTCAGGAACTTTCCAATATTGCTGAAGTTCTTTGTTGCGAATGTGCATACTACTGCATCAAAACTTTCATTCCTGTATCTCAGCGACATCGCGTCTCCTTTTTCAAATAATACGCAGTTTAATCCTTCCGCATCTGCCTTTCTTCTTGCAACTTTCAGCATCTGTTCATTGACGTCTATCGCAGTTATCTTTGTCGCTTTTCCTGCTTCTTTCGCCAGCTTTGCAATGGCGATTGCAGTATCGCCAGTGCCCGTGGCTATGTCCAATACTCTAGAAGGGCCATCTGACATTACCGCAGCTGCTGCCTTTCTTCTCATCGCGGAATCCGCATAAAAGCTGAGAAGGTGGTTCGTGAAATCGTATGAATCATGCGCTTCAGAATACATTGCCGAGTTCCGGTTCTCCAAGGACTTACCTACTTCCTGCCTGTCACCATGAATGCCGATCCCGTGAACAAGTTCTTCTTCTTGATGTCCTTGAATCCCGCTTTTCTGAGTCTTTTTACAAAGCCCTCTTTGTCGAACCTGTCCACGCTCTCCATCAGCCAGTAGTATGCTTTTTTGTTCTCTGCGAAGCCTATGCCGCCGACTACCGTCCAGAACGACTTAAGGAACGCCCTTTGCAGCGCGTTGTCGGGCCTTGCCATGTCCATGAATACGAATTTTCCTCCTTTCTTCAGCACCCTTTTCGACTCTGAGCAGAATTTGTCGAGGTCGTCAACGTTCCTCAGCGCGAAAGACGACGTTACAACATCAAATGAGGAACCGGGGTATTTGAGCCGCATCGCGTCTCCGTGCTCGAACTTTATTGCAAGGCCGCGCTCTTTTGCCTTCTGCATCGCGACGCTGAGCATGTTCTCGGAAAAGTCCATGCCCGTTATTTCAGCCTTCTTGTTCTTCTTCAGCGCTTCCTTGTATAATTCTATTGCGTATTCGCCCGTGCCCGTGGCTATGTCAAGAATCTTCAGCCTGCCCTTGTCCGCCATGGCTGCTTTCGCCCCCGTCCTCCTCCACTGCACTATGGTGCCGAGGCTGCACACAGTATTGACTGTGTCATAGTTCTTGTACACTTCTGCGAATATCTTGTATACTTTCATGCTCATGAAATCACATAACCGTAAACACGTATGCCGCGGAGAGCAGCATCGCGAAGATGAATGACGAGATAGTCTGCATGCCGAGGTAATCCCTGTATTTGCTTATGTGTGCCTTGTATATGCCGTTGAATATGTAAGGTGTTGCTGGAATCGCTATCAGCGATGCCACGGCAAACAGCGGCAGCATGCCTGTAACAATGCCTATCACAAGTATAGCGTATGCGGCTACCTGGAATGACAGGTAATATATGGCGATGTGCCTACTGGTGCCGAGCATCACCGCGCTGTGCCTGACCTTGTATTTCCTGTCTATGGCGCTGTCTGGTATCTCATTTATGAAGAGCGCGTTCCCGCCGAGCATTATGCCTGCAGGTATGAATGCGAATGCAAGTTTAATTGACACTGCGGAGAAACCTGCAACTGCTATGAAGCTGCCGAATGCGATGAGCGTGTAATTCAGAGTGCAGAGCGGCTCCGACATGTACGGTATGCGCTTGACGAGCCTCGCATACAGCAGTATCGAGAATGCGGCTATCGCCAGTATGGGAAGCAGCTGTATTCTTATTGTGAGGAAGAATATCCCTATTATTCCTGCAAGGACAAAAGCCACAATGCCCATCAGAAGCGTGTACCCTGGTTTTATCTTGCGCTCTGCAATCAGGGAGCTGCCGCCGCTTAGGTTTCCTGCCTTCTTCTTTGCCAGTTCTCTGTCGAGCCCGCTTTTGTAGTCGAAATAATCGCTTATCACATTCACTGACATCTGCGCAAGTATGCTGCCGAGTATTGCAAGCACAGCATATTCCATTGAGAAGCGGCCGTAGTAATATGCGAGGGACACCCCAAGGAAGGAGAGCGCAAAGCTGTAGAGCAGCGTTGGCTCGAACAACTCTGCCATATAGTATTTAAGCATGAACAGATTGCCCGTTTTGTATTTAAAACCTTTTTGAGCTGTCACTTTACCTTGTTGGTTTTCATCGCGGTCCTTATCTCAGAACTGAGCCTTCCTAATTCAGTGTGCTCCATGTTCACGAACTTCATGTGCTTCGCTATCGATGGGTGCTCCTTCCTTACCATGTTGTACATCTCCTGCACCATCTCCCTGTAATCAGGATGGCCTGCAGGCATGGTTCTTAATTCTGCAAGATGAAAGAACTCTCTTGCATTCATCTTCATGTACCATCTTGCATTGTATCCGAATGCCACTGTGTATTGCGCATGCTGGGGTGACAGCTCTTTTGACAGCTTATGGTGCATCTCCGCCACCCTGTCCATCTTCGATTTATAGTCGTCTGCGATTCCTGCCTCTATGTACTGCTTTCTGAGGACATAACCATGTTCCGTGCTGAAGTATTTCCTTTCCTGCGTTGCAATCCTGTGCCTCTGCAGATCCCTGTACGATCCTATCGTGCCCTTCATGTCGAACGTGTACTCAAGGTTCTCGAAAGCCCTTCCTGGCTTCTGCCTCCTGTTCTTCCTCTCGGAAACGTATGCACCGATTATTGCATCCTTCTCCATGCTGCTCATGCTCCTTGCGGCCTTTATAGATTCCTCAAGAGACAGTTCCGAATTCTTGTATATTATAGTGCCTGCAACGACATTCATTGCATGTTCATTCGGGTTCTTTGTCCCTCTTCCTGCAAAGTCTATGAAGGAAACACTTTCATGCATCTCTGTTAAATGGGGCATGGTCAGCTTTTTGTGCGAGTCTAGCACCGCGCTTACAGTATTCCTTGATTCAAAAGCGCATCTCTTCATGTGTTCCACCTGTTCCTTTCCATGCTCCTCTTCGGTCCTTCTTATCAGCGACGGGGCTATCTTTTTCAGCTCCTCGTTCATCCCCTGCGCCAGCCCTCTCGATTCTGCAAGGCCTGACGAAAGCAGTTTCAACACTATGTTCTCGTATGAGCGTGCATTTGCGCTTATTCCGACATGCGTGAGCGTAGACAATGGAAGATAATCCCGTATTATGTCGAGAGAAGCTGCAAGCGCTGCCTTGTCGTATGCTTTGTGCAGGTCCTCTGCCGAAATGCCCTGCATGCTGAACTTGTCATTTACCTCCTTGCCTTTTACAATTTCATTCCCTATCTGGAAGGCGCAGCCTTCGAACGGGTTAGTGTCCCTGATATGTTTTGCCATAACATGCGAATGCGTAGAATACGATTCGAACAAGTCATTCATCAGCGCGACGTACTCATTGCTTAATTTGGATGCCATTATCTCATGTGGCCTGTAGAACTGGTATCCGTAACCGTCAATCTTCCTGCTGAAGTCCACATATCTTGTCGACTTCTCTATGTAAGAAGCAATCCTTGAATCTTCAAGCTCCTTGGCTGCGACGTTTGATATGTATTCTGCAGAAACAGGTATTCCGCCCGCCATCTCCTGTATTGAATCGTCGCCATAGCCTATGAGCCATGTCCTGAAGAATTCCCTGCCCCTGTCCCTGTTCGGCAGGAACTCCTTGAGGAATATCTCCCTGCTAGTCATCGAGCTCCTGCTGTACCTCGAGAGCAGCGCGCCTGCAGCTTCGCTGTCAAGCTGCTCGCCCAGCTTCCATGCGAATACGTTGCCCGATGCGTTTGTCACATAATTCCCGAGCGTTATCCTCTCTTCCTCAGTAAACTCGGTGTGTATTGGATCTGCCATAGAAAACACGGCTTTTACGTAGAAGCGTTGATTTACGTGATATTTATTCCTTTCGCAGGTTTTTCCATTCACTTGTGGATTGAGACTACCTTTATCTGGAATACCAAGGTCTTGCCTGCGAGCGGATTGTTGAAGTTCACCTTGACGTAAGTTGAGTTTACGGCTTCTATCACGCCTCTGGAGCCCGAGTTCGATGAGAGGTACTCGCCGACGCTCACAGACTGGTTGCCGAATTCTGATAGAGGCACATCTATTATCAGGCTTGGATCAACAGGGCCGTATGCTTCATTCTCAGGAATGGTTATGTTCTTCGTCTGGTTCAGCTTCATCCCTATGACGCCGTTTGAGAATCCGAGAATAAGTTGGTTGGAACCTGCGATGAACTGCAGCGGCTGCAATCCTACGTTAGAATTGAAGACAGTGCCATTTGTATAGCTGCCTGTGTAATAGACGCTTACGTTGTCTCCTGCTGCAACTACAGGCACCGATGCACCTACAAGATACGCCACGCTTATTATCACTATCACGGCGAGGACTATTGCAGCTGCATAAACTGGCTTCATTTTGAATCCTTTCTGCATCTCTTCATGTTTTTCTTCGTGCTTTTCTTCAGGGATTTTTTCTTCAGGCATATATTCACATTTTCCTGATTATTTGCGAGCGCCGGGATTTGAACCCGGGTTTTTGGCTTGGAAGGCCAGAGTCCTACCAGGCTAGACTACACTCGCTTGCTTATCCTTTTGTATTCATTTATTTAAATGGATGCGAGCGCCGGGATTTGAACCCGGGTTTTAGCCTTGGCAAGGCTATGTCCTACCAGGCTAGACTACGCTCGCATGAGTTGTGCAGTTTCTTACTGCGTGTAGGACAGATAATAGTTGCCTGGCTCTTTTTAAATAGCTTTTTATTTTCAGAACCTCAGGCTGGAACCTGAATGAGAAATAGGCATTAATGATGAGAAAGCGCGGCTGCTGGCCCAGCCGAGCCCTTTATTCAGAGTTCCGAAGCGAGAGTCTCCAGCATCGTTATCGCCCTTATCTCTGTCGCGATGCTGCTTGCCCTGTTCCTCTCTTTGCTGGTCTTGGCCCTTTCCGCGTATGCCTCAAGCGCGGCTGCCATCTCTTCTCTCGATTCCGGGAACTCGTATGCGCATTCGGCCAGCTTCCTGAAGGTATCCTCATTCTCCCTTCCCCCAAAGCCCGTCTCTTCCATAGAGAGCAGGCTCTCTCTGGTTTCCATGCATATTCCCCACAGATATTAAGTGAATTTTCTGGTATTTAAAAGTTTTGTGGAAGTGTGGTTTATGCAGGATTAGTTTTACGCCATATGGTAAAGGCAGCTTAGGCGCTTTCAGGGATGCGCTTTGATGATTGCTCCGCTTCCCTGAGCGCGTTTATGAACAGGTAATGGCGCAGTTGTTCATTAAGCTTGAACGCATGCGATGCGCCTACGACCACAAAATCTGGGTTTGTAGAAGTTATCATGGATAGCATATGCCCCTCCCGCTTCCTGTTTGACTCGTCTATACGCCGCTCTATTCTTGCAGGAGAGGCGTAACCGTTGCCTTTCAGCAGCCTTATGCCGTTCTCGTACCTTTCACGTATCAGGTTGTTTGCAGTGGTCCGTTCGCCATCTGCATCAGCGGCCCTGTTGAGCTCCTTTACGCGCTCTTTTACCTCTGTTACGTTGATTCTGCCTGATGATATGTTCCTTGCAACGTCAAGCGCGTGCCGCCTGTCCCATTCTGCCGGTTCTTCCATTGGCTGCACGGATATCCCGTATACCTTCGCCTGCGCTGCGAGGTCGCCGAAGAAAAAGACCCTGAGGCCGTGCTTTTCCCTTGTCTCATAATCATAAGGCAGTTCTATCGCCATTGTCTTTGGCCTGTGTTCCTGTATAAGGTCAAGTATCATCTTTATCTCCTCATTGCACGTCCTTTTGTCCTTGTATGCGTGGAATACGCCTATGAGAAGCTTCTTTTTATCCTGCTGTGAACTCTTTACTGCCTGATCCATATGCTTACCTGCACTACTTTGCTTTTTCCTAATATTTATGTTTTTCCAGGTATTTTTAAAATGCTTTAATAATGCAGCGTTTATACGCATGTTTTTCATAGGTTTAGCAGGCCTATTGATGCAAAGTCAGCTGCTGCATTGCCGCCTGCAGTGTTTTACATGCGTATAAACATTAAATGGGTGGATTTTTAAAGTTAAAAAAAGAGGTTAATCTGTGATATAAATGGATGGCGAAGTACCTTGCGGAGGATCAGGTTAAGGTATTTGCGGTTTTGGTTCAATCTCAGCGTTTAGTTTTTCCTGTGTGAGATTGTAACCTGATACGAGTGTTTCATACTGTCTGGTTTCTTTCTTGTCGAATATTCTGTTATTGATACTGCCGACAGGCATGCCAGTTGTCATGAGAACGTCTATCCTGTTTCCTTTTATGATGCTGAAAAGCCTGTCTTTCTGAATTTCTGCATCTCCGTCTTTTATTATCTGCTTTATCAATAAAACGCCTGCTGAAGAGTTTATATCGCATGTGAATGCATATGCGTCAAATGGCGCTTCCTGTTCTTTTATAATCTCTAAGATAAGGGCCTTTCTTGTCGGTGCCCATTCCTGGGCCTTTATCCTTTGTAGCAGGAATATCGCGCTGTATTTTGTTGGTATTCTCTGCATCGACAATGTTGCCCTTTTGATTATTCCCCTTTTTAGCAGCTTATGATATGCATAGTTTGACCTTCCGTGGTCTGCGCCTATTTCATTGTCTATTGATGCAAAGTCAGCTGCTGCGTTGCTATCCATAGCTTTCAATACCTTGTATTCCATTTCCGTTATTTCATCATGCGCTGGCCTTGGCCTTTCCTTTGTCCTTGTCCAGACCTTTTCCTTAAGGACTTCGAAGAATTGATCCCTTAATGGAATGAAGCCGAATGTTTGGTATGCGATCATAATGTTCCATTCAACTTCGTAAGATGCAAAAGCAGTATTTGTTATGTCATATAGCGTGAACCTTGCCTCGTTTGTTGATTTGACAACCATGAATATGACAATGTCGTATATGCCTGATGTCGTCATCACTGCCTGCACGTGTGGGATCTTCTCCAGCTGTTCCTTGATTTCCTCGTATTTTGGCTTCTTTCCGTTGAATTTGAGGAAGGCTACATAATTTATGTATCCGAACTTCTCTACGTCTATCTCCAGCATGTACTTTATGTCGTATCTCTTTTCAAGATGGCTTATGTGGTAGTTTACAGCTGTGTTCTTCAGCCCTACTGCCTTTGCAATTTCAGGGATTGTTGTCCTTGAATTCATGCTCAGTATTTTCAGTATCTCCCTTTCATGCGTTGCAGTCTTCCTTTTCTGTATCCCGATCTCTTCTGCCTGCCGTTTTAACCCCTCTGTTTCTTTTTCCAGCTCCTTTATCCTATTGCGCTCCTGCACTTCTACTTCATTCAGTGTCTTTGTCCTTGAGTCATTGTGCCTTGCAGGTATCAACATCCCTTCTTCTGTAATCCAGCCAAGGTACCTTGTGACCCTCTCTGATCTCTTCTTCTCAGTGTTGTACCTGCTAGCAGCCTCAAACAATCTGTACTTATTCCTTATCATCTTTGCCTGGACGTAGTGACCGTACTCCTTTTTTATCAATTGAACTGTGGCTGCAACCTTTTCAGGCAGTTTTTTAGGCATAATCCCGCCACAATAAATGGGGATCTACTGATATTTAAAGCAATATGTTTATTTTAAATCAGAGGACAAACCATTTTACAGGAAGGTAACATTTTTATTATATCTGATTTTTCTAGATTATTTTATTGTTCCTTGTCCACTGAGATGCACTATGGCTACACGACAAGGATTAATTCAGGTTTATTAATAAATAATAAAACATTCATAATCTACCTCAGGTGGATGAGATGGATATTCAAGGCATAAGCCCTTCAATGGGCCTTATTCTTGTTTCCCCAACCAACCCAAATACTCTGTCTCATCCGCTTTTTATCCTTAATCTGTAATCCCTTTAATGCCATGATCATATTGGTGGTGATGTGACTAAGAAAACTGTGAAGCTCCACAGGTTCTTCTTTGTAAGGCCGAAGGACAGTGTTGACGCAGACATTGTTGCAGAGGAACTTGCGAATTTCGACAGCGTAGACGAAGTCTTCATGACTGAGGGAGAGTACGGCTTCCTTGTAAAGACAAAGCTCTGCAGCTTTGAGGAGCAGAAAGGCCTTGCAAAGCGCATCTCGGAAAGCTCTTCGGAAAAATGCAGCATGGCGACCAGCCATTATCATTACAGGAAATAGACTGCCATCGCATTATTATGCTGTAGGGAAGGCATCAGGCCTGTATTTACTCAGGCAGCTTGTGCTGCGCTGGCGCAGCGGTCCGCTTTCTGTGCTCCAGCTCCTTGTTCAGTGCTTTTATCAGCATATTCATCTTTTCTTCTTTCTTCCTTGACACGTATAAGTACACCTGGTCCTTCGTGTTGTTCGCTATGATTATGTATATGTTCCCGGGCTTCATCCTTCCCGTCCTCCCTCCCCTCTGTATGTTCCTTATCTCGCTCGGTATCGCTTCGTAGAATATCACAGCGTCAACGCTTGGTATGTCCAGCCCTTCCTCGCCTATGGAACTGGCGACGAGCACATGGAACTTGCCGTTCCTGAAGTCATCTATGATCGCCTTCTGCGTAGACCCTGTTATTCCTTCGCCCTTCCCTGTGAATGCCATAGCCGGGAAGCCGTTGTTGTTTATGTACTCTACGAGCATGCGTATCGTAGACCTGTACTGCGCGAAGACTATGACGCTTCTTTGCTTGTAATTCCGCAGCACGTCGAGTAGTGCCATCACTTTCGGATGCTCCTCCCCTGCATTTTTTGCAGACTTCGCCTTCTCCAGCGCAGCGAGCACCCTCTTGTTGTGCAGCACTGATTCCAAGGCCCTGGACTTCTTCTCCTTTTTCTGCAGCGATTCGAAGTATTCGAGGAACGGGCTTATCCCTTCCACTGTAAGAAGGTCGTATGCATGCGACAGGTTCAGCAGCTTCACGTAGCTGGTTATTGCGGCATACTTGTATTCCGGGCTTATCCTGTTTATCTCGTCGCCTAAGGCTATGATTCTGCCTTTCGGTATCCTGTCGAAGTACTTGAAGTGCAGGAAGCCCATTCTGTTAAGGCTTGAGAGGCTTGCCTCAGCTTCCGGCCTTATCAGTTCAGAGATTTCCTTGACAGTATCCGACAGATCTACATCGACTATGTGCATGTGCTTCGGCATGACATACCTTGCGACGTCGCTGTCTGTTGAAATCCTTGACTCTATGTGCTCTGTCTTCAGCGTTTCAAGAAGCGCCTTCACCTTCTCCTTCTTCGACCCTGGCGAAGCTGTAAGCCCTATCGTCTTAACCCCGTATTCATAGCACTGGTCCGCTATGTACGTGTACGCATACCTTCCTACGGCCTTGTGGCACTCGTCGAATACAATCGAATGGTACTCCTTCATGTCAAGGCTTCCGCTCTTCAGCTCGTTTGCAACCGTCTGCGGAGTCGCGACCATGACCCTGGAATTCTTCATGCTCTCCTGCCTCTTTGATTTGTTCGTTGTCCCGAGAAGCAGCATGATTTCGCTGCCGCTTATGGTCAGCTGACTGCACAGTGTATCGTAGTGCTGCTCTGCAAGCGGCTTTGTCGGCGCAAGGAATATGGCCTTCTTGTCTGCCGCGAGCGCGCCTGCTATCGCATATGCCGCTATCAGCGTCTTGCCCAGCCCTGTCGGAAGGACCACAAGAGTGTTGCCCCTTTCGAATATCGATTTTATTATGTTGAACTGGTACTCCCTGAAATCTATTCCTTCAAGGGACATGAAATAAGACGCCGGGCCGAGCCTCGACCATCGCTCATCGGTTGCCATCATATCTTCAATAGCCTTTATCACTAGAGCATTTAAAAACTTTGAAGTGCCCTGATTATACGCTGCCGCAGTAGCTCAGTCCGGGAGAGCGTCCGCCTGAAGTAAAACTTTTAAGAAAAGTTTTATCAAAATAACAGAGAGCGGAATGTCGCTGGTTCAAATCCGGCCAGCGGCATTTAACATCCAGTCCTGTACCGCAATGTATCTACATAAATATTTTTCGGTTCTAAACCTCCTCCCGGAAAGGAGTATCATCAAGAAAAATGGTTGGAATGGCTCGGAAGAAACGAATGTAAACAAATATAAAATAAATAACCTAAGAAATATTCATGGAGAAGCCTGATGGGAAGGAAAAGCAGCATATCGATGGGCTAGGCCTTAACTTTACTTATTATAAAGACGGCACGCAGATAACCTTCGAAGCGGATATGCCTGCAAATATGACTCTGGAAAAGTTCAATGAAAGCATAACGCAGATACTTAATCAGCTAGAGCAGAACGGGGAGATAAACAGCGAGACAAAAATAAGATTCAGGCTATCGCCATTTAACTTTGAATGAATTCCACAGGGTCAGGATTTAATGTCAAAGAAGTATAAAATATCCTGTAGGTTATTTCCGTAGAAATTTACATGTTGTTTTTCCTGATTGTTCCCTGCCCCATCTAATAGCTTCCATTCGTTAAGTGTGTGTAAGTGCCTTTCTTCGTCTTCTTCAGAACAAGGAAAGACTAGAAACAATATTGATCTTCTCATGAATTTTGCCGGTAACGACTTAAGTTTAGCTACATCTTCAACTATGCCTTCGAGGTTTTCTGTTATAGGTTTAACATCAGTAGCTAATCCAAGGTAACTGTAGTCTGTATTTGGATTCTTTAGTTCGATGGCCCAATTGCCGCTTACAGCTAGCTATGTATAAGTGCAATCTTCTTTTTTCTATTATTCTCTTGTTAGGGTTTATGGTGTATCCTATCTCTTCTAAGACAACTGCTCCAAGTAGTACTTTATTTATGAAATCGCTAATCCAGCAGCGAGTCCTTACTTTTTTACCCATAATAACAACTGTTACTTCTCCCACAGCCATCTTAATGACTCCATTTCCTGTTTCTACAGAATCGTATTCATTTATTTTAATGCCGATCTTAGTTGCCAATCTGAGTGGAATTGTAGTAAGGCTCGCTCCGGTGTCCGCTAATGCCATTACATTTGTGCTACCTTTGCCTCCTATCAGTCTTATTCTTGTTTTAATATGTCCCATTAATTCACTATAGCACTCCAATAAAGTAATACAACTTCCAGTATTATAAGATTATCATAAATTCTGATATTCCTTTGCTTCCAACAAACATATGCGACCATAATGTTAGAAGAAGATAGGGGTTCTGATAAAACATGGCAAAAAAACAAATCAGATCAAATAACTGAAAATGAAATAGATGCTTTCAAAGAACTTACAAGTTTGTTTAGTCAGTGGTTTAGAAAAAATGAGTCTGTAGCAAAACGACTAAAATTAAGAGGCAAATTTGCAGGAGACTTAGGAGAAGCGAATGTAATAATTGAGCCACATAAACGCGGATATACAATTATGGAATGGAAAGGAAAAAATAGAAAAGGTTCGGATATAATTATAACTACAAAAAAGGGTGAGAAGAAGCTGTACAAGCGTTTAGGGATTAGCCTGTGAAAAGTCAGCGATTCTGAAGCTCATTGGGATGATTCTGCGTGCGGCATGTTGCTGTTTTATATATCTGTTTTTGAGTATATTTATGGGAGGATGAACGGCATAAAGGCGATAAGATTCGCTAAGACTGTTAGGAAGAGGGCAGACCTCACTGAAAAGAAGTACAAGGAAGACTTGTCTGGATTAGGAACATTCGGCAAGATGAAAGCAGAGGACCTTACGACAGAGGTTGAGGAGATAATAGAGGACCGCATGTTTACAGCAAAGCTACTGCGCGAAACTGCAAGGGACATATCTAAAAAACACCCTTGGTTCGCCGACATTCTCGAAACTGAGGCGAAAAGGCAACGGAACAAGTGCTCCGTGCTGAGAGGAAGGGGCACTGGCTAGTCCAAGCTATCTCAGGCTCTTCACTATCTCCCCTGCGAGATGGCTAGATACATTGATCACCCTCTCGTTCTTCTTCGTGCCCAGCTCAGATATCCTTTCCGCTATCTCGGAATTCTGTGCCACTATTATCTTCGGAACGTCGGGTGCGAGCTTTCTTACTATCAACAGCGCATATACGGTTATTGAGTTGTTCCTCAGGTCTATTATAACGGATTTTGCATGCTGCAGCTCGAATTTCCTCATGTCCGATTCCGAAGTGGTGTCTGCGACGTACGCCCTATAGCCTTCTGCAGAGTACCTGTCTGCCATGGTCTTGTCTGCAGTGACCAGTATGAATTTCTCCTTGTCCTGCCTCAGCTTTGAGGCTATGTCCTGGTTGATATAGTCCATGCCTATCAGCACATGGTGCCTCCTCAGGGTCTTGGATTCGAATCCGGATATCTTTCCTGAAAGCTTCTCGACATTGTTTCTCATAAAATCACTCGATATAACCGTCACCGCACTTAGGAACGTGCTTATGCCTGCAAGCACGAGGAATATGACGAATATCCTGCCTACGCTGGTCACAGGATATATGTCGCCGTACCCTACAGTGGAGACGGTTATAATCGTGAAATAGAGCGCCTCTATCGGCGATGTTATAGGTACGTTGAAATTTGATGGCCCGAGGAAGTATGCGATAGTCGTGCCGATTACCACAACTAGGGCCAGTATGGCGAGGTACACTTTTATGGTAGTCCCAATCCTCATAATCCAAATCGCCTTTTCAAGTAGGGGCATCGCCAGAGATGTGGCAAATTATTAAATGCTCCTTTTCAAATAATATAAATCCTGGGAAATATAATTAAAGATGTTAGTATGAAGCTGAAGCTGTACCAGAAACTTGTGATTGTTGCAGTAGTTATAATAGTGCTGCTGCTTATGGCATACGCCAGCCTCGGCGCCAACGTGCAGTCGCTGAATCTGAGTGCAAATGACAATGTGCCGTTGCCTGCTTCCTTAATCAGCATGCTTGCTGTTCCGCAGAACATAAGCTCTGCTGTCGGCTCTGGGTTGGGAAAACCGCTTACGAAGATAAACGGCAGCGCAATGGCCGTAAATGGTAAGCCAGGGGTGCTTTACATAGGAGCGGAGTACTGCCCATACTGCGCTTCGGAGAGATGGCCGCTGATAATAGCGCTTATGAGGTTCGGGAGTTTTTCAGGGCTGGAGTACATGACTTCAAGCTCTTCTGATTATTCGCCGAACACGCCTACTTTCACATTCCTGCATTCCACATACACCAGCAGCTACATCTCATTCGTAAGCGTAGAAACGCTCAACAACAAATTCGTCAATGGGAGTTATGGAGCGCTGCAGACCTTGAACTCCAGCGAAGCCTCTATCAATTCGCAGTACAACCCGCAGGGATACATACCCTTCATAGACTTCGGGAATGCTGCGGTGAGCATAGGTGCGACATACGACCCTCTTGCAGTGCTCGGGGGGCGCAGCTGGAACTCCATAGCCGATAATCTGTACAACACGTCCTCGCTGCAGTCCGAATCCATAATAGGCCAGGCAAACATATTCACTGCGGAGATATGCAGCATCGACAACAATACGCCTGCAAACGTATGCGGACAGCAGTATGTAAAGAGGATACAGGCCAGCATGAGCTGAGCTCCTATGGCAATAGCTCATAAAAAGCTCCAGGCTGCGATGCTGCTGCTGGTAGCGATAGGCATAATCGACAGCGCATACCTCGCATACTCGCATTACAACGGCACGCCGGTGGCATGCCCTGAAAGCGGGATAATAGACTGCGGCAAGGTGCTGGGCAGCGCCTATTCTACAATACTTGGCATGCCGCTTGGGCTGCTCGGCCTCATATTCTTCGTCATAGAGCTGTTCGCGCTTGGAAGGACCAGCTATGAGAACCTGGTGCTGCTTAATGTAATAGGAATAGCGTTCGTTTTCTACCTGCTCTATGCAGAATATGCGCTCGGCGCAATATGCATTTACTGCACGTTAGTACATGTTGTCGTTGCGTTGCTGCTTGCATTCTCTGTTTATGGTTATCTGAATGAGAAAAAGCGCTCCCGCTGATTGAGTAAAATATAAAGCGTTTAGAGGGTGGGGAAGGATAAATAGAATATGCTCTAAACGCCGGACTATCTATTAATATTAACATTTATAAAGATTTTCGCTTTTTGCTTAAACCTTGATAAAATGCTGCGACTGCATAATTTTTGGTTTCTTCATACTGTACGCGTATGCGCATTCGTTTGCAGTACACAAAAGAGGCAGATATCTTCTTATGTTTTTCATCAGTTAGAGTAATTGGCGCAGCTTGCAGGCGCAAGGGTTTCTGATGGACGAATATTCCATAGATGAAGGCAGAAATATGGTCATCGCTGCGAGGAAGGCGATATCAGAGTATGTTGGCAGCGCAAGGTTCGACAGGGGAAAGGTGATCAGGCACTTCAGGAATTTCGAGAACAGGCACGGAGTGTTCGTAAGGATAGAACACTGGCCCACAAGGACGCCGAGAGGCAGCATGGGTTTTGCGCATCCTAAGGGAAACCTTGGTACGCTTCTGCTCGAAGCAGCGGTAGCAGCAACAGAGGACAAGGAGTTTGTGCCTGTATCGCACAGGGAGCTTGAGCACATAGTCATAGAGGTCGATCTTATCTTCGGTCTCAAGCCAGTAACAGGCAGCGAAAATGCAAAGCTTAGGAAGATAAAACCGGGCAGGGACGGAATTTCAGTCGTATACGGGTTCCATAGGGGGATGGTTCTGCCAATAATCGCAGCTGAGAACGAGTGGGGCAAGGAAGAGATGCTGAACAAGGCATGCATAAACGCAGGCCTTCATGCGAATGCATGGAAAAGGGGCGATGTACAGCTCCACAGCTTCACGACTCAGGTCTTCAGGGAACTGACTCCAGAAGGCCCTATTGAAGAGATAATGTTCGGGTGATTCTATAACATGGACAAGAAGCGCGCAGTTTTGCTAGTGGACATGGACTACTTTTATGCAGCATGTGAGGAGCTGCGCAGGAGCGATCTGAAAGGCAAGGCAGTCATCGTCGGCGCAGACCCGAAGGGCGGAAAGGGCCGCGGGGTCGTGATGACCTGCAATTATCTCGCAAGGAAGCAGGGGATAAAAAGTGCGATGCCGATTTCCATAGCTTACAGGATAAACCCTGATGCAGCGTACCTGCCTGCAGACTTCCCTTATTATGAGGAAATGTCTGCAAAGGTGATGCATGTCCTCAGAGGCTTTTCCGAAAAGGTAGAGCAGGTGAGCATAGACGAGGCGTATGTGGAATTGACTGGCGCCGTTGGCTCGCTTGATGAGGCTGCGGAGTATGCGGAAAGGATAAAGGGCAAGGTAAGGGCTGAGACCGGCCTCAGCTGCTCCGTAGGAGTGAGCTTCAACAAGCTGATGGCGAAGATGGCTTCCGATGCAGCAAAACCTGATGGCATAAAATTGGTGCGCGAGAGTGAAGTAAGTTCCTTTATGGGAAATATGCCGCTTGACAAGCTGTACTCCGTCGGTGATAAGACGAAGGCACGACTCGAGTCGATGAACATCAAAAGCATAGGCGGCCTTGCAAAGGCGAACAAGATGGCGCTGCTGTCGGAATTCGGGTCTATTGGAATAGAGCTGCGCAATTATGCTAACGGAATAGACGAGAGCGCGCTTGTGGAGAATTATGAGGCGAAATCCATAGGCAGGGAGTCGACATTTGAGCATGACACTTCCGACCAGAAGGAAATCGAACAGGAGCTGATGAAGCTATCAAAAGAGGTCGCGGCTGAGGCGCTTAAGGCAGGCTTCGCATTCAAGAACATAACGGTAAAAATCAGGTACAGCGACTTCTCAGAGCACCTGCACAGCAGGGGCATAAAGCCGTCTTCAGGAGCAGAAGCAATCTATTCCACTGCCCGGCTTCTTTACCTCGACAGTTTCGAGAGGGGCAGGAAATTGAGGAAGATAGGAGTTAGGGCCTCAGGGCTGATGAAGTACAGCGGCCAGTCCAGGCTCGGCTAATCTTTTAAATGCATGTTGCAAATTGGATATGTTTGAATGTCAGTCATAAGGAGCGTAATAAAGTTGACACGGGTAGAGCACAGCCTTATGCTGGTAGTGGCAGTAGTGGCGGCAGAGATGCTTGCATTCGGCTTTCCAGGCACATGGCCATTTATCCTGAGCATAATAACCCCGATATTCATAAGCATGGGCGCATTTGCAATCAATGATTATTTTGACATAGAGGTCGACAGGGCGAACAACAAACGAAACAGGCCCCTTGTAGACAGGAGCCTGAAGCCCAAGGACGCGCTGGCGATAACCTTAGTATCGATGGCGATAGGGATAGCTGCTAGCGCTTTCATAAACATATATTGCTTCGCAATAGCTGTGATATTCGCCGTTTTCTCGATATTATACAGCTACAAAATGAAGGGCATGTTCCTCATAGGAAATGTCTATATCGCTGTTTCTATGGCGATACCGTTCATATTCGGTAATTACGTGGTGTCCACGCGCCTTGGCATAGGAACGCTGCTGATAATAGCTATGATATTCGCAAGCGGCCTTGCACGGGAGATTGACGGAACTGTAAGGGACATCGCAGGCGACGTCAAGGCAAGGGCTGTGAAGACGCTGCCAGTTGTGATAGGAAGCCGTGCTTCTTCTGCCGTGGCCTTTGTACTGTACCTTATCGCAATAGCCATATCACTGTTCCTGTTCTTCTATGTTGCGCCCTTCCTTTACAACCTCTATTACGGCGTTCTGATAGTTGTTTCTGACATAATGGTGTTCAACGCAGGGCTGCTCTTCCTGCTGAAAGAGAAAAAGAAATACGGACGTGCAAGGAATGTCTCGCTTGCAGGCATGGGGCTTGCGCTTATTGCGATACTGATATCTACATTGGCTTATATTTGAAGAGCTTCCTGAGCTCCTTTACCTCGGTTCCGACTGCGCCTTCTGCCTGCGCCCTGCGCGCCTCTATATTCCTGTAAAGCTCCATCGTCCTTTTTTTGTATGCATCGTTTTCAGCCCTTGGTAGAATGTGTATGTGGAGGTGGTTTATCTCCCTGCCCGAATACTCCCCTATCTGCACTGCAATGTTATACGACCTGTCGTCTCTGCAGTACCTGTCCAGCAAAACCGGAATGCATTTGTTCTTCACCTTTTCCAGATCCTTCCATTCGGCCGCGTCAAGCCTTATTATGTCGTCCACGTGGCGTTTTGGGATTATTAGCATATGCCCCTTTACAATAGGGAATAGGTCGTACACCAGCATGAACTTCTCAGTTTCATAGAATATTGTATTGCTGAGCTTTTCCCTAGAGCAGAATACGTCTTCCATGATCATCTGCGCTTCCTCTGCGGCTGCTTTGCCTGAACCTGCCGTGCCTTTATCTCGTTCTTAAGCAGTATCATGAATATCAGAATCAGCATTATGAATATTACAGTGAGCATGGCGAATACCTCATTCAGCTGCGTCTGCAGCCCTGAGATTGATTGCGGGTACGTGGCTGTGTAATTTACAAGGCTTCCTTTTATCTGCATGTTTGCCGATGAGAGCTGTGATGAGAGAAGCGCTGACGAATAGGCGCTGGCAAGATAGCTGTTCTTCAGCGCCTGGCTGTTTGTCGCATTTGCCTGGTACAGGAAGAAACCTGCCGATGCGGCGAATTCCTTTGGCCAGATGCCGAACTGCTCTGCTGTCGCGTTTTTGTAAACCGCTGCAGCCTTCCCTGCGCTGAATGCGGAAACAGAGCCGAATACTTCTGAATATACTGAAGCATATATCGATGCGTAATAATTGCCTGAACTGAATTCGTCTGAAGCAATTGCAAGGTACGAACCGCTTGTGGGGCTCTGCGCGGCTTCAGAGAGGTACTGCTGTGCGAGGCTTCTTGCACCCTGTCCGTATGTCACATTGGCGCCACCTATTGAATATGCGATGTTGTACATCTGGTATGCAGCTTTGCACCATGCGTATGCGGTGCCTGCATTCCTTAGGCCGAGCAGTATTGCGTCGCTTGATGTTGAAGCGTTTAATTCTGATATTGACGTATTCAGGGCTGTCTGCGCAAGCGCCAGCCTGAACTGCCCTCCGACCACATATTCGTAATTCTGCGAGGTCATCTGCGGCTGCTGTATTGAGCTGCAGTAGTTGACTATGTTATGCACCGTTGCAGAAGCATTGGCCAGAGATGCGTTGTTGGTGTTTGCCACAGTGAATGCGTCTACATACTCGTTGAATGCAAGATCAGAAGCTGTGTAGAGGTATCCTTTGGTCCCTATTGCGGAGTAATTCGCCAGGTTTGCTAGCATCTGCGACTTGAGTGAGGAGAAGTTGCCGTTTATCGAATTTATCTCCGATGATGTAAAATTGATCGTGAAGTTCTCGAGGGGGCTGAAATATGTGATGTTGCACGAATTGCACGATTCGTTCTCATATGGCAGGTTTGCTGTCTGGTACTTGACAGAATAATTGTAAGTAAGCGGCGATGGGCTTGTAGTTCCGAAGGCGTAAGACGCTGCTGCAGATGCATTCTTAGCCTGGACAAGCGGTATCCCAAGGTCCTGTTGCGTTGCATAATAGAACATGTATTCAAGGGACTGCTGCGTCGTGTATGGAACGATCATGAATTTCTTGCCTGCTGCGGCTGCTGCAGACGCCTTGTCGAATATGCCGCCTATCAATCCCGCAGTGCCGTTCTGGGATATTGTGCCTGTGACTGCGAAATTGTTAAGCAGTGGCTTCTGCTCAAGCCCTGATATGGCAAGAAGCGTGAACGCAAGGCCTGCGCTCGGCCCTGACACTGCGCTGTTGTTGTCCATTATGTGATATGAGAAATTGTAATCGTTGAGATTCATGCCGAGGTATCTGGCTGCGTACGCGGCTCCTGTTTCTGCAGATGACAAAGTGTCCTGGGCGACCGATGCCGGGCCTTTTATTGATACGTTGCCATTGCCGCTTGTCACATTAAGCTGTATATGAGTCAGCTGGCCAGAAGTGCCGTTGTTTATCACTGCAGGATCGGATATGTAAGAGGTATAGGCGCTTGCAGCTGTGGCTAGAAGCAACATAGATACTATCACCGCCAATGCTGCGACCCTTTGCACCATAACACCAAGCAAGATAATCTTAAGAAACATGTTTTTATAGCTTCTATCAGAATTCGTTTATCGTTCTCTGCCCGTGATTCTTTGCGCTCACCGCGTCGCTGAAAAGATCCACTATGCCGAACACTCCGTCGTACCCCGGGGTTACTCTTATTCTTTCCTGTCTGATGCGCTCGATGGCTTCGCCTATCTTTTTGTCCTCCTTGATGATGTGCTCGGGCTTTGCGCTTATCAGGGTATTCATCTCGTTGCCGAATTTCTTTATCAGATTCCTGTAAATGCCAGCAACCGTCTCAGTAGACTGGCCCTTTCCTGTGACTGCAGATATTATCTCAAGGAGCGGGACAGCGTGCACATAGGATGCCGCATCCTTCGGCACGTATCCGTTTTTCCTGTCTGCGAGCTCTTCGACCCTGTGCATGACGCCTATTGTTAACTTTTTCCTGCACACCGGGCAGATTCCATTGTATTTCTTCGATTCTTCAGGGCTCAATGACACCTTGCAGTTCCTGTGACCGTCGTAGTGGTACTTTCCCTCTTCAGGGTAGAACTCTACTGTCATTCTTATTCTCCTGCTGTTTATTGAATCTGCAATCTCTTTGTATGATATCTCTTTGACATCGAGCACTGTTGCCTCGCGCCCTATCTTTGGAAGGGAATGCGCATCGCTGTTCGATATCATTGAATATTTGTCAAGGCTAGAGACCCTCCAGTTCATCGGAGGATCGCTGCTCAGCCCTGTTTCATAAGCGGCGATGTGCTTTGCAGCGCTGCCGTACGCATCTTCTAATGAATTGAACCCGGACATCGCACCCAGTGCGCCGAACCATGGAGTCCATGCATGCGCAGGGAATATTATCGATTCTGGGCTTGCGCCCTTGACCGCATTTGCAAGCTCCTCAGCAGACATCATTAGTACGGGCCTGCCGTCAGCAGCAAGGTTGCCGTGCTTGGCAAGCGCCTCGTTGATCTGTTCTACCGCAGCTATGCTAGGGGCGAGCATGCAGTTATGTATCTTCTTCGTGCCGCCCTTGTCGAAGATTGTGCAGACCTCCGATGTCAGTATGAAATTGGTGCCGGAGCCGCTCTTCAGCCTGTATATGCCATCTCCGCCTTCTACCAGCGAGTCCTTTATCTCGGAGAGCCACTTGGGGTGCGTGAAATCGCCTGTGCCGATTATGCCTATGCCCTTCTCAACCGCCGCTGCGTTTATGTTCTCGATAGTAAGCCTGTCGCTGCAGGCCGCTGAGTATCTTGAATGTATGTGAAGGTCGGCTATGTAATCCATATGCATCTCCTGCTAATACCTGCCGCTTCCCTGTTCACGGGCATGCATCTGTCACTTCTTGTATCTGAATTTCCTGAGCAGGTCATGCCGCTCCTTTTTATCGCTCTCGCCCTCTGTACCGGACGGGACCTGCCCGTCTACAACTCCGATAATCGCTCTCCCATTCTCGGTCTTGCATATGAGTACCTGGACTGGGTTCGCGGTTGCGCAGTATATGGAGGAAACCTCGTTTACGCCCTTTATGCTGTTCAGGACGTTTATCGGGAACGCGTCCTTGAACAGGATTATGAAGGAGTGGCCTGCGCCTATCCTCTCCATGTTCTGCTCAGCGCTCTTGATAAGGGCGTCGTCATTGCCGTCGCTTCTCACCAGGCGCTTGCCGCTCGCCTCTGCAAACGCGATGCCGAATTTGACCGAGGGCACGGCGTTGACCATGGCCTCATACAGGTCCTCTACGGTCTTGATGAAGCCCGCATGCCCAACAATCACCTGCGTCTCCCCATCCTTTGCTATGTCCACTGCTTCTATCTCCATCGTATCACGGGGTAAGTCTGTTCCTGTCCCTGGGAATAAGGAAGAGAAGTTTCCCTATATCCCTTACCTCGTGGACCCAGCCTGCCAGCCTGACCTCGTTCCCGTCCATGCCCTCGTTGAGCTCTGAGACATACTGCTCCCTGTAAAGAGTATTCAGAAGAAACACCTTATAGGATATAATTAGCAAACAATATAATAGTAATTTATTTGAGAAAGGAGTTGGGCGTGGCGTTTGAGACTGTGGAATATTTTCATGAAGGTAGTTTCATGGCTATCAAAAACAACTTGTCGTTGTTTCCCTAGGTGCTTGACGATTTGTCAAGTTCTTAGATGGTCACCTCACTTTCAGCACAAAGGTAAGAACCTTCTCGGTGTGCCAGGGATTCTGCCCTGATTGGTTCGTGGGCAGTCCTCTGCTGTTTGTGTAGTTTACCCAGACATAACCGCCAATTTTAGAACCTGCGCTGAGATTATAGACTGGCATTCCACTGCTTGAAAAGCACTGCAAACCGCTTACCTTCATCTGTCTGTCTGTCTGGAGAGTCAACCTGCTGTTGTTATCAATAACCAATTCACTGCCATTAGAGTTAACTGTATAGAAAGGGCCGAACTCTAAAGGATATGCTGTTGAATTTCACCATTCGTCGCACGCCAGTTCTACATTATAAAATGTTTTACCATAATTTTGAGTAAGCATAAATGATAATTCACCTGTTGTATTTAACGCCGGAGTCCCGCAAACGAAACCGGCTTCAGGTACACATGTTGTATTAACTTCAAAAGGATCCCAAACAAAAGGTCCGTGTATATATAATACGAGTAGTGCGATTCCTAGGAAAAGAGCTATTCCCAGAATAAGCATTGCGAACGTAATGCTTCTGCTATTCATGTTTCTTTTTTTCTTTACATCAGCCATAATATCATATTGTAGAAGTTATCGTTGTAGCAACAGTAGTAGTTGTTGTACTTGTCGAGTTGCCGGACACATTTGTAGGTAATGTAGTTGTGACTGACGTTGTAGTTATCGAAGTCGCGACAGTCGCATTCCCAGGAGGGTCTACCGCGTAACCCGGCATAACTCCGTCAGGCGGTGCGTCTCTGACCCTTGCCCAGTGTATGCTCATGCTATTGATCTGCGCACCGTTCCTCATCTGGGCAAGGCCAACAGATGCTGGATAGCCTGGGGCGTCTGTGGTTATCGGCTGTGAGGAGCTTCCTGTACCGTAACCTATGTACTGGAAAGAACTTGAAGAAGAATATGGCACAACGCTGAATATCCCTGTGGCGGCTTCTGTGCCTGGCAAGATGCTGCCATGGGCGATACCGCAGTTATTCGCTTCCGCAGACTGGCTTATCTGGTCAGGATACGTATTGCCGCAGGCCTCTCTTATAACCGTGCTTGCCCATGCCGTTACGCCGAGGTAAGTTAAGGTTTGCCCTGTGTTTATGTATCCGACATTTATCTCGGCGTCGGAAGTCACGTACACGTCGAAAGCTGTGCCGTAGTTTTCGCTGGGCCCGACAAAGTATCCGTTCTGGTTGAATGTGACCGTCAGCCCGTGGTTTGCGGTGGCGGTAGTGCCGCTGCTTGCCGTCCACCCAGATGTGGAGCTGGCGAAATTGTTATAATAGTTAAACACCTGGGCGCCGTTGTCGTACTGCCCGTATGTCGGAGACAGCTGCGGCGCCTCGCCGAGTATCAACGGGTTCAGGAAGTTGTTGGTGCTCGATGGCATGAGGCCAATGAATATGCCGACATGGCTGTATGCAGGTATGCTGGCCGGCATCTTTAGCCAGTATACCGTGCTTGAGGCGCTGTTGCTGCTGCCGCTTTCTATCCATGCAGGTATAACGGTGCAGTTTGCGTAGAAGAACTCAACATTCTGCAGGTTGGAGTCTTCTCCGCTTGCAAGGTTGGAACTTGCGCTGCCTAAAGTTATCATCTGCTGGAAGCCCGGTACTGTAGCAGTCCCTTGGTTATTGTATATGGTTATGCCTACTTTTGCTGATGCGCCACAAGTAGATACAGGAGCTGAAACCGAGATAGTAGCAGGTGCAGAGGTTAAGTTTTCGCTTGAAGGGCCTCCGATAGAATAAACTATTGTTCTTATCTTATATGTGCCCGTTTCGGTAGAGGAATCAGTGTGTACCGTACATTCTGCTGGACCCAACACGAGGCATGATAAATTCTCATATTGTGTATTTCCAGGTAACTCTACCTGCCACTTATAAAAATATTCGCCTGTGCCTCCCACTGCGTCAGTAACATTATTATTAAATAATGCGCTATTATTATAAATGGTGATTAGTTTTATAGAATAATTTTCCCCTAGAATTACATTTTGTTCTTGAGGCACTAGTTCGCCTATTCTGAAATTAGTGACGTTAAAACCACTTGTTTGGTTCAAAGCGGTTGGATTTGCATTGTTACCTAAATCTACACCGCCGGAAAGTAATTCGTTAACCATGGAAATTTTTGATACGCCTGGCCACCCTGCGATAGGTTTTTTAACACCAGATGTGGATGTTGCATTGCCTGACAAATAAGATGCATTAACGAAATTCGTAAACTGAGAATATAACGTTAGCCCAGGGCGTTCATCAATCCACTCTGCCGTACCTAACGATACTCCGACAAAATCAAGATTTATTGTACTATTACTATTGGTATTCAGATCTGCTATTTTAAGTTGCCATGTTTGGATTATTGAATTAGGGTTACTAACAAACCCTACGTTTGCAACTATCTTATCTCCTGGATTGACATTAAAATTGCTAATAGTGCTCTCTGGAAATGGATAACGTTCGTACCATGCGGAATATGACGCGCCGCTTCCAGTGTTGTAGTTAGAGTGAGTTCCAATCTGGATTAACGGAGAAAGGGTTCCTGAAGTCCCGCCTATGCCAACCCACTGCGAAGATTGTCTATTTGCAGAACTCGATAAGGCAGTTTGCACAATCCACGTGCCGCTTACATTGGCAAACTCATCGCCATATGCATAATAACCAGCCCAATTTGGAGACGCTGGGTCTGTTACGTTGTTGCTTTGTGTGTTTTCTGCACTTTGAATGTCTGTAGCATTAAGATAATTCACGACCACAAGGGTATTGTTTTTAAATTCTATGGCTTCCGTCTTCGCGTCTGCGCTTGGTATGTATATGACTTCCGGACCGTTGGTCACGTTCGAGGGTATTGTGATATTGAACCTGTAAAAAGACAGCTTCCCTCCTTCCTTGCAGTCTGATGCGTTATTGTATCTGTTTCCGCCTTGTCCCTGCCAGGATTGTTGATTGAGCCAACCATCTCCTTCAGTCTGATTGGATACCTGGACATTGTTATAATATGAAGAGAGCATCCCTGCAATCTGGTCGCTGTTGTTCTGGTTAATCCCATCAAAACCGCAAGAGTTTCTTTTGGGTAGGGTAAACGCTACACATCTCAATACCCTACTCCTATTAAATCGCTCTCTCCCTGAGGACCAAGACCGTGCATTTTCAAATCCATTGCCATCTGCGAACGGCGGCGTTACGACGCAGAATAGGTTAGGGGTCTGTGAAAACGAATCGGTTGCTGTGCTGCTGTTAAGTGTAGTGAGGTTCGGATGTCCTGCAAGGAATTGCTGGTTGAGCACGGTAAGATTAACGCTGATATTATACTGCTTCAGTACTCCGCTGCCGTTGTAATATGACAGCGCAGCAAGAGCGCACGCGCCTATTGGATTCTCTATCTTAGTGTCATTGATGAGGCCGAGCAGTTCTGATTCTGAGGCATTGTCCAGCACCAAAGGGCAGGAAATAGACCCATATCCTGAAATTGATGTGTTATTTGCCTGCTCTGAGTGATTCATTTGCAGCGATGGTTGCGCCATTGCATAAACTGCGTAAGCGCTAATAGCTATTATGGCTACCCTTACAATAAACAGGGCTGCAAAAAACCTTGATCCAACACCCACAAAAGCACTACTACTTACATACATTTACTACGGGTTAATTTATAATATAAGATGCTGCAGCGTCCTTTAACCTGCCCGGTTCCTAAAAGGGGCAGAGAAACAAGAAAAAAATAAAATAAAGCGGGATTACTTGTTGATTACGATCTCTATCGAGCTTACCTTTGACGTTGTCCCGTCCTCGTTGGAGATCTCTTCGGAGTTTATGGCTATGTCCTGGACCTTGACATCGGTTATGAACCTGTTCCTTGATATCTCGGCAACGTCGACCGCCCTCGATATGGCGTTTCCCCTTGCCCTTATCTTCACGCTCTTAGCGCCGCTGTTGAACTGCGTCACCACAGCTAGCACGTAATTCATTGTAGGCTTTTTGCCTATCAGGACCACGTTTTCCTGAATGCCTTCATTGTTAGTTCCCGAGTACTCTCCCATTGCCTCACCTTAAGCCAAATGCCACAATAAATCCAGCTGATTCACTTGCTGCACTGTTTTTACCAATCTTGCCTGACAAGGTATTTAATCCTTTATACTTGCACAGAACTGCCGAGCGAAGCAACGGCACTGGCCTGCTGCACTGCAATATGTGAACATCCGGCAAGCGTGTCCCACGTCATGTGCGTATTTATAGTCCATCTGTCAAGCCGGTTGAAGCTGCGTGCAATTGGCCTTATGCCCTGATGCTCTGCCCTAACAAGGTATCGCAGTTCATTCTCATCAAGAGACATGATTGCCCTCGAATGCATGTGAATCGGCAGCCTTGAACCGTCATGCATTTTTCCAGGGTCGTCCGAAGCGCCGGGCAGCGGTATGACTAGTGCCGGCTCATGCCTTGGGGTTATCACCACCCTGTTCCTTTCGATTGTTATGTACGGATTCTCGAGCACTATGCCCATGTCCTTGAACTTGGTTGCTTCCTTCGGAATCTGGCTTGAAGGGAAGATATGCGGGATACGGTCAGCCGTAGCATGCTGATCCAGAACGTCGAATTTTCTCTTTAATTTCTCGCCTGGCGCAGGATACACAACCACCGTGTTGGTCCACCAGTACCTGCTGCTCTGGGCCATCTTGCCCACCATGGCGAGTTTGTCCTCGGATTCATTGAAAAGAAGTGCGTCAATCTCTGCGTTTGAAGGCAGCCTGGCGCCTTGCACCCTTGCATTCCTGCGTGCATTTATGAAAGCTGCCTTTTCATCGGAAGCCACTATGTGCTTTTCGTTGTTTGTTGCATTGGTAATGCCTGTTTTCATGCTAGAAGTCATTCAATCACATCCTTTTACTGATTTGGCATGATATATAAACTTTATCGGGCATATTTTACCTGCTGCATGTCGCTGCATGAATAAGATTATAAATTTAACGAAGGGATATAGTTATAAATATTTAATGCGTCCTATAAACGATAAACCCCAGGTGTGTATCCATGGTAAAATATGTAATTGCAGAGCAACTAGTCGGCAAGCAGGTCGTAACTAACGACGGTTTCGATCTTGGAAAGTTTGAGGACGCAGAGCTCAACGAAGCGAGCGGAAAGCTGAGCGTCATGGTTGTAGAGCCAAATGTTGACAGCGAGTATGTGAACAAACTGAACATAAAGAGCGGAAAGCTGCACATACCTTATTCCAACGTAGTGGCTGTTAACGACCTGATAGTAGTTGACAGGAAGGGCCTCTGAAGGTGATTTTATAATCATAGCCGGCGGCGACGAGGCCGGTAGGGGTGCGGTGATGGGCCCCTTGGTAATTGGTTTGGTTAGTGTAAAGAAGAGCAAGGAGGCGAAGTTCAGGAAGATAGGCGTGAGGGACAGCAAGATGCTGAGTCGCAAGAAGAGGGAATTCCTGTACGACGAGATAACCTCGATTGCTGACGAAGTAAGGAGCTACAACATAGGCAGCGAGGAGATAGACGCGGCGATGAAGGGCAGGATATCGTTGAACCAGCTTGAAGCGCTCAACTTTGCAAGGCTGATAGACTCTTTGGATACTGAACCTAACAGGGTATTCCTTGATTCCCCTGACGTCATATCGGAAAGGTTCGGGATGCGCGTCAGCCTCTTCTCGAGCAGGAACATGAAGGTCAAGGGGATAAAGGACAAGAAAAGCGCCGCGAAGACAAAGTCGACAGCAGGTTACACTGAAATCGGCCCTAAGAGAATTTCTGTCATAGCGGAGCACAAGGCGGATTCCGTTTATCCGGTCGTATCGAGTGCGAGCATAATAGCAAAGGTGATACGGGACAGGGAGATAGACAGGATATCTGACCATCTCGGGATCGACATAGGCAGCGGCTACCCGTCTGACAAGCAGACCGTTGACGCTATCAAGGACAACCTCTCTGATGAGAAGTTCGCAAAGTTCATAAGGCAGAGGTGGAAGACGATGCAGATAATAAGGCAGTCCAGGATGAACGATTTCGTATAGTTTTTAAAGGCTGCTTTTGCCTTTCAAATCCTTTATATATCACTGGAGCCCAGCCTAACTTGTACTGTTTTTTCATAGCATATAATGTGACATAATGAGGAAAAAGACCATACCTTTACAGGCAGAGTTTGCAATGGAACTGGCGGTGGACGCCGGCTCGATTATCAGCCATGACTTCTCAATGCATGTGAAAAAGGAGCTTAAGCCAGACAATACCTTTGTCACAGGCACGGATCTTAAGATAAACAATATGGTCATAAAAGAAATAAGCAAAAGATATCCGAATCACAACATACTTGCTGAAGAATACAGCCTTGCTGCAAAGGCGAGCGAATACACATGGGTCTGCGACCCGATAGATGGAACAATCTCCTTCTCGCACGGGATACCGACTGCGGTATTCTCACTTGCACTTGTCAGGTCTGGAAGGCCGATACTGGGAGTAGTGTATGACCCGTTCCAGGACAGGCTCTTCCTCGGAATGTATGGAAAGGGGGCGACGCTCAATGACAAGAAGATATCAGTTTCGAGTGATAAGAAAGTTCGCGGAAGCATAATAGGATTCGCAGCGTGGCAAGATGCGCAGGAGGACATAACAAATGCGTATCCCAAGATGATAAAGGAAGGCGCGAGCGTGCTGATGCTGGGCTCCATAACTTACATGGGCGCCCTGGTTGCAGCAGGCGAGCTTTCTGCATGCGTGCACCCAGCAAGGATGCCGTTCGATACTGCTGCAGTAAAAGTAATAATAGAGGAAGCAGGCGGAAAGGTTACAGGACTGAACGGAAAGAAGCAGAGATACAACAACAGGATAAACGGCGCCATAATGTCAAACGGCAGGCTGCATGACAGCCTGGTAAGCATTGTAAGGAGCTGATTCAGAGCTTAAAATGTGCTTTTATCATTTTGGCTGTTTCTTCAGGTGGCAGTTCGGTATTGTCTACGTTGTATGATTTGACAAAACCTATCTCTGAGAATACATCGTTGCTTTTCACAAAATTGCTGAATGTTTCATAGTCTGTGAGCTTTCCATACTTCTTCCTTGACGGCTTCTGGAGCCTTTCTTCAATTATTTTCCTGTCGCACGACAGGCGCACGAAATGCGTCATGCCGTTATTCTTGTCCATTATCGATAAAAGATTCTTTATGAACTTGTCATCCCTGTTTTTTATATGGACCGATGTTATTATCATGCCTTTTGCCTTTTCCTGCGCGGCTGCTTCTATGAGCTCAAGCCTGTATTTGTCGAGTAGTTCCCAGAATTTCCCGTTGCTCCTGTCGAGCACCGATTCGATGAAGTCTATTGCAAGGTGATTGTGGAACACCTTGTATCCGGTAATTTTCGAAAGTTCAGTTGCAACAGTAAGCTTTCCGACAGCTGGAGGCCCATAAATCACAACAAGCTTCATTGACACACTTTGCACATTATTTCCTGAGCGCTTTCCTCATTTCTGCAGGCCCATTGACATTATTTGATGAAGATAGACTATTTGCGATTACGCTGTTTAGGCGTGCTTTGACAGAATCGGTAGAATGGCTTATTATTTCATCCGCTACGCTTCTGCCATAGCAGTCCTTTATATCGGAAAGCCTGGCCCCGAATGTCTCGATAAGCCTGTAATGGACTTCACTGGAGCCGCAGTTAGCCAGCCTGTGCGCCACACTGTACCTGTTGTTGTCAACAGTGTCCGCTATTCTTTCTCCTAGTTCGTCTATCATCTTCATCTGCACCTTCGTAGAGTCGTAAATGCCGTTCCTCGCAAGCTCATGCGCTAGGCTTCTCCCATATCCGTCCTGAATCTCGCATGTTCTCGTGCCGAGGACTTCCACGATCTTCGCTTTCGGGACTGCGCTGCCGAAGCGCGCAACATGCCACACTAGGCGTATCCCCCTGTCGTCCTTCACCTTGCCTATTGAACTGCCGTTCTTCTCGATAAACCTAATAAGATATGGTTCATCTGAGTATTTGCTGGATTCAAACATGTCCAGAGTCTTCCTTGCAGACATACGAACGAAATATATTACATGGGATTATTTTTATATTTATTGTATTTGGGGAATCGTTGTTTCTGGCAGGGCTTGACATCAAGCCATGCCCTTGAAGATTATGGGGAGTACGTGATTTGAACACGTGTCGCCACCTCCCGAAGGTGGAAGCCTACCAAGCTAGCAGAACTCCCCTAAAGAATAACAGCTCCTTTCTCAGTGATTAATACATCGTCCTCTATCCTGATTCCGCCAAAGCCTTTTATGTATATGCCAGGCTCGTCGGTGATTACCATTCCTGCTTTGGCTTTTATATTGCTATATGCAGGGGAGAAGCCGGGGCCGTCATGGACCTCTATGCCCAGGGAGTGCCCTAGAGAGTGTATGAACCTGCCCTTGTACCTGCCATTGTCTTTCCTGTCGATATAATCGGCAGCTATATAATGCACCCTGCTAAGTTGCATCCCTTCCCTTATGGATTTTAGTGCAAGGTCGTGCGCTTCCTTTACAGTATCGTACATCTCCTTCTTTTTCCTGTAATCTTCACTATTCTTCTTTTGGAAGATGAAGGATCGCGTTATATCCGAGCAGTATCTGTTAACCTTCGAACCTGCATCTATTAGGATTATGTCCCCTTTCCTTAGTTTTGTCCTGTCAGGTGAGTGGTGCGGCAAGGCAGAGTTGCTTCCGAAACAGACTATAGTATCAAAAGACGGGCCTTCTGAACCAAGGCTTCTGGAAATCTCATCGAATCTTCTTGCAAGCTCTACTTCGGTTATCCCGGCTTTGAAGTTTTTTTGTATTAGCTGCATTGCACTTTTGGTTATCTTTGCAGCTCTCTTTATGTCAGCTATCTCTGCACTGTCCTTGATCATCCTAGTGTCTGTTAACGTATCTGATATGTCCATCAGTTTCTTAGGGGCGTAGCTGACCTTCATACTGTTGTAGTAATTTAACGGTAGGAATTGGCCGTTTATTCCTATGGTCTTCCCTTTTATCTCTTTCAGTAAGAGCTTCCTTGCCTTCTGCTCATCACTCATCTTTATTATCTCTATACCAGGGAACTTCTGCCTGACAGCATCCTGGTACTCAAGGTCATATGTAAGCAGGTAGGAACGATCTCTCTTCACTATCAGCATGTTATTCTCGAATAAGCTTGATCTGAATCCTGTAAAGTAGTAGAAGTTAGGATCCTGCACGCCGGTATTCATTATCACCGCCGCATCTATGCCTTTCTCTTTTTCAAAGATCCTCTTGTACCTGTTTATGATACGGTTCATTTTGTGCAACCCTCTATCTCCTTGATCACTCTGTCCTTATCTATGAATATGTTTGTATAATCCTTTCCTTCCTTAAGGTCGTTAAGGCTCGCCCACCTGAATCCGGAATTCTCTATGTTGAGTTTTATCTTATCTGTAGAGGAGCTGAAGAAGAACAGGTGATTCTGCCATTTCTTGCCCTTCTTAGCGTCGAACATCCATACATTTATTGGTTTGCGCAGCTGACGGAGCGTGTGTCTTTGCAATCCAGTCTCCTCGTTTATCTCCCTGTATGCGGTCTTTGTATAGCCTTCGCCTTTCTTCCTGCTGCCCATAACAAAGGACCATATCTTTGGGTTTAATATGAATGGGATATTCCTCCTCTTTAAAAGCAGTATCTTCCTTTTGTGCAGTATTACCGCCGCTACACCGTCCGCCTTTACCGCTTTATATTCCTTCATGCAGATATATCTGCAGGGCTTATAATAAGTTCTCGGTTTTTGCATGCAGATCGTAAGAAGCGGCGTCGTATACAGGAACATGAAGAGCTCCGCTTTCCTCAAGGATTACTACAGGTCGAGAGTACTGAATATGATAGAAGGCAATGAGGTCTACGGTTCATCGCCTCCTGACATATTCATAGGCAGGGCAGGATATCCTAATGTCTACATAGGTCCGCTGGTTCCCCCTACAATAGGAGATACATCAATAATGGGCATACCTGAGAAGTGGGTGGGGAAGAGCATTGCCGAGATAGTGGAATTTAGGTCAATGCTTGTGAGGGGCATGCACCGCACCAATGTCAACAATGCAGATAATGGAAGAGTGGAGGAGATGATAAAGGAGCTTGCCATATCAGACAGGTATGA
>VFSW01000893.1_pt1 | contig 44123 bp, 39 predicted proteins | sample 5358111 | NCBI WGS metagenome assembly VFSW01 (sample SAMN11554181, study PRJNA540505) | mine drainage metagenome | isolation source: sediment from site ElyBrook_90M | place: USA: Ely Copper Mine, Vershire, VT | collected 2017
CGCGCCAAATCAGCGGAATCCGAGACGCCGCATCGGACGTTGCGGAATCGCTGGGAGCGCGAAAACTATCGTTGACAGGCGGCGCTTTCGGCTTTAATATAGCTAGCTACTTTCCCACTTAAAATTCAAAAAAATGCCCAGACCGCACCTGCGGCTTCCCCGGTGCCGTCCCTCGATTGGCGAGGTTCGACGTTAGGAGTGGGATGGAAAGGCGATTTCAGAATCTGTTTCGGGTTGGGGTGAAGGAGAGGAGTGAAGGAGAGTGGTGTATGCGCCTGAGGGAGAACTCACCGCAAGCGGGCTTGCTCGGCCAGGTGCGTGCCGATATGGATGACGTTGTCGGCGATCACTCCGAGTCCGACCCAGCGGCGGATACCGTCCAGTCCTCTGTAGAGCGATCGCCGCAGTCCATGCCGGTGTTTGAGAACACTGATGCGGCCTTCACAGCCGGTGCGCCATTTCTGAAGCTTCTTGAACCAACGTTGCTTCTGCCGCTGCTTGCGGGCGGGACTCTTGGTGTCATGGCTCGGAATCGATACCCGGCGGACCCCCATCTGCTCGGCCTTGGATTCATTAGCGGCGGAAAAGAATCCGGGATCCGCCGCCACGCTCTCCGGAGCGCGTCCGAACTGTTCGACATGTTGCTCCAGACATCCTTCCAGCAGGGTGGCGTCGGCCGGTCGCTGTTCGCAGACTTCGTAATGCGTAACGATCTTGGCCAGGCAACGCGTTTCCGGGCCACGGGAAGTCGCGCTGGGCCGAAGGCCGCATTGCCGAACTGGAGCGCAAAATCGGCCAGTAGGCCCTGGAGATTGATTTTTTAAAGGGGTGCTTGCAGCGCATCGAGGAACAGCGGATGCTGCAGGCGTTGACTGGAAATCCGCCGTCTACCGGAAGGTCGAAGAAGAAGTGAAGGCCGAGCGGGGACTCCCCATCGGGCGTATGGCGGAGCTGGGCCGGGTTTCCCGGTCCGGCTTTTACCGCTTCGACGACGGCGCCGGGCCGGGCCCGGATCCCCACATGGATCTGCGCGACTCCATCCAGCGGATCGCTCTGGAATGGCCCAGCTACGGCCGCCCGCGGATCACCGCCGAGCTACGCCGCCAGGGCTGGACCGTGAATCCCAAGCTGGTGTACCGCCTGATGCGCGAGGACAATCTGCTGTGTGTGCGCAAACGGAAGTTCGTCGTGACCACCGATTCCAACCACCCGCGCAGGGTCTATCCGAACCTGGCGCCGGGCATGATCCTGACGGCGGCCGATCCGATGTGGAGGGCCGATATCACCTACATCCGGCTGCGCGAAGAGTTCGTGTTTCTGGCCGTGATGCTCGACGCCTACTCACGCCGCGTCATCGGCTGGGCGCTGGATCGCACGATGGAAGACGAGTTGACCTTGACCGCGCTCCGCATGGCGCTGGCGTGCCGCACGGTCCAACCGGGCCTGGTGCATCATTCCGATCGCGGCTCCCAGTACGCCAGCCACGACTACACGGATCTGCTGAAGACCCACGGCATCGACATCAGCATGTCGCGCAAAGGCAACCCGTGGGACAACGCGGCCTGCGAATCGTTCATGAAGACCTTGAAGTACGAAGAGGTGCTGCGCAACGAATACCGCGACCTGGCCGGGGCGCGCGCTTCCATCCGCGAGTTCCTCGAAAAGGTCTACAACGAGAAACGCCTGCACTCGGCCCTCGGCTACCTGCCGCCAGCCCTACGGCCAACGCCCCCGCTCATCGTCCGGATGAGTTTCCGGCTGGTTATTCCTTGGCGGGTTGCGCTCCCGCAGAGCCCGCCTCCGCTTCACCAGCCGGGCTCCAGTATGCTGTAATGTCGTCTTGCCGGCCGAGAGCTTTTCATCGAACGGCGAACTGTGTCTTAACTGTTTGTGTCAGTCCAGGGGGCAAGGGCAAAGGGGAGCCGGGCTGCGAGTTTTTCGCGTTTGCGACCAGCTTGCTCTCGTGTCATCACTAACGATGATACATAATCTTAAGGACTGAGTCAATACATTTCTTAACAAATTGTTCTACGGCCTGCGCCGCCGCCGATGCCGGATGGTCGCTCGGCAGGCGGGTGACGTTCGATCCAACACGCAGCCACGCACCGCGCCTATGAAAACAAGGAGCTGCGATAACGAATTTTAGGTGGGAAAGTAGCTAGGTATGCCGAAGAGCGGGAACGACAAATTGCAAGACACGCTGACGATGCTGGTGCTCCGGACCCTCGATGCGCGCGGGCCGCTGCATGGCTACGGATTGTGCGCCCAGATTCACTCCGTGTCCGACGAGCTGCTGCGGGTGGAAGAAGGATCGCTCTATCCGGCGCTGCACCGGATGGAGCAGGATGGCTGGATTTCGGCGGCGTGGGAGAACACGGATAAGGGGCGCAAGGCGAAGGTCTACGCCATTACGGGGCGGGGGCGAAAGCAGTTGGCCGATGAGCGGGAGAGCTGGGCGAGGTTGACGCGCGGCGTCATGCGGGTGCTCCGGTATTCGTGAACCTGGAAGGCGATTATGCCCTGGTACAGACGTTTGCGCAATGTATTTCGCGCCGAGCGGCTTAACGAGGAGATCGAGAGCGAGTTCCAGTTTCACTTGGCCGAGACCGTCGATGGTCTGGTGGCGGAGGGCATGCCGGAGAAGGAAGCACGGCGGCAGGCTCGGCTGCGGCTGGGAAATTACGCTTTGCAAAAGGAGAGGACGCGGGATATGAACGTCGCGCGATGGCTCGAGACGGCGTGGGCGGACTTTGCTTACGGGCTGCGGCAGTTGAAGTTAAACCCTGGGTTTGCCGCGGTGGCGATCCTCTCGCTGGCGCTCGGCATCGGGGCGAACACCGCGATTTTCCAACTGCTCGACGCGATCCGGCTGCGCGGATTGCCGGTGAAGGACCCGTGGCGGTTGGCGACGATCGCACGTGCGCCGGATTTTTTCACCGATGGCGCGTATTATTCCAGAGAAGAAGCCTTCACGTACGCGCAGATGGAGGCGCTCAGGCGGCGCCAACAAGCGTTTTCGGACATGCTGACGTTCTGGCCGACGCGGTTCGACCTCAGCACCGGCGGACGCGTCCGGTACGCAGAGGGTTTGTTGGTAAGTTCGAATTTTCTGGATGTCCTGGGCGTCGCGCCAATTGCGGGAAGGGGCTTCTCGCCGGACAACGACAAGGGCGCGTGCCCGTCCGCTGGGGCTGTATTGAGTTACTCCTTTTGGCAGCGGGAGTTTGGCGGGGACCTGAGCGCGATCGGCAAAAGCATCAGCCTGGATGGTCATCGTTTCCCCGTTGGAGGAGTCGCGCCCGCCTCCTTCTTCGGAGTCGAACCGGGCCAGCGATTCGACGTCGCGCTCCCTTTGTGCGCCGAAAACGTGTTCGCAAAAGACGGAAAGGGCCGGGCTTTCAATCGAGTTGCCTTTTGGCTGACGCCGATCGGGCGGCTGAAACCAGGTTGGTCCGTGGAGCGGGCTTCGGCGCACGTGCGCGACCTGTCGGCGACGATTTTTCGCGAAACGCTGCCGAGCGAATATCGCCCGCAGGAGGCCAAATCGTATCTGAGGAACAAATTCGAAGCGATTTCGGCGAGCGCCGGCGTTTCCGCGCTGCGGAGGCAATACGAGACTCCGCTATGGATTTTGATGGCGCTTACGGGTTCGGTGCTTCTGATCGCGTGCGCGAATCTTGCGAATCTTCTGCTGGCGCGCGCGAGCGTCCGCGAGCGGGAGATGGCGGTGCGGCAGGCCGTGGGAGCGTCGCGGCAGCGATTGATTCTGCAGCTCCTTGCCGAGAGCCTTCCGCTCGCGGCGGCGGGCGCCGTCCTCGGATTGGGCCTGGCGCTGGGATTGAGCCGGGCGCTGGTGACCTTCCTGAGCACGACGCACAACCCCGTGGCGGTGCCACTGGGAGTGGATTGGCACGTGTTTGGGTTTCTGGCCGGATTGGCGGTTGCCACGTGCATTCTCTTCGGGCTCGCTCCGGCGATTCGGGCCAGCGGCGGCGAACCGGCGGCGGCCATGCATGGCGGCCGCGCGTCCACCGCGACACGGGAACGCAATGGCCTGCGCCGGATCCTGGTGGTGACGCAAGTCGCGCTCTCCATGGTTCTTCTGGTCGCGGCGTTGTTGTTCAGCGGGAGCCTGAGGAAGCTGCTGGCGGCGAATTTGGGATTCGACTCGCGCAACGTGCTGCTGGCGGGCGTGACGGCGAGCGGCCCGGGCTTCGGGAAGGCGGAGGTGCGGAGGGCGATGTTCCACGAACTGGAAGGGCGCATCGATTCGCTCGGCGGGGTAGTTTCGGCGGCGCCGGTTCTGTACACGCCTTTCAGCGGGGACGGATGGAATGGATACGCGCATTCCGACGACGATTCTTCTCGAACGGGAGGCAAGGAAGTATGGTTCAACCTCGCCGGGCCGAATTACTTCGCCACGATGGGCACGCCAATGCTCGCGGGGCGGGACTTTACCAGCCACGACGACGTGAACGCGCCCAAGGTGGCGATAGTGAACCAAGCATTCGCGAAGCGTTTCTTTGGAGGACGGAATCCGGTTGGAAGGAGTTTCCGCGTGGAAGAGGACGCGGGGCAACCGGACGCGGTGTATGAAATTGCCGGGCTCGTGGGAGATACCAAGTACTTCAAGTTCGGGGAGGAGCCGCGGAGCATTGCGTTCCTTCCAGAGGACCAGGACCAGGAGCTGGGGACGGACCGGAGCTTCGTGATTCGCGGGCGGGGATCGCTCAATGCGCTGCAGTCCTCGATTCAACGCGAGGCAGCGCGCCTCGACTCGAATCTGTTGGTCGATTTCCGGGTGCTGGACGTGCAAATCCAGGAGTCAGTCTTGCGGGAGCGGCTGATGGCGGATCTCACGGCCGCATTCGGCATCCTGGCCGGGTGTCTTTCGGCGTTGGGACTCTATGGCGTGATGTCATATATGGTCGCGCGGCGGAGAAACGAGATTGGGGTTCGTATCGCGCTGGGCGCCACCCGGACCAACGTTTACGGATTGATCGCCAAGGACGCGGCCGTCATGGTAGCGGGCGGATTGTTGGTGGGCGCCGCGGCGTCCGTCGCGTTATCGCGGTATGCCGAATCGCTGCTGTTCGAGCTGAAGGCGAGGGACCCGTTCACGTTGGTTCTGGCGGGAGCGCTGCTGGCGCTCACGGCGGCCGTTGCGACGCTCTTGCCGGCCCGAAGAGCCGCGCGCCTGGAGGCGATGACGGCGCTACGCGAGGAGTGATGGGGGAGTGGGGCCGGAATGGCGGGGCCGTCTCTTCGGACTTCACCCGCTTCGGCATGCCATCCGCGTTGTATCCTGACGGTCATGCGGAGGGCGCCGGGCGTCCCCGCGCGAAGGAGGTTCGAATGCGGCGTGTAACGGGATGGATGGCGGTGGCGTGGTGGTGCGCATCTGGAGTGGGCTGGTGCGGATCGAGCGTGCTGCTGGTGCTCTCAAAGCGCGATCACGAGATCGAAATGGTGGACCCGGCCGCCGGGCGCATCATCGCGCGGATGCCTTCCGGCGAAGACCCGCACGAGATCGCCGCCTCGCCCGACGGCACGCGCGCCTACGTGTCGAACTACGGGGGCCCAAGAAGCACGCTGAACACGATTTCGGTCGCGGACCTGACGCAACACCATTCCCTCACGCCGATTTCGCTGGGCCCGCTCCACGGCGCGCACGGGCTCTTCTTCGCCGGCGGAAAACTTTACTTCACCGCCGAGACGAATAAAGTCATCGGCCGCTGGGACCCGGACACGCGGACCGTGGATTGGGTGATGGGCACGGGATTGGACCGCACGCACATGGTCTTCGTCACGCCCGCGCTGGACCGCATTTACACCAGCAATATCGAGTCGGATTCGATCGGCATCTTTCATCGCGCGCCGGGCAACGGTCCATGGACCGATGCCTGGCATCAGACGGTTGTTCCCGTAGGCAAGGGTCCCGAGGGTTTCGACGTCTCGCCCGACGGCAAACAGCTTTGGGCGGCGAACTCGCACGACGGCTCGATTTCGATGATCGATCTGGCGACCGAAAGAGTCATCGGTAGGATGCCGGACGGAACGTCGCAGTCCAATCGGTTGAAGTTCACTCCGGACGGCAAGCACGTCTTCGTGTCGGATCTGCGCACGGGCGATCTGGTCGTCGTCGACGTGGCGGCGAGGCGCGTGGTGCGGCGGCTAAAGCTCGGCCAGGGCGCGGCGGGCATCCTGATGTCGCCCGAACGCAACTGCGCCTACGTGGCGGTGGGCCCGAATAACCATCTCGCGGTGATCGATCTGGCGACGCTCGAAGTCAAAGGGCAGATCGCGACCGGCGGCGACCCCGACGGCATGGCCTGGGTTCCCGGCTCGTAGACCCGGCGGACCGAACGTTTTCTCGCGGCCGGGCCTTCCGCCGCATCGAACATGTGTGCGGACGGAACTTGCGGGCGCGGCGCGGCCGGGCCGGTATGCTGAAGCTGTGGACTTACTCCGGCTCGAGGGCGTGTCGAAGCACTATTTGAGCAACGGAGCCCGGGTGGAGGCGTTGCGCGGGGTGACGCTTACGTTCGCACCCGGCGAGTTTGTCGCGCTGGTTGGGCGCAGCGGCTGCGGCAAATCGACGCTGCTGAATCTGGCCGGCGCCATGGATTTCCCCTCGTCGGGGGAAGTGTGGATTGACGGAGAGCGGACCGGCGCGCTCGACGATGCGGCGCTCACGCGGCTGCGGCGAACGAAGACGGGGTTCATCTTTCAGTCGTTCCAGCTCCTCCAGAACCTGAGCGTGGTCGAAAACGTCGAGCTTCCTCTGCTGCTCGGCGGCGCGCGCGGCGCACGGGGGCGCGCGATGGAGCGGCTCGCCTGGGTTGAGATGGTCGAGTTCGCCGCGCGACTGCCGCATCAGCTTTCCGGCGGCGAGATGCAGCGGGTGGCGATCGCGCGGGCGCTGGCGAACGACCCGCGCATCGTGCTCGCCGACGAGCCGACCGGCAACCTCGACACGGCGACCGGGGCGGTGATCCTTCGCCTGCTCGAGCGAATCGCGGACGAGCGGGGCGCGCTCATCCTGATGGCCACGCACAGCGCGGAGGCGGCCGCGATCGCCGATCGCATCGTGCGGCTTCGCGACGGCCGCGTCGAGCGCAGCGGCCAAGAGGGGCGAGGCTGAAGTGGCGCGCGTGTTTCTCCGCCTGATGCTGCGCCCGCTGCGGCGCGAACCGGCGCGAACGCTGCTCACGGCGCTCGCGATCGCGCTCGGCGTGGCCGTGGTGCTGGCGATCGAACTGGCGGGCGAGGCGGCGGCGGGCTCGTTCCGCGCGTCGGTGGAAACGCTGGCGGGCGACGCCGGCCTGGAGGTGACCGCGCCGGGCGGAGTGCCGGCCTCCGTGGCGGGCACGCTGGCGCGCCTGCCCTACGCGCTCGATTCGCGGCCGCGAATCGAGGACTACGCGGAGGTCCCCGGCTCGGGCCGCGTCGTTCCGCTCATCGGCGTCGACATGGTGGCCGATGCTTCAGCCGGAGCGAGCGGCGCGGCGGCGGATCCCGGCGCGCTTTCCGAAGCGCGGCAGGTCTGGCTCGGCAGCCAATGGCACAAGCATGCGGGCGAGCATGTCGCGCTGCTCATCGGCGACCGGGTTGTGGATTTCGTCGTGCGCGGGACGCTTCGCGGCAACGTGGGCGAGGCCGCGGTCATCGATCTTGCACTCGCCGATCGCCTGCTCGGACGCGAAGGCAGGCTGGACCGCATCCTGATCCGCGCGCCTAGCGATGGGCGCGGCGTGGACGCCTGGCGGCGCATCCTGCGGGCCGCTCTGCCCAGCGGCGTGACGATCGAGCCGCAGGGCGCCCGCACGCGGGAGAACCGCAAGATGCTCGAAGCCTTCCGTTGGAATCTGCGCGTGCTGAGCTACATCGCGCTAGTGGTGGGCGCGTTCCTGATCTACAACACGATCTCGGTCTCGGTAGTGCGCCGGAGGGCGGAGGTGGGCGTGTTGCGCGCGCTCGGGGCGAGCCGGGCCATGGTGGCGGCGGCGTTCATCGGCGAGTCGGCGGTGTTCGGGTTGGCCGGCTCGGCGCTCGGCGTGGCGCTGGGACGGCTGATGGCGGAGGGCGCGGTGCGACTGGTGGCGGCGACGGTCGACTCCCTGTACGTGAGCAGCACGCCCGCGCCGGTCGAACTGACCGCGGGCGCGGCGTTCGCCTCGCTCGCGCTCGGCCTCGGCGTCGCGGTCCTCTCGGGTCTGGCGCCGGCGCTCGAGGCCGCCTCCGTCGCGCCCACCGAGGCGATGGCGCGCGGCCGCGTGGACTACCAATCGCGCGTGCGCAAGGGACGCGACCTTGCCGTGGCCGCGGCGTTCGGGCTCGCCGCGTTCGCCGCCGCGAAGATGCCGCCGGTCGGGGGCAAGCCGCTGTTCGGCTATCTGGCCGCGCTGCTTGTCATCGCCGCCGGGTCGCTGGCGATTCCGTTTCTCGTCGCCGGCTTGTGCGCCGCCTCGGGCGGCCCGCTGCTGCGCATTTTCGGCGTCGAGGCGCTGCTCGCCAGCCGCGGACTTGCGGCGTCGCTGCGCCGGACTTCCGTGCTCACCGCCGCGCTCGCTGTCGCCGTCGCGATGATGGCCGCGGTCGGCATCATGGTCGGCAGCTTTCGCGAGACCGTGTTCGTGTGGATGGAGAACCAGCTTCAGGCGGATCTCTATCTGCGGCCGGCGGGACCGGCCGCGGCCGACCGCCATCCGGCGATGTCGGCGAATGTGCCGGCGCGCATCGAACAATTGCCCGAAGTCGCGGCCGTCAACCGTTTCCGCGCCTACGCGATCGACTACGACGGGCTGCCAGCGACGCTCGCGGGAACCGACCTGCGCGTCGAGCGGCGCTTCGGCCACTTGAGGTTCCTCGACGGCGTGAGCCGCGACGCCGTCTACCGCGAGCTTCCGCGCGGGATGTTCGCCGCCGTCAGCGAGCCGTTCGCAAACAAGCATCATCTGAAGGCCGGCGATTCGCTTGTGCTCGCGCTCGGCGGCCAACCCGCACGCCTGCGCATCCTCGGCGTGTACTACGACTACGCGAGCGAGCGCGGCTACGTGTTAGTGGACCGCGGCACGCTGCTACGATATCTCCCCGATCCGGCGCCCTCGAACGTGGCCGTGTATCTCAAGCCCGGCGTGAGCCTCGAGGCGGGGCGCGCCGCCGTCGAGCGCGTTCTCGCCGGCCGCAAGGTGCTCGTCTTCGCCAATCGCACGCTGCGCGCGGAAGCCATGCGCATCTTCGACCGCACTTTCGCCATCACCTACGCGCTCGAGGCGGTGGCCGTGGTGGTGGCCGTCATGGGCATGGCCGGAGCGCTGCTCGCGCTCGTCATCGACCGCCGGGGCGAGATGGGACTGCTGCGGTTCCTCGGCTCCTCGGCGCCGCAGATCCGCCGCATGATCCTGTTCGAGGCCGGGCTGCTTGGCCTGATGGCCAACGCGATCGGCCTAGCGCTCGGCGTCCTGCTGTCGCTGATCCTCATCTACGTCATCAACAAACAATCGTTCGGCTGGACCATCCAGTTTCACTGGCCCGTCGCCGTGCTCGGCGGCGCGCTGGCGACCGTGTTCGTGGCCGCGGTGCTCTCGGGCCTGTACCCGGCCCGCGTGGCCATGCGGCTTAACCCCATCGAGGTGGCGCATGAAGAATAAGCGTCTCGCTGTGACGGCGCTCGCCGCGCTCGCCGCGACCTCGCTTGCCGCAAGCCTCCACCGGGACGCGGTGGGGCCGGACGGCTACCGGCTCGCGCTGCCCGGCTATCGCTACGAGTTCCCGCGCGATCATTTCAATCACCCCGATTTTCAGACCGAGTGGTGGTACTACACCGGCAACCTGCGCGCCGCCAATGGGCGCCCGTTCGGCTTCGAGCTGACCTTCTTCCGGCAAGGCGTGAGGCTCCGCGCCGAGCAGCCGCCCTGGGGCGTAAACGATGTCTATCTTGCCCATCTCGCGCTCAGCGACCTGGCCGGCCGCAAGTTCTATCACACGGCGCGGCTGAACCGTCCGGGGCCGGGGTTCGCAGGCGCGGATCTCGCCTCGGGGCGCATCTGGAACGGCAACTGGTCGTCCGTATGGCAATTGCCGCCCACAGTCCGCGGCCTGTTTACCGAGCAGCATCTCAGCGCCGCGGCGCCGGAATTTTCACTCGACCTTGCCGCCGATTCCCGCAAACCGCCGGTGATTCATGGCGTCGATGGAGTTAGCCAGAAGTCGGCGGGCCTCGGACACGCGTCGCATTACATCTCGTTCACACGTCTTGAAACGCGGGGCAGCGTCGTGCTCGGAGGTGTGCGCTACGAAGTCACCGGCTACTCGTGGATGGACCACGAGTTTTTCACCCATCAGCTCGAGGATACACAGACCGGCTGGGACTGGCTCAGCATCCAGCTCGACAACGGAAGCGAGCTGATGCTGTTCCGCATCCGGCGCAAGGACGGGAGCATCGATCCGTTTTCCTCCGGCGCCTACGTCGACGCGTCTGGCGCCGCGCGTCACCTCGCGCGCGACGAGTTCTCGCTCGAGCCGGGCCGCACGTGGACGAGTCCCGCCACCGGCGCGCGCTACCCGGTCGCCTGGACCGTGCGCGTCGTCCCGCTTCATCTCACGCTTTCGGCGACGACGACGCTCGATTCGCAAGAGCTCGCCGGGGCCGCGGCCGGCACGCCCAGCTACTGGGAAGGGGCGATCGACCTCCGCGGCGCCGTGTCCGGCAAGGGATATCTCGAGATGACCGGGTATGACAGCGCGGTGAAGTTCGGCCGCTGAAGTCCCGATCGCCGGACACGAGGGACGAGATTCCTTCACCGGGCTGGATCGGCGGGGGCGGCGAAGGCCGGAAACACGGGCGGATCTACTGCCGCCGGGGTCCGAGGCGCTGCTAGGATGGCCTTATGAAGATTGGAATTCTGGGATCCGGAGTTGTAGGTCAGGTGCTGGGCGCGGGGTTCGTCAAGCACGGTCACGCCGTCATGATGGGCACCCGCAACCCGGACGGCGAGGGCGTCCGCGCCTGGATGGCGAAGACTCCGGGCGCCTTGGCCGGCACGTTCGCCGAGGCCGCCCGGTTCGGTGAACTGTTGGTGCTGGTAGTGCTCGGCCGGATCGTGGAACAGGCGATCGAGCTCGCCGGTTCGGAGAACTTCGCCGGCAAGACGCTGATCGATGCGACAAACCCGATTGCGGATGCGCCGACCGTGGCCGGCGTGCTTCCTTTCTTTACCGGCCCGAATGAATCGCTGGGCGAAAAGATTCAATCGCTGTTGCCGAAGGCTCGCGTGGTGAAGGCCTTCAACAGCGTGGGGAGCGCGAACATGGTGAATCCCCAATACGAACAAGGCCCGCCGACCATGTTTCTATGCGGAAACGACGCGGCGGCGAAGGACGACGTCTCGCGCCTTGCGCGCCAGTTCGGCTGGGAGCCGTTCGATTCGGGTAGCATCGTTTCGGCGCGCGCCATCGAGCCGCTCTGCATGCTATGGTGTATCCCCGGCTTTCTCGAGAACCGTTGGACGCACGCCTTCAAGCTGCTGACGCGCTAAGACGGCGGAGCGTGAAGTTCGGCCGCTGAAGTCCGCTATACTGGGCATAAGGGGCGGAGTCCCTTCACGGAGTAGGAATGAATCGCCGTTTCAAGCTTGTCGTAGTGACGTCGTCGACGCTGCTGGTCATTTTGCTTCTGGCCGGAGCGCGCTACGGCAAAAGCGCTTCGCCGGACGATACGTACCGGCACATCGCGGTTTACACCGAGGTTCTTTCGCGCATCAAGAGCGATTACGTGGAAGAGCCGGACATGAAGAGCGTGACGCTCGGCGCCGTGAACGGCCTGCTCGAGTCGGTCGATCCGTACGCAAGCTACCTCAACGCCGATCAGTACCGCGAGTATCTCAAGGCGAAGGACCAGAACAAAGCGAGCGTCGGCCTCGTGTTGAGCAAGCGGTTCGGCTACGTCAATATCGTCAACTCGATTCCCGGTTCTCCGGCGGCGAAAGCGGGCCTGTCGACCGGCGATGTCGTCGAGACCGTCAATGGAGTGGCCACGCGCGACATGCCGCTCGCCTTCGCCGAGATCCTCATGCAGGGCGAGCCTGGCTCGACCGTCGAGCTCGGCATCCTGCGGCTGCGCAAGCCCGAGCCGCAGAAGATCACGCTCACGCGCGAGAAGACCGTCTACCCGGACGTGACCGAGAAACTGCTCTCCGACGGCGTGGGGCTTATCCAGGTGAAGAGCCTGGAAACCAACCAGGTTAAGGAAGTGGCCTCGGATGTGAAGGACCTCGAGAAGCAGGGCGCGAAGAAGCTGCTGCTCGACCTGCGCGATTGCGCCACCGGCGGCCCGGACGAAGGCGTCCAGCTTGCCAGCCTGTTCCTCCCGAGTGGCCTGGTGACTTACACCGAGGGCCAGAAGTCGCCGCGCAAGGATTTTCAGGCGGCCGGGGGCGCCGTCGAGACGAACCTGCCGCTGGTGGTGATGACCAATCGCGGCACGGCGGACGGAGCGGAAGTCGCCGCCGCAGCCCTGCAGGATGACAAGCGTGCGCAGGTGGTCGGCGAGCGGACTTACGGCGACGCCTCGATCCGCAGCGCGATCACGATGGACGACGGCGCGGCCGTGATTCTTTCGGTGGCCAAGTATTATTCGCCCTCGGGCAAGGCGATTCAGGATACCGGCGTTACGCCGGCCGTCGCCGTCGTCGACAGCCAGGCCTCGATCGATTCGCCGGAAGACGACGAGACCATGCCGCCAGCGCCCGAACAGAAGTCCGGCGAAGACTCGATTCTGAAAAAGGCCATCGAAGTGTTGACGCAAGGCGGCAGCGTCGTCCAGAACGGCGCGCCGCAGGCGGCCACGTCCCGTGTGCCGGGCGATGAGCATATCATCACGCCTGTCAAGCCGCTACCGGCCGATCACCCCGATCCGCAGAGATAATCATGCCTGTTTATGAGTATCAGTGTGACTCCTGCGGCGAGGTCTTCGAAGTTCTGGGGAAGTTCTCCGACGAGCCGCTGACCACTCACGAAAAATGCGGAGGCCCTCTGCGGCGCGTTCTTTCAGCGCCCGCGCTGAAATTCAAGGGTACCGGCTGGTACGTCACCGACTACGCCAAGGGCGGCGCTTCGGGATCGTCCCCGTCGAACGGCGGCGGCAAGGATGGCGCGAAGAGCGAATCGGGCGACAAATCGGATTCGACGGCGAAGTCCGGCGCCTCGCCGGCGCCGGTGCCGAGTAGTTCGTCCTCGAAGTCTACCGACAAGTCCAGTTGATCGTCGCGCTCGAAGGGTTTGCGCACGGCGGCTGAACCTGGTCTCAAGGAGTTCAGACGCTTGCCGTGAACATTTGGGTGTAAATCCGCTCCATGTTCCTTGCGAAGCTCTCCGTGTCGCAGACCGGAGAATCAACGAGCCGCGATCGCATGGTGCGTCGGAGGTCCAGGAGACGGTCCGGGGAACTCGCCAGGCGGATCGCCAGCGATACGTAGTCATCGAGCCCTTGGCCCACCAGCTCGGCGAGCGTAGCGGAATGCAGGATGGAGGCACTGGTTCGCGAAACCCAACGATCTCCGGAGAAGGCTACCACGGGTACACCCTGCCAGATCGCCTCGGTCGTCGTTGTGCCGCCATTGTAGGGGAAGGTGTCGAGCGCGATATCGATCTCGCGGTACGTTTCGAGGAATCCGTAGTGATTTGCCGGGCCGTATAAACGAACCCTCTGGCGAGAGACATCGTGCCGCTCGAAGAGGCCATGCACGAACTGCCGGGCGCCCTCCGAGGCCAGCGCTCCGTTCCTCAAAATCAATGCGCTATTGGGAACCCGCTCGAGAATCCTGCTCCACGCGCCGACCACTTCATTGGTGATCTTGTATTGCGGCGCCAGACAGCCGAATGCAATCGCGCCGCCGGTCAGGCACGGCGGGTCTGCCACGGGGGGCACGGGATAAGTGACTTCAAAGGTCAGATAGCTGCCCGGCACGCGCACGATCTTTTCACAGTAGAACCGCTCTTCTTCCGGCGGAACGACTACCGCGTCGCCGATCAGGTAGTCGTAGCTCGGGATGCCGGTAGTGGCATACATATTGAACCATCCGACGATCACTTGGGCCGGCCGCAACGCATTAAGCGGCAGCCGCCGAACGGTGCTGTAGCCATTCAGGTCGATGAGCAAGTCGATCCCAGCATGCTGGATCCGCCGGCTCAGCGCCTCGTTCGAGAGTCCGGTGGCGTCATGGAACCGGTCTTGCGGGTGGACGCGATAGCCGTGCTGGATCTGGGCCTCGGGCGCATCCGAGAAGAGGTGAACCTCGACGCGCCGCCGGTCATGATGATTAATCAATCCCCAGACGGGCTTCATCCAGTTATGATGCTGAAAGAAGGAGGAGACGTAGCCGATACGCAACGGCCGTTCGTCCGGCCTCACGTGGCACGGCGATTGCCGGCGCGCCGGCTGTGGCGGAAGTTGGGCCTCCGCCCAGGCGCGCCGCGCATCGAGTATGGCCTGGTTATCGCTGCCCGGGCTTCCGGGGATCATCACCGCAATCGCGGCTCGCGGCAATTCGGGAGCGCCTCCTGCGGCAGCCTGGCGAAACAGATCCAGCGCTTCCTCCACCTGCCCCAGCTTGAAAAGGGCCTCTCCAAGATTGTGTTGAGCTTCTGGCCAGCCCGGATGGATCTCCAACGCTTTCCGGAAGCAGGCCATGGCAGCCGTGTATTCGTTCCGGCTGGCTTCCGTGCAGCCGGTCGAGTACCACGCGCGGGAATGTTTCGGGTCGAGTTCGAGCGATCGCCGGTACGCGGCCTGAGCGCCCGTAAGCTGCCCGAGGGCCCGCCGGGCGTCGCCCAGGTCGCACTGCAGGTCCGCGTCATCGGGCATCCGCGCGATCGCTCGTTCCAGGAAGGGGACGGCTTCTTCGGCCCGCCCCCCACCCAGCAGGACTTGACCCAGGGCCGCGAGGGCATGCCCGTGAGCGGGGTCGCTGTCCACGGCCCGGCGAAAGCACTCCGCGGCCGCTTCCATCTGGTCTTTCGCCCGGTGCGCGTTGCCAAGATTGTAGTGCGCGTCGGCGTGAGCCGGGGCTCGCGCCACGGCCTGGCTGAATGCGGCGATCGCGTCGTCGAGGCGCCCCTGTTCCTTGCACAGAACGCCGAGGTTGTTGTAACAATCGGGCGAATCGTCAAGAGCGATGGCGCGCCGGAAGCTGTCCGCCGCTTCGTCCGCCATCCCGAGGGCCATCAGGCCAAGTCCCAGGATGTTGTAATACTCGGCCTGATCTGGCGCGATCGCCAGCGCCCGGCGAATGAGTTCGACCGCTTGCGCGGGCTGGCCCGTCTGATGCGCGATGACTCCAAGTAAGTACCAGGCGTCGGCGTGATCGGGCGTCGCCTCGAGAACCAGCCCGTATAGCCCGCGCGCCTCGGCCAGGCGTCCGGCGCGATGGTGATCCAACGCCCGCTGGAACAGATGGTCTTCACGCCCGGCCAAGGCTTGAGTATAACCGGCCCGATTGGGCGCGGAGACCGGCGGATCGTGCCGCCGGCGGGTCAGCATCGGCTCCGTCGGGGCAGCCATTCGAGGCGGTTCGCCCACGCCGAAGCCTTCGAATTTTCGCATATGAGCTACGCCGTCACGCGCCCCGCTGCGTGAAACCGCTGCGGCTCTACACCCAATTTCACCTGGCAGGGCTTGGGCTCGATGCCCCGACTGGTCCTAAGCTCCCTGGCATCAATCGGTTCAACGGCTCGCTCGTTGGCGCTCCAATTGCCCACTGCTTTGATGTTCTACCCAAGGGCCACACAAGGAGCAGAGGGAGTGGACCCGCGAACACGTTCGAGAATCGCACCCGAAGCAATCGACAAACTGATCCGCGCACTCGACGCGCGCGGCTATCTTGTGGTTGGGCCTACGGTCCGCGATGGCGCCATTGTCTATGACGAACTCGAGGGCGCGAAGGACTTGCCGCAAGGCTGGACCGACGAGCAGGAAGCCGGCCGCTACCGTCTGAAGCGGCGTCCCGACGACGCCCTGTTTGGCTACGCGCTGGGGCCGCAGAGCTGGAAGAAATACCTGCACCCGGCCGAGGTGAAGCTCTTCGAGGCGGACCGGCGCGACGGCGCGTTCCGCATTCTTGACGCGCCGGATGCTCGGACAAGGCCCTATGCGTTCCTGGGCGTGCGGGCGTGCGAGATCGCCGCGATCTCCGTTCTGGACCGCGTGTTTCTGCGCGACAAGTTTCGCGACCCCGTTTACGCGAGCCGGCGCGAGCCCGCATTTCTCGTCGCCGTGCAGTGCGCGCAGGCCGCGCCCACATGCTTTTGCGCGTCGATGGGCACGGGCCCGGAGGTGCGTGGAGGCGCGGATCTGGCGCTTACCGAGATCGTGAACGGCGCGGAGCATTGGTTCCTCGCCGAAGCGGCGAGCGTTCGCGGACAGGATCTGCTCGACGAACTGGACGACCAACCCGCGAGCGATGAGGACGTGCGCCAGGCTCAAGCCTCGGTCGCGCCGGCCGCCCGGCAGGTGCGCCGGATGGACACCAACGGCCTTTGCGATCTTCTCTACGAGAGCCACGAGGACCCGCGCTGGGACCAGATCGCCGAACGCTGTCTCACCTGCGCCAACTGCACCATGGTGTGTCCCACCTGCTTTTGCACGAGCGTCGAGGACACGAGCAACGTGACTGGCGATCGCGCCGGGCGTTGGCGGCGTTGGGACTCCTGCTTCACCATGGATTTTTCCTACATACACGGCGGCAGCGTGCGGACCTCGGCCAAGGCCCGCTACCGCCAGTGGTTGACACACAAGCTCGCATCCTGGATCGGCCAGTTCGGCTCGTCCGGCTGCGTCGGATGCGGCCGGTGCATCGCCTGGTGCCCGGTTGGAATCGATCTTACCGAAGAAGTTCAAGCCATACGCGGAGCGTTGACTCATGGAAACACAGTCGCTTGAGAAGATCATCGCGGAACACCCGTTCTTCGCGGATCTGGAGCCCTCCTACACCAGCCTGATCGTGGGATGCGCCTCCAACGTTCGTTTCGAGTCGGGTAAGTACGTCTTGCGGGAAGGCGGAGAGGCCGACGAGTTCTACCTGATCCGGCATGGACGAGTCGCCATCGAGATCCTGGCGCCGCAGCGCAAGCCGATCGTGGTGGACACGATCGGCGAAGGAGAGATCCTCGGTTCGTCGTGCCTGCTGCCGCCTCATAAGTGGCGCTTCCAGGCCCGCGCGGTCGAGGCGACGCGCGCCATCGCGCTGGATTGCAAGTGCATCCGGACCAAGTGCGAGCAGAGCCACGATCTCGGCTACGAGCTGCTGAAGCGATTCGCCAAGATCATGGAGCGCCGGCTCGATGCGACCCGGATGCAGCTCCTGGACGTATATGCCGCCCGTTGAAACCAAAACCAGACCGGCGCGGGCTGGCCCGATGCCGCCCGCGGGCGCCGGTCCGATGACGCCCCAACCGTGGGTTCTGCGCCGCATAGTGAAGGAGACGCACGACACGTTCACGCTGGCGCTCGAGCCCACGAACGGCGCGCGGAGCCGGTTTCAACCGGGCCAGTTCAGCATGCTGTGGGTGTTCGGCGTCGGCGAGCTGCCGATCTCGATCAGCGGAGATCCGGCCGAGCCGGGCAGCCTGATCTACACGGTGCGCTCGGTCGGGCCGGCCACGCAAGCGCTGGTGAGCCTCGCACCCGGCCAGACCCTCGGCGTGCGCGGGCCGTTCGGAACCGGTTGGCCCGTCGAGCAAGCGCGGGGCCGGGATGTCCTGCTGGTGGCGGGCGGCATCGGACTGGCGCCGCTGAGGCCGGTGATCTGCCACGTGCTGCGACACCGCGAAGAGTTCGGGCGTCTGATGGTTCTCTATGGCGCCAGGAGCCCGCACGATCTGCTTTACCGCAAGGAAATGACGTTGTGGGCCACGAACAAAGACACGCAGATCCTGTCGACCGTCGACTATGGCGGCATAAGCTGGCGGGGCAGGGTCGGCGTCGTGACGTCGCTGTTCAAGTTTCTCCGCCTGCAGCCGGCGCTCACGACGGCCATGCTGTGCGGACCCGAGATCATGATGCGCGTCGTGGCCCGCGAGCTGCCGGCGCGAGGGCTCGCCGAAGACGACGTCTATCTTTCGATGGAGCGCAATATGAAATGCGCGGTGGGCTTCTGTGGGCACTGCCAGTGGGGACCGCACTTCCTGTGCAAGGACGGCCCCGTGTTTTCCTACGACCGCATCGCGCCGCTGCTGGATCGATATGAACTTTGAACGGACGAAAAAGCCGCGCATCGGGGTCTTCAAGCTCGCCTCCTGCGATGGCTGCCAGTTGAGCCTGCTCGATGCCGAGGACGAACTGCTCGACGTGGTGGGCGCCGTCGAGATCGCCTACTTTCCCGAGGCCAGCCGGGCCATGGGCCAGGGGCCCTACGACATCGCGCTGGTCGAAGGCTCGATCACCACGCACCATGACGCCGGGCGCATCCAGCACGTGCGCCGGCAATCGAAGATCCTCGTCACCCTCGGCGCCTGCGCCACCGCCGGCGGCATCCAGGCGCTGCGCAATTGGAAGGACTCGTCCGAATTCGTCCGGCTCGTCTACGCCACGCCGCAGTTCATCAGCACGCTGAAGTTGTCGACCCCGGTCAGCGAACACGTGCCCGTGGACTTCGAGTTGCGCGGGTGCCCTATCAACAAGCTCCAACTCATCGAGCTGCTCTGCGCCATGCTCGCCGGCCGCCGGCCGAACCTTCCCGCCTCGAGCGTCTGCCTGGAGTGCAAGCGCAAGGGCAACGTGTGCGTCGAGGTGGCGCACGGAATACCCTGCCTGGGGCCGGTGACGCACGCGGGCTGCGGCGCGCTGTGTCCCGCTTACAACCGCGGCTGCTACGGATGCTACGGACCCATGGAAAGCCCCAACACCGCCTCGCTCAGCGGCCAGTTCCGCGTTCTCGGCCAGACCGGCCTTGAGATTTCGCGGGCCTTCCGCGGCTTCAATGCCTGGGCGTGGCAGTTCCGAAAGGCCAGCGAGGAGGGGGAACGCCTATGACGGCCAAAACCATCCGCGTCGATACCCTGGCGCGCGTCGAAGGCGAAGGCGCGCTCCACATCAAAATCCACGGCGACCGCGTGACGGACGTGAAGCTCCGCATCTTCGAGCCGCCGCGCTTCTTCGAAGCGCTTCTTCGAGGGCGGCACTTCTCGGAGGTGGCCGATATCACCGCGCGCATCTGCGGCATCTGCCCGGTGGCGTATCAGATGAGCGCGGTCCACGCCATCGAGCGGGCGCTTGGAATTCGCATCGACCCGGCGGTGCGTCTGCTGCGCCGCCTGTTCTACTGCGGCGAGTGGATCGAAAGCCACGCGCTGCACGTCTTCATGCTGCACGCGCCCGACTTTCTCGGCTACGAGGACGCGATCCACATGGCGAGCGGCCACCGGGCGCTGGTCGAGCAGGGACTGCGCCTCAAGAAGATCGGCAACCGCATCGTGGCGCTGCTCGGAGGCCGGGAAATCCATCCGGTCTCGGCGGTGGTCGGTGGATTCTCGAAGACGCCGGCCCGGCGCCAGTTGCTCGACCTTGAAGAGGACCTGAAATGGGCCATCGAGGCGTCGCTCGCCACGGTGAAACTGGTCGCCGGATTCGAGTTTCCGGACTTCGAGCAGGACTACGAGTTTGTCGCGCTCGCTCACCCCGCCGAATATCCGTTGAACGAAGGGCGCCTGGTCTCGAGCCGCGGATTGAACATCGACGCCGCCGAGTACGAGGACCACTTCGTCGAGCAACACGTGAAGCACTCGAACGCTCTGCACTCGGTGTTGCGCGGGCGCGGCTCGTACCCCGTCGGCCCGCTCGCGCGCTTCAACCTGAACTTCGACCGGCTTCCCGCCGTGGCGCGGGATGCCGCCTGCGCCGCGGGCCTCACGCCGCCCGTGAAGAATCCGTTCCGCGGCATTATCGTGCGGGCCGTGGAACTCGTATTCGCCTCCGTCGAGGCGCTGCGCATCGTGCGCGAGTACGAGCCGCCTTCGCAACCTCACGTCGAAGCCGCACCCCGCGGCGGCGCCGGCCAGGCGATCACCGAGGCCCCGCGCGGCATCTTGTATCACCGCTACGCTCTCGACGACGACGGGCTCGTCGTGACCGCCAAGATCGTTCCGCCGACTTCGCAGAATCAGAAGCGGATCGAGGAGGATCTGCGCGAATTCGCCGCGCAGGTCGCCTCCTGGCCGCTCGAGGAAGCGACCTGGAAATGCGAACAGGCGGTCCGCAATTACGACCCGTGCATCTCCTGCGCCACGCATTTTCTCCGTGTGGAGGTGGACCGGGAATGAGAATCATCGGCTGCGGAACCGTCGACCGCGGCGACGACGCGGCCGGCCTGCTGGTCGCGCGCCGTTTACACGATCTGGGCGTCGAAGCGCTCGAGCGGAGCGGCGAAGGGCTCTCCCTCATCGAGAGCTGGGAAGGCGCGGACGCCGTCATCCTCATCGACGCGGTCGTGACCGGCCGGCCGCCCGGAACGCTCACCGTGTGGGACGCCTCCGACGCGCGCGTGGCGCCGGAATTCGCCCGCTGCTCGACGCATGCCTTCGGCGTCGCGGAGGCCGTGCGGCTCGCCCGCGTCCTCGGCCGCATGCCGGCCCGGTTCGTCATCTACGGCATCGAGGGCCGAAGGTTCGCGCTCGGCAGCGCCCTCTCGCCCGAGGTGATGAGCGCCGCCGAGAGCCTCGCCCGCCGTCTCGCGCGTTCTCCCGAGGCGAAGCATACCACGCTCCCCCTCGAGTTCGCATAGGATGGAGATGCCCTCCCGATCGAGGGCCCTTATGGCAACTACGCGGCGTCACTTTCTCGTCTCGGCGGCGGCCGGCATGGCCGCTCCGCTGATGGCTCAGCAACGGAAGCAGTCTCCCAACGGCATGGTGCAGATCGCGCTGATTGGCGCGGGCGGGCAGGGCATGGGCGATTGCGCGGCCTCGCAGCGCGTGGGCGGAGTGAAGCTGGTCGCCGTCGCCGACGTGTACCAGGGCCGGCTCGAGCGCTCGCGCGAACTCTGGGGCAAGGACGTGTTCATCACGCGCGACTACCGCGAAGTGCTCGCGCGGCCGGACGTCGACGCGGTGATCGTCGGTACGCCGGACCACTGGCATCAACGCGTCAGCGTCGACGCCATGCGCGCCGGCAAGGATGTCTACTGCGAAAAGCCCATGGTGCAGCGGCTCGAGATGGGGCCGGCCGTGATCGAGGCCGAGAAGAGCGCCGGCCGCGTCTTCCAGGTGGGCAGCCAGCGCGTCAGCTCGATTCTTTATCTCAAGGCGCGAGAGCTTTACCGCGCCGGCGCGATCGGCGAGCTGAACATGATCGAGGCCTGGTGGGACCGCAACTCCGCCCTCGGTGCCTGGCAGTACTCGATCCCGCCGGACGCGACGCCGGCGAACATCGACTGGGACCGTTTCCTCGGCGCCGCGCCCGCCCATCCCTTCGACCCGGTGCGCCTGTTCCGCTGGCGCAACTACCGCGACTATGGAACCGGCGTCGCAGGCGACCTGTTCGTCCACCTGTTCTCCGGCATGCATCTGATCACCGGCGCCATCGGCCCGCGCCGCGTCTACGCGACCGGCGGCCTGCGCTTCTGGAAGGACGGCCGCGACGTGCCCGACGTCTTCTTCGGACTCTACGACTACGCGGAGCGCGCGGGCGAGCATCCGGCGTTCAACCTCGCCTTGCGAGTGAATTTCGTCGACGGCGGGCGCGAGAATTCGGGCTTCCGCTTCGTCGGCAGCGAAGGCATCCTCGCCGTCGAGGATTCGCTCACGCTCACCCGTACACCGCGCGAAACCGCGCCCGGCTACACCATCGATACGTTCCCGAAAGCCGTGCGCGACGAATTCCTTGTCCAATACCGGGAGAAGTATCCAACCACGCCCGTCACGGCCGGAAACATGCGCCCCGACGCCGTCGAGACGTTCGAAGCGCCCGACGGCTACGACGACCACTTCCATCACCACCAGAACTTCATCGCCGCCGTGCGCGCGCGGACCCCGGTCATCGAGAACGCCGTCTTCGGATTCCGCGCCGCCGGCCCCGCGCTGTTGAGCAACGTCAGTTACTTCGAGCGGCGCATCTGCGATTGGAATCCGCAAACGATGCGCGCCGGAGAGGCTTCCGCCCATGCGTAACGACACGATTCAAATCGCGCTCATCGGCGCGGGCGGCATGGGCCAGGGCGACGCGCAGCTTGCCACATCGATCGCGGGCGTGAAGCTCATTGCGGTCTCGGATCTCTACGACGGGCGCATCGATCGAGCCAGGGAGAAATGGGGCGGCGATCTGTTCAGCTCGCGCGACTACCGCGAGATCCTGGCGCGGGCCGATGTGGACGCGGTCATCGTCGCCACGCCCGACCACTGGCACAGCCGCATCGCGATCGACGCGCTCGAGGCCGGGAAGGACGTTTACTGCGAGAAGCCGATGGTGCATGCGCTCGCCGAGGGCCCGCGGGTCATCGAAGCGCAGCGCAAGACCGGCCGCATTCTCCAGGTCGGCAGCCAGTATGCGAGCTCGGTGGTGTATCAAAAGGCGCGCGATCTGTTGAGCGAGGGCGCGATCGGCCCGCTCAACTCGGTCGAGGCCTGGCTCGACCGCAACACCGCCATCGGCGCCTGGGAGTATTCGATTCCACCCGACGCCACGCCCGAACGCATGGACTGGGACCGCTTCCTCGGCGATGCGCCCCGCCAGAGCTTCGACCCGGTCCGGTTCTTCCGCTGGCGCAACTATCGCGATTACGGCACCGGAGTCGCCGGCGACTTGTTCGTGCATCTGCTCACCGGACTGCACTTCGCCACCGGCTCGCTGGGCCCCTCGCGCGTCTACGCGACCGGCGGCCTGCGCTTCTGGAAGGACGGCCGCGACGTGCCCGACGTCATGCTCGCGCTGCTCGACTATCCCGACACCTCCGCCCATCCGGCGTTCAACGCGCGGCTGAAGGTCAACTTCGAAAGCGCCGAGCCCGCGGAGTCATTCGGCGTCGAGTTCATCGGCAGCGAAGGGACGATCACCACGAGTTACAACAGTCTTACTCTCTCTCGCCATCCGCGCGAGGCCGAGCCCGGCTACACGATTGGAACCTTCCCGCTCAAAACGCAGCGGGAGTTCCTCGCCGCCTACCACCGGAAGTACCCGCCGCATCCGCCATCGGCCGATGCGATGCGGCCCGACCGGCGCGAGCTTTTCGCTCCGGCCGGCTTCAACGCGCACCTCGAGCACCATAAGAACTTCTACGCCGCCGTGCGCAGCCGCAAGCCGTTCTTCGAAGACGCGGTGTTCGGCTATCGCGCCGCCGGCCCCGCGCTGCTCACCAACGTGAGTTACTTCGAGCGGCGCATCTGCGGCTGGGACGCCGTGTCGATGGAGACCCGGGCTTAAACGCCATCGCGCGCCGGCTCCGGCGCGCCGCGCCGCCGCCGCGTTCCCTCGAGCGCATGCACGCCCAGGAACAGGAACGCGCCTCCGGCGATGCCCAGCATGGCGCCCATGGCGCGCGGCCCCGCATACGGCGCGAGCAGACCCGCGAACACCCAGCCCGCCAGCGCCATCGCCTGCGCCGACACCGCGCCGCCTAATGCCCGCAGGGGCCCGCTTACAGCCGCGCGCATCAGTCCGCCCAGCGCCAGCCCTTCGGGGATCTTGTGCAGCGCAATGCCCGCCGTAAAGGCGAATTGCAGATCGGCGAAACCCGATTCGTGCGACGCGCCCACGCTCCAGCCATCCACGAAACTGTGCAGGCCCGCGAATGCGATCAGCGGCAGCGCGAACCCATGCAGGCTCGACGGGTTGGCGCCATGCTCGTGGCTGTGCCCGCAGGACGGGCACACCGGATAGAGGAAATGGTTGATGAGCCACAGCACCGAGAACCCGCCGGCTACAAACGCAAGGCCGAACACGCGCCCGGAATGCTCCGCGATCTCCGGCATCACCCAGAAGAACGACATCGCGATAAGCACGACGCCACTGAGCAGCACCACCCCGCGCGCCAGGCGCGGACGGTCTTCGAGCCACACTCCCGCCGCCGCCGATCCGGCGCCGATGAGAAAAATGAAAAAAATCGGCGAAAAAGATGCGAGCGTCGCCTCACTCCTTCCGTGGTTTCAATGTAGCATCGGCCCGCGAGACACTTTGACTTAAAGCCCAGGGCGCGTTCCGCCGATGGAAGAGCGTGCGCTGTTCTGTTCTTCTATTCCTTCTAATCGCCGCGGGGGGATGGGTGGCCGCGCAAACACCCTCACCCAGCGGCGCCAAGCCGGACGCATCCGCCGGCGCGAAGCCGGCCAGCGCGGCGGCTTCGGCCGATTCGAGTTCCTCCATCGCCTTGCAGCTCGCTTCCGTGCGCAAGCAGGCCGGAATTTCGCTCGATAGTCCCGGCGCGATTCAGGACCCGTTCTTCACCGTGCCATGGCCGACGCCACCTCCGCTCCCCGGCATGGGCTCGGCCGACTGCGACCCTATGCCGATCAAGGACCTCACGCAGATGGTGGCGAACGAGGCGCAGAAGCAAGGCGTGAAGGCCGAGTTGATCCAGGCGGTCATTGACCAGGAGTCGGGCGGCAAACCGTGCGCGGTTTCGGATAAAGGAGCGATGGGCCTGATGCAACTGATGCCCGACAAGGCCGCGGAGTTGTCTGTGAACGATCCGTACGATCCGGGGCAAAATGTGGCGGGTGGCGTGAAGTTTTTGAAAGAACTTCTCGATAAATACCATGGGGACACTTCGCTCGCATTGAGCGCATACAATGCGGGCGAACAACGCGTCGATCAGACGGGCGGCGTGCCCCAGATTCCCGAGACTAAGAATTACGTCGATTCGATTCAAAATAAACTGGACAAAAGCACGAACGCAGACACGAAAAAGCCGTAGCACAACGCGCCGCCGGTGATAGACGTCCGCGCGGCGGCCAGCCCGCCGTCGTTTGGAGAAAGAATTCGGAAGCTTGTTTCTAAACTATTACGCGTGTTTGTCCGATAAGGACATTTATGGATGATCGGACCGGCGACGTTTTCCACGAGGCAGGTTCGCGGGTTCGAGGCGTGGGGCGATGGCAATAGGTCACGTGGTCACCGACGAGCGGCTCGCACCGCCGGTCCTGATCCGCCGGGCGATTACTCGCGAGCAGGCCTCCACGCTGTTGCTGGTGGACGCCGTTCCATCCAGCCGCCGCAGCATCCGCAACATGCTGCAACTTCCGCAGTACCGGATCCTCGAATGCGTGAGCGCCTCGGAAGCTCTCGAGATCATGAACCGCGAGAGCATCGACATCGTTCTTACCGCGCTCGCCCTCCCCGGCATGTCCGGGCTCGAGCTGTGCCGCTGGCTGAAGGCGAATCGCGACACGCAGCTCGTCCCCGTGCTCGTGCTCACCAGCCTCAAAAGCGCCGACCAGGAGATCCAGGCGCGATTCTCCGGCGCCGACGAGTTTCTCGCGAAGCCGATCCATCCGGAGCTTCTGCGCGCGCGCGTCTCCGCGATGTTGCGCACCAAGACACTCACCGACTCGCTCGAAAAGGCCGAGTCCATCCTATTCGCGCTCGCGCAGGCCGTCGAGGAACGCGATATCTATACGGGCGAACACTGCCATCGTCTCGCCGTTTACGGCGTCGCGCTCGGCAAAGCCGCGGGTCTTTCGGAAGCGGATCGTCTGGCGCTCTACCGCGGCGGATACTTACACGACATCGGTAAGATCGGCGTCCCGGACAGCATCCTCTTCAAGCCGGCCGCGCTCACTCAGCAGGAGTGGGGCGTGATGCGCCGCCACACCGTCAAAGGCGAAGAGATCTGCCGGCCGATGAAAAGCCTTGCCGACGTACTCCCCATCATCCGCTCGCATCATGAGCGCTGGGACGGCACCGGCTACCCAGACGGCATAGGCGGCGAAGAGATCCCCTTCCTCGCCCGCATCCTCCAGGTCTGCGACATCTACGACGCTCTCACCAGCGTGCGCTGCTATAAGCCCGCCATGACCCACGAGCAGGCTCTGGCGACCCTGCACGAGGAATCCCGCCGCGGCTGGCGCGACCCGGATGTCGTCAATCTCTTTCTCGACGTCTGCCAGAACCCGTTCCCCGGTATCATGGTGCCCTCGTCCACCGACTTCAGCGGCATGCTCTCGATGCACCACTCGATCTCCGATTCGAGATTCGAACTCGCGGGCTGATCCCGCATTCCTCCCGCCGCGCCCCATCCCGCCGCCGCGCGCGTTGTACCATACCCTTTCCCAATGCCAGGCCCACCCGCCGAGCCCGAAGGCACTCTCCGCCGCGAACTCGGCCTGCGCGACCTCGTGCTCCTCAACATCTCCGCCGTCGCCGGCGTCCGCTGGATCGCCGCCGCCGCCCACTCCGGCCCCGGCGCGTTCCTGCTTCAGTTGCTGGCCGCCGCGCTCTTCTTCCTGCCCTGCGCCCTCGCCGTCGCCTCGCTCTCGCGCCGCTTTCCCGAGGAGGGTGGGCTCTATGTCTGGACGCGCGAGGCCTTCGGCGAGTGGCACGGCTTCCTCTGCGCCTGGTTCTACCTGCTTTCGAACGTCGTGTTCTTCCCCACCGTGCTGCTCGCCGGCGTATCGCTCGCCAGTTACGTCTTCGGTCCGTCCGTGGTCGCGACGCTCGAGCGTCCGGCGGTCGCCATCCCGGTCACGCTTGCCGCGCTCTGGTTCACGTTTCTCACGAACCTGGTTGGCTTGAACGTTGGCAAGTGGGCGATGAACCTAGGCGCCGCGTCCACTTATTTAGTAGCCGCGATCGTCTTCGCGCTCGGGGTCCGCATCGCGTTACGAGACGGCATGGCGACGCCGCTGCACGTACTCCCCGTCGTGTCTTTCGAAAGCCTCAATCTGTGGTCGCAGATCGCGTTCTCCTTCATCGGACTCGAACTCGGCGCGATCCTCGGCGGCGAAATTCACGACCCCGCGCGGACCATCCCCCGCGCCGCCGCGCTCTCCGCGGGCGCCTGCGTCGCCTTCTACATGGCCGGCACGTTCGCTCTACTGGCCATTCTTCCCGCGCAGTCCATCAGCCCGCTCACCGGCCTTGCCCAGGCCGGACAGGCCGCGGGCTCGCGCCTGCACCTGCCCTGGCTGCCCGCTTCCTTCGCGTTCCTCATCTCGGCCGGCATCGTCGGCCAGGTCGGCTCCTACATCGCCGGAGTCTCGCGCCTGCCCTACGCCATCGGACTGGACCGTCACATGCCCCGCGCTTTCTCCCGCTTACATCCACGCTGGAGAACGCCGCACGTCTCGCTGCTCAGCCAGGCCCTCGCAGCGACGCTGTTCCTGGTCGCCATGCAGATGGGCGAAACGCTGGGCGCGGCCTACCAGACGCTCGTCGACATGTGTACGCTCACCGGCTTCCTGCCGTTCCTCTACATCTTCGCGAGCGCCTTCCGCTTCGGCCAGCGCCTGGCCGGACTCTCCGGCTTCTCGATCTCACTCGCCGCGGTCCTCCTGTCGCTCAGCCCGCCCGACGGCGTCCGCTCGGCCTGGATCTTCGAAGCCAAGCTCATCGGCGGATGCCTGCTCCTCACCTGGCTCGGCTGGCTGATCTTCCGTCAGGCAGCCGCTTCGGGCCGCCGCGCGCTCGCCGCATGAAGAACGACGCCATGGATTACCGCGCGGCCGTCTCGTATCTCTACTCGCTGGGCAACGAAGTACACACGGCGAAGCTCGGCCTCGACCGCATTCAGGCGCTGCTCGGCCGTCTCGGCGATCCGCACCTCGCCTGCCGCACTATCCACGCCGCCGGAACCAACGGCAAAGGTTCGACCTGCGCCATGATCGAAGCCGGCCTCCGCGCCGCCGGCCTGCGCACCGCGCTCTACACCTCGCCCCACTTGACCGAGCCCACCGAGCGCATTCGCATCGGCGGGCGCGAAGTGAGTGAGGCGCAGTTCGCTTCCGCCTTCGCCGCGGTTCACGCCGCCGCGCAGTCGATGCTCGATTCGGGCGAACTCGACCTTCATCCCACCTACTTCGAAACCGTGACCGCGATGGCGTTCCTTCTGTTCCGCGAGAACCAGGCCGGCATCGCCGTAATCGAAACCGGCCTCGGCGGACGCCTCGATGCGACCAACGTCGTGCGCCCCGAACTGTCGATCCTGACGCCGATCGACTTCGACCACCAGGAGATGCTCGGCCCCACGATCGAAGAAATCGCCACGGAGAAAGCGGGCATCCTGAAGCCCGACGCGATCGCCGCCGTCGTCGCCCGCCAACCTCCTGAAGCGATGGCCGTGATCCTCGCGCGCGCCGACGAGCTTGGCCTCCCCGTCGTGCTGACCTCGGACTGGAAAATCGAACACGTCGAGCTTCGCGCCACCGGCTCGACCATCCGCACCGTCGGCGGCGTGACTATCGAGTGCCCGCTCGCCGGAGCGCACCAGGTCGAGAACGCCCTCGCCGCGGCCATCGCGCTCGACCTGTTGCGCGTCCCTCCGTCCGGCATCGCGGCGACCGTCTGGCCCGCGCGCCTTGAGATCGTCCATCGCGCGCCCGACATCATACTCGATGGCGCTCATAATCTTGCCGGCGCGCAAGTTCTGGCGGGCCACATCCGGGAGTTCTACGCCGGCCGCCCGATCACGCTCGTCTTCGCCGCCATGCGCGACAAGCCCGTGGCCGCGATGGCGGCAACGCTGTTTCCGCTCGCCCGCCGCATCGTCTCCACCCAGCCGGACAACATCCGCGCCATGCCGGCCTCGGAGATCCGTTCGCTCTCGCCGGACCCATCCCGCGTGCTTGTCATGCCGCGCGTCGCCGATGCCGTCGCTCTCGCCCTCGACTCTCCAACCGCCGAAGCCGTCTTCTTCGCCGGATCGCTTTACCTCGCCGGGGAGGCTCGCCCGCTCCTGCTCGCGCCACGAACCTTACAATAGAGGCTGATGTCTCTCCTCCGGGCGCTGCTCGTCGCCGACCCGCTCATCATCCTCGCCACGCTCGTTTTCGGAGTGACCGGTCTGATCGCGTCCCTGTTCGACTCGGACGGCGAGCGCCAGCTCCGCATCGCGCGGCGCTGGGCGCGCACCCTGCTCCGCGTCTCCGGCGTCAAGGTCACCGTCGAAGGCATCGAGAACCTTCCCTCGAGCGGCCCCTGCGTGCTCGCCTCGAACCATCTCAGCTTCATGGACTCGCCCGTCGTTCTTACCCACGTGCCCCTGTCGTTCCGCTTCCTCGCCAAGCACGGACTCTTTCAAATCCCGCTTCTTGGTTCGCACCTGGCGCGCGCCGGCCATGTCCCTGTATATCGCGGCCAGCCCCGCCAGGCGCTGCGCACCATGACCCAGGCCGCCGCGACCGTTCAGCGGCGCGGCATCTCGCTGCTCATCTTCCCCGAAGGCGGCCGCTCGCGCGATGGCGTGCTGCGCCCGTTCAACGACGGAGCGGCCTACATCGCCATCAAGGCCGGCGTGCCGCTGATCCCCGTGGCCCTCGCCGGCACGCGCGAGGTGCTGCCGTTCGGCGCCATGTCTCCGTTGCCCGGCCGCGTGCGGCTGCGCATCGGCGCCCCGATTCCCACCGCTTCGCTTACCTTGCATGACCGCGCGCGGCTCACCTCCGAAGCCCGCGCCGCCATCTCGGCCCTGCTCGCCGGCGACGCGGCGCCAGTCTCCGCCGCGCCGGGCGCATTACAATGATCCCAGTGTCCAAAACCACCATGTCCAAAACAAAAGTCCTCGTTTGTGTTTCCGCCGCGCTCGCCGCTTCCGCGGCCATCCTGTCGTTCGGCCCGCGCGCCATCCACGCCCAGCCGGACTCGACCTCGCGCGTCTTCGAGCTGCGCACTTACACCACCGCGGAAGGCAAGCTCGACGCCCTCAAGGCGCGCTTCCGCGACCACACCGTCGCGATCTTCAATCGCCATGACATGACCAGCATCGGCTACTTCACGCCGCAGGATGCGCCGCTCGCCGGCCACACGCTGATCTACATCCTCGCTCACCCCAGCCGCGAGGCCGCCAAACAGCACTGGGCCGAGTTCAACGCCGATCCGGAATGGCAAAAGGTCCGCGCCGAATCCGAAGCGAACGGGAAGATCGTCACCCACGTCGAGAGCGTCTTCATGGACCCGACGGACTTCTCGTCAATGAAGTAGCGGCTACTCGAGATCGCCTTCGCCCGCGTCTTCGTCCGGCGCCGGCGCAACTCGCGGCTCGATGGCCGGCTGGTTGGCGCGTTCGAGTTCGCGGTTGACGGCCTCGAGATCCGTGCGCTTGAGCGCCTCCCACCGCGCCATCACGGCCGCGGCATCGTGCGCGATCTTCTCGAACGCCGCCTCGATCGCCGGCGTGGGCGCCGCATCGGCGCTGTCCACCTGGCCATAAAGCAACCCGGCGAGCGAGTTCACGCGCGCCAGCGCCGGCGCTCCTCCCACGGCCGCCGCGCCGAAGCGCACGCCCGAGCCCATCAGCTCCCGCGTCTTCTTCGCCAGCGCTTCGACAGAGGCCCGCGCCGCGCCCGCGCCCGCCACGGCCTTGTCCGCCTGTTCCGCGATCGACCGCGCCTCGCGCACCGCCCGCGAGCTTCCGCCGATCACCGCCGCCAGGCGCACTTCCAGCGCCGTCTGCCGGCGCAAAGCCTCGGCCGTCACCTTCACCCGCGGGTCCATCTTCACTTCCAGCGGCGCCGAGTATTCGTGGCCGTTCACCGTCAGCCGCACCAGGTACTTTCCCGGCGCCGCGCGCGGCCCCAGCGGCGAGCGCGGCGTATCGGCCGGAACCGCGGCGATCGGATATTCGTGCCGCAGCGCATCCGGCGCCTCATAATGCAGATCCCACACCCAGCGATGCAGCCCCGCCGTGCCCGCGAGAGCGCGCGGCATCCGCACCCACCACACCGGAATCGCCAGCGTCTTGCCCATCGCCTCCGCCTCCGTCCCGGCCGTGCCGGCGCTCGCATACCGCCGCACCAACTTGCCAGCGGCATCGACGATCTCGAGCTTCACCTCGCCCGGCTCGCGTACGAAGTAATCGATCGCCGCGCCATCCGGCGGGTTCTCGCCGAGCGCCTCATCCGGCGGCAGCGGCGTATCGGTGTTCGTGTCGCGCCGCACGCGAACCGCCGCCGCGGGCGCAAACCGCCGCGCGCCGGCATCGGGCGTATCGCGCATCTGCCGCAGCAGGCCGATGTCGTCGAGAATCCAGAACGACCGCCCGTGCGTCGCCACGATCAGGTCGTTGCCCTGAATCCACAAGTCCCGCATCGACGTGCGCGGCAAGTTCAACTGCAAACTGCGCCAGTTTTCGCCATCGTCGAACGACATCCACACCGCGTTCTCCGTGCCCGCGTATAGCAGTCCCTTCCGCACCGGATCCTCGCGCACCGTATTGGCGGCCGCGTGTTCCGGCAGCCCTTCCGCGATCCGCCGCCACGACCTGCCGCCATCGTGCGTGCGGTAGAGATACGGCCTGCGATCGTCGATTCGGAAGCGGCTCACGCTCGCGTATGCCGTCTCGTCGTCGAAGTGCGACGCTACAATCTGGGTCACCTTGCTCCAGTTCGTAAGCTCCGGCGGCGTGACATCCTTCCAGTTCGCCCCACCGTCGCGCGTGATCCAGATCAGCCCGTCATCGGTCCCCGCCCAGATCGTGTTCGTGTTTCGAAACGACGGCGCGAGCGCGTAGATCACGCCCTTGCGGTCGTTCGCCCGCGCGTCACGCGCGGCCATCGCGCCAAGACTCGCGGGCAGGCCCGGATGCGGCCGGCTCAGGTCGGGACTAATCTTGTGCCAGGTGCGCGCGCCGTCGGTGGTCACGAACAACACGTTCGCCGCGTAATACAGCCGGTGCGGATCGGCAGGCGAAAACACGATCGGCTGCGTGCGGTCCGCCCGGTACTGCGCTTCGTTCAGCGGCGCGGGCGTGACCATCTCGACCTGCCCTGTCGCCGTGTGAAACTTCGACACCTGCCCGCGGCCCGCGCCATAGATGACGCTCGCGTCGAGCGGATCCGGCGCGACGTATCCATACTCGATCACACCCACGGGATGCCACTCGCGGAACGTGATCGCTCCATCGTTGCCGCGGCTCGAGATGCACACCGACCCGCTCTCCTGCTGCCCGGCGCAAACGCGATAGGGAAACTCGTTTGTCGCGATCGCGTGATAGAGCTGCGCGGTCGGCTGGTTGTACCACGAGCTCCACGTGCGTCCGCGGTTCACGCTCACGATCGCGCCCTGATCGCTCACCAGCAGGATGATCTCCGGGTGCTCGGGATTGATCCAGATGTTCTGATAGTCGTCGCCGCCCGGCGCACCGCGCAGCGCCTTCCACGTCTCGCCGCCGTCTTCGCTGCGCCATGTCACCACGCTCGCGCTGTAGACGACGTCCGGGTTCCGCGGATCCACGCGCGGCACGGACAGATCGCCGCCTCCGATACGCATCGCCGGCCGAGTGTCGCTTGTCGCGCGCCGCCAACTCTCGCCCGCGTCGTCACTGCGATAGATCCCCAGCTTGCCGGCCGCCGCCACGCTCGCATACAACCGCCGCGGCTCGCTTGGCGCAATCGCGATGTCGATCTGTTCGAGCCCCGCCGGCAGTCCCCGCTCGAGCTTGCGCCACGTCTTCCCGCCATCGGCCGACTTGAACAGACCGCCGTGCGTCCCGGCGTATTCGTTTCCGAACTCCCACGGCCCTTGCCGCACTTCCCACAGCGCCGCGTACACGACATCCGGATTCACCGGATCGATCTCGACATCCGAGCCGCCGGTGTTCTCGTCGACGTACAGCGACTTGCTCCACGTCTCGCCGCCGTCCTCGCTCAAATAGATTCCGCGCTCCGTGTTCGCGCCGTAGGGATGGCCAAGCACCGCCGCGAACAGCCGCCGCCCGTTCCGCGGATCCACCGCCAGCGCCGGGATCTGTTCGCCGTCGCGCAGCCCCAGATGAATCCACGTCCGCCCCGCGTCCGTCGAGCGGTAAATCCCATCGCCCACCGACAGATCCGGGCGCTGCAAGCCTTCACCGCTCGCGACGTAGATCAGATTCGCGTCGCCCGGCGCAACCGCGATCGCCCCGATCGACTGCGTGGGCTCGTGGTCGAAGACCGGCGTCCAGGTGCGCCCGGCGTCGTCGGTGCGCCACACGCCTCCATTCACCTGGCCCACGTAGAACACGTTCGGCTCGGACGGCACGCCCGCCGCCGCGCGCGTCCGTCCTCCGCGAAACGGCCCGATCGATCGCCAGCGCAGCGCTCCGCCCAGATCCACATCCGCCGGCTGCGCCCATCCAAGCCACAGCCCCGCCGAAAGCGCCAGCGCCTCCAGCCCTCGCACCGCCCACCGGACTCTCGTCATGCTCTCCAGTGTAGTTCCGCGCGCGCGGGACGCCCTCCGGGCCGATGTTAGAATAAGGCTTCGCGGTGCTCCCGCCGCGCCGCCCGAGTCAGCTCACAACCGTTTCGATGCGAATCTTCTTCCCCGCCATTCTTCTTGCCGCGCAAGCCTACGCGCAAACCACGCCCGCGCAGCCGCCCGCGCCGAAACCCGCGCCGTCCCCCGCTCCCACGACGATCACGCCGGATGACAAAGTCGTCGCCACGATCGACGGCAAGGACTACACCGCGGGCGAAATTCGCGCCCTGCTCGACAAGTTCCCCCCGCAGATTCGCACCGCCTTCAGCCAGAACCCAACCCACGCGCTGAACTTCATCTTCATGATGCGGCACTTCGCGGAACAAGCCCAGTTCCACAATCTCGACAAGACGCCCGAATTCCAGCAGGACTTCGAGTACGCGCGGCTCAACATGCTCTCGCAGGCCGAGCTGAATAATTACCGCAACACGTACGCCCCGAGCCCGGACGAGGAGAAGGCTTACTACGACGCCCACGCCGACCTGTACGAACAAGCTCACGTCAAAGTGATTTACATCTCGTTCGTCGCCAAGCCGCCCGCGAACGACCCGAAGATCCTCGGAGAAGCCGCCGCGAAGGCGAAGATCGACGGCCTGCGCCAGCAGATCCTCGGCGGCGCGGACTTCTCGAAGCTCGCCAGCGACAACTCCGAAGACAAGGCGTCGGCGGCCAAGGGCGGCGATTTCGGAATCATCACGCGCGCCAGCCCGTACCCGGACGTCATTAAGAACATTGTCTTCGCGCTGAAGGCGGGCGACGTGAGCGAGCCCGTACGCCAGGCGAACGGATTCTACCTCTTCAAGCTCGATAAACTCGAAAAGCAGACGCTGAACGACGTCGAGTCGAAGATCTTTCTTCAGTTGCAACAGGACCACTTCAACAGTTGGGTGAAGAGCATTGAGACGCGCTACACGGTCAACGTCAAGGACCCCCAGTTTTTTGCGGGCCACCCGCCGCGATAGGCCCTTCTTCGCGCCCGTCGCCCGCACGCTGCCGGACTTCGATGGACGCGCGATCGAGGTCGCGTTCTTGCCCGCGCTGCGCGCCCGCCGCGGGCGGCTGCATTCGGGTGCGAGCGAGCCCGGCCAGCCCGTGCATGCCGCCTCCTTCATCCGCGAGCGCAAGATCGTTCTCGACTCCTCGCTGCGTTCTTCGCGCGGCGAGCTGACCCGCGTGCTGCTGCACGAGTTGTTTCACTTCGCCTGGGCGCGGCTCGGCAATCCGGCGCGCCGCTCCTTCGAGCGCGTCCTCGAAGCCGAGCTCGCCGTCCACGCCCGCGGGGAACTCGGCTGGTCCGCCGAGACGCGCAAGCGGATCTGCCAATCCGGCGGCCGCCGCGCCTGGCGCGATTATCTCTGCGAAAGCTTCTGCGACTCGGCCGCGTGGTTCTTCGGCGGCCTGCGCCGGCATGAAGAAGTCACGCTCGCAAAGCGGCATCGCGAGCGCCGCGCCGCGTGGTTCGCCGGACGGTTCGCGGGACCCTCGATCCCGATCTGACCCCCAAGCTCGTTATAATCGGTAGAAGGATGTTCTCGTCTCGCGGTTCGTTCCTTAGCGCCTGCGCCGCTACCACGCTGGCCTTTGTCTCCACCGGCTGCTCTTCGCTCGCCTCGCGCGTCGAAGCCGCTAGTACCCTCCAGCCCGGCGCTCAGCGCAAACTGGCCCCGGACTTCACGCTGCAGGACTCGAACGGCGCCACCGTGAAGCTGTCCAGCTATCGCGGCAAGGTCGTCCTGCTCGACTTCTGGGCCACCTGGTGCGGCCCGTGCAAAGTCGAGATCCCCTGGTTCATGGAATTCGAGCAGACGTTCAAGCCGCGCGGCTTCGCCGTGATCGGCGTTTCGATGGATGACGACGGCTGGAGCGTGGTCCGCCCCTACATCGCCCAGCGCAAGATCAACTATCGCATCGTGCTCGGCAACGACACGGTGGGCGATGCCTACGGCGGCGTCGACTCGCTGCCCACGACGTTCCTCATCGACCGCTCGGGACGCATCGCCTCCGTTCACCTCGGCCTGTCCTCGTCGAAGGATGCCTTCAAGAATGAAATCACCGAACTGCTCGACGCGCGCGCTCCCCATCGCCTTCCTGGCGCTGGCTTGCCCGCTTTCCTCGCCGCTCCCGGCGCAAGGTAGTCCAGCCGTCCTGACCATCGCTCAGCCCGCGCGCGCTCATCTGCGCCGCGGCCGCGTCTTCGAACAAAAGCTCGGCGTCACCGTCTCGCCCGGCTTCCACGTCAACAGCAACGCCCCCGACGATCCGTTCCTCATCCCGTTGCGCCTCACCTGGGACAAGGGTCCGCTCGCGCCCGGCGCCATCCGCTATCCGGCCCCGGAGCGCCGCAAGTTCGCCTTCTCCGACAAGCCGGTCGCGATTTTCTCGGGCGCCTTCGACATCGTTGCTTCATTCCAGATTCCCGCGTCCGCGCCCGACATGGGCGTCGTCAGCGGCAAGCTCCGCTATCAGGCCTGCAACGACCGCGAGTGCCTTCAGCCGAAGGTCGCCATCGTGCGCTTCTCCTTCGACGCGACGAATTGAAGACCCTGCTGATCCGCCCCGGCGGCATCGGGGACTGCATTCTCTCGTTCCCCGCCCTCGAGCGCCTTGCCTTGGAGGACACCGAGATCTGGGCGCCATCCCCGATCGTTCCTCTGCTCGCCTTCGCCTCGCGCGCCCGCGCCTTGTCATCCACGGGCCTCGACCTTCTCGAGATCCCCGGCGCGGACGCTTCGCAAGTGGTGACGCGGCTTCGCTCGTTCGACGCGATCGTCTCCTGGTATGGATCGAATCGCGAGGAGTTTCACGACGCCGCCGCACGCCATGGCCTGCCCATTCGTTTTCTCGCAGCGCTGCCGCCTGATTCCGCGTCCCTGCACGCGGCGGATTTCTTTCTCGCCCAAGCCGGAGGCGCGCCGCCCGCGATCCCGCGCCTCCGCATCGCACCGCGGCCGGGCGCCGGCGGCATTTACATCCATCCCTACTCGGGCAGTCCGCGCAAGAACTGGCCGCTCGACCGTTTCCGCGAAGCCGCCGCGCTGCTTCCTCAGCCCGTCACATGGCTGCGCGGCGATGACGATCCTCCGTTAGCCGAAGCCGCGCCGCCCGTCGCGCTCGACGAGCTGGCCGCGCGCCTCGCCGGTGCGCGGCTCTATCTCGGCAATGACTCCGGCATCACGCATCTCGCCGCCGCCGCGGGCGCGCCCGTCGTCGCTCTGTTTGGCCCCACCGATCCGGCAGTCTGGGGCCCGCGCGGGCCGCGCGTCCAGATCGTCCAGGCGCGCGCGCTCGACGATCTCATGCCCGGAGACGTCTTCGCCGCCTGCGAGCGTCTTCTCGCGTGACCCGCGCCGTCAGCGGCGCCGGAAGCCCACGCCGGTTAAAATCACGGACAGCTCGCGACGATCGCCGGCCGGCGAAAATGTTTTATCGGCAATGATCGTGATCGCGATCTCTGGTGACAACGCTCCGATCGCGGCGGAGGCCAGCGTGTACGAGCCCGGCCCGGCGTAAGTCGCCCGCGCCGCCTCGCGCCCGTCCACCAGCAGCGTGATCGTGCGCGTGGGCGATGCGTCCGGAATCACCAGGCTCACTTCTACGGGCGCGGCTCGCTCCGGCCCTTTCACGAGCACAATCGCCCGTGTGCTCATCCATCGCCACGCGCCCGCTTCGAGCGAATACACGCCGCTCACGATCTGCTCGCTGGCTTCCGGCGCGTTCATCGGCAGATACGACAGCGCGGGCGCGCGCGCGATCACCGTCTCGGCCCGCAGCCGGTCAATCGGCCCCGTGGACACATCGAACGGCCGCAGCCCGAGGCCGGCCGTCGAATACGCGGAGCGCGTGTCGAGCGCGATAAGACGCAGCGGAATCGAGGACCCAATCGCGGCCTGCGACACCGGCGCGAGGATTCCTCCGCCCGTCGTGAACGGCACGGGATAGGCGAGCGCGCTCGTCACCACGACATCGCCCGCCCGCAGCGCCTGCCCGCGCATCAGCGGAAGCCCGCCCAATTCTTCGACGTAATATCTGAGCCCCCACTCGCCGTTGATCCACACGCGTCCGTTCGCCGCCTGTCCCGCGAGCCCTCGCGCGAACCGCCGGTATCCGTCCCAGTGCTGGTAGTTCACCACCGCCAGCGCAAGGCTCACCGCGAACCCGCACGCCGCGCCCGAATAGAGCCAGCGCGAGGACAACTGGCGCGACGCGAGAATTGCCACCGGCAGGGCGAGCGGCAAGAGATAGCGGGCCGAACCCGCGAAAAACACGACCAGCGCGACGGCGAAAAACACCAGCACCCACTGCGCCGCGAAGTCGCGCCAGTTCAGCGCGCACCAAAGCACGATCATGGCCCCCACGCCCGCCGAAGCCCAGAACAGCGGATTCGCGTCGTACCACGCCGCCGCGCCAACCAGCGGAACCAGCGCCCACGCCGCCCTCCGCTGGAACGCCGCCGCGCCCAGCGCCGGAAACACGATCCACCCAAGATGCGCCGTGAGCGCCGCCGCGTTCTTCATCTTCTGGGCCAGCGCTTCGAGCCCGTAGCTCTGCAAGTATCCCGCGAGCACCGTCGCCGGCATGCCGCCCGTCGATGCGCGCTCCCACAACTGCCACGCTACAAGCACCGCGGGCGCCGCCAGCGCCGCCGCCCACGCCGCCTTCCATTCGCGCCGCTCGCGTTGCGAGTAGAGATACAACCACAGGATCGGCGTCAGCGCTACAGCCTGATACGCCCCGAGCGCCGCCAACGCCATCGGCAAAAGCGACGCGGCGAGTATCGGCGTCGAACGCCTCTCGACCGCCGCCGCGAACGACGCGATCGACGCGAGCCAGAAGGCCAGAAACGGCAGGTCCGCCTCGAGCGACCCTCCATTCACCACGAACGCGGGCGTCGCGATGAGCAACAGCGCCGCCTCGAGCGGCCGCGGGCTCAGCCGCCGCGCGATCGCCAGCGCCGATAACGCCGCGATCAACGAAAACAAAATATAGGCCGCGTGGAATGGAACTTCCTCGACGCGCCCGAACACGGCCAGCGCGAGGCCCAGCACCCACGCATTCAGCGGCGGATGCGGATGGCCCCGCATGTCGACCATCTCGCCCAGGAACGGGTACTTCGCGTGATTCGGATGTAGCGGAGCGATCTGTGCGTGCTCGGCCCCGGCGAGATAGTAAACATCGTCGCCCTGAATCGCCTGATGGAGGAACGCCAAACGCAGCAGGATGACGGCGGCCGCGACGAGAGCGATCTGCTTTCGCAAGCTGTTAGTCTACCGGCTTTAGCTCGCGGACTTGTCCGGCTTCCACCGCACTACCGGCCGCCGCGCCGCGCCCACTTCGTCGACGCGGTTGGTGCGCGTGCTGTGCGGCGCCTTCAGCACCGTCTCCGGCTCCTCTTCGACCTCGCGCGCGATCGAAATCATCGCGTCGACGAACAGGTCCAACTCGCGCTTGCCCTCGGTCTCGGTCGGCTCGATCATCATCGCGCCCGCCACGATCAGCGGAAAGCTCACCGTGTACGGATGGAAGCCGTAATCGATCAGCCGTTTGGCGATGTCGCCTGTGTGTACGCCGCGCCTGGCCTGCCGCGCGTCGCTGAAGACGCACTCGTGCATGGTCGGCGCCTGGTGCGGATGCTCGAAATACGGCTCGAGTTTCGCGCGCAGGTAGTTCGCGTTCAGCAGCGCGTCCATCGTCGCGTTGCGCAGCCCCGGACCGCCGTGCGCCATGATGTAGGCCAGTGCGCGCACCAGCACGCCGAAGTTCCCATAAAACGCCCGCACCTTGCCGATCGTCCGCGGAAGATCGTAATTCCACGTCCAGCCGTGCTCGCCCCGCGCCAGCCGCGGCGATGGCAGAAACGGAATGAGATGGCTCTTCACCGCCACCGCGCCCGAGCCCGGCCCGCCTCCGCCGTGCGGCGTCGAGAACGTCTTGTGCAGGTTCAGGTGCATCACGTCGACGCCGAAGTCCCCTGGCCGCGCGATGCCCACCAGCGCGTTCATGTTCGCGCCGTCCATGTACACCATCGCGCCCTTGGCGTGCAGGATCGCGGCGATCTTCGTGATGTTCTCCTCGAACACGCCGACGGTATTCGGATTCGTCACCATCAGCGCGGCCGTCTCCTCGTCGCACAGCTTCGCGAGCGCCTCGATGTCGATCATCCCGCGCTCGTTCGACGGCACGTTCGCCACTTGATACCCCGCCATGCGCGCCGTCGCCGGATTGGTTCCGTGCGCCGAGTCCGGAATGAGCACCTTCTTCCGCGCCCCGCCGCGCGATTCGTGCAGCGCGCGCACCAGAAGAATGCCCGTGAACTCGCCGTGCGCCCCGGCCGCCGGCTGCAGCGTCACCGCGTCCATGCCCGTGATCTCGACGAGCGCGTCCTCGAGCGCGCCGACGATCGCCATCGCCCCCTGCGACAACGACTCGGGTTGATACGGATGAATCCAGGAGAGCCCGTCGATCCGCGCCACGGCCTCGTTCACGCGCGGGTTGTACTTCATCGTGCATGAGCCCAGCGGATACAGCCCCAGGTCGATCGCGTAGTTATACGTCGACAGCCGCGTGAAGTGACGGATCGCCTCCACTTCGCTCACTTCGGGAAAATCCTCGATCTCTTCGCGCACGTTCTCCCGCCCCAGCGCCGCCGCCGCGTCCACCGCCGGCACGTCCAAGTCCGGCAACTGGTAGCCGATCTTGCCGGGCGAACTCGTCTCGAACAGCAGCGGTTCGTTCTGCGTGATGTGCGGGCGAACTTTGCGGATCATCGGGCCAGCGCCTCCTCGGCCGCATACACGCTCGCCAGCGCGTCCATCTCCGCGCGCCGCGACATCTCCGTCGCGCACACCAGCATCGTCCCCTCGAGCTCCGGATAGAAGCGCCCGAGCGGCAGCCCGCCGATGATCTTCTTCTCGAGGAGCGCCGCGTTGATCTGCCCGGGCGAGCGTCCGTTCCCCGCCACCACGAACTCGTTGAAGAAAGGCCCGCTGAACCGCGGCGGCAGTTTTTCCGCCAGGTAGTGCGCCTTGGCTAGGTTCTGTTCCGCCAGCTCGCGCAGCCCCCGCTTGCCGTACAGCGTCATGAACACCGTCGCCATCAGCGCGATCAGCGCCTGGTTGGTGCAGATGTTCGACGTCGCCTTCTCGCGCCGGATATGCTGCTCTCGCGTGGCCAGCGTCAAACAATAGGCCCGGTTGCCGTTTAAATCCTTCGTCTCGCCGACGATGCGGCCGGGCATCTGGCGCAGGAATTTTTCCTTGGCCGCGATGACGCCCGCGAACGGACCGCCGTAGCTCGGCGGAATCGCGAACGACTGCAGCTCGCCGCAGACGACATCGGCCTCCCGCGGCGGCTCGAGCAGCCCGAGCGCCACCGCCTCCGTGAACACGACCACCAGCAGCGCGCCCTTGGCGTGCGCGATCGCGGCGGCCTCGGCTGTGTCTTCCACGACGCCAAAAAAATTCGGCGACTGCACGATCACCGCCGCCGTATGCTCGTCCACCAGCGCTTCGAGCGACGCCGCGTCAAACCGGCCCGTCCGCGCTTCGTATCCGCTCTCGGCCACCGGCAATCCCCGATGCCGTACCGACGCCTCGAGCACCTGCCGGTACTCGGGATGCACGTTGCGCGCCACCACGATCCGGTCCCGCCCGGTCACGCGCGCCGCCATCATCGCCGCCTCGGGCACGGCCGTCGAGCCGTCGTACATCGACGCGTTCGCCACGTCCATGCCCGTCAACTGGCAGATCATCGTCTGGAACTCGAAGATCGTCGTCAGCGTGCCCTGAGAAATCTCGGCCTGATACGGCGTGTACGATGTGAGAAACTCGCCGCGCGAAACCACCGTGTCCACCAGCACCGGGCGGTAATGCTGATACACGCCCGCGCCGAGAAACGACGCGTAGCCGTTCGCGTTCTCCGCCCCGCGCGCGCGGAAATAATCGACAATGTCGTATTCCGAACGCCCGGGCGCGATCTTGAGCGGCTCCCGCTGGCGCACCTCCGGCGGCAGATACGCAAACAGATCCTCTAAGGAGGTCGCGCCGATGGCGGCCAGCATTTCGCGGCGCTCGGTGTCGGACTTCGGTAAGTAGCGCAAAGGTTCGATTAACCGGCGCGCGCCCGCCGAAGCCGGCGCCGCTACTCGGCTCCTATATAGCTTTGATAGTCTTCGGCGCTGAGAAGCCGCTGAATTTCCGCGGGCGCCGACAACTTGATTTTAGCAAGCCATGCCGTTTCGTGCGGATCTTCGTTCAGCTTCTCCGGCGCCTGCGCGAGCAGTTCGTTCACGGCAACCACCTCGCCCGACGCCGGCGCGAACACCTCCGACACCGCCTTCACGCTCTCCACCGACCCCAGCGTCTTCCCCGCCTCCACCACCGTCCCCGGCTTCGGCAGATCGACGTACACAATGTCGCCCAGCTCCTTCTGCGCGTGAAACGTAATGCCCACCGTCCCCACGCCTTCCGCGTCTACGCTCACCCACTCGTGTTCCTTCGTGTACCGAAAATTCGCTGGATACATGATCCCCGTTCAGTTCTCCGTTGATTTCGCCCGCCGGTAAAACGGCGTGCCTCGCACCACCGCGCCGGCCAACTGGTTGCGTATCATCACGCCGATCCGCCGGTCGTTCTCCACGCGCTCCGATGGAAGATAGCAAAGACCGATGTTCCGGTTCAGCGTCGGCGACGGCCCGCCGCTGGTCACCCATCCGGCCGGCTCGCCGTCGACATACACTTCATACCCGTCGCGCGCGATCCCGCGCTCCGTCATCTCGAACCCGGCGAGCTTCCGGCGCACCCCTTCGGCCTTGCGCTTCACGAGCGCCGCCCGCCCCGTGAACTCGCCCTTGTCGAGCTTCACGATCCAGGCGAGGCCCGCTTCCCACGGCGTGATCGCCGCGTCGATCTCGTGGCCATACAGCGCCATCGCGCCCTCGAGCCGCAACGTGTTGCGCGCGCCCAATCCGCACGGCTTGATCCCGTCTCCGGCGCCCGCGGCAAGAATCTCGCCCCACAGCCGCGCGGCTTCCCCGGGCGCGACGTAGATCTCGAACCCATCCTCCGCCGTGTAGCCGGTGCGCGCGATCCGCGCCTTCGCGCCGCTCACCTCGCCGTCGGTGAAGTGATAATACCGGATCGGCGAAAGCGGCGTGCTCGTCAGCCGTTGCAGCACGCCCAGCGCCCGCGGCCCCTGAATCGCAAGCTGCGCATAGCGCGGCCCGGCGTTCTCGCACTCCGCGTCGAAACGGTTCTGCGCCGCGATGTGCGCGTAGTCCTTGTCCTGATTCGACGCGTTCACGCAGAGGAAATACTCGCCCTCGCTGACCTTGTGTACGAGAATGTCGTCGACAAAACCGCCATGCTCGTAGAGCAGCGCCGAATACTGCGCCTGCCCCACGGCGAGCTTCGAAGCGTCGTTCGTGGTGACCGCGTTCACCAGTCCCAGCGCCTCGGGGCCGCGAATCTCGATCTCGCCCATGTGGCTCACGTCGAACAGCCCCACCGCGCGCCGCACGGCGTGATGCTCGTCGAGAATTCCCGAATACTGCACCGGCATGTCCCATCCGCCGAAGTCCACCATCTTCGCTCCCAGCGCCTTGTGTACGGCATGGAGCGGCGTCGTCTTCAGCGCGCTGGCGGCCTGTGACATGCACCCGTATTCTAACAACACCCGCCGCCGGGAGTGGTTCTTTTGCGTCGCGAGGAAGGGCCTTCCCCGCGCTTACCGCCCCCGACGGCGACGCCCGGGATGTGGCTTCGATCAAAGCCGATTCAGGCTCATCCGGAACGTCTCAATCCTTGGTGGTCCGCATCCGCGCGGCAGAGAGGTACTCGGGGCCGGAGTCGGCGCAGCCGTCCGTTCTATCGCCGGAGCCAAAGAAAATCGCTTCTGGCTCAAGACGCGCGGCAGCGACACCGGGGCTCCTGTCCGAGCCCGTGCCGCTCCCGGAGTTAGCCGGCGCCTGCTTATCCGCTTGTCTTAGCAGACCGCCATATGTTGCGACCAGCGTTCTCGGACAGCTACCTCGCGACGTCGTAGCGCAGCCGGACGACGCCGTCGGGGTACTTCCGGGCAAAACGCACGCGCAGCGGCACGTCCCGATAGCGCGGAGCAATGAGTGGAATGCCCTCACCGATGAACGTGGGAATGACGTGGATGTCGAATTCGTCGATCTCCTTGGCGTCAAGGAACGAGGCGATTAGCTCGCCACCGCCCATCATCCAGATGTCTTTTCCCGGCGTGGTGCGCAGACGCTGCGCAAAAGCCTTCACCGGCTCCGACACGAATTCCACTCCTGGCCCCGCCCGTTTCGGAGGCTTCCGCGAGAACACATAGTTGGCGAGCTTCGTGTCGAACATCCCGCCTGTCGCACCTTTCTTCTTGTAGTAGGCAAGACCCCAGTCATAGGTCTTGCGTCCCCACAGGATGGTGTCAATCGTCGGGTAGAACGCCTTCATTCCATAATCGACGGTGCGCGGCCGGCGATTTAGCCATTCGATATCGCCGTCTGGCCTGGCGATGTAGCCGTCCGCGCTTGTCGCGATGTAGACGATGATCTTTCGCTGTGCGTTCATGACTCAATCTCCGGCTCGGTCACAAGTTGACGCTGAAACCTGCGCCATTCTTCGAATACGACGGGCGCGGCACATGCGCCCACGCTACAAATATTAGCGTGCCGAAACAACCGGGTAAGCAGGAGCAGAATTATCCAATGCAAGATGAGCATGAAAATCAGGAGCCGGCAGGGGCA